>Ga0075425_100007675_pt1 | contig 11415 bp, 9 predicted proteins | sample SoiMethybrSBSTD4_FD_75300 | JGI IMG/M metagenome (GOLD analysis project Ga0075425, IMG submission 75300) | Bulk soil microbial communities from a Populus tree surrounding site in Tennessee, USA - Soil MetaG P. TD hybrid SBSTD4 | ecosystem: Environmental > Terrestrial > Soil > Tree plantation...
CGCTTCACGATGAAACTCCGCATCGGGCGCGATGCCGCGAACGGCTGTGAGGACTTCTTCAGTTGTTCGCGAGATCAGAAGGTTCGAACTGTTGGTGAGTATCCGCTCGGCAATCTGAGTAATCTGTTCGGGCGTCTTGCCCTGCCCGAGAATGACTTCAGGAAAGCCGAGCCGCAGGTCGCGATGATGATCTACTCGCGCGAAGGCGATGTCTTCGTAGGGCAGGCTCGACATCTTGTCCGCCGCTTCTTCGACGTCAATGCGCCCGGCTCGCACTTGCTCGAGTAGCTTCTTGATTCGCTCCCTGTTCACTCGCCTGATTGTAGCATGGGCGCGTAAGCACGGCTCACCAGGTAGATGTGAGTCTGAGAATGCGCCTGGTTTGATAGGCCTCGCGCGCGGGTGTTAGAATCGGAACGCTATCAGCATTGACTCCCGTCAACATTCTCTTATGAACAACGAGTCACGAATAACAGTAATCGGCGGAGGGTTAGCTGGTTCTGAAGCCGCCTGGCAAGCCGCCGAGCGCGGCGTCAAAGTCCATCTGTACGAGATGCGACCGGTGCGCCCGACCCCCGCTCACCAAACTGCCAACCTCGGCGAGATAGTGTGCTCGAATTCCTTGAAGACGGACGAGCCCGGCACTGCGCCTTACCTTCTCAAAGAAGAATTGCGGCGCGGTGGATCGTTGCTTATAAGCATCGCTCACCAGACATCGGTGCCTGCCGGATCGGCGCTGGCCGTGGATCGCGAGCGTTTTGCTGAAGAAGTAACACGGCGAATCGCTTCGCATCCGAACATCGAAGTGATTCGCGAAGAATTGCAAGCTCTTCCGCCCGAGGGACCGGTTGTGATAGCTACCGGGCCACTCACATCGCCCGCGCTAACCGAAGAGATCACGCGGCTGACCGGCGCGGGGCAGCTCTACTTTTACGACGCGATATCGCCGGTAGTTGACGCCGAGACCATCAATTGCGACATAGCGTTTCGCGCGGCGCGTTACGGCAAAGGCGGAGACGATTACCTGAACTGTCCTTTCAACGAGCAGGAATACGACCGCTTCTATGACGCGCTCGTCGCGGCGGAATCGGTGCCGCTTCACGAGTTCGAGAAGACGATGTACTTCGAAGGTTGTTTGCCGATCGAAGAGATCGCTCGCCGCGGCCGCGACACCTTGCGCTACGGACCGATGAAACCGGTTGGCCTGCGCGATCCGCGCACCGAGAGTCAATCCTGGGCAGTGGTGCAGCTCCGGCAAGAGAATCTGATGGCCGACAGCTACAACCTCGTTGGCTTTCAAAACCATCTGAAATTCGGCGAGCAGAAGCGCGTGCTTCGTTTGATTCCCGGACTCGAACAAGCGGAATTCATTCGCTACGGGCAGATTCATCGCAACACCTTCATCTGCGCGCCGGCGGTGCTCAGCGAGACTCTGCAAATGCGAGCTCATCCGCGCGTTCTTTTTGCGGGACAGATTTCAGGCGTCGAGGGATACATCGAAGCGATGGCGACTGGATACATGGCGGGAGTGCACGCGGCCGAGCTGGCGCGAGGCCGCGCGCCGCAGTCTCCGCCGCGCCGCTCCGCGATGGGGAGCTTGACCAACTACATTGCGAACGCGGAGAGTAAGAATTTTCAGCCGATGAACATAACGTTCGCGCTCCTGCTGCCGTTGGAAGAAGCGGATCGGAGAAGGCTCAGGCGCAAAGTCGATCGTCACCGCCTTCAGGTCGAGCTCGCCCTGAAAGACTTTGAAGAATGGCGCGCCGGGTATCTAACGAAGGCCATCGCGTCGGAAGCGCGGATATGATTCAAAGGAAGAAGGAAAAATGCAAAAGGAAAAAGTTCGGACGCGGCGTCCCAGCGCTGCTGATGTTTTTTCCTTTTGCCTTTTTCCTTTTGTCTTTTTCCTTCGCGTTCGCCCAGTCGGGCCGTCAGACACCGCCGCCTCCGAAGCCGCAGCCGCCTTCGCAATCGCAAGGACGCCGGCCTGTTTCGCCACCCGATGATGAGACGCGCCCACGCCGCGCCGGCGAAGAGCCGCAGGATGACAAGCCTCTCAAGCTCAAAGCTGATCTGGTCACCGTCATAACCTCGGTCACTGATTCGGCGGGCAATCAAATCAACGACCTGACTCAGAAAGATTTCGAGGTGTACGAAGATAACGCGGTTCAGGACATCGCGGGTTTCTATCGCGAGGGGCAGATCCCGTTGCGGCTCATCTTTTTGTTCGACATCTCAGGCTCGATACGGCACCGTTTTGACTTCGAGCAGCGGGCAGCGGCTCAGTTCTTTCGAAACGTGATGCGCAACGGCGATCAGGCGGCGTTGATGAGCGTATCGAGCGAATCAAAGATCGAGTTGCAATTTACATCTGACACCGATCAGCTCGTCGAGGCGCTTGCACGGCTCAGGCCGCAGGGCGCGACAGCGCTTTATGATGGGATGATATCGGCGGCAAGATATCTGCGACCCTCCGAAGGCCGCCACGTGATGGTCGTTCTCTCAGACGGAACCGACACGGTGTCGACTTCCACGCTGGCTAAGGCGCTCGCCGAAGCGCAGAAATCGGACGCCATCATCTACGGCGTGCACTCGACGGGCGTCGCGCCTTCTGCCAGCGTTCAGGATCTTGCGGGCGAGTTCGTTCTGAAGGCGATGTGTGAGGACACCGGCGGCCGAGCGTTTTTTCCGCCAATCTACGAAGATCAGAAAAAAGAAACGCGAGACCTGGACGAGATATACAAACGGCTGGCGGCGGAAGTACGCGCTCAGTTCGTGTTGACGTACTACAGCAAGGTCGACCCGCGCCCCGGCACGTTCCGGACAATTCGCGTAGAGGTCAAGCGGCCCGGGGTTCAAGTGCGGGCGCGTCGCGGATATTACACGGCTAAATAGATTAAACATCCACAACTTCGCAGAAGAGGACTCCAAACCATGCGCGCATCCTTTCTAAGACGCTCTGCATTGCTGTCTCTCGCTCTATCGTTCGGCGCCGGCCTTCTTGCTTCGGCGGATGATTCTTCGTCAATCAGCAACGATCCGCAGACGGGAAAAGCCGCTTCCAGGAAACAGAACGCCAGGCGCGACGCCCCCGCTTCATCAAAAGCGCAGGACGACGGAGCGCTTCGAGCTCGAGCTGAAAGGCTCCACCGTCAGTCGATCGTCATCGATACCCACAACGACATCACCTCACCGCTCCTGGAAAACGGATTCGATCTGGGGATGCGCGGCGACGATCCGAGCGCGAAGATCAAAACGCACACCGATCTCAGGCGAATGAAAGCGGGCGGGCTTGGCGCTGAGTTCTTCGCGGTGTACGTCGGAAAGGAATTCGTCAACAAGAGGCCCGCTGAAGGTGGAGGCGCGGCTAGGCGAGCACTCGATGTGATCGACGCAGTCAAAGAGCAGATTCGCCGCCACCCGGAATCGCTCGAAGCAGCTTCAACGGCAGCGGATATTCGTCGAATCGTAAAGAGCGGGAAGATCGCCGCGCTGATGGGTATTGAAGGCGGACACGCGATCGAAGACAGCCTTCCGGCGCTGCGGATGTTCTATAAGCTCGGCGTGCGCTATATGACGCTCACCCACACGAACACCAATGACTGGGCCGATTCTGAAGGCGACATAAATAACTCGAGCGTGAATCATCACAACGGCTTAACGGACTTCGGCCGCGAAGTCGTCCACGAGATGAATCGAATTGGAATGATGGTCGACATTTCACACGTCGCGGATAAGACATTCTACGACGCGATTGCAGCGACTCGCGCCCCGGTGATCGCTTCGCACTCCTCGGCGCGAGCCATCGCCAACAACCCTCGTAACATGAGCGACGACATGTTGAAAGCTGTAGCCAGGAACGGCGGCGTCGTGATGGTCAACTTTTACGACGGCTTTCTGGATCCACGCAAAGCTGAGCTGGCATTGCGTTCGCGGACTATGGAAGACGAGCTGAAGGTGAAATACCCCAACGACCCGAAACGCGCGCAGGAAGAGATCGAAGCGTGGCGCAAAGCGAACGATCCGGGCAAGACACCTCTCTCGGTTCTGATGGATCACATAGACCATATCGCAAAAGTCGCGGGGATCGATCATCTGGGCATCGGCTCAGACTTCGATGGTGTTCCTCTGACCGGATTGCCCGTGGGAATGGAGGACATCTCAAAGCTGCCGACTCTCACGTATGAGCTTATGAAGCGCGGGTACTCGGACGCGGACATAAAGAAATTCCTGGGCGAGAATCTTCTGCGCGTCATGTCACACGTCGAACGAGTGGCTTCAGAGATGCAATCTAGCACGGCTGCCGCGGCTACAAAGAAGTGAACTTATCGGTCCCTGGGTTAGCGATGAACAAGAGCATCTTATCATGTTGAAACCAACCGCCATTTTGCTGCTCGCTATTCTGATTTCGTTCAACCCTCCTCATATCCTTCAAGCTCAGGATAAGAAAGATAAGGACCAGACGATTCGGCTGAAATCCGACCTCGTCCAGGTGCGCGCGGTCGTGACTGACAAGCGGGGCCAGCTTATCGGCGATCTCAACAAAGAAGACTTCGAGCTTCTCGAAAACACTCGTCCTCAAAAATATCAGTTTCTTTTCAGCCGAAAAGATCGACAGTGCGCCTCCGGGCGCGGTGAAGCCTGGTGAGCCAACATCGTTGCGCGCTCACCACGAAGCTCCCGCTCGAACGATTGTGCTCTTCGTTGACACCGTGCACATCACGTTTGAGAACCTCGCGCGCGCAAAGCAAGCGCTCAAGCGACAGAATGACCCCGGGTTACGTGCGCGGGAAAGCCAATCAGGTTCTCGGCGAATCCGCATATCTCCGCAAGGTGACTCTTTCAACGCTGCGAGGCGTGGTAGCGAGAATCGCCGAAATGCCAGGTCAGCGAATGATTGCGCTGTTTTCGGAAGGCTTCACGCTTTCGGATTCAGCAGGCGGTTATGAGACTGCGGATCTTCAATCTGTAACCAGTCGTGCCGCCCGCTCTGGAGTCATCATCTATTCGATCGCGGCGCAAGGGCTTCAAGTGAATATGGTGCCGGCTTCGCTTCCCGGCATCGCAGAGGGCAGGCAGGGATTTCGGGGGCTGCGAGGGAGCGGTATCGCACGGCCCGTCCTGACCGACTATATGGCAGCAGCAGAGCGAGACCTTCAGGATGGGCTGAACGCGCTTGCGAGAGACACTGGCGGCGATGCGTTCTTCAACACGAATGACTTCAATGGCAGATTGCAGAAAGCGCTCGACGATAATCGGATCTACTACACGCTCGCGTACTATCCTCCTTTACCACCTTCGGGATCCCCCTTACCGTTATCCCCCCTTCGCCCTTGTCAAAATCTATTGCAACAATCGAAGTGTCGGACGACTTCTCCTACTTTGGCGAACGCGACTGAAACAGTCCAATGAGCTTCGCCGTCAACGACTCACGCTCAGGGCGAGCGCCATCGCGGCCCAATTGGTCGCGGCTGCTGAGATCCATTGGTCGGGTCCATAAGGAAATCCACTCTCGAAGAAGGGCTGCAGTGGAATAACCCGGGTTTTTACGTACCACGAGCCATCTTCGAGTTGCGTTTTCATAAGGAACTCGATCCCTCGCTTATAGGCCGGATCTGTCGAAGGCAGCGCGGCGGCTTCCGTCAATGCCACCAATACCTGGCCCGTCGCATACGCATCGCTCGCGAGTGCGGGAAGCTGAGCCCAGCCGCCGTCGGATCGTTGCTCTGCAAGTAGCTCGCGTGCGGTCTTCCTGATGATTTCGTTGTTCGCCTTCACTCCCGCCCATCCCAAGCCGAGAAGTTGATACGCTCGGTCCTGGGTCGTTTGGGGTTGGGCATTCATCAGCCAGTTCGTGGCGCGATTTACGGCCATCTCATATTTCGCACGTTGCGCTTTTGGAGCATAAACCTGAAGCGATCTCAACGAAGCCGCCGTCACTGGAAAGTCGCTGGATTCAATCGGCGGTCGGTGCGCAAACACTCGCCATCGCCCATCCGGCCACTGCTGCGACTGGATAAATCGGGCAAAGGCATCGGTAGCCGCATCGGGCTGGTAATTCTCGTACGCCAGCCCGGCCAAAATGGCACTCATAGTGGCGGATTCCCCGGGGATGCCAACGCCCTGCAAAGCGCGCTCGCGCCAGGTTTCGATGTAAGCCCCGATTGCCTTCACCTGATTACGCGCAATCTGCTCGTCGACCGGGAATCCCTTCTTGCGCGCGGTCGCGACGGTCATTGCGGTAACCGTGTTATGGTGGCACGAAACACAGCCCGCCTTCTGCATGAACGCTGCATCGGTTCTCTGCAACAGCGGAATGCTTCTTTCGAACGCCGCTCGAGCAGAGCCCGCCGGCTTGGGACCCGGCACCGGATTTGTAGCCGCCGCTCCTTCTTTGGCGCCAGCCTTGAGCAACAGGTCTACGAGCTTAGTCGAACCTCTCTGCTTCGCAAAATCGAGCGCGGTTCTCCCCGCGGGATCCTTCGCGTTGAGCTCAGCTCCTCGCTCAATCAGCGCTTTGACAGAATCGACCGGGATCGCGTCTGAACTGGCTGCCAGCATCAGGATGGTATGGCCTTGCGGATCTCTGGCATTAGTCTCTGCTCCCTTATCGACCAGCATCTTGATCGCGCGCCCGTCTCCAAACGGGGGAGAGAGCAGCATTGCCGAAATGGTCAGAACACCTCGATCTGCATGCTCCGTCAATGTTTCGAGACAACTCTCACACCTCGCTCTGTTGGCATTTGCGAACGACACAAATCCGGCGCTCTGAACATCGGCGCCGCGGTCGATGAGCATATGCAAAAGCGATTCGTCGCCGGAGCGCGCGGCCTCCGCTAACGGAGTTGAATAGCCCACTACGGCAGGTGACTTCGCTGCGAGATTCGCCCCGTGATCCAGCAGGAGCTTCACAACAGCACTGCATCCGAACTGCCCGGCAGCGATAAGCAATGGAGTGCGCCCGTCGTCAGAGCTGGCGTTCACATCGGCTCCGTGATCGAGCAACAACCGGGTCTTCTCGAGATCGCCCACCGCCCAGATCAGAGCGGTGGCACCCGCCTCATTCCGAATGTTGGGATCAGCGCCGTTATCCAGTAGCAATCGGACCGAACTGGCGTCCCCGTATAGCACTGCTTGCATCAAAGGCGTCGCGCCACCCTGCCCCTTGAGGTTCGCGGCTTTTGGATCCGCGCTCACTAGCTTCTTAAAGGTTTGCTGATCGCCATCGCGCAGCGCCTGCATCAATCGAACGGCCCGCGCGTCAGGCGCCGGAGGAGGCGTTTCCCCCGAGAGATCGTCCGGCCATTCGGCTCCCTGGTCGATCCATGCTTTTATTATGTCGATCTGAGGTTGACTGAGAGGGCCAGTCAGCGGCATTTGTGGGCCGTACCGGTTTCCGATTAACTTCTGATATAGCCTGCTTCCTGCGCTGTTGCCCCGCGTGATCATCACGATCGTGCCGCCCCTCATTGCATCCCGGCGACGGTCAAGGCGGAAACCATGCATCTGCTGTGATGGTCCGTGACACTCAATGCAGTACTGTTTCAGGAGCGGCTGGACATCACGGCGGAAATCGACTTTTCCCGATACCGGAGTCGATGGCGCTGCGCTCAACGCCCACGTCCCGAGAACCACAGCGATCAGACAGGCTTTTAGTATTCCAAATGATCTCGACCACATCGGCACATCCTCCATCTTTCAATTAGATCGGACCTGGGGCGCAGGCTTCACTGCGGGGGCCAGCCTCACGCAAACGTAAACTTCTAACAGAAAGGAGCGAGTTGCGAAAGCAGTCCCCGGCAAGGATGCATCGTCCCATTATGCGCCCTGTAACCAATCCCTCGGATGGAAGAAGTTCCCCGCTTCGGCTTCGCGAGTGCCCCTATCGGGTTGGTAATCGTAGACCCATCTCACTAGCGGCGGAAGCGACATCAATATCGATTCAGTCCGTCCTCGTGTCTGCAGCCCGAAGTGCGTCCCGCGGTCATAGACCAGGTTGAACTCGACGTAGCGTCCGCGGCGGATCAACTGAAACTCGCGCTCGCGCTCGGTGTACGGCTCGGTTCTGCGCCTATCGGCTATGGGAAGATACGCCGGAAGAAAAGACCCGCCGATTCGTTGGACGAACTCGAAGATGAATTCGATCCCGCGCCCGTCTGTCATCAATGGTTCACCTGGTCCGCCCGGCTCGTCTGGGCGCTCGCCGGTAAGGTAGTCGAAGAAAATACCGCCCACCCCGCGCGACTCATTTCGGTGCTTAAGGAAGAAATACTCGTCGCACCATTTCTTGAATCTGGGATAGAACTCGGGGTCGAACTCATCACAGGTTGTCTTCAGCGTGCGATGGAAATGAATCACGTCTTCCAGGTAGGGATAATACGGCGTCAGGTCGGTACCGCCGCCAAACCAGCGTCCGGAGCCTCGTTCAAGGTAGCGGAAGTTCGCGTGAACCGTAGGCACGAAGGGGTTGGTCGGATGGAGCACGAGTGAAACCCCGGTCGCGAAGAAGCCGGTGCCTTCGCCAACCGGCAGACGTTGGGCGAAAGCCTCGTCAAAATCTCCAAACACTTCCGAGAAATTCACGCCCGCCTTTTCAAACACTGCCCCGTCTTCCAGAACTCGCGTGCGGCCGCCTCCTCCCTCATCGCGCACCCAGAGGTCTTCTCGAAAACGTCCGCGGCCATCGAGCTGCTCAAGCGTGCGGCATATCTCGTCTTGCAGCCCGGTGAAGAAATCTCTGGCTCGATCTTTGAGCATCCGTTGGGCGTTCACCTCCCCCGCTCCCTTCCTTTTGATTGTCCGACAAACTTCAGTTTGTCGCTCCGACAAACTTAAGTTTTGTCGGACTCTCACACACATCGCAACTTTTCGCCACTTCTTTATTGCCTCCGGAGGTAGATCAGGGTATCATGAGCGTCACACGGTCGAAAATGGAACAAGGGTTAGTTGGTTAGGAGGAAGACCTAATGCGCGCGTTTCAAAGACTCTCAGTTGCTTCCGCGTCCACTACCGCCGTCGTTATCGCACTTGCGATCTTAACAGCCGCACAAACGACACAGCGGGACAAAGCGTCGAACATTCAGATCAAGAACTTTGGCTGCATCAATGAAGGACTCTATCGCGGCGCTCAGCCAAAAGAGCGAGACTATGCGGACCTGGCGGCGATGGGCGTGAAGACGATTATTGATCTCCAAAGGGACGGGAAGGACACGGAGCAAACCCTGGTTGAGGCGCAGGGGATGAAGTTCTATCGCATCGGGATGAGCGACAAGAGCGAGCCCTCCACTGAGCAGGCTGAGCTCTTTTTGAAATTGGTCAACGACCCGGCGAATCAGCCAGTATTTGTGCACTGCGCTGGCGGTCGTCATCGCACCGGAGCGATGAGCGCTATCTACAGGATCACTCACGACGGCTGGTCGGCGGATCAGGCTTATCAGGAGATGAAGCATTACGACTTTGAATATGGTATGGGGCATGGTTCGTTGAAGAACTATGTCTACGGCTTCTACGCGCACATCGAAGAGAAAGGCGTGGTAGTCACTACGAACAAGTAGGCATCCCACGCTGCGAATAGAGCATCTAGCCTACGCAGGCTTCTCATTAAATGAAGAATCGAATTACAAGGTTAAGCGGTCTAGTGTGCGTGCTCCTGCTGCTTGCGTCGGCAAGCCAGTCTCAGCAGAAACCGAGCTACAAGGAACTTCCCAATTTTCAGAAGGTGAGCGATCAGCTCTACCGCGGCGCGCAACCAATTGACGGCGGCATCAGAAAACTATCGGAGCTTGGCATTAAAACCATCATCAACCTCCGCGGCCCAGACGAAGCGGTCCGCGGAGAGCAAAAGGAAACAGAGACTGCCGGTCTGCGCTACTTCAACATACCGATGCCGGGCCTGAGCGCGCCGACGGACGAACAGGTCGCTCGGGTGATGTCGATAATAAATGATCCAGACAATCAACCGGTCTTCGTCCACTGCAAGCGCGGCGCCGATAGAACCGGAACGATCGGAGCTATTTATCGCATCTCGCACGATGGCTGGGCGGCGGATCGGGCAATCGCCGAGGCCAGGCTTTATGGTATGAGTTGGGCAGAGTTTGGAATGAGAAGCTACATCTCGGACTACTACAAGCAACAGCTTCGCACTCGGAATCAACCCAAAACCGCGGCAAGTCAGTCAACCGCGGCAAGTCATTAAGGCGCCGTCGCAATAACAATCCTCAAAGTTGAAGGGGTGCTTCGCGACCGCGTGCCGTCACTCGTTCAATCCCAACGACCCTCCCGCCGATAACAATCAGCGCGTGATCAAAATTGTTAACCGTGGGGCAGATGTGTCTGGGTACCAGATAAAGATCGTCGCCAATTCTCGGCATTGACGAGTCTTCCAAAGCGTCGATTGGAAGATGCTCCTCGCTCGGCTTCGAAGGCAAAAACTCCGGACAGCCGATCACTGCGCAAGTTGGAACTCCTGAGTCGGCCGATACCGTCTTGTGCCCTGCGTCGCAAGTAAAGCGGCCGGGTGACGGATGAGAGATAACTGTTGAAACAACGACCGCGGCCGGACGATAGCCGTACTCTGGGGGCAGTTGGGCCAGACTAGAGCAATCGTTGTAGACAACCGTTCCCGGTGATGCGCGATGTGTAAAGGACGATGTCGTAAAGGCCGAATAGGAGAGCGTGCAGGGAAAAGCCGGCGTTCCCGCGGTCACGATCTCCATAATCTCAATGTGCGCGCGCTCGAAGACGCCGATGATTTCCATCAAGCGGGCGTAACCTCGATGCGCGACACTCTCGCGTTCCGGAAGAGCGACAGACGAAAGATGGCCGTCATAGTAATGCAACCCGCGAAAGACCTGACCGGCATTCTGTATCGCTCGCGCGAGTTGAATGATTTCAGCCGCTCGTTCCTGCTCGATGCCGGTTCGATTCATTCCCGGGTTCACGTCGATGAACAGGCCAACGCAGCTTCCTTCCCACGCCTCTATGTGCTCGCGGCAATCAACAAGCGCCGACACATTAACGTTGGGAAACTGCTCCGAGACTTCTCGAACGCGGCGCGCATTAGCGCCTAACATTGGATACGCAACCAATACGTCCGCGGCGCCGGCTTCGCACACGGTCGACAGCTCGAGCGAGGTTGAGCACTTGAAGTTCGCAATTCCGTGCTCGACGAGTCGCCGCATCATGAAACCAAGCTTCGCCGTCTTGACGTGTGGCCGCCAGCGATTAGCATCGCCGCCCAGCAAGCGCAGCGTAGTCCGAATGTTTGCGTCCACGATTTCCGGATAGAGCGCAAGTGCCGGAGTCATCACGCGGTTGACGCTTTGTATTCGATAAGCGTCGAGGGAGGTTTGCGGCAGAGAAAGACCCTTGGATTGAGCTGTCATGATCGACCAGAGTTCTACAAGCTTGAAC
>Ga0075425_100007676_pt1 | contig 11414 bp, 11 predicted proteins | sample SoiMethybrSBSTD4_FD_75300 | JGI IMG/M metagenome (GOLD analysis project Ga0075425, IMG submission 75300) | Bulk soil microbial communities from a Populus tree surrounding site in Tennessee, USA - Soil MetaG P. TD hybrid SBSTD4 | ecosystem: Environmental > Terrestrial > Soil > Tree plantation...
AGTCGGGTTCGACGCTCCGCTCTCGCCCGTCTCGCCGATCGACCCACCCCGACCCGCGCTGCCCCTACAATCCCATCTCCACGCCGAACCTCACCGCGCGCGGGGCGATCCGCAGGCGCGGGTCGCGGACCGGGACCCAGCCGCCCTGGCCGCCGTTCGAGCTCGGGTCCCAGTAGGCGCCGCCGCCGTGGCCCGTGTCGGTGCGGTAGCCCGCGTAGTCGTCGCGCAGCGAGTTGATCGTGGGATTCGGATAGCCGGCCACGCTCACGAACGCGTCGCCTCGCGAGTCGAACAGGTTGCGCACGTCCACGAGCACCCGGGCGCCGCGAACCGATGTCAGCTCCCAGCGAAACGCCATGTCCGTGCGCTCGGTCGTGGGAAGCTGGCGCGAGTTGACGGCCGAGAGGTCCGGCGTCAGCAGCGGCCCGGTCGTCTGGCCCGCGAATGCGACCGTGGGCGTCCAACGGGCGCCGGTCGCGATCTGCGTCACCCACGCGAGCGTGAACTGGTGCGGCACGCGCCAGACGCCGTCGAAGCTCAGCATGTGGCCGCGATCCCAGTCCAGCGGGTGCTCGCCGATCGGCAGCGGCCGCGGACCCACGGGCGGGCCGTAGGCCCAGCCCTCGGGCCCCGAGATGCTCCCGTACGCGGCCATGTAGGTGTAGCGGGCGGAGAACTCGCCGGTGAGCCACGCGAGCAGCGGATGGTGATGCTCGAATGGACGCCAGTCCGCCCGTTGCGCGCCGGCCAGCAGCGCCAGCTCGAAACCGCCGGCGTGACCGTACTCCGAGTTCTCGTAGCGCGGCCGGAACGTGTTGGCGAAGTAGGGGTCGTTCGCGATTCCGATCTGGCCGAAGAGGTCGCGCTGGAACACCGACACCTGAGCGGCCCAGCGCTGGCTGAACAGGTGCTTCACGCCGGCCTGGTAGGTGACCAGCTCGCCGGGCTCGAGCGCCGGATTGCCGAGCGGCCGCCGGCTGTAGACGAGCAGCCGATCGTCGCTCAAGTACTCGCGCCCCGGTGCCTGGTGGATACGCGCATAGCTCGCGGAGAGGGCATCGCGATCGGAGATCGGAAACACCACCCCGAATCGCGGCGAGAGCGTCCAGAAGGCACCCGGCGACTTCTCGTCCACGGCCGTGGAGCCACCCGGCGGCACACCCAGCGGTGAGCGTGCGTCGCGCCCGGCGTCGAAGACTTGAAGTCGCAGGCCGCCGTTCCACACCAGCCCCTCGCGCTCCCAGCGATGCTGCACGTACGCCCAGCCCCCGGGCGCGGCGGTGCGGAACGTGCGCAGCGAGTCGATCGACGGCGTCGTGGGCAGCGCGCTGTCCAGCTCGACGAGCTCCACGCGATCCCATTGGAAGCCGGCGCCGAACCCGACGCGCGTCCGGAGCGACGGCACGAGCGCGCCGGAGACGGCCGCCTGCCAGCGATCGGAGCGCGTGCGTTTGAAGTAGGGCCAGTCGCCGGCGTACGCGTAGAACGGATCGCGCTGCGGGTCCATGTCCTGCCCGAAGCGCAGCTTCTCGGCGGCAAGCAGGTCCGGGAGATCGCGCGCGAGCCCGGGCGAGACGAGCTCGCTCCCGTGCTGCCACCCGAGCGCGACGTGCCACTGCGATCGGGGCCTGAGCCCGCTCGCCTGGGCGATCGTGGTCCAGCGCCGCGTCTCGCTCATCGGTTCGTGGTCGGCGGCGCGGTAGAACACGTTCATGCTGTCGATCACCGGCGGCCCGGGGTCGCCGTCCGGCGGCGTGAGCGTGCGGATCAGCACGCTGTCGTTCCACGTGAACATGGGATCGAACGGCTGCGTCACCACGCGCGAGCCCAGCACCTCGAGCGAGAACGCCTGCGGGCTCGCGACCGGCGCCAGCTTGGCCCAGCCGAGCACGTGATTGTCGTTCCGCCAGCCGAGCCGCCTGCCGAGCCAATCGGAGCGCCCGCGCGAAGGGCGCTGCGGCAGGAACGCGTCGTCGAGCCGCGTCTCGCCGGCGGCCGCGAGGCCCAGGCCGCCCAGGGGCAGCGGCAGCGAGCCGCGTCCGCCCAGCCAGTCGTACGCGGTGCCACGACGGCCGGTGCTGAGCCAGCGGAGCGCACCCTCGGGATGCGGCGCGGGGTTCCACGTGCGCACGTCGATCACGCCCGCGAGCGCGCCCGCGTACTCGGCGTCGAGCCCGCCCGCCAGCAGGTCGGCGCGCTGGATGGCCAGCAGCGGCAGCTCCGGCGCGCGATCGCGCAGCGGCTCGTTGAGCGTGAGGCCGGCGAGCGTCATCTGCGTCTCGCCCGCCCGGCCGCCGCGCACGTGCAGGTCCTCGCCGGCCGCGACCACGCCGGGCTGGAGCGCCAACGCCTGCGCGAGGCTGGTGATCGGCAGATCGCGCAGCGCCTCGGGGCTCACCGAGTGCACCGTGGCGCTCGAGCGCCATTCGCCGACGCGACCGGCCGAGACCTCGATCGCGGGGAAGTGTCGGACGACGCGGTGGGAGTCGGGTGGTGCCGCCCGCGCGGTGTCGGCGGCGGCTGAGGAATCGAGCGCGGCGGCGAGCACCGTGACCAGGAACGAGGGCAAAGAAGGCGCTCCTTGTCTCTCTCTTGCGACGCCCGGTGCCTCCTCGAGTCTCGAACGAGGCGGCGACGGGGTCAAGAACGGCGCCGGCCGTGCGTTCCGCGTTCCCCTGGCCCGGGCCATAATGCCGCCACCGGGAACCCTGGCCCCGTTCGTTCGTCCCTCCCTCGAGAAGGAGATGCCACTGGCCGACGCTGGCGAGCTCGAGCTCATTGCCGCTCTGCGCAGGAAGGACATGGCCGCGCTGGAGCGTCTCCTCGAACGGTTCGGTGGGGCTATGGCGACACTGGCGAGAAGCATGTTGCGAGACGCGGCGGAAGCGCAGGACGTGGTCGAAGAGGCGCTCGTCCGCGCGCACGAGGGCGGTCCGAAGTTTCGTGGCGAGCGCGGCCTCCGCACGTGGATGCTGCGCATCACCGCGAACCTGTGCCGCGATCGGTTGCGCCGGCGACGCTTCACGGCCGCGTCGCTCGACGAGCCCACACCGATCGAGGACGCGGGGCTGCGGTTCGATCCGGTGGAGGGCTGGGACGAGAGACTGGATGCGCGCGCGCTGGCGGAGCGGCTCGATGCGGCGATCTCGCGGCTGCCCCGCGATCAGCGCGAGGCGGTGGTGATGCGCCACCGGCTCGGGCTTTCCTACGAGGAGATGGTGGAGACGCTGGGCGTGCCCCTGGGCACGGTGAAATCGAGGCTCGCGCGCGCGCTGACCGCGCTGCGCGCCGACATGAAAGGCTTTGGCGAGTGAGCGAGCGAGATCAGGAACCCGACGCGCCGCGATGGCTGAGGCTGGCGGCCTCCGTGCGCGCCGAGCCCGAGCCGGCGACGCTCGCGCGCGTGCGCGCGCGGCTGGCGAGGCGCCGGGCGGAGCCGCGCTGGGTGCGCTGGCTCGCGCGGCCCGCCGCGCTGGCGGCGTCCGCGGCGCTCCTCGTGGTGAGCGCGTGGGCGGGCCGCTTGTGGCTCTCGCTTCCCGGCGCTGGGCGCGGCGAGGACAGCTCGCTCGTGAACGCGCTGCTCGGGGAGGACGAGAGCTACGGCTTCAAGCTCGATCCGGCCGATGAGGACGCCGCCAAGGCGGGCCCCGGCGCGGCGGGAGCCGACAGCGAAGGGCTCTCGCGATGACACGCACGGCGCTCGTCCTCGCCATGGTCTCGGCGCTCTTCCTCGGTGGCTCGGTCGGCTTCATGAGCGGCGTGGTGTTCTCGCGCCACCACCTGATGCACGCCAGCGCCGCCGACTGGCGCGGCCCCGGCGGCCCGCGCCGTGGCCCCGGCCGGCATCCCGGTCTGCGCGAGCTGTTGCCGCACCTTCAGGAAAGGCTCGGCCTCGCGCCCGACCAGGTGGACGCCATCCGCGGCGAGATCGAGCACTCGCGCGCGGACTTCGATCAGGTGCGCGACAGCCTGCACGCGCGCATCGAGCGACACCTCACACCCGAGCAGCGCGGTCGCTGGCTCGAGCTGGTGAGGGAGCGACATGAAGGAGAACCCCGCGGATCGGACCCGGACCCGACTCGACCCAGCCCTGGCAAGGACAAACTCAAGAGCGAAGGAGAAACCCCGCGATGATGACACGTCTTTCGAGCACGCTGCTCGCGGCATTCGTGCTCTTGCCACTCGGGGCCCTCGCCCAGCCACTCCCCACGGCGGGTGATGCGGCCCCCGAACACGCGATCCAGGCGCTATCTCCCCAGGCGCCCGGAACGCAGTCGATGCAACCCGCCCCAGGGCCCGACGGAGACGCGCTTGCGTGGTTCGGCGACGCGCTCCTCGGGCTCGATCTCGGCGACGAGCTGGGGCTCTTCGCGGAGGGCCCGGGCGGCGAGCCCGAGCCCGGAGCCGGTGACGCGATCGCCGATCCACCCGGCCCCGCCGGTGACGACGATGCGGCGTGGCACGACGGTGGGCCCGGCGGCGCCGAGCGCCTCCACCGCGCGCTCGTGCACGGGGGCCCTGGCGCGAGGCTCATGCTCCGCCGCCATCTCGCGATGCGGCTCGCCGGGCTGGATCTCACCGCGGCCCAGCGCGAGAGGCTTCGCGACCTGCACGAGGGCCAGGCGCGCAAGGCCATCCAGCGCCGGGCCGACATGGCGCTCGCGCGGCTGGATCTGCATCGGCTGATGCGCGCGGACAAGGTCGACGCGGCGGCGGTGAACGCGCAGATCGACAAGCTGGCAAGGTTGCACGCCGAGGCCATGAAGTCCGCGTTCGAGACACACATGCTGGCGCGCGCCGTGCTGACGCCCGATCAGCTCGAGAAGCTGCGGAACGGCCCCGGCCCGGGGTCGATGAACCGTCACCTGATGGACGGCGAGCCGCACACGCCAAAGCCCTGACACCCACCCAGGGGTCGAGACCCAGCCCCGCGCGGCGGCCGTCGAAAGGCGGCCGCCGCGACTTTTCCCGTGACACCTGTCCGCGCGATCTCCGGCTCGCGTGCCGCGACGCCGCCCTCCGCCGTGCGCGCCGCGCCGCGCCGCCGTGCGGAACGCCGCGCGAAGCGGGTCGAACCCTCCACCCACCGGCATCGCGAGTCATGATCCGAGTGTGATTCCGCGCGCGCCGGCCGACCCAGGATCGTCGGTGGCGCACGACCCGGCCTGCCGCGCCGGGTGGCCCGCCTCAGCGGCAGGGGTCGCGTGCTCGATCCCGCATCGGCCCGTTGGGCGCGGTCACCCAGCGGCAGGTTCTGGCGCGGATTTTCCATGGCCAATCGCGGCCCGCGGGTGCGGCCCGCGGAAAACGTGGAAGGGCGGCAGACCGCCGTCCAGGGAACGACGTGGCCAGTCGCGCCTCATCGCGAGCCGGCCGATGTGACTGGGAGGTTCGCATGCGACGGGTACTGATCGCGGTCGGGGTCGTGCTCCTGATCGCTGCCCGGGCGCCGCAGGCGTTCGGTCAGTGCAGCATCTCCGTCCTCGACGTCAACGGCACACCCATGTTGTGCGCCGACGCCGGCGACGGCTGGCAGTGGACGGGTCCGGGGGGATTCTCGTCCACCGACATGTGCATCACGGCGAGCACGCCCGGCACCTACACGCTGCGCGTGTACGACGCCTCGACCGGCCAATGGAGCGATCCGTGCAGCCAGGCGGTCGGCAAGCCCCCGGGGCCCTCGTGCTCGATCACCGGCGTGGACAGCGTCTGTGCCGGCAGCAGTGTCCAGTGGTGCGGTCCCACGGGTGACTACGATTACGCATGGAGCGGACCCGCTGGCTTCGCCGCGAACACCGCGTGCGTGGATGTCTCCGCCGCGGGGACCTACTCGCTCACGCTGACCGATCGCGCGAGCGGGGCTGCCGGCGATCCTTGCGCGCTCACGCTGCGCACGCTCCAGTGCCCCGCCCCGCACCTCTCGAGCGTGTGCCCGCGCCCGGCGAGCTGGTGGGCCTCGGGCTGCGCGAGCGGCACGTCTCCGCTCGACGCCGAGGCCTTCGCGCGCGTCGCCGCGGGCGTGGACCAGCGCTCGGCGGTCTGGAGCTACGGCGGCACGCCGCAGGGGCTCTGCGCGCTGGTCGGGCACCCGCGGCACGCCAACAGCATGACCTCGACGAAGCGCCAGTACGCGGCCGTGCTCGCCAACATCACGGCGGCGGCGCTCGGGATCGTGGACTACGAGGGTCACGCCGTCGGTCTGGACGAGAGCCGTACGCTCGACGACGTCCGCGGCGTGCCGGCGGGCACGACGCTCGCCCAGTGGGTCGCCTCGACGGAGCACGCGATGCTCTCGCTCGTGAGCGACGCCGGGCACGGGCGATCGGCGCGCGAGGCGCTGCGCCGCATCCGGCACCAGGCGAAGGACATCAACCGCGGTCCCGAATCCGGCGACTGCCCGGGCCAGTTCAGCGCGGCCATGGAGTCCGACGACGACGACGATCTGGGTGACGCGCTCGGCGGCTCGGCCTCGGCGCTCGCGCTGGGCGGCGGCGACGGTGGCGACCCGCTCACGGGCGGCTCGCGCATGCGCTGGACGCTCGAGCGCGCCGGTCAGGTGGAGGTCTCGATCGTGGACGTGACCGGGCGTCACGTGCGCCTCGTGGCGAGCGGCATGTACGCCGCGGGCACGCACGAGTTCAGCTGGGACGGCCGCGACGACGACGGCCGCACCATGCGCGCGGGCGCCTACTTCGTCGCGGGCTCGATCGGCGGCGAGCGCACGAGCCTGAGGCTGTTCCTCCTGCGCTAGACCTTCGCAGCGCGGGTGATACGGTCGGCCGCTCCTCGGCAACGAGGGGCGGCCGCAACCGTTTCGTGGCGAGCACGCGAGCTCCAGGGATCCTGGGGCGGTGAGCGGCTGGCGGGAAGCAATTGCGCGCGGCGCATCTTGCGTGTGGCGCCTCGAACCCGACCGGCGGCGGCGGCGGCGGAGTCGTTGCAGAAGCGACGAAACGCTCCCGTATAGGGCCGCTTCTCGGGGCAGATGCCCCGCGGCCCGGTGATTCCGCTGCGAAAGCGGCGCTCGGGAGCACCTCGTGCGCGGCTGGCCCGGTTCTTTCATGTACTCGTCGGTGTCCCGATCGTGGGGAGAGGGACCCGTCGGAAGTGATGCAGGGTCACTTCCGGCATCAGTGGCCGGTCGCGCGCCAGAGCGCGCGCCGGCCGCCGGGGAAGAGAGAGCCCCGGAGACGTGCCAGATGGTGTGCGCGAGCATCGCGCCACGCACATCTCCCGGTCCGCGCGCCGGGCAAGCGGCCACTCCGTGAGAGCGAGGGTGGCCGCAGCGCTTTGGTGGGTGTTAGCTTCGCGCCATGACGCGCCTCGCGGTGGAAGCGATCGTCACCGATCTCGAGGTCGCCGGCGTTCGCTACCTCATCGCAGGCGGGCTGGCGGTCGTCGCACATGGCCACGTGAGATTCACTGCGGACGTGGATCTGCTGCTCGATCCTGACCCGGGCAACCTCCGGCGCGCCATCGCCGTGCTCGAGTCGCACGGGTACGCGCCGCGCGCCCCGGTTCCGTTTGCGGCGTTCGCAGACCCCGGCGAACGCGCGCGCTGGCGGCGGGAGAAGGGCATGGTCGTGTTCTCGACCCACAGCCCGCAACACCCGGCCACGGAAATCGACCTGTTCCTGGAGCCGCCCGTCGACTTCGAGTCCGCCTGGCGCCGGTCGGTGTCCATGGACCTGGCTCCCGGCGGGCGCGCCCGCTTCGTCTCGCTCGCCGACCTGCGCGCGATGAAGCGCGCCTCTGACCGTCCGGTGGATCGGCTTGACCTCGAGGCGCTGGCCCGGCTGCATCCCGAGGGGGAGATGTGACCGATTCGCGTGACGAGCGCGTGTGGGAGCGAGGCTGGGATGGCCACGCGGAGGCGCAAGCCAGGCGGATGGCGGCACTCACGCTCGTCGAGAAACTGGACTGGCTCGAGCAGGCGCACGCGCTGGTCCTGAAGCTTCGGTCAGCGCCAGCTCGCGATCGGGAAGCCGGCGACCGACCGGACGGACGCGCTTGACCCGCCCCGCTTCGCGCCCGTAACCTGCTGCGCGAACGTTTGCAGCACCCGGCGGAGCGCTGACGCACGCCGGCCCCTGGACCCACGGGTCCCCCTGGCGCTCCCTAAGCGCGATCCCCGATGCCCTTCTCGTTCCAGCTCGAAGCTGAAGACGCTGCCACCGGCGCGCGCGCCGGGCGCATGCTCACGTCCCACGGCGAGGTGCTGACACCGGCGTTCCTGCCCGTGGGCACCGTGGGCGCCGTGAAGACGCTGGCGGGCGACGACCTCACCGCTGCGGGCTGCGACATCATGCTCTGCAACACGTACCACCTGATGCTCCGGCCGGGCGTGGACACGGTGCGCGGGCTCGGGGGGCTCCACCGCTTCGTGGGCTGGGACGGCGCGATGCTCACGGACAGCGGCGGGTTCCAGGTCATGAGCCTGACCGAGCTGAACCACGTGCGCGAGGAGGGCGTCGAGTTCCGCTCTCACCTGGACGGCTCGCGCCACATGCTCTCGCCCGAGGGCGCGATCCAGGTCCAGGACGGGCTCGACCCCGACATCGCCATGTCGTTCGATCACCTCGTGCGCCTTCCCGCGAGCGAGCGCGAGGTGAGCGAGGCGGTCTCGCGCACGGTGCGCTGGGCGCGGCGCGGCTTCGAGGAGCGCGCGCGCCTGCGCGAGCAGGGCGGCGGGCGGATGGCGCTGTTCGGCATCAACCAGGGTGGCACCGACGCGGGGGAGCGCGCGCGCTGCTTCGCGGAGCTCGCGGCGCTGCCCTTCGACGGCTTCGCGCTCGGCGGGTTGTGGGTGGGCGAGGGGCGCCGGCTGGGACTCGAGATGGTCGAGCGCGACTGCGCCGACTTCCCGCGCGAGAAGCCGCGCTACCTGATGGGCGTGGGGCATCCCGTCGACGTGATCGAGGCGATCGGGCGCGGCGTGGACATGATGGACTGCGTGCTGCCGACGCGGAACGCGCGCCGCGGCACCGTGTTCATCGGCAGCGGCCGCCTCGTCGTGCGCAACGCCGCATACGCTCGCGACGAGCGGCCGCTGGATCCCGAGTGCGGCTGCCCGACGTGCCGCCGCTACACGCGCGCCTACCTGCGCCACCTGTTCGTCTCCGGCGAGCTGCTGGCGATGAGGCTCGCCTCCGTCCACGCCATCCACCACATGGTGGCGCTGGTGCGCCGCGCCCGCGCGGCCGTCCTCGGCAACCGCTTCGCGGCGTTTCGCCGGGAATTCCTGTCGCAGTTCACGAGCGGCGAGACGCTCGCCCGGGCGGCATCGTGACGCCCGACCCATCCCCTCACGGAAAGGAAGCGGCATGGTCGTGATGAATCTCCTGGCTCAGACGGCGGCGGCGCCGGCGATGGACAACTCGCCGATGGCGCGGTTCTTCGGTGGCGGCATGAGCTTCCCCGTGATGATGGCGCTCATGTTCGCCATCCTCTACTTCATCGTGATCCGCCCGCAGAACGCGGAAAAGAAGAAGCTCCAGCAGCGGATCGAGTCGCTCAAGAAGGGCGACAAGGTGATCACGACCAGCGGCATGTTCGCGACGGTCGTGAGCATCGAGTCCGACCGCGCGATCCTGCGCATCTCGGAGGAGACGAAGGTGGAGTTCTCCAAGAGCGCGATCGCGCAGGTGATCACACCGGAAGCCAAGTGATGGCCGTGCGCCCCGTCCGCATCTACGGCGACCCGGTGCTGCGCGAGAAGGCGCGCGAGGTGCGCGACTTCGACGACACGCTGCGCGCGCTGGTGGCCGATCTCTACGACACGATGGCCGCGTACAACGGCGTCGGCCTGGCCGCGAACCAGGTGGGGGTGGCGCAGCGCGTCTTCGTGGTGGACGTGCCGCTGGAAGACGGCTCGCGCGCGCGCTTCGCCGTGGTGAACCCGCAGCTCGACCGGCGCTCGGGCCGCGAGAAGGCCGAGGAGGGCTGCCTCTCGATGCCCGGCATCCTGGAGGATGTGGAGCGCGCGACGAGCGTGCGCCTGCGCGGGCTCGACGAGCACGGCCAGCCGCTCGAGCGCACGCTCAACGGGTTCCTCGCGCGCGCCGTCCAGCACGAGACCGATCACCTGGACGGCGTGCTGTTCACGGACCGGCTGTCGCCGCTCAAGCGGCAGTTCCTGAAGCGCGAGCTGGACGCCCTGGCGCGCGGCGAGCTCCCCGAGGGTTACCACCCCGGCGCGCGCGAGGGGGGCATCTGAAGCCGCGCACCGTGTTCATGGGCACGCCGGAGTTCGCGGTGCCCGCGCTCCACGCGGTGGCGGCGGCGTGCGACGTCGTGCGCGTCGTGACGCAGCCCGATCGGCCGAGCGGGCGCGGCCGGCGCGCGCGCGAGTCCGCCGTGGCGAGCGCGGCGTTCGAGCGCGGGCTCGCCGTGATCCGCCCCGAGGACATGCGCTCTCCCGAGATCCGCGATGAGCTCTCGAGCCTGCGCGCGGACGTGTTCGCCGTCGTGGCTTTCGGCGCCATCCTGACGCCGGCGGTGCTGGCCCTGCCGCGCGCCGGGTGCATCAACCTCCACGGCTCGCTGCTCCCGGACTATCGCGGCGCCTCGCCCATCCAGCGCGCGATCTGGGACGGCCGGAGCGAGACCGGCGTGTGCACGCTGTTCATGGACGACGGTATCGACACGGGCGACGTGATCGCCTGCCGGCGCGAGGTGATCCGCGAAGACGACGACGCCGGCACGCTCGGCGCGCGGCTCGCGGCACTGGGCGCCCCGCTCCTGGCCGAGAGCGTGCGGCTCGCCGCCGAAGGGCGCGCGCCGCGCACGCCGCAGGATCGCGCGGCGGGCAGTTATGCGAAGAAGCTCCGGAAGGAGGACGGCGTCGTGGACTGGTCGCTGCCCGCGCGCACGGTGTGGGCGCACGCGCGCGCCGTGACGCCGTGGCCGGGGGCCACGACGGGCTTTCGCGGGCGGCGCGTCGTGCTGCTGCGCACCTGGCCCGAGCCGCGCGGCGCGGACGCGCCGGCGGGGACGCTGCTCGGGAGCAACGACGAGGGGATTCGCGTGGCGTGCGCCGACGGCGCGCTACGCGTGACACGGTTGAAGCCGGAAGGGCGCGCGGAGCTCGACGCCGCCGAGTGGGCGCGAGGTGCGCGGCCGCAGCCGGGGGAACGTTTCGAGAGCTTCGAGGAGATGACAACGTGAGGAACGACAGACGAACCACTTCCGGCAGGCCGGCGGCCCGCCCCGCTTCGCGCCCGCGCCCCAGCCGGGGCGCTCCCGGCCCGCGCTCGCGCGCGGCCGCCGCGCCGGGTCCGCGCCCGAGCAGTTCGCGCCGCGAGCGCTTCGCGCCGGGTTCGCGCCCCGAGCGCACGAGCGGGGGAACACTCGCGAGGCGAGAGCGCCGCGAAGCACCCGCGCGCGCTGGCCGCGCGCCGTGGGCGCGCCGCGAG
>Ga0075425_100007677_pt1 | contig 11414 bp, 9 predicted proteins | sample SoiMethybrSBSTD4_FD_75300 | JGI IMG/M metagenome (GOLD analysis project Ga0075425, IMG submission 75300) | Bulk soil microbial communities from a Populus tree surrounding site in Tennessee, USA - Soil MetaG P. TD hybrid SBSTD4 | ecosystem: Environmental > Terrestrial > Soil > Tree plantation...
AAACGCAAAAGTGCGTTTGCGCGGAGATCATGCGCAAACAATAAGCTAAAGCGGGATTGTGTTTCGACCCGAAGCAATCGCGCCTTGGTTTGCCATCAGCCTTTCTTGATGCGCGCGGCGTGCCAGCGCAGATGGTCGGCCATGAAGGTGGAGATGAAGTAATAGCTGTGGTCGTAACCGGTCTGCCGGCGAAGAGTCAGCGGAATTTTGGCCTTCTTACACTCCTCCTGCAGCAACTCCGGGCGCAGCTGCTCGGAAAGAAAAGGGTCGGCGTCGCCGTAGTCGACCAGAAATTCCGAAAATCTTGCGCCGTCTTCGATGAGCGCGACGGTGTCATGTTTACGCCAGGCCTGCTTGTTGTCACCAAGATAGCCTCGCAACGCCTTGATGCCCCACGGAACCTGCAATGGCGCTACGATCGGCGCAAAGGCGCTGGCAGCGCGGTAGCGATCGGGAAAGCGCAGCGCCACGGTCAGCGCGCCATGGCCGCCCATGGAATGGCCGAGGATCGATTGCCGGGCCGGATCGACGGGAAAGTGCTCGGCGATCAATCGTGGCAGCTCTTCCGTGACATAGCTCCACATGCGGTAGTTGCGTGCGAACGGTGCTTCCGTTGCGTCGACGTAAAAGCCGGCGCCCAGGCCGAAATCGTAGGCTCCCTCTGGATCGCCCGGCACATCCTTGCCTCGAGGGCTCGTATCGGGTGCCACGAAAATCAAGCCAAGTTCAGCACATGCCCTGCGGTATTCACCTTTTTCCGTAACGTTAGCGTGGGTGCAGGTCAGCCCCGAAAGATAAAAAACGACCGGCAGATTTGCGCCCTCCTGGTGAGGAGGGACATACAGCGAGAACGTCATGTCGGTTCGGGTTTGCTGGCTTGCGTGCCGATAGACACCCTGCGTCCCGCCGTGCGACTCGTTGAGAGAAACGGTCTCAATCGCCATGACGCCTCAGGCCACGCCGTGCTCAATTGCCAACCGTACGAGTTCGGCCGAGGTACGGACGCCGAGCTTTTGGCGCATGATCCACGAGGTGTTGGCAACGGTCTTGTAGGAGGATTGGACGAGCCAGGCGATCTCGGAAAGACTCTTGCCGGCGCTGAGCAGGCGCAAGACCTCCATCTCGCGCGAGGTGAGCTTGGAAAGCGGGCTCTGCGCGAATGCGGGCCCCGCGAACGCAATGCTTCGCGCCATCGCATTAGGGAGGTAAGTTTCGCCCTTTGCGACTTGCCGGATCGCCTCGAGAAGATCGCAAGGGTCGCCGGATTTCGAGACGTAGCCCTTCGCGCCGGCTTCGATCGCTCGTGCGGCGAAGATCGGATCATCGTTCATGCTGAACATGATCAGTCGCGCGGATGCGTCGCGCGACAGGATCCGTCGCGCCAGTTCATAGCCCGACACCGTCGGCAGGTTAATGTCGATCACGGTGACGTCAGGATGTTCGGCGTTGAAAACGCGCTCTCCGCTTTCGGCGTCGGAAGCCTCCAGCAGCGCAATCTCGGGATCGACGGCGAGTACGGCACGGCAACCCGAAGCTACAATAGGATGATCGTCGACAATCAAAACGCGCATGGGGAACGTCCCCGAACAATTTCATAAGTCCGCTTGCTGCGGCGCATCAGACCGGGCCCGCGATCCGCCATCCCGATGCATGCCTGCATCGATCATGCATCTCACGCGACGTTGCGGTACGCTCGGATTAGATAACCGGCTTATCTGTCTGTCAACGCTCTCTCGAACGGGGGATTGAATGCGGCGGTCATGGAATCCGATCTGGCAGAAGCTTTCGCTGCGGACCCGGATCAATCTCTTGCTGGCGCTGGTGGTGACCATTGGCCTTGCCATCAACATTGCGCGGCTCGTCGCGGAAGCCGGGCCACGTGTTCAGGCCGAAGATCAAAGCGTTATCCGCCTGGCGCGCGCATTCATCGAAATGATCGTCGCCGACCTGAACGAGGCTCCCGACCCGGACGCCAAGTTGCAACTGATCGCGGGCAATCTAAACCGGCTTCGTCATGTCAGCATTACGCGCCAGCACGAGTCGTCAGGATTGGCGGGCGCGGATAGTTCCCCGGACTATGAGGATCCGCGCGCGCCACCGAGCTGGTTTGTCTCCCTGGTCCATCCGGAAAAGACATCCGTCAGCGTACCGGTCTCGGTCAATGGCACGCCCGAATTGCTGACGATCACGTCGCATCCCAACGACGAGATCGCCGAGATCTGGGACAACATCGTCATCCAGCTTGAGGTCGGCTCCGCGATCGCCGTAGCTCTTTTTCTCGTCACGATGACTGTGGTTGGCCGCGCGCTTGCGCCGCTAGAGGCCTTGTCGCAGGCGATGACAAGCCTTGAGGCGGGGTCCTATGACGTGCGCGTCAGACCTGCGGGCGCACCAGAGCTCGGTGCAATTTGCGCGAAGTTCAATCACCTCGCGATCGCTCTCGCGGACGCCATGGAGGACAAGCGCCGCCTCGCCGAGCGCGCTGTTTCGCTGCAGGATGTCGAGCGTAAGCAGATTGCGCGCGAGCTGCACGACGAGTTCGGGCCCTATCTGTTTTCGCTTAGGGCCCATGCGAGCGCGCTGATGCGGCTCTCGGAGGGGCGCGAGGTGCGCGCGGAAAGCCTTCGAAAGCACGGCGTCGCGATCCTGGAGCAGATCAATGCCCTGCAACAATTCAACCGCCGCGTGCTCGAGCGATTACGGCCGGTGGGTCTGGCTGAACTCGGCTTGCGCGGAGCGCTTGAGGCCCTGCTGCGTCTCTGGAGCGAGTCGCATCCTGATGTCGCGATCGAAACCACCATTTCGCATTCGCTCGAGAAGTCGGGCGAGACTGCCGAGTTGACGATTTACCGTGTCGTGCAGGAAGCGTTGACCAACGTCTTCCGCCATGCGCGCGCGACATCCGTCGATGTCACCATCGAACCCGCGGAACAAGGTGGCGGCTCCGGGGGGCGCGGCTGCGCGCTGGTGCGCGTACGCGACAACGGTACGGGGCTGAGGCCGGATCACAAGCTTGGCCTGGGGCTTGTGGGCATGCGTGAACGGATACTGGCGCTGGGCGGCACGCTTTCCGTCGCGTCAGGTGAGAGCGGCGTTACGGTCGAGGCGATTATTCCAATGGCTGCGCACTGAAGCGCTACGACCTCACGTCGGATCGTCGTCGTGCTTATCGTTCAAGCGAAGCGCGTATTTCTGCGACGGTTTGATCGCAATACTCGTTGAGCTGCTGAAATCGCCGCTGCTGTGTCAGGAAACCACCCACTCGCCTCGCAGACTCGGGTTGGTCCGCGTCGAATTTATCGGCCAGCGAAAGACAGGAGGCCGCTGCCACGACAGCAGACAACGCAGCCTGGAATGATCTGTCGTGATCCCGAGATGAAAACATCTGTTGCACTCCCTACAATCCGCACAAGTTTGGTGCGAGAGGCTCCGTGTTTCTTCGCTGTCCCCTGCAAACACGCATCTTCCAGAGGAACGACGACACTCTTGATAGTCGTGATGTGTCCTGTCCCTGCCGTGCTCTGGATCTGCTGGCCACGGAAGACTGAGCACCCAAGTTTGATGACAATGGGTTAGCACGGTGGCAGACGATGCCTTGAATACGGCGGCGCTGCGGATTTGATCGAAGAGTTCGTGCCGATCAGAAATATGCGTGGCGCCTAATGTGCAACCTCTATTCGGTCACACCAAAAACGGCCGCTCGCGCAGCTCGTATCCAGGGACATTGGAAGCGGATCTTCGGGAAACGCGCAATCAGCGCGCTTGAACCACGCTCAAATATCCGCTCCGGGAAGAGGCTACGCGGCATCATTACTTTGATCCCCCAGCCACGCTTATCCGCAAGCGCGGCATGCCAGAGTCTCGTCTCCGGAAGGACGAAAATCACGCCGCTGTCCTGGATCATGCAACTCGATCGCTACAGCGGGAATTTTTCCCGACGCTCCCAGGAAAATGTCCCGATGTTCTTGAGCTATAAGAGGATTTTCGGCAACAGCTACGCGCAATCGTGAGTCTCAAATCGCCGCTTCCATTCTCGTCAGATGCCAAGCCGGTTAATGTCGTTCAAACCGAGATGGAGTCGAATCTCGGAAAAAGAACCGGGGCGGAACGGGACGAATGAGTGTGCGAGTTTTGCTGGTCGTGTCGACGTCGGTGGCGCTTGTTCTGGCGAGCGACAATGGGAAGGCTCAGGAGGAATCGACTGACGCTCACGTCCTGCCGACGCTGAGAGTGCAGGCGCCGGAAGCTCCCAAACGCAGCCAGCAGCCCAGGACGACCCGTCCGGCTCCTGCTCCTGCGGCGGTCTATCCGACAACCCCTCTGTCAACCCCTTCGTCCGGAGGCGAGATCGCCGCCGACAAGGTACCGGCAAGCCTCAATGTGGTCAGCTCGAGTGACATCGAACGCACGAGGTCGGCCAACGTCACGGAAGCGCTCCAGCAGTACGTACCCGGCGTCAGCATTAATGAAGTCTCCGGCAATCCATTCATGCCCAGTCTGGACTTCCGCGGCTTCATCTCGTCTCCGGTGTCCGGCACGCCGCAGGGACTTGCGGTGTATCAAAACGGCGTGCGCATCAACGAGGCCTTCGGCGATACCGTCAACTGGGATTTGATTCCGACGGCGGCGATCCAATCGGTGACGCTTGTAACCAACAACCCGGCTTTTGGCCTCAACGCGCTGGGTGGGGCCGTTGATGTCCAGATGAAAAACGGGTTCATTTATCACGGCACCGAACTCAACATGATGGGCGGCTCGTATAACCGCATCCAGGGCTCGGCGCAGTGGGGCAAGCAGGTCGACAATTTCGCTGTGTATGGCGCGCTCGAAGGCGTGCACGATGACGGCTTCCGCAATTTCTCGCCCGCGGACGTCAAGCGTTTCTACGGCGATGTCGGATACAGGACGATCGACGGCAACGAATTCCATATCAACGGGGGTGTCGCTGACAACAAGTTCGGCGCGACGGCAACCGTGCCCGTCGAGCTGGTTCAGCAATTTTGGGGAGCCACCTACACCACGCCGCAAACCACGGACAACCGCGTCGGTTATGTGAACTTCACGGGGAAGATGGAGTTGACGCCGACCTGGACACTCGACAGCGTCGCGCACGTGCGTCTATTTGAGCAGAGGGTCGTGGATGGAAATCCGACTGGTACGCAGCCATGTGCCGCCGATCCGGCGCTCCTGTGTTTCGGCAATGACGTCACCCCGGCCAACGGCTTGAATGGTGTCCAACTCGCCAATCCCTTCCCGGCGGATGCGGTTCTCGGCGAAATTGACAGGACCCAGACACGCTCCGTCACCGCGGGTGCTTCGGCCCAGGCGACCAACAGCGACGAGCTGTTCGGACATACGAACCGTTTTGTGGTTGGGGCGAGCTACGACGCCAGCGTGACGCGGTTCAATGCCATTCCGGAGCTTGGCACCATCGCGCCAAACTTCGTTGTCAACGGCTCGGGGATTTTCCTCGGCACCTCCGGCGATCCCGTTTCGAACGGGCCGGTCTCGCTTCACGCCACAAATCAGTACACAGGTCTCTATACGCTCGATACGTTCGACGTCACCAACGCTTTTTCGATCACCGGTGGAGGGCGCTACAACGTCGCAAACATAAGCCTGCAGGATCAGCTCGGCACCGCGCTCAGCGGCTACAGCACCTACACGCGCTTCAATCCAATCATTGGCGGCACCTACAAGATCACGTCGGAGCTGACCGCGTACGCCGGCTACTCGGAAGCCAACCGGGCGCCAACCCCGCTCGAACTTGAATGCGCAGATCCCGCGCGCCCATGCATCATCGGCACATTCCTTGTTGCCGATCCGCCTCTCCAGCAGGTGGTATCTCACACGGTTGAGGCCGGGCTGCGCGGGACGAAGCAGTTGAACATAGGTTCGCTGAACTGGAAAGCCGGCGTATTCCACACCATCAACAACGATGACATCCTGGCCCTTCCGAGCCCCGTGCTGCAGGGTTTCGGCTTTTTTCAGAACGTCGGCTCGACGCGCCGGCAGGGCATCGAGACCGAAGTCGAGCTCAAATCATCGACGTTCGATATTCGCGCCAGCTACGCCTTTGTCGATGCACGTTTCCTCGATGCGCTGCAGCTTGCCTCCAACAGCCCGTTTGCCGACACCAATGGCAATATCCAGGTTCTGCCCGGCGATCAGATACCGGGGATCCCGCGGAATCGCGTCAAGGGCAGCTTCGATTATTCAATCACTGACGCCTTCAAGATCGGCGGCGACGCGCTGTACTTCAGCAGCCAATATTTCGTCGGCGACGAATCCAACCAGTTTCCAAAACTACCTGGATACGCCGTCTTCAATCTTCGCGCATCCTATCAGATCAACAAGACGTTTCAGGTTTACGCAAAAGTCAACAACGTTCTCGACAACCATTACGCGACATACGGTACCTTCTTCGAAACCGACGCCATTCCGAATTTCGCCAACGGTGGAGCGCCTTTCACCGACCCGCGCTCGATCAGCCCGGCCCAGCCGCGTTCCTTCTATGTGGGCATGAAGGCAACGTGGTGATTTCTCACCGGCATGCGCGGTTATCAGCCGCTGGAATTGCAAGGAAGGTGATCGTGGTCGGTGCGAAGGTGGCGACGCCAGCGGGCAAGTGTTTTCCGGCAATCTCTGGAAGGTCGCCCTTCGAGTCCATGCTAAGCGCGGTGCCGTTGAGCTCGACGGTTCTGCTTTCCAACTCCGCTGCCTGCAGCATGTAGCGCTCTGAAGCGATTGGAAGCACGAGCGTATGTGCCATGTTGCGCGACGTGTTGATCACAAGAATGGAGACGCCGCCGCGAGCCCGCGGATGGCAATGTGCGTAAACATGCAGGTCCGGCTCACGTGACAAGCCGGGATCAAGCACAACCTGTCCCATCAAGCGGTGCCACAGAAGTGCGGCCCAGTAGCTTGGTCTGGGGTTGAACGTCGTCTCATCGAGCAGCCCGTAATCGCTGGCCGCCAACGTGTTGTGCATCACGACCTGAACGCCGTCCCTCGCCAGCCGGCCGAGTTGATCGAGATAGCGGAAGCTGTCCACAAAGCTTGCATCCCATTTGTTTCCCCCGCAGGCGGCGTCGGCGGTCTCACTCAACCAGAGCGGCTTGCCCGGCTCGAATTGGTCGCGGAGAGCTCGGTAAAATGTGAGGCTGCGTTCCGTGCGCGAAAGCCATTCGTCGGACAGGACCTCGTCAGCAGTATCGTGACCACCGCAGCGCTGCGATACGGTTGCGTAGAAATGGTATGAAAACACGTCAACGCCACGCCCGGACGCGGCGAGCAGATCTGACGTCGTCAAGCCGAATGGTGGACCCGATGAGGATTCGCCGACCGAGCCGGGACCAGCGATCAAAGTCCCTGGCGAAGCATGTTTGACGAATGCGCGAAAGATCCGGAAGTCGCGCCCATAGGCCGCTGCGTCATAGCCGGGCGGAGCGCCATTCTGAGCTGCGAGTGTCGGCTCATTCATAAACTCGACGGCTGCAATACGGCCGTGCAGGGCGCTCGTGTAGGCGAGTAGGCGTTGCGCCTGACCAGTGGACCAGACGCCGGATGCATCGCGAGCACCCGGACTGACGGCAAAGGATGTAACGATCCGCGCATCGACCGCGCGCGCGAAGTCGACGACGCCACGCCACATTGCGCGAGTGAGAACGCCGTCGAACCCCGCCGGCGGGGCTGTATCCGAGTCGGCAAAGTAGGTGGAGTTTGCCCAGGTTCCGCTGACCCTCAGGTAAGCGGGCGAGAGTGCCGCAGCGAGCCTTCGCAGTTTCGCGTTTCCCAGATCGATCGGCGGCCTGTAAGCGTAGAGGTCCCGATCTGCCTGCGCGGCCGATTCCTGTTTGGCGTAGGGTTTCCAAAACCGCCCGCCCGTAACCTCGACCATTTCGATGTTGTAGGACTGGAAGCGCGCGTCAACTGTCGCTATGCGACGCATGCTCGCGGGCTGTTCGCTGCCGCGTGCCTCGCGATCGGAGGAAAGCGCAAGCAACAACGACACCACGCTCGCGAAAGCCGCGAGTTGTCGTCGCGCGAACAAACACCCATTTGCTGGCGGTGGATGCTTCACCCAATCGCCTGCTCTGACAAAGCCAGCCCAAAAAAGGACCGGCGAATAACTTACGCTTCGTTCTTCGGAGTATATTTACCCAAAACGCATTTGTAACTTTGTAACCGCCACTCGTGATAGGGACCCTTCGCGAGCCAGTCGGCGATGCCAACTTGCGCACTTGCTGCACATGCGCTCATCGTGATGCCGGATTGCTCACTGGTGGTGACGATTTTCTCCAGGCAAAGCTGGGCATTGCAAAGAACAGCGACGAGAGTAACGAGCATGGTGACCTTTCATTTATGAATAAAAGCAGTCTGTCCTGACCCATGCAGGGTTCGTGCCATCCGACGTGCGCTCCATACGCCAAGGGTGCTCCGGTAACGAGACTGACGCTTGAAAGTCCAGCTTCTCAGCAGATCAACGCATGGGCGCAAATCGACCTGCCGCCGCCTGCGCTCGGTCGTGCAAAACTTTAGACCCGAGCGCCGAACCGGGCCCATTCTAACAATCGTCGGGTTTTGAAGACGTTGAACGCGCCGCTAAACTGCCGTCTGAAATGAAAAGGCAGCAGTAGGCATCACAACCTGGCGGACAGCCCCCGCACCCGCGAATGCAATCAATATGATCTGATTCTCAGCGGCCCATCAAATGGCGGCCGAAAACCCGGAGATTTACGGGAATATCCCGATACTCTTTTAGTCGGCGTGGCGAGAGGGTGGCCACCGGGTCGAGCGGCGACTTCGATCCATCACAGTCCCGCGATCAACGCCACCACGAACCCAGGTTACGGCGGACAAGAGAACGGTTGAGTTCCAGTGTACGGCCGTGTTCGAACTCTCGCGTTGCCGAAACGTTACTAACTCGATCAGTTGCGTTCGGGTATCCCGGCAATATATCCAGGGGGTCCCCTACAACGTGCTGACTCTCAGGCCATGATCAAATCACGTCTGCTCGCCGCCGGGCTACTCGCTGTCGGCGTTGTCGCTGCTCCCTTTCTTGCCGCCATCGCGACGCATGGCCAAGGCGAAGCCACAGCGGATCTCGGTTTGCTTGCAGGCGTGATCCAGCTGGTTCATCGCGACTACGTGCATCCGATCAGCACGGACGAACTGACCAAGGATGCTCTTAAGGGGATGCTCAATCGCCTCGATCCGCATTCCGATTACATGGACGAGCAGGAGTTCAGGCAGATCCAGGCTGACATGGCCGGCGAGTTTGGCGGGTTGGGCATGCAGATCACCCAACAGGAGGGAGTTCCGAAGATCATCTCTCCAATTGACGACACGCCTGCCGCGCATGCCGGAATCGAGCCCGGCGACGAGATCGTCATGATCGATCACGCGAGTACGCGCGGGATGCCTTTGCGCAAAGTCGTGGGCTTGCTTCGAGGCCAACCAGGGATCACGGTGACACTTACCATGCTTCGTGGCAAGCAGCCGCCGTTCGATGTCACGATCACGCGGCAAGTCATCCGCGTCGAATCAGTAAAGTCGCGGCTTGAGCCTCACGATATCGGCTATATCCGTATCAGCCAATTCGGCAGCGATACGTCCGAACGCTTCAAACAGGCGATCAACAGGCTGAAGCAAGACGCAAAAGGCGGCCTCAAAGGGCTTGTGATCGATCTGCGCGACGATCCTGGCGGGCTCTTGGCCGCGGCCGTCGACGTTGCCGGCGATTTTCTGAACGGTGGGTCCGTTGTCAGCATCCGCGGCAGACTGTCGAACGAAGACAAGACTTTCGCTGCTCCTCCAACCGGCGACATGCTGTCCGGTACGCCCGTCGTGGTTCTGATCAACGGCGCTTCCGCGTCGGCCTCGGAGATCGTCGCAGGCGCACTGCAGGATCGTCACCGCGCGACCGTGATGGGGACGCAAAGCTTCGGCAAAGGATCGGTGCAGACGGTCATTCCCCTGAACGGCCGCGGGGCGGTTCGGCTCACCACGGCGCTCTATTACACGCCGTCCGGGCGTTCGATCCAGGACGAGGGCATAGTGCCCGACGTTGTCGTCGAGGCGCCGAAGGATCAGCAGATCAGCGGCAGCCCACTGCTGAGGGAAAGCGCGTTGCATGGCGCGATCGCGAATCCGGGCTCGCTTGATCAGGTACCGGGAACGTCAGGGACGCAATCGATGCCCGATCAGGCCAAAGCCGCATATTCGGCCCCAATCAGGGTCGACCTGATCGGGAAGCCCGAGGACGCGCAACTGAGGGCCGCACTTGCCAGCCTCGAACACTCAACCGCCTCGGACGGTGGGCCGCACTGAGCTCCCCCGGCGACGTGCCATCAACGTGAGAGCATTTGAAGTAGTCTCTGTCCGATCGATGGGGCAGCCAGGTCTACCTCCGATGCAGCAGGCGAGACTCGTGGTGTAGTTCAGTCGGTCATCCTGGTGCGCTCCACATCAGAGCGCGCTGACCTGGGCATGGCGAGAGCTCGCAACGTTCGCCGCTCAGTCCTCACTCGGGTCGCGACGCTCTTCGATCTGTCGAGGCGGCTCATCATAACCCGCGCGGCTGCTGTAGAAGACAAGGGCCATGAGTCCGACACCGACCACCAGCGAGAAGACGATGCCGATCGCCATGGCGATGTATCCGTGTTTGGAGATTTCGGCATCCTGATCGGTCGTCAAGCCTTCGTAACCGAACCAGATCGCGGCCACGAGGAAGGCGAGGAGCACCGCAACGATTGCCCAGGAGCCTAGCTTCATGAATAGTCCAAAGCGCGTTTCAACCAGACACGTGATCAATTCGCGCCCCGCGTTGAGGGGCGTCAGTTACAATCAATCGGATCTGCCATAGGTTCCATTATAGGTGGCCGCTACAACAAGAACTAACGGGACAAGTCGCCGCGATAATTTGCCTGCATATTGCGGGAATTCGCGATGCTGTCTCGAAATCTCCGTGTTGCATAGAGTGCTCGAAAACAAGCTCTCCTTGGGTCGACCTTTGCTCCGTCGCATGCGGGTCTTGTCGGGTGCTGCGACGATTCGCTTAAACAAGCACGCGACGCCGCTACGATCGCCTCATGCGGCAGCATCAACCGAATGCGAAGTCGGCACGCATATTCCATCGGCCCGCAAACTGCCGGCACCGGAATGACGTGCTCAAGCAATTCAGGCCACCCGCACCTCGACAAAGCCAATTCCGACAAGCTCAAAGGCGTAAGTCGCAGCCTCGGTCGGAAACACCGTCTTTATCACGCTTCCGGTCATGACGACCTGGCCCTTCTTCAATCCTCCGCCCCGGGAAGCAAGTTGAGTGTTGAGCCAGGCCACCGAATTGAACGGATGCCCCAAAATGTCGCTCCCATGTCCTTCGCCGATTGGTGAACCTGCTCTCGTCGCTT
>Ga0075425_100007678_pt1 | contig 11411 bp, 8 predicted proteins | sample SoiMethybrSBSTD4_FD_75300 | JGI IMG/M metagenome (GOLD analysis project Ga0075425, IMG submission 75300) | Bulk soil microbial communities from a Populus tree surrounding site in Tennessee, USA - Soil MetaG P. TD hybrid SBSTD4 | ecosystem: Environmental > Terrestrial > Soil > Tree plantation...
GATTTATTCTTACGGCTTTGCCCTCGCCATCGGAGGTGTGCGCAGCCCGGCTCAAGCGGCCTATACGTTCTTTCCCGCTCTCATGGCCCTTCCGCTGATGAGTTGGTTCATTGTCGGTATTGGCATATTGCTGGGCGCCACCTTGCCCAGGGTATTGGCTGGCCAGTCTCGGAGCCGTGCCACCCTTCGCGGCGCCATCTTGGGATTGGTTGTGGGTGGCGCCGGAGGCGCGCTGCTGGCTTTCCTGTTCACTAACGGGGCGCGCCGCATTTATGCCTATATGGCGCTCACCATGGCCGCCTACATCGCCATCTGGGTGGCTGGATTCGCCTACTACTACGCCGCTGAGGAGAAATGACGGCCAGCCCCTCCAAGACGCAGGTTTCTGCTGACGCGCAGCCCACCCTGCTGCGCGGCCTCTCCCTGCTTGATTCCGTGCTGCTGTTGCTCGGCGGCATCATCGGCTCTTCTATCTTTCTTACGGCTAAAGATGTGGCCGATCCCTTGCCCCATCCCATGTACTTCATCCTGGTGTGGGTGCTGGGCGGAGTGGTCTCGCTCTTTGCCTGCTTCGCCTTCGCCGAGTTGGGCGCCATGTATCCCGATTCCGGCGGCCAGTACGTGTACATGCGGGAAGCCTATGGCGATCTGGTCGCATTCCTCTATGGCTGGATGATCTTTACCGTGAGTTGCGGCGGCACCATTGCCGCGTTAGGTGTGGCGGCGGCGGTCTATCTCGGCGAAATCATTCCTGCCATTTCCGCCCAGCACGTGGTGTGGAGCGGGTTCGGAATGACCATCAACCGCACCCACTTGGTTGCCTTGGCCTCCATTGCCTTCACCACCTGGATGAACGTAACCGGTCTGCGCCGGGGCGCTGTTCTGCAGAACATCGCTACCTGGCTGAAGTTCCTGGCCATGGCGGCCTTTGTTTTTCTGGGTTTCGCCTTCGGCAAAGGCTCGTGGTCGCACTTCACGCAAACCGGCGTGGCCGCAGGTGCCCCCGCTTCCGGTCTGCTGCTGGGCGGCAGTCTTTCGGGCCTGATGAGCGCCTTCGGTGTGGCCCTGATTGCGGTGTTCTGGGCTTACGACGGCTGGGTGTACATCACCTGGGTGGCAGGCGAAGTTAAGGAGCCGCAGCGCAATCTGCCCCGGGCCATGATGCTGGGTGTCGTGTGCGTGGGCGCCATCTACGTGGCCATGAACCTGGTGTACTTGTACGCGTTGCCCATGAGCAAGATCGCCGGCACCGAAACCATAGCTCATGCTGCCGCAGTACACTTGTTCTCGCCCGCCGCAGCGGTTTGGCTTTCCGCCATGATCGCGCTCTCCTGCTTCGGCGCGAATGCGAGCTGCATCCTCTCTGGAGCGCGTGTGTATTTCGCCATGGCGCGCGACGGCGTTTTCTTTCAGAAAATGGCGGAAGTCCACCCCCGCTGGCGCACCCCCGCCGTTAGCCTGATCGGACAAGGATTGTGGGGGGCGATCCTTGTGTTCACCGGCCGCTACGACCAGCTTTACACCTACGTGATGTTCATGATGATTGTTTCCTACCTGGCGGGCGTGGGCGCCTTGTTCGTGCTGCGCCGCAAGCGGCCCGACATGCCGCGTCCCTACCGCTGCAGCGGCTATCCCTGGCTGCCCGCGCTATACCTGGTGATTGCCGGTTTATGGGCGGCTAACACATTGCTGCAACGCCCAAAGGAAGCCCTGGCAGGCCTCGCAATCGTGCTGATTGGCATACCCGGCTATCTTTACTGGAAACGCGCCAGCCGCAAAGCCGTTCTTTAACCACGGAGGACACGGTAGAGACGTAACTTGTTACGTCTTGTTCTCACGCCGAGTTGGAGACGTTGCAAGCAACGTCTCTACTGATACGCTACACCGGCACCGCGGTTTTGCGCGGCGGGTTGAAGAAGGGCAGCTTGACCACCGTGGCGGTGACGGTGTGTCGCACTGACTCTACTGTAAATTCCATTTTGAGCTTGCTCCCGAGCTGCGAGTGCTCGCGCTCCACGCTGGCCAGCGCAATCATCTTCTTCAGCAGCGGCGACCAGGTGGTCGAAGTGGCCTTGCCTACCTGCTTTCCGCCTTTGTATACCGGCACGTGCACCCGCGAGGCCGTGCTGGGCGTCTGCGGCGCCATTCCCAGTAGGTCGTAGTAACGCTCGACTTCCGACCACTCCAACTCCAGTCCCACCAACTGCCTGCGCGCGCCCCGCTTCTGCTCTTCCACCAGCGCCGAACGGCCGATGAAGTTTTCTTTTTCCAGGTGTACCAGCCGCCCCAACCCGATCTCAGAAGGCGAGTACTTCTGCTCCGCAATCAACGCTTTCTTGCTGCTGATGTAGTCCACCTCGATCAGGATCAGCCCGGCCTCGACGCGCGCCACGTCCAGCGCCAGCATGCCGGTGGGGTGCACGTCGAACTGCTTGCCGTGCTTCATCAGCGCGTCCCAAACCTTCACCGCATCGTTCCACTGCACCCAGATCTCATAACCCAGGTCGCCGGTGTAGCCGGTGCGCGAAATGTCCACGGGCACTCCTTCGATCTTGCCGTGGGTGACGCGAAAATATTTCAGGTTGCTGATGTCGGCATCGCTCACTGCCTTCAGCAGCTTTCCCGAAGTAGGTCCCTGCACCGCCAGGGCCGCCGTTTTCTCCGAAATGTCCTCAATCTGCACGTCCATGCCCAGCGCGTTTTGGCGAAACCAGCGCAGGCTGGGGTCGGCGGCCGTCCAGCGGTATTTGTTCTCCTCCAGGCGGGTAATGGTGCCGTCGTCAATCACTTTGCCGTCCTCGTCACACCAGCAGCAGTAGATGACCTGGCCCACGCCCACTTTGTTGATATCGCGCGCGATCACGCGGTTCACCAGGCGTGTGGCATCCTTGCCTGTAACCATGTACTTGAACAGCGGCGTGATATCAATCAGCGCGGCCGCGTTGCGGATGGCGTTGTACTCGTGCTCGTGATGGGTTTCGTACACGCTGACCGTGTAGTAGCCCGACCACTCTCGGTAGTTCAGGCTATAGCAGAGAGGAAAAGTGCGCTCGTGGAATGCGGTTCCGACCGGCAAGCTGGCTCCTGCAATGCGTGGTATGAAGCCGGATTATAGCCAGCCACGCGGGGCGGCAGCAAGGATGCACGCAAGACAAATCCCTCCCCCTCGCTTACAATGTGGCTTCATTCCGCCCAATCTTTATGCCATCGGCAAATCATAAATACGACGTTATCGTCATCGGCGGCGGCCACAACGGCCTGGTTAACGCCGCCTACCTGGCGCGCGCCGGCAAGAAGGTGCTGGTGCTGGAGCGCCGCTACGTGCTCGGCGGCGCCGCCGTCACGGAAGAGATTATCCCCGGCTTCAAGTTCTCGGTCTGCTCCTACGTGGTCTCGCTGCTGCGCCCCGAGATCATCCGCGACCTCGACCTGCCCCGCCATGGCTTGGAAATCTTGCCCCTGGACGGCACTTTCACCCCCATGCCCAACGGCGACCACTTATGGCGCGTAAACGACCACGGCAAGACGCGACGCGAAATTGCCCGCCACTCCGCCGTGGATGCCGAGGCCTACGAGGAATTCGGCAAGGCCATGCAGCAGATGTGCCGCTTCGTGAAGCCCATCCTGAGCATGGTTCCGCCTGATCCCTCCACACTCAATCCCAGGGAACTGATGAAGCTGCTGTTCATCGGGCGCCGCTTCCAGCACCTTTCCAGTGAGGACAAGTACAACCAGGTGCAATTGATGACCATGAGCGCGGCCGACTTCCTGGACCAGTGGTTCGAAACCGACGTGCTCAAGGCCACCATGTCGGCCTCCGGCATTATCGGCACATTTTTGGGAGTGCGCTCGCCGGGCACCGCTTATGTGCTGCTGCACCACTACATGGGCGAAATTGACGGCGCTTTCCGCGCCTGGGGCTTTGCCCGCGGCGGCACGGGCGCGATTTCCAATGCCATCGGCGAAGCGGCCAAGGAATTTGGCGCCGAGATTCGCACCCGCGCGCCCATAGCCAAGATTCTGGTGAAAAATGGCCGCGCTGCCGGCGTCGTCCTGCAGAACGGCGACGAACTTTACGCCGATATTGTTTCCTCCAGTGTGGACCCGAACCTGACATTCCTGAAAATGGTCGAGCCTAACGAGCTCCCCGGCGAATTTCTGGACGAAGTGCGCCGCTATAAGTACCGCGGGTCTTCGGGCAAGGTGAACCTGGCGCTCGACGCGCTGCCTAATTTCACCTGCATGCCCGGCGAGGGCCCGCATCTGCGTGGGGCCATCTCGATTTCGCCGGCGGTGGATTACATGGAGCGCGCCTACGACGACGCCAAATATGGCAAGTACTCGCGCCGCCCCTACATTGACATGGTGATTCCCAGTCTGACCGACCCCTCCGTGGCCCCGCCGGGCAAGCACGTGCTCTCCTGCTTTGTGCAATACGCTCCCTACAACATCAAGGAAGGAACGTGGGACGAGAAGCGCGAAGAATTCGGCAACAACGTGATTGATACCGTCTCCGAGTACGCTCCCAACCTGAAAAAGATTATTGTCGGCAAGCAGGTGCTCACGCCGCTCGACCTGGAGCGGGAGTTCGGACTTACCCAGGGCAACATCTTCCAGGGCGAGCTCTCCCTGGAGCAACTGTTCTTCCTGCGCCCGGTGCCCGGCTGGGCGAAGTATCGTACTCCAATCAAAAATCTCTATATGTGCGGCTCCGCCACGCATCCCGGGGGCGGCATCATGGGAGCGCCGGGTCGGCTGGCAGCGCTGGAAATCCTCAAAGACACGGGAAACGGAGCCCGCTAGCCATGGCCCACGACATCGTCATTCTGGGCGCGGGTCACAACGGTCTGGTTACCGCCTTCTATCTCGCCCGTGCGGGCTTCAAGCCCCTGGTGCTGGAGCGACGTGATCAGCCCGGCGGCGCCGCCGTTACAGAAGAATTCCACCCCGGCTTCAAGTGCTCCACCCTGGCCCACACTGCTGGCCCGCTGCGGCCACAGATTCTTCGCGACATGGAACTGGAGAAGCACGGGCTCAAAATGCTGAACCCCGAGCTGCGGGTGTTCGCCCCTTCGCCCGATGGCCGGCCGCTGTTTCTTTACGGTGATGCCGCCAAGTCGGCCCAGTCCATTGCCAATTTCTCCGCCAAAGATGCCCAAAAGTACGGTGAGTTCCAGCGCTGCCTGGGCAAAATTGCGGGCGTCTTTCAGCGCATGCTGGCCATGGCTCCACCGGACATTGACCATCCTGCGGCAGCGGACCTTTGGGAGATGGTCAAGACCGGCAAAGGCGTGCGTGACCTCGGCAAGAAGGACATGTACCGCCTGCTGCGCTGGGGGCCCATGGCGGTGGCCGACCTGGTGGCCGAATTCTTCGAAACCGAACTGCTGCGCGCCGTCCTCGCCGCACGCGGCATTTTTGGCACCTTCCTCGGCCCCTGGTCGGCGGGCAGCAGCACCGTGCTGCTAATGCGCGCTGCAGCTGATTCTTCGCCCGCAGGATCCAGCTCACATCCCATCGGTGGCATGGGCGCGGTCACCAAGGCGATGGCCGCCGCGGCAGCCGCTGCGGGCGCGGAGATCCGCACTAAGGCCGACGTCAAGCAGATCCGCGTGAAAGATGGCGCCGCAACCGGGGTCGTGCTGGCCGACGGCGAGGAAATCGCGGCCAAGACCATCATTTCCAACGCCGATCCCAAACGCACTTTGCTCAAGCTGGTGGACCCCGTGCACCTGGCGCCCGATTTCGTGGTCAAACTGCAGCACTACCGCACGCCGGGAACGGTGGCCAAGGTGAACCTCGCGCTCAATGGCCTGCCGCACTTCACCGCTTTGGAGAAGTCGGGCACCAACGGAACAGCGCTGACCGGCCGCATCCACATCGGTCCGGAGATTGATTACCTGGAACGCGCTTTCGACGATTCCAAGTATGGCAGCTTCTCCAAGGCGCCTTACCTGGAAGCTACCATTCCCTCCTTGGCCGACCCTTCGCTGGCACCCGGCGGCAAGCATGTGATGTCCATCTACATGCAGTTCGCGCCATATAAGCTGCGGAACGCGGACTGGAACACTCAGCGCGATGCCCTGGGCAATGCGGTGGTGGACACGCTGGCGAAATACGCCCCCGACCTGCCTGGCTTGGTGGAGACTGGTCAAATTATCACCCCAAAAGATCTGGAAGAAACCTACGGCTTGACTGGCGGCCACATTTTCCACGGTGAGCTGGCGCTGGACCAGATTTTCACCATGCGCCCGCTGCTGGACTGGGCGCGCTACCGCACGCCGATCCGGGGGCTGTACCTTTGCGGCTCGGGAACGCATCCCGGAGACGGTCTGACCGGTGCCTCCGGCGCCAACGCCGCGCGAGAAATTCTGAAGGAGCTGAAAAGATAACCTCAGAGGACACCGAGAGCACTGCGGTGCTTTGGGGTTCTTTGGCTTTTTGGCGTATCCGACGCCGACTTCAGAAATGGGAAGAAATGGTTTAGTCTCTGTGCCCTCTGTGTCCTCTGTGGTTAAATTCGTAATTTGGTGAAAGATGAGATTCCTGGATAAGCTGCAACCGCTCGGCCTGCTGGCCATGCGCATCGCGCTGGGTGCGGTGATGATTGTTCACGGCTATCCCAAAGTGACCGGCATTCACAATGTGGAAAAGTTCTTCAGCAGCATTGGCCTGCCCTGGTGGTCGGCCTATCTTTCCGCGGGCGCGGAGTTTTTCGGCGGCATTCTGATTATCATTGGCCTGCTCACGCGGCCCGTAGCTTTTGCCCAGCTGATTGACATGATTGTGGCCATCGCCAAGGTGCACTGGAAACATGGACTGGCCGGCGAAGGCAACTATCAACTGTCGCTGACGTTAGCCGCTCTCGCCCTGGCGCTGATTTTCTTTGGCGCCGGCCCCATCGCCCTGGACGCCATTATTGGCCGGGGCCGCGGCGGAAGCCGAAGAGCGGCCTCTGCCTCAAATACCTGAGCATGCTTCATCCCGCCCTGCAACCCATTTTGGCAAGGCGAGGTCACGTTGTCGTAGCTAGCGATTATGAAGGTAAGACTCGAGTGGCGTCATGCTGAGGGCCTTCAGGCCCGAAGCATCTCGCGTGCAGCGCCGACCATGTCCGCCCCCGCATATGGGTAGAGACGTAACTTGTTACGTCTCCCGCAACCGGACGTTGCCAGCAACGCTCTACGCGAGGCGATCCGAAGCGGAGTTACACAAGCAATTGCTTATCTCTGTGCCTCTGTGTCTCTGTGGTGAGATCAGAATTCCGCCAGCTCCAGCATGGTGCGCTCGATGTCCTCGGACTGCGGCAGAATCTCATCTTCCAGGAGCGGCTGATATGCCACAAACACATCTTTGGCTGCGATGCGCCGCACGGGAGCGTCCAGGTCTTCGAACAATTCGTCGGCAACGCGGGCGGCAATCTCCGCGCCGTAACCCCAGCTCAGCGTGTCTTCATAAGCCACCAGCACCCGGCTGGTTTTGCGCACGGAGGTGGCAATCGCTTCCCAGTCGTAGGGATTGAGCGTGCGCAAATCAATCAACTCCACGTTGATTCCCTGCTCCCGCTGCAGGCGTTGTGCCGCCTGCAAGGCCCGGGGGACCACCGCCCCATAGGTCACGACGGTCAGGTCGCTTCCCTCCTGCACCACCTTGGCCTTTCCGAAGGGCACCATGTATTCCGGCCCGGGATAAGGCGAGCGCCCAAACGTCTCGCGGTAAAGCCTTTTGTGTTCCAGAAACAATACTGGATCGTCGCAACGAATAGCGGTCCGCAACAGCCCATTGGCGTCCAGGGCATTCGAAGGAAATACCACGCGCAGGCCGGGAGTGTGCGTGAAGATGCTCTCGCCGCACTGCGAGTGGTAAATCGCGCCTCCGGTCAGATAGCCGCCAATGGCCACGCGGATCACGGTCGGCGCGGAAAAGGCATTCGCGGAACGCCAGCGGATCAGCGGCAGCTCGTTCCGCAGCTGCATCATCGCCGGCCAGATGTAGTCGAAAAATTGAATTTCCACCACCGGCTTCAGCCCGCGCGTGGCCATCCCTGTCGCCCGGCCCACAATGTTGGCCTCAGCCAGTGGAGAGTTGAACACCCGGTCCGAGCCAAACTGCCTTTGCAGGCCGGCGGTCAGCTTGAACACTCCGCCTTTGCCTTTGATCAGCTTCTGCTGCAGATACTCTTCGCGGCTGCAGTCGGCCACATCTTCACCAAACACTACGATGCGTGCGTCGCGCTTCATCTCATCGTGCAGGCAGGCGTTGATCAGGTCCGCCATGGTTTTTTGCGCGGTAGCGGCGGCAATGGTGGGCTGGGCATGATTTTTAGGATTGGCGAACGCCGGCTCGGTAGCGAGTGCCGGTGAGCCCGGATCGAAGTTTGGAGAATAAATGAACTGCATTACCGACTCGGGTGTGGGCTTGGCCGCGGCCACTGCGCGGTCGCTGGTCTCCTGCACCTCGGCCTCCACCTGCTTCTCCAGCCGGTTAATGCTTTCCTCGTCGAGAATACCCTCCCGCACCAGGAACATCTGCAGGCGGCCAATGGGATCGCGTTTCGACTCGTCCCGCCGCTCCGCCTCCGGCCGGTAAAGGCGCTCATCGTCAGAAAGCGAGTGCGAGTAGGGCCGCACCACATGCCCATGCAGGAAAGCGGGGCCATTCCCGGCCCGGATGTGTTCCGCGGCCTTGCGGAAAGCGGTGTAGCTGGCCACCGGGTCGGTGCCGTCGAATTCAGCAAAATGGAAGTGTGGAAAATTGGCTACCAGGCGGGAAATATTCCCTCCGGCAGTCTGCACCTCGATCGGCACGGAGATGGCGTACTCGTTGTCCTCCACGCACACCAGTAGCGGCAATTTCCGAGTGGAGGCGGTATTCATGGTCTCCCAGAACTCGCCCTCACTGGTAGCTCCCTCGCCGCAGGAGACGTACGTGATTTCATCTCCCTGGAAGTGGACATCCTTAAACTCTCGATAGTCGCCCTGCGCCTTCCCGATTGCCTCGGGATGCGCGGCATAATAGCGCCCCGCCTCGGCGCATCCCGCCGCTTGCAGCAACTGGCTCCCGGTTGGCGAGGAGCCGGTCACGATGTTGAGCTTGGGATCAGCCCAGTGCGAGGGCATCTGCCGCCCACCCGAAGCCCTGTCCTCGGCTGAGCCCACGGCCTGCAGCAGCATTTCCAGCGGAGTCACCCCCAGCGACAGGCACAGCGCCCGGTCACGGTAGTAGGGATAAAACCAGTCGTAGCCCGGCTTGAGCACCAACCCGGCGGCCACGCCCATGGCTTCATGCCCCGCCCCGGATATCTGGAAGAAGATTTTCTGCTGGCGTTTGAGGAGGATTTCCCGGTCATCCAGCCGCCGCGAAAGGAACATCAGGCGGTAGAGTTCGATGAGCTGCTTGCCGGTAAGGCCCTCGTAGGTCTTCTCCGGCCCACGGCCCGCCTCAAGGGGGGTACCTTTGGCCGGCTTAGATTCTACTTTGGTGGTCGCCATCCGACTCCTCAGATGTAATCTTCGGCTCAGTCATTGGATGCGCAGCGCACTCCTGCCGCATTGTAAGCCACCAGCGGCTCTACGAATATACTGGATTAGGCCCGGAGCGAACCAGCAGAGCCACTTGGAAACCCATGGTTAGAAGCAATCGCAACCTGAATGGTAGGCCGCTTAAGCTGCTGATTTTTGACCTGGATGGCACGCTGATTGACTCCCGGCTCGACCTGGTTAATTCCGTGAATGCCACCCTCCAGCATTTCCATCGCCCGGAACTGCCGCCCGAAATCATTGCCACCTACGTAGGTGATGGCGCTCCTATGCTGATGCGGAGGGCATTGGGCGACCCCAGCGACGAAGGTTTCCTGGCTGAGGCCCTGGCCTACTTCCTGGCCTACTACCGGCTTCACAAATTGGACCATACCCACGCCTACCCCGGCGTGCCGGAGATGCTGGCCGCCTTGCGCCAGAGCCGCAATGGAACCGAGCGCCACATGGCCGTGCTCTCCAACAAGCCGGTAAACCCCTCGCGGCAGATCGTCGAGGCGCTGGGCCTGAAGCCCTTCTTCGACCAGGTGTATGGCGGCAACAGCTTCCCCACCAAGAAGCCCGACCCAGAGGGTGCCCGCAAGTTGATGGAAGAGGCGGGCTCCTCGCCCGAAGAAACAATCATTATTGGCGATTCCTCCATAGACATTCTGACTGGTCACAATGTCGGGGCCTGGACCTGCGGAGTGACCTACGGCTTTGCGCCGCAAACTCTGCAAACGCTGCCCCCCGACCTGCTGGTGGACTCGCCCCAGGAGCTTGCGCAGGCGCTGGGGTGAGGCAGTTCTTAGTTCTCGGTTCTCAGTTTTCAACTCTCCAGCGGGTTCTTGACGTGGGTGCCCTCCCTGAGCGGTAGCACCAGGATTCGTATCAGGGCATGCCTTCAGGCATGCCGAAGAAACGACCTCGAATGACTCGGCTTTAGCCGCTGGCCTAACCGGGAAAAGCGCAGCAGCGGCTAAAGCCGTTCGCTGAAGTGGCTCCTATACGGCACGGCTGGAAGCCGTGCCCTGATACGTTCAATCCACGGGCCCCCGTAGTAGCGCCAGCATCCTGCCGCCTGCGTTCGTGCGAGAGACAAGCCTGCACAAGACAACCATCGGCACGGGGGGCGCTAACTGGCGCTGAATGCTCCATTGACAACCCCCTCCGCCGCGCCCCACACTGCTGCCAACCCATGCTCAAGGGCAATTTTGGTTTTACCCCGGCGGAGCTGCGCCGATTACGCGCACTTAAGACGCCGCATGGCATCCAGCGCTTTCTGGATGACATGGATTACCACCTGGCCGACACCGCCTGGTCGCCCCGCCGCGTGCTGCGCGAGCACACTGCCCATTGCCTGGAGGGCGCCATCTTTGCCGCTGCCGCTCTGCGCATAATCGGCTACCCACCGCTGGTGATTGACCTGGAGGCCGAGCACGACACCGACCACGTAATCGCCGTCTACCGCATGGGCGGCGCCTGGGGAGCCATCGCGAAGTCCAATTACTCTGGCTGCCGTGGCCGCCAGCCCGTTTACCGCAACTTCCGGGAGCTGGCTCTCAGCTACTTCGAAGGCTACTTCAACCTGCGCCGCCAGCTTTCCCTGCGTACTTTTTCTCGCCCCGTTAGCCTGGCCCGCTTCGACCACCTCAACTGGATGACCACCGACAAGCCGGTCTGGTTCATTCCCTTCTATCTGTTCAAAGTTCACCATTACCGCCTGCTGAAGCCGGGAATGGCCAAGCGCCTGGCCCGGTTGGACCAGCGCTCGTTTGACGCCGGCCTGGTAGGGCATCGCAAGAGCAAGTAGTCAGGAGTCAGCGATGGGGCTTTGTAGTTGCTGGTTCGTTGCTGGTCTTTCCGGCGTCATGCAGAGGGCCTTTAGGCCCGAAG
>Ga0075425_100007682_pt1 | contig 11406 bp, 13 predicted proteins | sample SoiMethybrSBSTD4_FD_75300 | JGI IMG/M metagenome (GOLD analysis project Ga0075425, IMG submission 75300) | Bulk soil microbial communities from a Populus tree surrounding site in Tennessee, USA - Soil MetaG P. TD hybrid SBSTD4 | ecosystem: Environmental > Terrestrial > Soil > Tree plantation...
GAGGGGACCACCCCGACAAGATCAATTGTGTGGCGTCGCCTTGTCCCTCTGCATCCGTGACAACCCTGGCTTCGTGGAAGGAAAATCCTTACGCCGACACACCGCGCCAGAACCAGTCAGTTGATGCCGGCTCGCGTAGGCGATCGGGCTGGTTGCCTCCTGAACGACAGCGGCCACACCGCTGATGGCGAGGATCGTTACCCAGAACATAACCATGACTAATCTTCGACGGCAGCGCTATCCGGGGCGGCTGCATGCACTGTCACGTGCGCATCCTGATCGATGACAGACATAGGTCGGTTCGGGATCGCGGAGGCGGGTGGGAGCACCAAGCGGCCCACGGGTCCGGCACGCAGTAGCCGATAGATGTAAAAAATGCCGAACGCGAAGATGAAGGTGTAGACGGCACAGAACACTATGAGGGAGGTCGCTGCCGCACCAGCAGTCAGGAAAGGTGTAATGGCATCCGCGGTCCGCACGACCCCGTACACCGTCCAAGGCTGGCGACCAACCTCCGCCGTGTACCAGCCGGTCAATATGGCGATGTACGGCAAAGCAAAAGTGAGAAACGTGCACAACAACAAGAGCCGGTTGCGCTCGATGCGCTCCTTGTGATCGAAAACGAACCGATCCAAGCGACCAACACCATGAGCAGCCAGCAGCCGACCATGATCCTGAACGTAAAGAACGGGATGACCATCGGCGGCCTATCTTGTGGCGGGAAATCGGTCAAGCCGATCTCCTTCGCCGTAAAGCTCATACTGCCAATCAGACTGTCCAAGACTGGGATCGAGATCGCGTAGTGGTTGGACTCCGAATTGGTATCGTGGATCGCAAACAGGACCTCGGAAGCCGGTTGTTGATCGTGCCAGCGGGCTTCAATGGCGGCGAACTTAGCCGGCTGAGATCACTTGCCGGCCGGGATACGCCGCCTGCGCGCCGGTCACCTGAGCCATGGCATTGGCCATCGAGCCGGGCCGGAAGGAGCCGAGTAGCCGGCGCTTGCCGTTCATCGCGAGATAACGCGCTGCCCATACAGTCGGCAGCCCGACATCGCAGGTGAAAACGGCGTCAGCTCCCACGCGTCCGCTCGGACCAGATCGTGCAATCCGCGATCATGGACAAGAATGCGCCGTGCGCTGCCCGATCGATGTATAACTATTTCTATGCAAGGCAGATCGCCTCCTCGGAAGTCTTGGCTCCGCCAACGATCTCGACCAGCGGAATCAGGTGCGGCGGATTGAATGGGTGGGCGATGATCCAGCGCTCGGCATGCGATGCAGCGCCCAACTGAATTTTTGCGGCTTCTGCGTTCGGCGCGATGTCCGTCGCGACGACCTGTAGTCCTTTGGCGAAGGAGCAACCCGGTCAAGCTCGCGCCAATCACGCCTGTACCAAAGATGGCGATGCGGCGAATGGGCTTGGTGTCGGTGGCTTTAGGTTTTGTCGTGGTCTCTCCTTTCGTTCAGGTTGCACCCGTCGGATCAACCCTGTATTGCCGGCCGGAGCTGCAGGTTGTCCCATTGCTGCGGGCCGCGAGGCCCGTAGTCGAGGTCGGCCCCCTTGTTGCTGCTGCTGATGACCGCGGCGGGCGCGTCGCAGGCGTCCATGATTGATTCGACGAAGATCATCGTGTCGTTCGGCGCGCTGAGGGCCTTTTCCAGGTCGCCGCCGGTCTTGACGACGAACGATCGCGCCGACGTGTCAGGACGGAACACCTTCGGTAGATCGGCATAGGCCCAGTTGGCGATGTCGTTGTAGGGCCTAGTCTTGCCGAGATGGCCGCGTTCGATGGTGTATCCGCCGTTGTTGGCGGTTTCTGTGTATCGGCAAGAACCCGAATCCATTTATGGGCAAACGCTGACCAAAACGGAGGCAGTTAGAGGATCGGCTGACCCTGCCTGCCACTAAGGGTTGGTCCCGACACCGAGGGTCGGTCAATGAGAAAATTGCTCACTGTATGTCTTAAGCTGCGCCTTTTTACTTTGAACGAAACCGCGTGGCAAGCCGAACGAGGACTATGACCGCGAAATCTCACCCCACTCGTAGCCGCGCCCGTTGCGCGTGACTACCCCTCGTGCGAAGCCTCGCCACAGTTCGAGACCCACGCACCGCCGCAAACACATCCTATTGAACGACGTCATCGGCGCGGGCAAGTAACGTTGACGGGACCAGACCCAACGACTTCATCTGCCGAGTAGGTGAGGATGTTGCCATCCTCGCTCCGAACTCTGCTGTCACGCGTCCGGCGACGCTGAGAACGCGTCACCGTCTTGCCCACACTGGTAGTGACCCAGAAGGCGGCTCTACGAAGCTAATCCGCCGCCAGGCCTGCGGTGCGAGTCTCCGACATCGAATAGAAGGCTTCGAAGCTCGGCGGCAGCATTCGGCGGCCGCGCTTTTGCTCGCTCAGAAAGGAGGCGTTGCAAACCAAGATCCCCGTCATTGCTGCAATCGCAACCCAGGCGTCGGTTGGCTGTCGGCTAGTTCTACAAACGAGCAGTCAGCTCGCAGACGGTCGGGGAGGCAGCATTGTCTCCCGCAGGGGTCCAGGTGGGACGAAAGAGCGGCCTCTTTGCGGTTCATTGCAGAGCAAACATTGGCTGCAGCAGGGCGTTACCCTAGCGTAACCTTCGTCACACACGCACCGCCAGGCGCGCCCTGTCAACGTGCGCTCGGTCTTTCGGTTAACGCTGTGCGCGGCCACTTCGTCTACTACATCGTCTCCGGAAACGTCCGGTCGCTGAGCTCGATGAGCCTTGAATGCAGCCGCCTCCATATTCTCCGTGCTATTCGGAGTGGAAGAGGGTTTCACGGCCCGCAATCTAAGGATAAGATCCGGTAGAAGTTGACGTTGGCAATCCAGAACTCAATTTCGGCGATGTTGCCAAGACGATGGTGCATTCGGGGTGCGTTTCGAAGGCAGCTCAACTCGAGGATACTACCCCTGCTGCACCTGAAGGTGAAACCAATGCAATTGGTGATGCCGCCCTCGCCATTCGTTTCACCACAGGCGGTGAACCAGATGGCAGTCTACAGCGCAAGGGCAATGCTGCACGGCAAAGGTCACGACGTCTGGAAATGATGAAGGAGAACATTCCCTGCCTACGTTAGGAGAGCGTCCCGCATGTTCAATCCCGCTGATGCTTGGACGTAGTCGCGGCAAAACCCATGAAGTTAGCGGCCGGGTTCCTTATTATTTTCGTTTCCGTATTGTCAAATACCTGCTCTGCTGCCGGTGCTCCATCGTTTGAATTGTTCGGCGCGTTCTTTCCGGCGTGGTTGTTTTGTGGACTTGTTGGCCTGGCGGCTAGCGGCGCAGCGCGCGGCCTCTTTGTAGGCACTGGGCTTTCTCATTTGGTTCCATACCAACTTTTCGTCTGTGTAGCGATCGGGGTCATCTCAGCGTGTCTCGCTTGGCTGCTTTGGTTCGGGTGGTGACGATGAGGGTAATCGGTAAATCGCATGTTTTGCGTGCTGGCAGATTGATTTCTCTTGTAATCGTTGTACTGGCCGCGGCGGTTGCCTTCTACACCTTGCACGAAACGCAGGTTCATCCGACTTCGACAGATAGCTCGATCGATGCTGATATCGTGCATGTTGCGGCGGCGGTCGGCGGCCGTGTCCTGGAGATTAGGGCGTCGGAGAACGCTCGCGTCGCCAAGGGCGATTTACTCTTTCAGATCGACCCGGTGCCCTATCAGCTCGCCGTAGCGCAAGCAGAGGCTGATCTGCACATCGCCGAGGCGCAACTTGAAACGCAAAGGCGCGCGGTTTCCACGCAGCGTTCGACCGCGTCGATTGCCGGTCAAGAGACGAAGACTGCGCTCGAAAACCATGAGCTGGCTAAGCGTACTGCCAAAAGACTTCGTCCCCTAGCAGCCAGTGGTTATGTGCCCAAGCAGCAGCTTGATCAGGCAGAAGTTGCTGAGCGGGACACGGCGAGGACCCTTGCTCAAGCGCAAGAACGACATGCGGCGGCTATCGAGGCGATCGATACGGTAGCCGCCACCGAAGCAACCGTGCGTGCCCGGCGGGCGGCCCTCGCCATCGCACAGCGCGGACTCGAGAATACGACGGTGCGGGCGCCGCACAACGGGCTCGTGGTTGGCTTGACCATTTCCTCCGGCGAAATGGTGGCACCTTCACAATCTCTATTCACCCTGATCAATAGAGACGAGTGGTTCGCGGTTGCGAATTTCCGCGAGACCAATCTCGACGCCATAGCCATCGGCGATTGTGCCACGGTCTTCTCCATGATCGACCGCAAGATTCCGATCAAAGGGACGGTACAGAGTATCGGCTGGGGTGTCGCCGACACGGAACGGGTCAACCTGCCTCGCTCGGTTCCCTATGTCGAGCGGTCGCTCAATTGGGTACGTGTCGCGCAACGGTTTCCCGTGCGTATCCGGCTTGAAGGCCCGCCGCAACAGCTTATGCGGGTCGGTGCGAGCGCGGTGGTGCAAATTAAGCACGGTGCCCAATGCCCGTAAACGTTCAGGATTATTTTGCGAAGCTCGTTGGACTTCTGCGGCCAGAGCCCGGCAGAAACGAGTTCGCACTGCGACTAGCACTCATGTGCTCGCTGACCGTGCTCGTGGCTGAAATTTATCAAACACCCGAACCGGCGCTTACCACCTACATCGTCTTCTTCCTCAACCGCGAAGACCGGGCGAGCAGCCTCATTCTCAATGTAGTGTTTCTGCTGCTGATCACAGTGGTCATCGGCTTCGTCATTGTCGCCGCCAAGATCGTGGCCGGCGATCCGATGTGGCGCGTCGTTGCCATGACGGTGATTTCGTTCTGCCTGCTCTTTCTCGCTTCCGCAAGCAAGCTGCGCCCAGTCGGCGCCACCGTCGCCATGATCGTCGGCTATGCGCTGGATGAGCTGGGTGTGGTCCAGTCTGGTGAGCTCGCAACCCGTGGCCTTCTCTATGCGTGGCTCTTCGTTGGTATCCCAGTTGCGGTCTCGATGGTCGTAAATCTCGTGCTGGCTCCGCCGCCGCGACGCCTGGCCGAACGCGCAATTGCGCGTCGGCTCACGCTGACTGCGGCAATGCTGCGCGCGCCAGATGCTAGCACGCGGCGGTCTTTCAACGAATGTGTGCGGGAAGGCTCGACCCAGATTCACGGCTGGCTTCGTCTGGCAGAGCGTGAGAAAAGCTCGCCCCCAGACGACATCGCTGCGCTCAGGCAGGCTGCCGATTCTACACTTGCTCTCCTATCGGCCATCAACGTGGCGGACCGCAGCCCGGACGCCCCGCTTCCCGGTCTGCTGCGGGAATATATCGCAAAGACCACGGAGCAAATGGCCGCCATTCTGTTGACCGGTCGCTACCCCGTCGACATCGTTTGGCAACCGCCTGACAACGACCCGCTGCTTTTCCCGCTGGCGGAACAGGTTCGTCTCGACATCAAAGACGCCTTCGTCCAGTTCGCCGCAGCGCCGAACGAAGCTGCACATGCGGAGGAAAAGCACGAGGCGCGCGGATTCTTTGTGGAAGACGCTTTCAGCAATGCCGAACACGTCCAATATGCGGTGAAGACCACGGGCGCCGCAATGTTCTGTTACGTCTTTTACTCGCTGCTCGACTGGTCGGCGATCCACACCTGTTTCATCACCTGCTATATCGTTTCGCTAAGCACCACGGCCGAAACGGTCGAGAAGCTCACGCTACGCGTTCTCGGCTGTCTTGTCGGCGCTGCGGTCGGTATTGGCGCCATCGTCTTTGTTGTCCCCTCTCTCACCTCGATCGATGCTTTGATGGCCATCGTCTTTATTGGCGCCTACGGCGCAGCTTACGTAGCCGCCGGCAGTCCGCGTATTTCTTACGCTGGTTTCCAGATTGCGTTTGCCTTCTTTCTATGTGTCGTCCAGGGGTCGGCGCCTGCTTTTGACATGGAGGTCGCTCGCGATCGCGTGATTGGCATCCTACTCGGCAACCTGGTGATTTACGTTGTGTTCACCAATTTCTGGCCGATTAGCGTCGCCCGCCGCATCGATCCAGCTATTGGAGCCTTGCTGCGGCAGCTCGGGAAAATGATGAGGGCAGCAAACCCGCGGACACGCCGCGCAGTTGCATCTGCAGCACGGGCCGCTCTCGCGGCAATCGAAACCGATATCGATCTTGCCGGGTACGAACCGCGTGGCGTGCGTCCAAGCCGGAACTGGCTTGCGATTCGGCGCAGCACGGCGGACGAAATCGCCGCGATAGAGAGTCCACTGCTCTTGAGCGCGGATCAGGAAGTCGCAACATCCGCATACATCGCCAATCGGCTTGAGGGACTGGCTGGGCGGTTCGTTCCCGCCGACGGGGATTTGACTCCGCTACATGGATATCCCCAGGAGGAGTGGAGAAACCTGCCGCTATTTCGTACGATAGATACGATTCTACGGAGGCTGGAACAAACGTCCGAATAAAAATCGGGGAGGGACCACAGACGATGCGCCGAGTTGGTGCGCTCGTGGCGTTCATGGTGGTCGCGGTCCCACTGGCTGGCTGTGCGACCCGGGCTCTTGTCATGGCTCCGGAGAGTCCTGACCGCCCCTGGACGCCCACCACTGGGCCCGAAGGAGAAATTGTTGCTAGAGGGCGTCACGACGTCGAGCAATCGGAAAACAGCAGTTACGTCCTTCCATTGAACCGCACAATGGCGAGCATTCCGGCGCCGCAGTTCGAGCTAGAGCGGCGGCACGCGTATTCGCTTCCTGAGCTGATCGATATAGCCCAGTCAAACAATCCTGTGACTCGTAACGCGTGGAACGACGCGCGTGACGCCGCGCTTGCTGCCGGCATTGTCGAAGGCACCTTTTTTCCCGTGGTATCGGCCGCCATTGTTCATGGGAATCAAAGGTTCCTCGGCGAGACTACGGTAGCGGGCGCCGAAGTGAGCGACAACTTTACTGGCGAGGGCAACATCGCCGTTGCGTCGATCCTATGGCTGCTGTTCGATTTCGGCGAACGTCGAGCGCTTCTGGACGTTGCCAAACAAGGATCGATTATCTCCAACATTGCATTCACTGCTGCTCATCAGCAGGTGATCTACAATGTCAGCTTAGCGTTCTATACGCATGCCGCGGCACGGGCGCATCTGACTTCAGCTGCCAAGTCCCTTACAGACGCTAAAGTGGTACAGGTGGCTGCCGAGGACCGATACAAACGTGGGATTGGCACCGTGGTCGAAGTGGCACAGACGAGGCAAGCCAGCGCGGAGGCACGGCTGGCACGCGTCCAAGCGGAGTCCGCCGCCCAAAATTCTTATCTGGCGTTAATCGGGGCCATCGGCATTTCGCCAACGACCAGATTGGAGATTGCGGATATCTCGCGGCGCAAGCTGCCGTCATCCGTGACGGCCCCGATCGACCTTTTTGTTTCCGCAGCGCTGGCGCAACGACCGGACGTTCTCACGGGATATGCTGCACTGCAGGCGAGCCTCGCTAATCTTCGCGCTGCGGAGGCGGAGTTTCTCCCTAAGGTATTTTTTGCCGGGACTGGCACGCGCTTGGAGGGGAACTTAAATGTTACGGCAATTCCGGGGGTGGGGCAGGAATTGCCGATCGTCAATCTGCCGGAGAATCGGCTCGGCACGAAGCTGGATCAGATAGGAGCGACCGTTCTCGTCGGTGCAAGAGTGCCTCTCTACGATGGCGGATTGCGTGCCGCGTTGTTGGAGCAGGCCCGAAACAAGGTCGACAAGGCAGGGACGACTCTCACCCAAATCAGAAATGACGCCATCCGTCAAATTGTCGTAGCAAGGAATGCTCTGGAAACGAGCCTATCCGCCTACAAGGCCGCCACAGCGCTGGTGGCTGCAGCTCAGACGACGTTCAATGCCGCCCTTGCGGCCTATCGTAATGACGAGGGATCGATTTCCGACGTCACTACCGCGGAGCGCCAGTTGCTGGCTGCAAAGAATGCCGCTACCGATGCCTACAGCACGGCATTAACCGCAGCTGCCACGCTGGCGCTCGCTGCTGGTGCGCTGGGCGGGGCACCGCGGTAGTAGGAACAATGTGACGGCGAGCGTGCGCCGAGTTGCACGCGAGACCGCCAACATCGCCTCGCTGGTTAGTGACAAAGAACGACTGAGTTCAGGTTAGGGCAGGGGTTGGACGACTTTCGTTTTCTTGTGACCGACAAGGAAGATGGTCTGGTCGTCCAGGTCTTCGGCGGAGGCGACAACTTCGCCGGTTTCGGTCTCACCACGTTAAAGGAGAAGGGGACTACGTTACGCCGCCGATCAGCTTTCCGGTTGATGGCCTTGCCGCCGAAGCGGTAGGGTCCCCCAACTGCTTCGGTTTGCTAGTGCCGCCTGGCCGATCGGCCGTGGTCATCGCATCCTGCGCCGCGGCGACGAACTCCGCTGGTCAGGTCCGGAAACAGGGTCCTTACTTGAGCGGCCGGCCGCCTGGGAGGCCGGGAAGTGGATCACCGCCACCGCTCTTGTGCTTCTCTATCTGCTCGCCGAGACGATCATGTGCCGCCTCCAGCCTTTCCAGCTCCTCAAGCAACTGCGCATACTGGGCGACCTCACCTTTGAGCTCGTCTGTGCTGGACCGCAATGCGGCACTGATATCACCTGGCTGCATACCCGGAACCTTGGTGAAGACCTCTCTCTCCGCGGCCATCATTTCGTCGTCAGTCGGATCGGCTTTCTCTCGAGCGATCCTACCGATGGCATCGTCCCAAGCTTCGAGAATTTCGTCTCTCTTGCGCTTATCCATCACGCGCGTTCCTTCAATCGCTAGCACCTTCGCACTCCTTAGCGTCGCAAGATGCCCTGAGATGGCTGTGGTGACGGGCGTCGTGTCGTTCATCGCAGCCGCCGTACCTTGCGTGCCGCCTCTCGCTCTGCGCGGTTAAGCGCCTGGCGCCAAAGCAGCTCGGCAGCCTTCTCTTCTTTTGGTGCACCGCGGCGTGTTGCGCGGCGGCGCGGAGGTCACGCATGCGTCGTTGCAGAGGTGAGCTCTCATAGACCGCACTGCCGCCTGCCAACGTGAAGCAAGCATCTGTAAGGTGGACGCACGTGGTCGCGATCCAAGCTCCGGCCTGTGTGCCCTGGGCGTGTAGTGCCTCATCCTTCAGAGTTCCGGCCAATGCATGATGCCAATGGCTGGCCACCTGCATGTCGTGATAGGCACGGGCCGCCCGCAGTTCGGCGGCGATGCGGCCGAGCTCAAATTGAAAGACCTCCGACTGGCGCATCGGGGCGGCTGCCTTGAGCTGTTGCCGGCCTGCATTGGCGTGGGCGATAAGTTCGTCCAAAGCGCCCTCGGCACTATGCCAATGCCGGCAAAGCGCTGCTGAACCAAGGGCAGACTTAGAACCGAGCCATCGCGCATTTGTGCCGTCCCGACTAGCAGCACGAACGTTCATGAACCTGCGCTTGCGTCTGCCCACTTGCGCTTGGTCTGACACTAATTCTGTCCGCACCGCCAGAGGAGAAGTGCACAGTGACCGATCTGATTGTGAGAACATTGCACCGCCTCAGCTTACAGATGCCAGGCCGCGTTTTTGTGCCGGGCCAAGACCACTACAATGCAACCACGGCAATTTGGGCGAAATCCGACAGGACCCCGCGCGCGGTCGTTCACTGCCACGCGGCCCAAGACGTCCAAGCCGCCATTCGTGCGGCACGCAGCTGCGATATTCCGCTTTCGGTGCGTGGTGGCGGGCATGATTGGGCGGGACGCGCGCTGTGCGACGGCCTGGTCATCGATCTGAGCGGCATGAAGCGCGTCAACCTCTATCTCCAAAATGGCACGGCAAGGGTCGGCGGAGGTACGCGGGCTTCAGCGCTCCTCACTGCCATCGAGCCATTCGGTATGGCAGCTGTCACTGGGTCTTGCGGTCCGGTCGGGATGGCCGGTCTCACGCTCGGTGGCGGCTACGGCCCCCTGATTGGCCGATTTGGACTCGCGCTCGACAATCTGCTCAGCGCCGAAGTTGTTCTCTCCGACGGGCGCATCGTCACTGCATGGCACGACCGTGAGGAGGAGTTGTTCTGGGCCTTACGCGGCGGCGGCGGCAATTTCGGCGTCGTGACCGATATGCACGTTCAGCTGCATTACCTCTCCAGCGTGCGCTCCGGGATGCTTGTCTACCCCTTTACGGAGGCGCGGACCGTGCTGGAAGGTTGCGCGGCGATTTCAGCCTCCGCGCCCGACGACCTCACCGTGCAACTTGGCTTTGTAACTGGCGCAGACGACAAACCTGTCGTCCTCGTGGTGCCGACATGGTGCGGTCCTGCCGAGGAGGGGGAACGTCGAACCGGACCGTTTCTGAGGCTGGGAACGCTCCTCGCAGGCACTGTGGAGGCAATGTCCTACAAAGCATCGCTGGCCGCGTTCGATCACTTCATCGTCAACGGCCAGCGTACCTTCATGGAGACGTGCTGGCTTCCGCCCATGGATGACGGCAGCATCGCTCCCTTCATTGAAGCGATGAAGCACGCCGTTTCGCCGGGTTGCGGTCTGTTCACGCATGAGTTCAAGGGCGCCGCCTCCCGTGTCCCCACCGACGCCACGGCTTTCGGGCTCCGCCGCGATCATCTGCTCGTTGAAATACTGGCGGCCACGGATGAGCAAGTACACGGACGGCATCGCGAATGGGCAGGAGACGCCCTTCGCGCGTTTGACGCCGTAGCCCTCCCGGGCGGCTATCCAAATCTGCTGGCTCCAGGCGATGACGATCGCGCGGCGTGGAGCTTCGGAATCAATGCCAACCGGCTCGGTAGAGCGAAACGACGCTACGATCCTGACAATGTCTTTCGCTCGACCATCCCGCTACCAGCACTACAGCCCCCGATGAGAGCGGTTCTCACGCGCTGACGTTTCAACACGCGATCCCGCTTGCCTGAGCAAGCGTGCTTCAGGCGCGTTGACATCGACGTGATTGAAACTTGGGTTCCACGGCATCACCCGCCGGGAAGAGCGCCGCTTTTTTCAATCCCTCCGGCAGCGAGGAAAGGAAAATAAGACATGGCGATGCTTTCGACCCAGTTCTTCCACAGGACAGAGGGCAGCAAGGTTCGAAACGACCTACAGCCTCGCTGGAACTTGCGCCCGATGGCGCTGATCGCGAGGGTGGTATCGGCAGTCCAATCGGAGTTGCGCGCCCGCCGTGACCTCGCTGAGCTTGCGAGCCTGGATGATCGCACGCTCCGCGACATCGGCGTCAGCCGAAGCGAAATTTACGGTCTGGTGCGGCGGCCGGCTGTCCGTCCCCAAGATGCGCACCCAGGCTGGTGGCTGCGCAATCACCAAGGTGTGAGCCAATAGTCCAGTTCCAGACAGCACGAACGTACATGACGGAGTCCTTGTATTTTCCCACATCCTGCGGCGAACGGGCCAGCGAGCCCTTCGATAACAGGAGGCGAAGCAAGTGACCAACGCACATTCCGTTC
>Ga0075425_100007683_pt1 | contig 11406 bp, 9 predicted proteins | sample SoiMethybrSBSTD4_FD_75300 | JGI IMG/M metagenome (GOLD analysis project Ga0075425, IMG submission 75300) | Bulk soil microbial communities from a Populus tree surrounding site in Tennessee, USA - Soil MetaG P. TD hybrid SBSTD4 | ecosystem: Environmental > Terrestrial > Soil > Tree plantation...
ATTGCTTGAAACGCGGGCCACAGGATTCGGGCGGCCCCGGCGAGGGCAAGCTCGAGCGGTTTCCACGCATTCATGCCGGAGTCGGAATATATCACAAGGTTCCGCGGCTCAACCCTGCGCGCACGAGCGCGTCGAGCGCCACGCGATCGGTTTTGCCGCGCGCAGTGAGCGGAATGCGCTCCACGAAAACGATCGCGCGCGGCACTTTGTACGACGCGAGCCGCTCCGCGCAGTAGCGGCGAATCACGAGCGTCGTGATGGACGACGCGCGCGCGTCGACGACGATGCAGGCGACGATCTGCTCGCCGCGCCGCGCGTCCGGTGCGGCGACAACGCGGACGTCGGCGATGCCGGGCATGCGGCGCAGCACCGCCTCCACTTCGTCCGGCTGCACTTTGCGGCCGGCGACATTGACGAACGACGACGCGCGTCCGCGCAGCAGCAAGCGTCCCCGCGAATCCCATTCGCCGTAGTCGCCGGTGAGGAAGCCGCCGTCGACGAACGCGCCGCCGTCATCGTCCACATAGCCGGAGGAGACGGCGTCGCTGCGGACGTGCACTCGGAAGTGCTGATTGCTGATTGCTGGTTGCTGACTGCACACGGCCTGCAAATCGTCGTCGCGCAGCGTCACCGTGACGCCAGGCAGCGGCGTGCCGACGGTTCCGCTGTCGTCCACGTCGTCGTCGGCGTCAAAGGCGATGCCGCCCGTTTCCGACGCGCCGTAGAAGGAGTGGATCTTCAGGCCGAACCGGTCATGAAACGCGCGTACTGTGGCGGCGCAAAGCGGCGCACCGGCGGAGATGAGTCGCCGCAACGTCGGCGGCCATCCGCCGGCTGGCGGGTGGTCGAGAAAGTACTCGAACATGAACGGCACCGCGGGGAAGATCTGCGCGCCGAATCGCCGCGCATCAGCTGGCACCAGCTGCGGCACGAACGAGTCGCGCAGCACGCAGGCGGTGCCCTGCAGCAGCAGCGGCAGCAGGAGATTGCCGAGGCCATACGAATGCGACATCGGGATCGCCGCAATCTGGGTGTCGCCGGGGCGGATCTCCATCGCCTCGACGATGTGAAGGGCGTCGGCGATCATCTGCGCTTCGGTGGTGCGCGTGGCCTTCGACACGCCGGTCGATCCGGAGGTCAATTTCAGGACCGCGGCGCCTGAGTGACGGCGCGCCTCGCCGCTGCTGCGGCGCACCCGGTCGGCGGTGACGATTGCCGCCGCGCCAAATCTAGCGGCGAGCGCATCCACTTCGGCCGGCGTTGCACAGGCGTCCACGGCCATCATCGCCGCGCCCAAGGCGCGGCACGCCAGCAGGATCGCCGGCGCCATCGCCGTGTTGCCGACCGCCGACACGACCAGGTGCCCCTCGCCGACGCCGGTACACGTGAGCCGATCGGCGTGCTGTTGGTGCGCGTCCCAGATCGCCGAGGCGGTCAGCACCCGCTCCGCAGCCGGCAGGTGGATCAGCGGCCGCGCAGGATCGTCGCGGCACACGTCGGCGAAACGTGCAACGAGAGCGCTCACAGGTTTCTAATTGCTGTGCTCGGCAATCAGGCGCGAATCGACGCCGAGTTCCGTCTCGCCGTCCCAAACTGCGCTGAAGATCGGTCCGGTCATCACCGTCGTGCCGATCGCCATCAGCACGAGCATCGCGAAGAGCGTCGGCGTAATCAGGCCGCGCTCGCGGCCGAGATTCACCAGGATCAGCTCCACCATGCCGCGCGCATTCATCAGCGTCGCGATCGCCAGCGCGTGGCGAGGCTTCGCTCCGGTGACCCGGGCGGCGCCCCAGCACGCGAATCCTTTGCCGGCGCACGCCGTCGCGAACACGATCGCCGTCATTGCCCAGAGCGCTGGTGAATCGAGCAGGAGGAGGCGCGTGTTCAGGCCGGAGTAGACGAAGAAGAGCGGCACCAGCAGGGTCATCGTCAGCGGCTCGATCGCCCGGCGCAGTTGGCCCGCGAGGACGCCGCGCGGCACGCTCACGCCAAGCACGAAGGCGCCGAACACGGCGTGGATGCCGACAGCGTCGGTGAACCACGCGCCGCACGCCAGCAGGCACAACACGGTCACGAGAACCGGCGAGCTCAGCGCTTCGTCTTGCTCGGCGGAGCGGGCAAGCCGCTCGAGCAATCGACGGACACCGAGCCATACGACCGCGACGTAGGACGCCGCGCCGACGGCGGCGACGAAGGCGAGCGCCGCGTTTCCCGTAAAGCTGCTCAGCACGATCGCGAACGTCACCCAGGCCGCGGCGTCGTCCATTGCGCCGGCTGCCAGCGACAACGAGCCGACTGTCGTGCCGGCGATGCCGCGCTCGGAGATGATGCGCGCGAGCACCGGGAAGGCCGTGATCGACAGCGCCGCACCGACGAAGAGCACGGCGTGCACCGGCCGTACTTGCGCGGTGAAGAAGCCGCCGCTTCTCACCATCGCCAGGGCGAGGATGCCGCCGAGCGCGAACGGAAACGCGATCCCGGCCGCCGAGACGGCGAACGCACGGCGGCGGAACTGCGTCACCAGGTCGAGACGGAACTCGAGGCCGACCGAGAACATGTAGAGCACGAGCCCGATCTGGCTCAGCACGTACAGCGAATGCAGCGATTCGCCGGGGAACACTCGCGCGTGCACCGATGGCAGCAGCGCGCCGAAGAACGACGGGCCGAGCAGGAAACCGGCGACCATCTCCGCGACGACGAGCGGCTGGCGCACACGCGCGAAGACCCAGCCGAGCGCGCGGCACGCGGCGAGGATGATCGCGAACTGGATGAAGAGGGCGGCCGCGAGCGCAGGGTCGGTCATCGTCGGCAGGGTTTTATACTACGCGCTCATGTCGCTGATCGATTGCCTGCCGCACCAACCGCCGATGCGGCTGCTGGAAGAGATCGTCGCAATCCGTTACGGTGAAAGCGCGACGGGACGGCGCTTCGCTCACGCCGGCGATTTCTATTTCCAGGGTCACTTCCCGGGCCAGCCGGTCGTGCCGGCGGTGATCCTGGTCGAGATGCTCGCACAGGTTGGCGGCATTGCCGTGGCGGCATCCGAAGAGGAACGTGCGCGTCCGCAGCTGCGCGTCGCCGCGATCGGTCCGTTCAAGTTTCCGGCCGCGGCCACTGCCGGCGTCGTGCTCGAGGCCAGCGCGCGCGTTGCCGGCCGCATCGGTGGCTTGTACAAGATCGAAGGTACGGTCACCGCAGACGGCGTGCTCGTCGCGAGCGGCAGCGTGACGTTGTCGGATTCGGCGGCGTAGCGCACGCCTTCAGCCTGCCCCGGCAATGGGCGGGCGATCATATATGATCGCCCGCGTTTCCTTTTCGACATGCGCGGCGTCTCGGTTGAGCTTCGGCGTGCGTTCATGGGTCTGCGCACCGAAGGCGCCGGCGCTGCGCGCGAGACCGCAGCCGTCGCGATTGGCGTCTTCATCGGCTGCCTCCCCGTCTACGGTTTCCATCTCCTGCTCTGCTGGATCGCCGGCGTCGCGCTCGGATTGAACCGCCTGAAGATGTACCTTGCGGCGAATATTTCCAATCCGCTGGTCGCGCCGTGGCTGCTATTCGCGGAGATTCAGGCCGGCGCATGGCTGCGTCGCGGCTCCTTCCATCCGCTGGCACGCGACTACATCCTCTCCACCGGCCTGACGGTCTTCGGAATCGATGCGGTTGTCGGCAGTCTGTTCGTCGGCGCAGCGCTCGGCGCGGTTGCGGCGGCCGGCACCTACAGCCTGGTGCGCGGATCGGGCCGTGATCGTCCGTTTGCCGAGCTGGTGCGCCGTGCCGCCGATCGCTTCCTCGACTCGAGCATCACCGCGTGGGAATTCGCGCGCGGCAAGCTGCGGATGGATCCGGTCTACCGCGCGACGCTGTCGTCCGGACTCCTTCCGTCTGGCGGGACGCTCGTCGACGTTGGGTGTGGCCAGGGCCTGACGCTCGCGTTGCTCGCGGAGGCATGTCTCGCCGCCGATCGTGGCGAGTGGCCGGCCGGCTGGTCAGCGCCGCCGCGCTTCGATCGCCTCATCGGCATCGAGACGCGCCGGCGGGTTGCCGCGATCGCTCGCCGCGCGCTCGGCGGCGAGGCGGAGGTGATCGAAGGCGATGCGCGCACCGTCGCGCTCGAGCCTGCGCGCGCGATGCTGCTGTTCGACGTCCTGCACCTGTTGCGGCGCGGCGACCAGGAATCGCTCGTGGCCGCGATCGCCGCGCGTCTCGAACCGGACGGCGTGCTGCTCGTGCGCGAAGCGGATCCGGGCGGCGGCTGGCGGTTCCGAGCGGTGCGCGCCGGCAATCGATTCAAGGCCCTCGTCATGGGTACATGGCGCGCGCAGACGTTCGAGCCGCGCACTGAGGTCGAGTGGCGCGAGTGCTTTACCCGCCACGGCTTCGCCGTCGAGATGCGGCCGATGGGCGAGGGGACGCCGTTCGCGAACGTGCTGTTTCGTCTGACGAGAATTAAGAAGTAAGAATTTGGAATTTGGAATTCGTACACGCGTCCGCGACGTTTGGATCCGAATGAATTTTTGGTTGCCGATAGAGCACACGACCATATGTACGAATTCCAAATTCCAAATTCCAAATTCCTAATTCCTGCGCCGCTGCACGAAGCCGCCGATCCTGATTTCCTGTGTAACCGCCCGCCCGCTGGCCTCGAAGATGCCGCCAACGTGCACACCGCAGTTGGTCGCCGGACGCCACGTCTCGCCGCGCGCGGCCGGCCAGCAATACCGCAGGTCCGACCAGAAGACAGAGATGCGGCCGCCGCCGTCGGCCGTCTCCTCCGAGAAGGCGAACTCGTGGACGTCGAGGAAGTTTCGCACGTCGTTCAAACCGCGCGACGCCTGAACGATCGGTGACTCGGGTGCGAGCGGTTGCGTGATCAGGACCCCTTGCGCGGTGTTCGCGCCGATCACGGACGCGCGCACCGCATCGGTCAGTCGTTCAAAGACGAACCACTGGGTCAGCGACCCCCAGCGCGCTTCGAATGCGCTCGGTTCGTGCGGCGAAACACCGGACTGGTCGATGGCTACGCCGAGGAGTGCGGCCTTCGCGCACAAGAAAATGGCCGTTGTCGCCACGGCGATCCGTGACGCGCGGCGCAGCGGAATTCGCGCCGGCCACAGCATCGCCAGCCAGGCGAGGCAGATCGCGATCAGCCATGGATCGGCCATCGCGACGAGCGGAGCCGATACGCGGCGATTGAACAGCGGCCACGCGAGCGCGATGCGCGCGCCGGACAGCAGGTCGAGCAAAACGTGGCTGACCGCGCCGGCGGCCGCGGCGAGGAACAGCGTGGAGCGCGAAGCCTTCAGGCGAGCGATCGGCGGCCGCTCGGCTGAAGCCTTCGCGCTCCAGTCGAATCGACCGACGACGATCGCCACGACCAGCGCCATCGTCAAGGCGCCGACCAGCGAGTGCGTGCCGAACTGGTGCGCGCGGACATAGCGATCCCATCCGGCGAAGACGAGCGCGCTGTCGACGTCGGGCGACAAGGCGCCGAGAATGGCAGCCGCGCCGACGATGCGATTGCGCGATTCGTCGCGCGCGGCGGCGACGACGGCGCGGCCGATCACGATGTGCGTCAGGGGATCCATCCACCTCATTCACGCCGACGCGTCGGCCTCCTGTGCGTCCCAGTACCGGTAGAAGTGGTACCAGAACTCAGGGTGCGCGCGGACGCGCGTGGCGAGCTGGTCGGCGAAGTCCTGCGCCGCCGCCTGGACCGCCTCGTCGCGCGGCCGGCTGCGATCGACATAGATCGGCGTTCCGGCGCGGACGATGAAATGCGACGGGCCGAGGCGTTCCATGAACGAGGGCACGAGCGGCGCGCCGGTCATGAAGCCCATCAACGCCGGCGTGCGCTGGAACAAGGCGCGGCGGCCGAGGAACTGCACTTCGACGCGGTCGCGGCCCACGTGGCGATCCATCAGGAAGGCCACGATGCTGTTCGCGGCGAGGCGCCGCCGGATCTGGAGCGCCGTGTCGAGCGACTGGCCAACCTGAATCGTGTCGGCGCCAAGCAGGTCGCGAATGTCGCGGCGCACGCGGTCGACGGCGGGATCCGCTTCCGGCATCGCGACCACCGCCAGCGGCAGCTTCGTGATCCGTCGCAGGAAGACGCCGCCGGCTTCCCAGTTCCCGTAGTGACCGCTGACGAGGATGAGGCCCTTGCCCTTCGCGAGCTCGCTGTAGAACAGCTCCGCGTCGGCCGGCACGTACTCGAACAGGCGCGGCAGCGCCTCGTCCGGCGCGCGCAGCGAGCGGATGAAGTCGATCACGTCGCCGGCGTAGGCGCCGAGTGTGATTCGTGCCCGGCGCTCGAGCGCGGCCTGCGATTCGAGCGGGAAAACGGCGCGTAAGTTGTCGGCAATCGCCGCTCGCGTGTCGCGCAGCGTCCGCCACGCGAGCCACGTGCCGGCGCGGCCGATCGCGTACGAGAGCGTGGGCGGGAGGGCGCCGACACCGCGGTAGGTCGCGCTGAAGATCGTCCCGTTGTTGAGGCTGTGCAGCGTCCAGCGGCGCGGGATGTCGTCGCGTCGATCGGCGGCGACGTCGGGTGCGGCGAGCCGATCAGACGCGTTCGAGGAAGCGATAGTACACCGCCAGGAAACAGGTACGGGTCGTGTCGGGAATCGGCCGCAGCTTGCTGGGCTGGCCCGAATACACCGCCGTGATCGGCACCGCCGCGACTCGTCCGCCGCGCCGCCGCACTTTGATGAGCATCTCGGTCTCGATCTCGTAGCCGCTCGCCGTCAACGCCAGCGGGCGGATCGCATCGACGCGGAAGACGCGAAAACCGCATTGCGTGTCCTCGATCGGCACGCCGACGAACCACGACAGTGCGCGGCTGCCGAGCCGGTTGGCGTGATACCGCGCCGCCGGCATCCGGCTGCGATCGAACTGGCGCTCGCCGACGACGACGTCGGCGCCGCCCCGTTCGGCTTCGGCAACAAGCGACGCCGCTTCTTCCGGGAGATGCTGCATATCTGCGTCGAGCAGCAGCACGTGGGAGAAGGTCTCCTCGAACACGCGGGCAAGACCGGTCCGAACGGCCGCGCCTTTGCCCGCATTCGCGGCGTGGGCGATCACCTCTGCGCCTGCCGCCCGCGCGCCGTCCGCGGTGTCGTCACTCGATCCGTCGTCCACAACGATCACTCGATCGACGACGCGACGAATGCGTTCCACGACCGTCGCGACTGTTCGCCCCTCGTTGTACGCCGGAATCACTGCCGCGACCCGCATGGAATTATGGAGCGCGAAGGCTTCGGCCGAGCGATCGCTCGACTGAAGGCTTTGCGCTACGTGTTTCTCTCCCTGTCATCAGCAGCGCCGGCAGGGTGATGACCGATGCCGCAGCCAGCGTCATCGTGCTCACCACCGAGACGACGCCCATCGATTGCAGCGGCGGATACGACGAGGTGACCAGCGTCCCGTAGCCGAGCATCGTGATCGCCGCGGCGACCAGTATCACCGGCGCGAGTTCCGCCGTCGCGCGCGCCGGATCGCCGCGCTCCTGGAATCGGTGCACGAGGTGAATGCCGTAGTCGACGCCGATCCCGACGAAGGTGACGACGGCGAACACCGCGAACAGATCGAGCTCGACGCCGCCGATTGCGAGCAGGCCCGCTGCCCAGACGAGACCGATCGCCGTCGGCAGCAGCGCATACAGCGACAGCCGCCAGTCGCGGAACGCGACGACGACGAGCGCGACGACGATCGCGGTGCCGATCGCCAGGCCCTTGAGGAATTGCGGCAGGAAACTGCGCGCGAGCTCTCTGTTGACGAGCGTCAGCCCGGTGAGCGTCGCCGACGGATCGGCCGCATCGACAATCCGCTGAAGCACCGCGGTCTGGTCGGCACGGGTCGGAAACACGTAGGTGGCCAGCGTCCAGCGGCCGCCCTCGTGCACGACGAATCGATTGACGATGTCGCTGAGCCCGTGCGCGACGTAGCCGTCGTAGGTGAGACGCTCGGACCGATCGAGCAGCCGCGGCACGCGTTCGGCAAACGGATCGAAAGCGCCGGGCGTGAAGTCGGCGGCGGCGCGAGCGCGTTCCAGTGAGGTACGCACGAGGTCGGGCGTGAGCGCCGACCGCGCGATCGTCTTGATCGATTCGGCCTGCGACCTGGCGGAAGGCAGCAGCCGCGACGGCGGCTGGAACGCGAGCCCGGGCATCTGTGCCGTCAACTGGCCGGCGAGCCGCTCGTTGGCCTGCAGCAGCGGTTCGAGATCGGTCCCTTCGTCGACGATCACGTAGACGTCGCTCGGCAAGCCGAAGGTCGGCCCGATCTTCGCCTCCAGCTGCGCCGCCGGCGTCGTCGATCGCAGGCGGTCGAGCGTGGGGTTGATGCGGATCCGCGTCGCGGCCAGGCCGAGCGCGCAGGTGACACCGAGGCTCGCGGCGAGCAGCGTGCGACGGTGCCGCACGATCCACGCCGCGAGGCGAGGCATCACGAGGATCAGCGCGTGCCGCCGCGGCGCGCGTCGTGGCAGCAGTGCCGGGATCATGACCAGCGTCAGCACGCCGCACGCCACCATGCTGTGACCGAGCAGGCGGCCGAGCTGCTGCAGGCTCGGAAAGTCGACGAACATCAACCCGTAAAACGTCGCTGCCGTCGTCCACATCCCGAGCAGCATGCTGCTCGCCGGGCCGGCGATCGCGTCGGGGACCGACGCGTCGTGGTTCTCGGCGACGGCAAGACGGTGGGCGACGTAGAGCAGCACGACGCCGTCGACGCCGAGGCCGAACATCATCGCCGCCGCGCCGGTGGCCGCCGCCGACAGTTTCGCGCCGGCGAATCCGAGCGCGCCGAGGACGACCACCAGCGACAGCAGCGACGGCAGCGAGCCGACGGTCACCAGCCACAGGCTGCGAAAGACGATGAACAGCAGCGGCAGGATGAGCGCGAGCGATCCGACAGTGTTCCAGATGCTCTCGCTCTTCACCACGGCCTCGGTTTCGACGGCAATACGGTGGCCGCCGGCGAATTGGACTTGCAGCGGCGGCCGCGGCTCTTCGTCTGGATCGCGATCGGCGCTGGCGGCTGCAGATGCCGCCGCGCTGATCGTCTGCAGGCGGGCGTCGAGCGCCCGGGAGAACTCGGCATCGTAGGGCGGCCGCTTCGGCCGCGCGATCAGCAGCCGGCTACGGGTGTCGGCGCTGACGTACCCGTCGGCGCTGAGACCGATGTTCATCCCGGCTTGTGCGCCGCCGAGCGCATCCCGCATCAAGTCGAACAGCCCCAGCGGATCCTGTCGCACCAGCTGGGCAACTTCCGCCGACGGCACCGTCAGCAGATCGCGGCGCGCTGCGATCGCCGCGGACATGCCGTCCGGCGTCAACCGGTGCAGCGCATCGTCGAGCGCGTGGCCGTGGAGGACCAGCAATTGGCGGTCGGCGACCCAGCCGAAGTCCCGCGTGCGATCGACGGTGCCCGTGTCGACGCGCGAGATCTCCGGCGCCGACCGCAGCGCCTCCGCCCATGCGGCGACCACGTCGCTGTACTCGCTGACGGCATGGCCCTCCGGCGCGGTACACACGATGTAGAGCTGATCGAGGCTGCCGAAGCGCGCGAGAAAAGTCCGGAAACGCGCGATGACGCGGCTGTCGCGCGGCAGCAGCGACAACACATCCGCGTCGAACGACAACCGGCGCACGCCCTCCACCGACAACACGACCGTGGCCGCCACCAGCGCGCAGACGAGCAGGCGGCGGCGGTGTGCCCAGCGGACCGTTCGAGCGACGACCGACTCCACGACGCGATCATGTTACATTCTCGAACTTACATGAACGTTCTCCTGCTGCGTCCGGTGCCGTCGAACGAGCGCTTCGGACTCGGCCCGTTCTTCCGGATCGAGCCGCTGGGCATGGAGTACATCGCGGCCGCGCTCGAGGCGCGCGGCCACGCCGTGACCCTCGCGGATCTCCGGTTCAGCCGTCCGCTCGCGGCGCAGATTCGCGCCGCCCGCCCGGACGTCGTCGGCATCGCGGCCATGCACGCGCTCGAGACCGACGAAGTGGTCGCGCTCACGCGCGAGGTCCATCGTGTTGCGCGCGGCGTGCCGATCGTCATCGGCGGGCACACGGCGGCCGCGTATCCTGAGCCGTTTCTCGTCGATCCCGTCGCCGCGGTCGTGGTCGACGACGGCGAGCGCGCGTTTCCACTTCTGTGCGACGCGGTTGCACGCCGTGAGCCGCTCACCGGCGTAGCGGGCCTGACGCTGCGGCATCGCGACGGCACGATCGCCCGAACCGCCGGCGAGACCGGCACGCTTGCGCTCGACGAGGTGCCGCTTCCGGCTCGCCATCACGTCGCGCCGTGGCGCCGCCAGTACGCGTGCCTTGCGCATCGTCCGGCATGGCTGATCGAAACCGCCAGGGGCTGTCCGTTCCGCTGCTCGTTCTGTTCGATCTGGCAGCTGCACCAGCGGGCGGTCCGTGAACGGTCGATCGACGCAGTCTGCCGCGATTTCGAATCAATCGGCGATCACATCTTCGTCGCCGACGATCTCTTCTGGCATCATCCGTCGCGCAGCCTGGACCTCGCGCGCGAGCTGCGGCGCCGCGGCGTCCGCAAGCAGTGGATCCTCGTGCAGAGCCGCACCGATCTCGTCGGCCGGCATCCGGAGCTGCTCGAGGCGTGGCGTCCGCTCGCGAAAGAGTTCGACATCTTCTTCGGCCTCGAAGCGGCAACCGACGAAGGGCTCGACGGGCTGATGAAGGACGCGACCGTCGACGAGACGATGCAGGGCGTCGGTGTCGCACGCGAGCACAAGTACGGCGTCACCGGCAACTTCGTCATCGATCCGGCGTGGACCGAATCCGATTTCGAGAAGTTGTGGGCGTTCGTCGAGCGGCACCAGCTGTTCCAGGCCGGCTTCACGATCCTCACGCCGCTTCCGGGGACGAAATACTTCGACGACATGCGCCAGACGCTCCGTGCGCGCCGCTGGTCGCACTTCGACATGCACCATCTGCTGTGGGAGCCGCGGCTCGGTCCGCGCCGCTTCTTCGAGCTGTACTGCGAAACGTGGCGGCGCTCGGTCCTCAACCTGAAAGGCCGCAAAGGCCTGTTGCAGTGGATGCGCGACGTCGATCTGTCGAACGCGCTGTTCCTGATCCAGGCGCTCAAGCGGACGCAGAAGCTGATGGACGCCGAGCACTACATGAAGGAGTACGATCTCGCCCCGTCGGTCGACGAGTTGCTGGGTGCCGCCAGCCGCCGCTCCCTGACCCTGCGCCAGGTATAAGCACAGAGACACCGAGACGCAGAGATGTCGCTCGCCCGCGCCGCCGCGCGTGCGACGCGGCGCGTGTGCTCCGTGCCTCTGTGCCCCCGTGGTTAAACCGGGCTCAGCGATCGAGCGCGAACGTTCCGGGTTCGAGTGGCGCGTTACGGACGACGTCTTCAAAC
>Ga0075425_100007684_pt1 | contig 11406 bp, 10 predicted proteins | sample SoiMethybrSBSTD4_FD_75300 | JGI IMG/M metagenome (GOLD analysis project Ga0075425, IMG submission 75300) | Bulk soil microbial communities from a Populus tree surrounding site in Tennessee, USA - Soil MetaG P. TD hybrid SBSTD4 | ecosystem: Environmental > Terrestrial > Soil > Tree plantation...
CGCTTGCTGCAAAGTCTTCTGCAGTTCGGCCAGATCCTCGCGTACCGGCTCGCGCACATCGGTGACTGTTCCGTTCACATTCTGGATGGTGTCATCGGCATGCCGGCTCAGGGCGATCAATTGATCCGAAATGCGATCAATCTTCGGGCCTTCAGTCGCCAGCATCCCGTTGACGTGATCCAAGACAGTTTGAACCCTCTGCTGATTGGCCGGCCCTGTCACTGTATTCAAATTAGCCAGGAGACTCCGGGCATCGCCGCTTATGCCTTCAAGTTCTCCGCGGGCCTGGGTTATCAGACCGTCTGCGTTATCTGCAACAGTGGCCAATTTTCCGGCGATCTCATCGAGACTGGCAGCTTCTTGCGACGGAATCGTCGATCCTGCCGGAAGGCGCTTGGCGTCATTGCTGCCGGTAGTAATGGATAGTGCCGCGCCGCTCATCACGCTAACTAAGCCCAGCTTTGCGACGGACTTCTCGTTCAGCGGCGTGCCTTCTTTCACATCGAGCAGAATCTCGATCTTTGTAGGATCAACCGTCGCGGGCCGAACGGCTTTTACTTGGCCGACGCCGATTCCTCCGAACAACACTGAGGCGCCCGGCTCAAGTCCGCCTGCATATCGAAGATATGTCTTGTACGGAACTGTGCCGCCGCTGAGCTGTGCATTGAGCAAGTAAATGACGGTGAACGCCAGGATCGCGAAACATCCGAGAACGAAGGCCCCGACTTTTGCTTCGGTTGTCATTGTTATGCCTCCTGGGCCTGCAAGTATTTTTCGAAGTAAGCGGCCACGGCGGGCGTTTTCGCTATGTCGTCGGGAACCCGATCGAGAAACTGCCGGACGCGTGGGTCCTGGCTGGCCCTGATTTCATCTTTCGTTCCCACGGCGCGGAACCTGCCCTTGTAGAGCATCGCAATGCGATCAGCGATACGAAAGGCGCTCGGCAGTTCATGGGTCACGACGATTACAGTCACCTGGAAGACCTCTTTGAGAAGCACGATCAGTTCGTCCAGTTCCGCAGCGACGATGGGATCTAGGCCCGCCGAAGGCTCATCCAGCACGAGAATTTCGGGACTGAGTGCCAGTGCACGCGCGACCGCCGCACGCTTTTTCATCCCTCCGGAAAGTTCCTGTGGGAGTAATTTGCCCGAGTCCGCGAGACCAACCACCGCCAACTTCATCCACACCATCAATTCGATAATGGATGGCGCGAGCTTGGTGTGTTCCCGCATAGGCAAGGCAATGTTGTCTTCGACGGAAAGCGAATTGAATAAAGCCGCACTTTGAAACGCCACGCCCATGGAATGCCGGACCTTTTTTAGCTCGGCGGACGAGCAGTGGGTAATGTCGATTCCCTTCACCAAAACGCTGCCCGACTTCGGGCGCTCGAGTCCGAGGATCTGTCGCAAAAGGGTGCTCTTTCCCGAACCGCTGCCGCCCAACAGTACCATCGTCTCTCCGTGCTCGATGTCGAGGCTGAGGCCATCCAGGACGCGATGCCCGTCGTACTCGACCACTAAGTCACGAATGGAAATGATCGGCATCAGGACTTCACCGTGAAATAGAAGATGGCGGTGAAAACTGCGTCGGCAACGATTACAAGAAAGGTTGACTTGACTACGGCGCTTGTGGTGGAACGGCCCACGGAATCCGGCCCGCCGCGAACACGAAATCCTTCAAGGCAGCTTACCTGGGCAATGATGGTCGCAAAAGCCACGCTTTTGATAAGTCCGGTAATTACGTCTCGCAGCTGGATGGACTCGAACACGTCGCGCAGATACAGCGTCGGCGAAAGATGTGTGCTGAAGAACATGAACAATCCGCCAGCGAGAATCCCGAAGACATTCGACATGATGCTAAGACATGGAACGCTAATGAGGGTGGCAAGGTATTTCGGCGCAAGGACGAACTCGATCGGCTCCAGCGCCATGACGCGAAGGGAATCGAGTTCCTCGGTCACCTTCATGGTTCCAATTTCGGCAGCGAACGCCGATCCCGACCTCCCGCTGACAGCAATGGCTGTGAGTAGTGGGCCAAGTTCGCGAGTAAACCCGACCGAAACCAGATCGATCACATACTTGATGGCCCCGAAGCGGCGCAGCTCTGAGGCCCCTTGCATGGCGAGAATGAACCCGGTGCAGATCGCCATCAGGGACACCATCGGCAGCGCATCCACTCCGATCTGTAGCATCTGCCGCACCGACTCCCGCCAGCGATAACGATTCCCCACAAATGGCAGCGCACTACCCATCGCGCGCAACGTGGCCCACCACTGAATGTTGACACTCCCGACGTAATCGAGATGGCCTAGAGTGTTCTTGCCGACGTTTTCGAGAACGTTTGCCATCAACTCACTTTCAACTCCGGAGAACTACTTCTACAACCGCTCGCTTCAAATAAATTTATGAGGCCCGCGGCCTCGAACAGACGAACCAAGCGGCTTTGCAGTCCGTTCAGACATAACTTGGTTTGGCGGCTGCGTGCGACCTTAAGGGCTTCAAGCAGAGTCGCAACACCGGAAGTGTCGACGTACGAGACTTCGGTCAAATCGATGGTGACGACTTTCGACAGTGGCGCTTTCAATATTGCCAGCAGCTGATCGCGAAAGGCTGGGGATGAATCGATGCCGAGACGTCCACGCAACCGCAACGTCGTGGCTTCCTGGTTTCGATCGACGGCGATATGAAGATCGTCTGCGACGGCCGGTGTGCTCTGCTTCACACATCCCCCATTTCCTCCAAGGGGCAACCAAACGTCCAAACGCAGAAAGCAATCGCAAGCACATTCATGTCTTTCCACAGCAGTCGTTTAGCCTCCGATACCAGAAACAAAGACTCACAGCTCGTTTGAAGCAGAGGTGACAAGCAGTTGTCACCTGACGACTAGGTCGCAAATGGAAAACCGAGCCCGGCAAACGAATCCTCGTGAGGTCCGACATTACTGGCAAATTACCAGCCGGTGAGCGCTTGGCACCACAAGTGCTTGCATTAGAGCTAGCAGGCTTCGTCAGGTTTAGGTCATGGCAGAACCCAAACGAGAAAGGACACATCACTGAAATGTTCGCAGCGACAGCTCCAATCGAAGTTGGTCTTCCGGGGATAGTCGTTGTCCCTGCTCAGGAATCTGGAATTGAGGCCCGTCCGGAGCGGCGGCAAGAATTCGAGACGCTGTTGCCGCATGTCCTGCCACGTTTCCGGAGCATGGCTACGCGCTGGCTGGGAAATCGCGAAGATGCCGAGGATGCGGTACAGGACGCAATGCTCTCCGCCTTCACGCACATCGAAAGTTTCAATGGGCGAGCGAAGATGTCAACCTGGCTCACCACGATTGTGATCAACGCGGTGCGCATGCAGATTCGCCGCCGCCCGCGAGTCCGGCTGCTTGCGATGGAATATCCGTTGAAGGAAGGCCAACCGGCGATAGCGGAGGTTCTCAGTGATCCGCGTCCAACTCCCGAGAAGACTGCCGAACAGCGCGAGTTATATGAGCTCGCAATGAAACTCGCCGAGCGATTGCCGCGTTCTCAGAGGGCAGCCCTGAGCAGCCATCGAAAGAACGATTTTTCCATACGAAGGGCAGCACAGAAATCAGGACTTGCCGAGGGCACTCTAAAGGCGCAGCTCGCGCGTGGCCGCGCCAAACTCGCGGAACGCTTTCGCAACGCAATCGCCAAGCCTAAGGCGCAAATTGCGAAATCCGCGTCGAAGGCGAGGCGCACATCGCTGTCATTCGTTCACAAACCTCGGCGTCCAGATTTAACGCCCTTGCCAATTGCGATGTTCGCTGGAAAAACCTGCGAACTTGGGATGAACGCGGAGTGACGGTTTTATCGAAAGCAGGGGCGCGACATGCCCCTGCGATCAAGTTTTCTCGGGAAGTCGCCGTGGAGGCTCATCGGTTCCGGCGTGACTTTCTAATTTCCTTCTCGCGCGGGTACGGACCCACCGGCCCGGCCGGAACCCTCCCTCCCATCAAATCCCAGCCTTCATTTCACTTAGTGTCGCCGTGTACAGTCTCACTAGCCGAAAGGTGTAAACTGGCTGCGTTTTGGGTGACTTCTTGGGCTTTCAAGGTGCAATGGATTCGGTCCAACATTTTCCCTCGCGCTCTCGTCCGGCGAATGCCGTCTTGCAGCCCACCGTGTTGTTGGCCTTCTGTCTTAGTTTGGTGGGTTGTCAGTCGCACCAAGCTAATACCGTTCCTTCGATCGAGTTCACCAAAATACCGCCAGCGGCCCAGGGCGGGCGGGAGAGAATCGATACTGTCGCAGGGCGAGTCGCGAATGCTCGCCAAGGACAATACATCGTTATCTACGCGCATAGTGGCCCATGGTGGGTACAACCATGGCCCGATCGGCCCTTTATCGCTATTAACGCCGACGCGACTTGGAGCAGCGAAACTCACTTGGGATTTGAGTACGCTGCTATGTTGGTAGAGCCTGGCTATAAGCCTCCACCAACCATGGATGTGGCACCGACGCAAGGCGGGTCGGTTGTCCTCGTAAAAGTTGTCAAGGGTACTGGTACGCCGACATTCGCGCCAACGAAACCGCTGAAGTTTAGCGGTTATGACTGGGATGTTCGCACAATTGCAAGCGACCGCGGAGGCACGAACAATTTATATGACCCGGACAATGCCTGGACTGATGCCAGCGGAGCTCTTCATTTGCGAATGCAAAAAAAATCAGGAAAGTGGTCGTGCGCGGAGGTGGTTTTAAATCGCAGTCTCGGGTACGGAACCTATATTCTGACTGTGCGAGACACCTCTCATTTGGAGCCGGCTGCTGTCTTCAGCATGAATACATTCGATGATGCGGGAGGCGATCAGCACTACCGCGAAATGGACGTGGAGATCAGCCGTTGGGGCAATGCTGCCAACAAAAACAATGCCCAGTATGGCGTTCAGCCGTTCTACGTGCCCGGAAATGTTTTTCCATTCAAGGTATTGTCCGGCACCCTCACGCACACGATGCACTGGCAATCGGGGCGAGTTAGCTTCAAGACTACTCGTGGAACCGCCGAAGGTCCGTACGTCTCTGAACACGAATTCACATCCGGAGTACCCACGCCCGGTCAGGAAAGGGTCCAGCTCTTTTTTTATGTGGTCACCAGCGAAAATAGTCCCTTACAGAAAGGCGGCGAGATCATAGTTGAGAAATTCGAATATCTTCCGTAACCGAGTTGCTGGCTGCCGCCTGTTCAAGTGCATTATGGTCGGAATGTTGGCCGTCTGTTTCCTGGCTTCCGCGTTCGCCCTCGATCCAAACAGAAAGATGTCGCAATATATAAGGAGCTTCTGGGGGAATGAGAAAGGCTTCTCAGGTCTAGTCACCGCTATCGCGCAAACTGCCGATGGTTATCTCTGGATTGGGACGGACAAAGGTCTGGTTCGCTTCGATGGCTTGAATTTCCGGAAGTTTGAGCAGGCAAGCCCCGCCGCGTTTTCAATTGGTCCGGTACAGGGACTTCTTGCCGACGAGAGGCGAAATCTCTGGGTCCTTTTGCGCGATACCAGGCTCCTGCGATACCACGACGGAATTTTCGAGCTCAGCCGCGGCGAAGCTGAGAATGGCATTACGTCAATAGGCCGAGGTGCGAGTAGTGAAATTTTGCTGTCATCCGTTGCTCTGGGTACTCTCACATACAAGTCCGAGCGATTTGTAACTGTTTCATCTGCACTCGTGTCGCCCGGCTCGGCAGCGGAAGGAAATCCCCCTGACGATAGATCCACGCGTTTAAGTTGGTCCACTGGCCTGACGCCTCATCGACTGGCTGCACCGAATGCCGACGTAACTTCAATCGCGCAAAGTGCGGATGGCAAGATCTGGCTTGGTACTGAAGATCGAGGTCTCTTCTATTTAAGCGAGGAAAAGATTTACCCAGTGAAAGGAGCGCAGGGCACGAAGGTTGTCTGCCTGCTACCGACTGAAGAATCGCAGTTATGGATCGGAACGTCTCATGGCGTGATGCGCTGGAATGGGGTTGAGGTTACGCGAAGCGGCGTACCGTCATCGCTGCGGAATGTCCCAATTCTTGCCATGCTTCGAGACAAGGACTCGAATATCTGGGTGGGTACGCCCCACGGGCTCCTTCGCTTAAGCACGAATGGCGTTTCTTCACTCGCCACACATGCTCTAGCGATCGATTCAGCTGTAACCGCACTTTTCGAAGACAGGGAAAGGAATATTTGGATTGGCGGCCGACGTGGACTGGAACGGTTGCGTGATAGAGCATTTGTCAGTTACGCGGTTCCCCGCCAGGTTGCGCAGGGAGTGGGTCCGGTACATGTAGATTCCAACGACCGCATCTGGTTTGCCCCGATCCAGGGTGGTTTGCGCCGTCTGCGGGACGACACATCTGAACCTCTCGAGATTGCCGGATTAGCCAAAGACGTCGTCTATTCGATCGCGGGCCGTAGCAACGACGTATGGCTTGGACGACAGCGTGGCGGCTTGACTCATCTGCGCTATGTCAATGGCTCATTTACATCAAAGTCGTATACTCAGGCAGATGGCTTGGCGCAAAACAGCGTCTATGCGGTTTATCAAAGTCGTGACGGAACCGTATGGGCTGGGACGCTTAGCGCCGGCGTGAGCAAACTTCAAAAGGGGCGATTCACAACCTACACGACTGCGAACGGCTTGGCCTCGGACGCCGTGTCCGCGATCATGGAGGATGCTGATGGAACCATGTGGTTCGGCACGCCGAACGGCCTGAGTACAATTTCGAAAAGTGGCTGGCGAACTTACACGTCACGGGACGGCCTATCCTCACCGGATGTGAACTGCTTGCTGAGAGATTCGAATGGGGCGTTATGGATCGGAACCGCTGCAGGACTGGCATTGCTTGCAGACGACCACATCCAGATGCTTCAAAGGGTTCCTGACTCGTTGCGTGAGCCTACATTCGGAATCGCAGAAGACAGAAGCGGATGGCTTTGGGTTGCGACAGCCAGCCATATTGTGCAGGTAAGAAGCAGCAGCCTGTTAGGCGCTTCGCCGAACGAGGCAGACATCCGCGAGTATGGGATTGAAGATGGTTTGCGGGGCGCGGAGGGGGTAAAGCGTTTTCAATCGGTGATCACCGATTCACAGGGGCAGGTTTGGATTTCAACCAATCGTGGACTTTCCATGGTGAATCCCGTACGTGCGACTGTGAATTCAGACCCGACTTTGGTGCATCTCGAGTCGCTTTTAGCGGACGGCACACCGATCGACCTTAGAGCGCCTGTGCGGATCCCGCCTGCAAAGCAGAGAATCACGTTTCGATACATGGGGCTGAACCTCAGCAACTCGGAGCGGGTCCATTATCGTTATAAATTGGACGGATTTGACCACACCTGGAGCGAACCAGTCACGAATGTCGAAGCCACATACGGTAACCTTGGGGCAGGTTGGTACACATTTCGTGTGACTGCCAGCAATGGCGACGGTATGTGGAATAGCTCCGAGGCTTCGGTCGGGCTCGAGGTCGAACCAGCCCTCTGGCAGACGTTGTGGTTTCAGCTGACCTGTGTTCTCACCGTGGGGCTGGCGGTCTTGCTGGTGTATCGCCTCAGGATGCGCCGATTGACCGAACTGCTTAACGTTCGCTTTGAGGAGAGACTTGCTGAACGAACGCGCATCGCCCAAGAATTGCACGACACTTTACTCCAAGGCCTTCTAAGCATGTCAATGCACCTTCATGTCGCGCTGGACCAATTGCCTGAAGATTCCCCGGCACGCGCGACGCTGAATCGTGTCATGCAACTCATGGGACCAGTAATCGAGGAAGGCCGAAATACTATTCGAGGGTTGCGGTCGTCGATTCAAGATCCGAACGATCTGATAACTTCGTTTTCGCAGATTCCGCTGGGGCTGGGCGAAGGAGGGGTCAATTTTCGCCTCATTGTTGAAGGCGCCTCTGTGCCATTGCGTCCCGCCATTCGCGATGAGGTTTACCGTATAGGCCGCGAAGCATTGGTGAACGCGTTCCGACATTCACGGGCGCGGAACATCAGCTTGCACCTAGAGTATGCGGCCGGACACCTGCGAATTCTTGTCGAGGATGACGGGTGCGGAATCGACTCGCAAGTTTTGCACTCTGGTCGGAACGGACATTGGGGCCTTACCGGAATGCACGAGCGGGCCGAAGGAATCGGAGGCAACTTGAAGGTGATGAGCCGTGCTCGAGCCGGAACAGAAGTGGAGCTCCATCTGCCTGGTCAGGTCGCATTCGAATCTGAGCCAACAAGTCTGGCGTCGAAATGGATTGCCAGATTTCACAAGCAGAAAGAGCTGACACCCAGATGATGGGGGGCTTGAATGACCTTGCGCGATCGAAATGGTTGTCGATGATGCATCTGCGGAGAGAACCGGTTCGCAGTAGAATCTGAGCACGAAAAATGCGCAACTACATGGGTGACACCGGCAAAATTCGAATTCTGAGCGTCGACGACCACCCCTTATTGCATGAAGGGATCGCAACTGTGATCCGGAATCAGCCGGATATGTCACTCGTAGCAGAGGCCTTCAACGGCCGCGACGGCCTTCAATGCTTCCGGCAACACACGCCCGATGTGACCCTCATGGACCTGCGCCTGCCCGATATGAGTGGCATCGATGCAATGCTGGCAATACGCTCCGAGTTTCCTAACGCCCGCGTCATCATGCTGACCACATTTGCCGGAGATGTGGAGATTCAACGAGCCCTCGAAGCCGGCGCTCGCGCTTATGTACTGAAGAGCATGCCGCCGAAAGAACTTGTAGAAGTAATTCGCCAGGTGCACGCAGGTAAGAAGCGAATTCCAGCAGAGATCGCCGCTCACCTGGCGGAGCATTACAGTGACGAAGCGCTTACCGACCGCGAAGTCGAAGTGCTGAAGGAAATCGCCGGCGGTAATCGCAACCGCGATATTGCCGAAAAGCTCTTCATTACGGAGGAGACGGTCAAGGTGCACATCAAGCACCTTATGGAAAAATTGGGAGCAAGCGATCGAACCCAGGCCGTCGCCATCGGTGTGCGCCGCGGCATAATCCAACTCTGAAGCGGACTTCAGCAAACCTGCCGATACCTCAATAGTGGTACAGAAAGATTCCAACCATTAGGGATTCAGCGCCTGGGGAAAAACCTTATTCTGCTAGCCAGCGTGAAGGAGATGACCGCTGCTCCAAATGTTCTCTATGTTTCCAAACGGCTGGCCTGGTGCGGGCCTTCTGCTTTTGCGACTCGCAATGGGTGCTGTCCTTATCGCTCAGAGCTTCGCGTACTTTGGGGATAAGCGCGAACTAGGATTTTCAGCAGTGGTATTGGCCACGGTAGTAACTGCGGTTGGGTTCGCGCTACTAATAGGTTTTATGACTCGCTTTGTCGCTCTGGCGGCGGCGATAGTCGGCGCAGGCGCTGCCTTTGCCTGGCTTCCCAAATCCAGCATTGGCCCGCTTGTGACCCCCGCAACTGCAACCTTAGCGACTGTAATCGCCGTCGCAGTCATTTGCCTCGGCCCAGGAGCTCTGTCTCTTGATGCACGATTGTTTGGACGTCGGGAAATTGTGATCCCGCCCAGTTCGCCGAGAGAGTGACTTACTGGAGGAACATTGGCCACTCGACTAGGGCCTGCAATTCAGCCTTTGCCAGGACTCACGCTGCTCGGCCTCCGGGCAGAACTTCTAAACCAGATATGGTCGCCCAATAACCTGTTTCCCCATTTCCCACAAATTCCTGCATGACGTACACTGCGCATTCGCCCTTACGCTCGAAGTTATGCCGCCTGCGGCAAGCGCTCATTCGATTCGGGTTGCGCCACACGATTTCCGGCGACCCAAGTTCTTTGGTTCCACTCATGATTCCCAGCATGGCTTTTGCCTCCACGTTCGACCTTCAGACGTCACGAGTGTGGCAAATACTCGATGAGAACACATCACGAGATGCAGGGCTTTTTCGCTCCCCAGAGTGATTGAGGACTGTGTACCCAGGACGGCTTAAGATGGCATACCTCATTCAGGGAGCCACCTGCACGGCTCCCTAAGGGTTTTGCGATAAAACGTCGCGGTCAGCGGTGCCTGATGAATTTCCCGGTCTGCAGGTCTGCCATGGCCTGGCGCAGTTCCTCTTGCGTGTTCATCACGATTGGCCCATACCACGCCACCGGCTCTTCGATCGGCTTGCCCGATACCAGCAGGAACCGAATGCCCTCATCACCGGCTTGCACCGTGATCTCATCTCCACGGTCGAACAGTACAAGAGAGCGATTGGTGGCGTCGTATTTCGCGGGCGCATTCGGATCTCTCGCATCCTCAGTCAGGACCGCGCGCGGATCCGAGGCGTCGTGAAAGCTTCCCGAACCCGCAAATACATAAGCGAATGCATTGCGATCGGTTTCGATTTTCAATCGCTTCTTTTGTCCCGGGGGGACTGACACGTCCAAATAATTCGGATCGGCTGCAACGCCTTCGACCGGTCCTCGCTTTCCCCAGAATTCCCCGCAGATGACGCGCACCTTAGTGCCGTCATCGTCAGTGACTTCGGGGATTGCAGTCGAGGGAATGTCCTGATAGCGCGGGTCCGTCATCTTCAGCGATGCGGGCAAGTTCGCCCAAAGCTGAAAGCCGTGCATGCGTCCGCGGTTATCGCCCTTAGGCATCTCCTGATGCAGAATGCCGCTGCCCGCAGTCATCCACTGCACGTCGCCCGCGCCCATCTTGCCCTTGTTGCCGAGGCTGTCGCCATGCTCGACGGAACCGGCGAGGACGTAAGTGATGGTCTCGATGCCGCGATGGGGGTGCCAGGGGAAACCCGCGAGATAGTCGGACGGATTGTCGTTGCGGAAATCGTCCAGTAATAAAAATGGATCGAATTCCTTGGTCTTGCCAAAACCGAAGGCGCGTTGGAGTCTGACTCCCGCGCCTTCAAGGGTCGGTTTGGGTTGAATAATTTGTTTAACTGGGCGCAGTGACATAAGCGCTCCTTTCTAGACCAGATGCTCAGGCTCAAGAGCCAGACTCTGACCTCTTACGCGTCTACGAATTCGACATCCACCGCGATGCTTACTTCTTTCCCGACGAGTCCAGTTCAGGCGGCTTGTCAAAAAAAAAATAAAGGGCGGCAATCCGCCCGTCCCGTGCAATGATGAAATCGGTGCCGGAGTAAGCTGGCACTTCACCAGGGAGGCCGGATATCCATGGAACCCGCCCGATATTGCCCAATTCTTCGGGTTTTGCAATCGGCTGATATCGAAAGTCGGGGTGAGTAGCCTTGACCGCCCCGGCGATACGATCGATCTCGTCGCGTCCCCGGTAGACGCCCTTGGTAGGGTCGTAGAACGCGCAATCCTCGGTGTAAAGCTCGTCGATGGCTGCGCGCCGCCGCACAGGATCGTTTTCACCGAAGATGTCGCGAAGATTGCGGATCAGCAAGGTCGATATGCTGT
>Ga0075425_100007686_pt1 | contig 11405 bp, 5 predicted proteins | sample SoiMethybrSBSTD4_FD_75300 | JGI IMG/M metagenome (GOLD analysis project Ga0075425, IMG submission 75300) | Bulk soil microbial communities from a Populus tree surrounding site in Tennessee, USA - Soil MetaG P. TD hybrid SBSTD4 | ecosystem: Environmental > Terrestrial > Soil > Tree plantation...
GTAGTATTCAGCGCTCCTCTTCTAATTCTCTTTTACTTGTTTTCGCGGGAGGGTAACTAATTATCAGTTAGATTGCAATCAATCTACCTGAATCAGTTGCAAGGCTGTGCGAAACTTCGCCTCGCATATTAGTAATGCTTAATTTCGCATCTGTGAGTGATGAGGTAGGTGGCAAGCACATTCGCTTGCGCGATGGTTTTGAATGATCGGGGCGGCTTCAGAAGGAAAGCCGCAAACCAAGTTGGATCTCGCGACCTGGCGTCCCAGCTTCTGTAATAGCACCAAACTGCGGCGTGTTTACGAAGCGGTTTGGCGTTCCCAGGTTCGTGTGATTGAGAGCGTTGAAGGCTTCGGCGCGAAGCTGGAGTTTGATGTTCTCGCTTACGGCAAAATCGCGCTGCAAAGCCAGGTCAAGGGTTCGTCTGCCGGGACCATAAAGTGTATTTCGTCCGACATCTCCGAACGTGAAGGCTGCGGGAGTAGCAAATGCCGCAGTATTAAACCAACTATTGGCCGTGCGCGTGCCGGGGCCAAAAACTGGCTGACCAGTGTAATTGGCGCGGATAGGGTTTTCGCCCAGCAGCGTGCCCGCGTTTGCGGTATCGCCGAACACCGAGATGGTGAAGGGAAATCCGCTCTGCGCCTGATAGATGACCGACAGGCGCCAATCCTTGGTGATTTTATGTGCAAAACCGGAAACGGCCCATGACGGAATATCAAAGACAGTACTGAGCGCGAAGCGATGGCGTACGTCACAGGCAAGCCCCTTCTCAAGAGAAAGGTTTGCGTTGTTTTGCGGCGCAGCCGACTCAAACATCGGAGAGCGAAAATCGGGGGCGTCGCTGAGGTTCTTCGCAAAGGTGTAGTTAGCCAGGAAGGTCCAACCGCGCGCAAATCGTCGTCGGACGTTGACATAGCCTGCGTCATACCAGCTTTGCGCAGAATTCTCCAAAAGATTAATCCCGCTTACCGGAAACGTTGTGTTCGCGACAGTGATGTTAGTGGGCAGGACCATGCCCGGCAGGAAGCTCAAGGTTCTGAACGGCCGGCGCGGACCGATGGCTCCCGGGCCGGGAGGGGCGTTGTTAATCAAGTGGGATCGCTGCAAGTGGACTCCATGCGATCCTAGATAGCCCACCTCCAGCGTGGTCTCGGCACCGAGACTCTTTTCAATAGAGCCGCTCCACTGTTGGATGTATTGGGCTGGGGCGTTGGCCTCGAAGGCGGCGAAGCTGACGGGGGTGGTGCCCAGGACGGCTGGCCCAAAATCGAAATGACTGGCCACTATGCCGGCGGCCGGTGTGAAGTTATCGCTCTGCTGCGTCTCCGGGAAAACATAAGGCACATTGTGACGCTGGTTGCACCAGGTATTCATGTCGACCGGCGTGAAGAAAACACCGAAGCCTGCGTGGAGCACGATACCGTAACGGTGCATGTTGTGCGAGATACCTGCGCGCGGCGCAAACTTAAGTTTGTTGGCGTAGTTCAAACCCTCAGGGAAGCCCTGTTGCCCACCGATGAAAACGAAAGGGACGCCGTCCTTGAAAACCAGGTTGGTGTTGGCGAAGCGAATGTCTACCAGGGGACTCATATACTCGTAGCGCAACCCGAGCTGAATGGTCGTGTTACGAGTCATCTGAAAGGTGTCCTGCACAAACGCATCTGCGTACCACTGGCGCAACTGCATCTGGGGAATACCCGCTTGGCGTTGCTTAACTGCCGGCAGTCCCAGCAGGAGGCTGGCCAGTCCCGAGCCCGTGCCGTCATTAGTTGCAGTTTGCGTCGTGAACCCATTCGTGAACTGGTAATAACCGCGGTTTTGGAAGAAGCCCCACATGGGCCAGATGAAATAGCGAAAACTGCCACCCAGCTTCAGATTGTGACGCCCGAGTTGCCAGTCGAGCGTGTCCCGCGCTTCCAGAATCGTGTCCCAAGCGTGCATGGGGGTGGCGAGAAAACTGTCGCCCATTCCAGAGTAACCCTGCACATTGAACCATGGAGCTCCGAAGGCGCCCACTCCGCCGAAGCCAACTCCGGTAATTCCTAGTTGAGAGATAATGTCATTATCGAAGCTGTTCTCAGAAGTACGATGCATCGACAGGCGCGAGATCGTAATGCTGGCCATGTTGACCAGTGTAGGACTGATGATGCGATTCCAGCCGACAGTTCCGTTCTGGGAAAGATTGTCGTGAATGGCGCCAAAGCCCGGCAAGTTCTGCGGTGTGAAACCTCTTTCGCTGCCAAAGGAATAGCGAAAGAACAGGAGGTCGCCACGTTTGAATGTTTGATCGAAACGAACTGTGGCCTGATCAGTTACGTGGTGTCTATTGCGCACGTCGAGATAGTTGTTACAGTCCGCGCCCGCTCCCACAACCTGCGGAATTCCCATCATTGTCATGCCGCAGTCGTTCATCCCCATCTCCATGTTTGGGCGCGGAACATACTGTTGTAAGAACTGCACTGCTTTCTGATCAATCAGGTGCTGCGGAATCACGTTGTCTGGGAACGGATCGCGAATGACCTGCGAATTGGTCGGGCTGATGGGTTTGGTCGGATCGAAGTTCGGGTTGGGGTGCGCGCTGAACGGATTAAAGATCGTAGTGCCGCTCATGCTGAAGTCGCCGTTGATCTCCTCCGCGGTGGGCACGGTGGCGATCATCGTATCCGCGTGCGTCAGGCGCAATCCCTCGTAGTTGAAAAAGAAGAAGTTTTTATTCTGAATGATTGGACCACCAAGCGACGCGCCAAAGTTGTTTCGCACCAGGGGAGTCGACTCGTTCATTTCGTTGAAGGTCCGAGCGTCGAGCACGCTGTTGCGAAAAAATTCATACCCCGTTCCGTGAAACGAGTTCGTGCCGGTGCGCGTGACGATATTGATCTGGCCGCCGCCGGCGCCGCCCATCTCCGCTGAATAGCTTCCAGTCAACACCTTGAATTCCTGCACTGCATCGGGCGAGGGACTGACGTTCAGCGTATTGAAGGTGGGATCAGTATTGGTGGCCCCATCGAGGAGAAAATAATTTGCATTGGGACGATTGCCGCCAATGCTTACCGACGAGCGCTGTCCCGGCCGCCAGTAGAGCGGACTCATGTCGCCCGTTTGTGCTCCGTGACTTTCGTGCGCACCGGGCACCGTGAGCACCAGGTCAACCAACATGCGCCCGTTGAGCGGCAGATTGCGAATTGAAGTTGGCTCGATCACCTCACCCAGACCGGCGTCGGTGGTCCGCAGCACACTTGTCGTCTCGGTTTCAACTTGCACGGTGGTGCTTAGGGAGGAGACCTTGAGGCTGACATCGCGAGTCATTTGTTGGCCTACCTCGAGACGAAGCGTCTCCGTCAACAGCGCAAATCCTGGAGAATGTACCGTGAGTTTGTACTGCTCCGGCAGCAGGCCGGTGATTCGAAATATTCCCTGTTCATTGCTACTGACTTGCCGAGTCGCTTGTGTATTCAACGACGTGAGTTCGACAGATGCGCCGGGAATGACCTGGTTTTGAGGGTCGTAAACGGTGCCGCTCAGACTCGCGTAATTGCTCTGGGCAAAGACAGGCAGTGCTCCACTGAACAACAAGACGAATAGCGAGACTGTTCCAGTTATGAAAGAGAAAAAAGTACGAGGGTGTCTAACTGGTTGGCGTTGGTGAGTGAGTGGTCTATTCATTTGTCGCTTCCTCTCCAGCGAGGACTTGACGAGAAATCGTTACCTCGAAGAATCGTTGGCTCTATGCGGATATCTGCGGTCTGGGGTGACGCATTTAGGGAGCACAGTCTCTCGCATTCAAGCGGTTCTGCGCAAGGTAAATTCGTCGGATTTGGCTTTACTGTTTTTTGACCGACAACTGCGCAATTCAGTTGTTTGACTATCTGCTTTCCCTCTCCGTATACTTCCGCTCCTCAGCCCAGAGCGTCGGAAGTCAACCATTCCAGGGAGCGTTGCATCACTGCTTAGACCTCCCGCGCTGTAGTGAATAATGAGAAGGGTAATAGGTGATTGATGCGAGTTGGTGTAATAGAACTCCCGGCGATCAAGCTGATCGATTCAGAGGGCAGAAACTGGACGGCGCTGCGTACGCAGGAGCCGCTGGTCAGCAAGCAAATTCTTATTCCTCAGCTCCTTGCCGGTGGCCACGACGTTGAGCTAATCAATCTCAAAGAAGGCAAAGAAGAGATTCTATTCGGTGAGGTAATCTGGCGCGGCCGGACGCTTTCCAAGATTCTTGTCGGACGAAGCTGGGACTTGGATCCACGTTCGATGGATGTTTGGGGCATCACGATCAACTATATGCAGGAAAGAGAACCGGCTTGCATGTTGATCCGGAAAATCGTAGCCGGCGGCGGACGGGTCGTCGTAGGCGGCTCCGATGCATTTGTCGAACCTGAGCCTTACCTCGAAGCAGGTGCTCATGCGATCATTCAAGACAAATCGGGTGCTGCGAATTTGGCGGTCCTTGATTACGTTTTCCGAGGCAGTTCCAAAGAGCGCCTGACCGGTGTCACCCTTTCTGACGGCAGGATGCTGCCGCCAAGAATCCCGCCGATGAGTCCGGAGGAGTGGCCGCTTCCGCCACAATGGGTAGTCCAAAAATCACTGGGTTACGAATACTGGGAAGGAACGCTGCCCGATGAGTTGCTGCCGATTGGCTCAGTGATGGCCGATATCGGTTGCGATCGGCATTGTGACTTCTGTGAGACTCCGCTTTATAAGTTGGGCTATCGTCGGATGACGCCCGAAACAACGTTGAAATGGTTTGCCGCGCAGAAAGGAGCCGGCGCCAGATCAGTCATCTGCCCTTCGGATCAATTTCTCGGTCGCGTGCTTTGGAAAGAGGGGCGAGACGAGGTGTTGGCCATCATGAAAGGCGTTCGCGAACTTGGCTTGACTCTCCTGTGGGGGAATGGACTGGAGTTGAAGAAAGCAACTGTCGGACGCGGCATGCCAAACAGCGATCTCTCACCCGATCAGGAGTTGATCGAAGCGCTTTGGGGTTGGGATGGTCGCGTTGGCTGTTACCAGGCCTATCTTCCCGCCGAACGTCCGACGTTCGGTACCGCCGACTATGCCAAGCTTTTGCCCTGGAAGCAGCACTGCGAGTTGCTTAGAGAGATTGTTCGCTCGGGCATTCCGGATCTCACCTATGGCGTTATTGTCGGACTGCCGGATGACAGTGAAGAGAACTTGCTTCGCCTTGAGGAGGCCATCAGCGAGTTATGTCAGGAGCTCAAGACGATCAACCCAAAACTGATATTTAAAGTGACGCCTTATGCCATTCGCCCGCTGCCGGGCACGACGCAGGCCTCGGCACTGCGCACATCCGGCCGGCTTCGCTTTGAGGATCCGGCGATCATTGGCGGTTTCTGGACCGCCTGTGCAGACACTCATCATCTCACATATGAAGAGGTATCTGACTGGCAGTCGCGCCTGGCCGCTATAGGTGATGTTGAAGCGAAGTGGCAAGGCATCACTGGCGTCACTCCTTAGTTAGAGCGCGGTTAGTCCGCGCGCCGTCGACCACCTCACACGACGGCTAGATGTAACTCACAACCAGGCGACTGCAGCCGATCCGGTAAAGCGCGGATAAGTATGTCGATGTTTGATTCCCTAAAAAGGAACCTGTTCACTATCACTCCGGAAGAGGCCTCTTTTCAGCGGCGCGAATTCAAGTGTGACGACGAGAGGGTTCGTTTGCATTTGGAAGAAGTCCTTCGAGTATTCATTTCCGGCTATAATTTGACACTCCGCATCCCGGATCATGAACAACTAGTTAAGCGATTTGAAACGGACTTCGACAAGCATCAGATTGGTTTTGCGATGGAAGGCGCGGGTATGTGTTGCGCGTTGTTTGATCTGGTTGCGCCTCGCCGGACCAGCCGCTTAAGAGAGTTTACGGAGGCGGAAGGCCGCGATCATGATTACATCGCAACTGTAGGAGCGGGGTTGGCAGTCGCTCGCTTACCTTACGGCCTGCGAGTGATGGATCGTTACACCAAGAGACTCGACCCTATGCTCGCCTGGTGTGTCATAGACGGCTACGGTTTTCATCAAGGTATTTTTCATCACCCGTTGTTTGTTAAAGAGTGTAAGGATCCGCCGCCAAGTCTTGCAGGCTACGCGAGGCTGCTTTTTGATTCGGGACTTGGGCGAAGTCTATGGTGGGTCATGGGTGCCTCTCCGAAACGGATTACCGTCGCCATCGATAATTTTCCCGAGGCACGGCGCGCTGAGATGTGGCACGGCGTGGGCGTTGGTTCTTCATACGCCGGTGGCGTTGAGGAAGAAGTGCTGTTGGAATTGTTGGAGCTGTCGGGAGCCTATCGCGCGGATTTTCGTTCGGGTGTTACTTATGCCGCACGCATGCGGCAGAAGGGTGGGAACCCTTCGCCTGCGACGGATCTTGCTTGCAAGCTGCTGCTGCAAACAACAGTAGATGACGCGGCGAACCTGGCAGTTCGGTGTTTCAGAGAAATAGCGGACGCCTGGACTGGCAGCCCACGCGAGATGGGTACCTGCGGCTACGTGCTCGTTCGGCAACGCCTCACGCGGGAACTTCAGCTTTGGGATATAGAGAAGCCGCTAACTTTTCATTGAACTCGCCGGTTGGAGGAGTGCTTATGAAAAACAACGAAGAATACGACATCATTATCATGGGAACTGGTATAGGAGGCAGCATGCTGGGAGCCGTCCTATCGCGGCATAAGCTCAAGGTACTGATGCTGGATTCTGAAACGCATCCCCGCTTTACCATTGGGGAAGCGACAACTCCGGATACTAATTTTCGCCTCAAATTGCTGGCGCATAAATACGATGTGCCCGAGATCAATTATCTCAGCGCGTTTTATCCCCTTCGCGACTTCATCAGTCCAGCCTGCGGTGTCAAGAGAGCTTTCAGTTTTCTATATCAGCGAGAAGGAAAGGATCTGGAACCGACTGAAACGCACCAATACCCGACGCTGGCGCCGCCAATGGGCCCGGACTGCCACTTCTTCCGGCAGGACACAGATGCCTACATGATGGCGACGGCCTTGAACTATGGGGCAAGAATCCGGCAGCAAACCCGGATTGCGGAAATCGAATTTGCGGAAGCTCACGTCACGCTCGTGAGCGACAAAGGAGAAGAGTTCCGCGCCAAATACCTGGTTGACGGTACGGGAATTCGCTCAGTGCTGGCAAATAAGCTTCAACTCCGTGACGATCCGGACAAGTTCCGCACAAACTCCCGGGCGATATTTACCCACATGATAGGCGTGAAACATTACGATCAGGTCGGATCATCGCGGAAGAAACACGGTTTGAAGTATCCGCTTTCGCAGAGCACGTTACACCATGTGTTCGAAGGTGGTTGGTTCTGGATCATTCCCTTCAATAACCACAAGGACAGCACCAACCCGCTTTGCAGTGTGGGCCTGGTGCTCAACCGCAGGCTTCATCCTGAGACGGGCATGGACCCCGAGGAGGAATTTTGGTCCTACGTCAACAAGTTCCCGGATATGCAGCGGCAATTTGAGGAAGCGAAGGCTGTGCGAAACTGGATTTCCACGGGACGGCTGCAATACGGGTCTACAAGCATCACGGGCCATCGCTACACGCTGTTGGCCCACGCAGGTTTCTTCATCGATCCTTTGTACTCCACCGGCCTTGCCCTGACTACCGCCATGGTTGATCAGCTCGCCGGCCAATTGCTCAAGGCTTTCGAGACCAATGATTTCTCTGTGGGAAGTTTCGAGCACCTGAATGATCTTTTCCATGCGAACATCGGGTATGCAGATGAGATTGTGAGCAGCTCCTTTGTGGCGTTTCGAGACTTTGAGCTTTGGGACGCCTGGTTTCGGGTCTGGGTGGTTGCTCTTTTCATCGGTACGTCGCTAAACGCCAGCCTCTATACGAAGTACCTCGAGACGAAAGATAAAAGCTTGCTCGATCTATCGGACAAAGAACCATATAGCGTCCTGCTTGGCGGTAAGTTTCCCGCGTTTCAGGAGCTTTACAGCAAGGCGCTGGCCGCCATGGATGAAGTGCGTGACGGGCAAACCAGCCCCTCGGAGGCAGCGCAACGAATACGCAGTCTGTTTAAGTCACTGCCGTACTTTCCTGACTATTTTCGCTGGAGCGAAGCGTCTGTGAGGACAACGCCCGCCTTCACGCTTTGGGGAATGACCAGATTATATTTTTGGTTTCTATTCTATGCTCCCAAAGAGATTCGCGATCCTTTATTTGGCTGGAATGCGTTCACTGCTTATCGATACATTCTGAATTCCATCTGGGTGGACCGCCGCCTGTCGCGCAGAAGGAATCGACTCTATGTGCGTGACGTGTTTACCGCATGGAACGAGGACTGGGGACAACCACAGGAGAATCGTCCGATCGGTGAGGCGCCGGGACCTTGAGTTCTTGGAGTCCTAAGCTTCTTCTCTGTTGTCTTGTGGTGATTTATTGTGCAGAAACAGTAACCACAGAGCAAGACACAGAAGTTGCACAGAGAAATCTAAATTAGGACGCTACTGAGGAGACGCTAATGCCGGAAGCACCTATTCGGCAGAGAAAGCAAAACGTGCAGGTCGTGCTCGCCGTGTTCGGCGTAGTGGGCGTGCTGGCTGTCCTCGCACGTCCCCCACACATCTCGGCTGAGGAGGTAACACGCTTGGCTGGACGCTTTCATTTTGCGTCACAGCGACTGCCACCAGCCCCTATTCCCGCAGGCGGAGTGGTCTTTCCCGCGAACAAAACAGCCTCGCACCTGCAGTTCTACCTGTACCAGATTGGCGCTTCGGCCGCACTCGGCGATCTTGACGGCGACGGACTCCCCAACGATCTCTGCCTCACCGACGTCCGCTCGAAGACTGCGACGATAAGCCCCGTACCTGGAAGCGGGGGCCGTTACAACCCATTCACGCTCGACTTTGGAAAACTTGTCGACCGGGTGACCGAGTATCCGTCTGTGTGCCGAATCGCGGATATGAACGAGGACGGTCTGTCGGACATATTTGTTGCCTTTTATGGCCGGCCGCCACTCCTGCTGTTGCGCCAAACACCTCCGGATCTCCAACCCCTTGCCCCGTTATCGCAGACGTCGTTCACGATCCGTGAGCTTGTGCCAGGTTCCTCGCAACGCTGGTGGACGGCAACGGCGACGTTCGCGGACATTGACGGAGACGGCCATCAGGACATTGTCCTCGGAAACTATTACGCCGATGGCGCTGAACTAACCGACGCCGACTCAGATCGCCCTTTTGAAATGAACAACGATTTTTCGAGAGCGCGAAACGGCGGTAAGAACCGAATTTTTCTTTACGCCGGAAGCGAGTCCGGCGAGGCGCCGAGTGTAGCCTATCGCGACGCCGGCGACGTGTTTCCGAATAACGGCGCTTACGGGTGGACGTTGGCGATCGGAGCCGCTGATCTGGACCGCGACGGTCTCTCCGATCTGTACATCGCCAATGACTTTGGACCCGACCAGTTACTGTGGAATCGTTCGCAACCCGGCGTTGTTAAGCTCGAGGAGCTTCAGGGAGAAAGAGGTTTCTTTCGTCCAACATCGCTGGCACTCGGGCACGACTCTTTCAAAGGCATGGGCGTTGATTTCGGCGACATCAACAACGATGGAATTTTTGACTTTTTCGTCAGCAACATCGCTTCCCCCTTTGGACTTCAGGAAGGCCATTTCCTCTGGACCAGCACGGGACACACTGAGCAAATGGCAGCAGGAATTGCGCCATGGGTGGATCGCGCCGACGATCTCGGGGTGTCGCGCAGCTCCTGGGCCTGGGACGCCCGGTTCGAAGACTTCGACAATGATGGCGTACTAGAGATCGTCCAGGCCACCGGCCTGGTCAAGGGCGAGGTAAACCGTTGGGCGGACATTGGCCAGCTCGGCGCGAGCAACGATAACTTAGTAAAATATCCGGCGATTTGGCCCAAGTTCCTCGAAGGCTCAGACATCGACGGTTCCAAGCCGAAGCCCTTCTGGGTGCGGGGAAGCAACGGGCGTTTCGTGGACCTCTCAACCACCCTCTTTCCGGATTTGCTTCAGCCTGTCCGAGGTATAGCAGTTGCCGACGTGGACGGCGATGGTTATCCGGAGATGGTCTATGCGAGCTTCTGGGAAGACTCGGTCTACATCAAAAACCTGACAAGCGGGAATCGGTTTCTGGGCCTGCACCTGCTACTTCCCGTTACCGACAATGCTGGCGGCACGAAGCCCCCGACAGGGATTCGAGTTCATGACGGGCATCCCACCTGGCGGGAAGGTACGCCCGCGATCGGCGCCTTCGTTGAGGCCGAAATCCCCGGTGGGCAGCGTCAGATTCGCCAGGTTGACGGCGGCAATGGACATTCGGGCCAACGGAGTCCCGAAGTTCGCTTTGGTTTGGCACAAACCTCCGCGACCAGCATTGCGGTGCGCGTCACCTGGCGTGATCTCAACGGGATCCTCCACCGGGACGCACTGTCGCTCTCGCCCGGATACCACACCGTTGTGTTGAGCGCCGCGGGAGGAACTCCATGAACTACCCGCGTCAGAAACGAGATCCGCGGACCGGCCTTCGGACCTCAGCCACGCTCGCCACGGTGTTCACCATCCTTGGTCATACGGTGCTGGGCTTCGAGCAGCCTGTAGCTCAGGTCTTTGTTGCCCTGGGAACCGGCTACGCATGCGCGTTATTTTTCGAGTGGGTCGATGCGCGGGCTAATGGCGACGTGCCGGGATTCATGGGCGGCGGCATACGCAAGGCTTTGGACTTCCTGCTCTCGGCGCACATGACGGCGATCACTTTGTCGTTTCTGCTCTACTTTCGCCAGCGGCTCTGGATCATGGCGCTTACAGTCGCGCTGGCCATCGGCTCCAAGTACGTGCTCCGCGTTCGCCAGCAGGGGCGTCTGCGACATTTCATGAATCCGTCAAACTTCGGCATGGCGATGGTACTCCTGACTTATCAGTGGAGCGGCATGATCCCATGGACCTTCACGATCGAGATTCACGGTGTGTTTGATTGGCTTTTGCCACTCGCAATCCTCATCCTCGGGCTCCGGCTGAACCTTTTGTTCACGGGAGGGATACCAACCATCGCGGCGTGGCTCGCTACCTTCATTGCGCTCGGCGCAGCCCGGGCATGGTATCAGGGCTCGCCGGTCGCCGCCGAGCTCGCCGTGCTGACCGGCCTGCCGGTGGTTTTGTTTAGCCTTTACATGATCACCGACCCACAGACGTCGCCTGCTCGGCCTAGAAATAAGATGGTGTTCGGGGCAGGGATTGCAGCCGCATACTCCGTGCTGATGTTACTGCACGTGCAGTACACGATGTTCTACAGCGTGACGGTGATTTGCGCCCTTCGCGGGTTGTACCTTTTCGCCCTTAGCCTGTATGCCCCGGTTGCCGGTCCGGCGCCTGAGCCCCAGCAACAGGCGATCG
>Ga0075425_100007687_pt1 | contig 11405 bp, 14 predicted proteins | sample SoiMethybrSBSTD4_FD_75300 | JGI IMG/M metagenome (GOLD analysis project Ga0075425, IMG submission 75300) | Bulk soil microbial communities from a Populus tree surrounding site in Tennessee, USA - Soil MetaG P. TD hybrid SBSTD4 | ecosystem: Environmental > Terrestrial > Soil > Tree plantation...
TCGTCTTGTCGAAAAGTACTCGCAATTCTGCTCGGAGGGTACGCGACAAACAAAGATGCTGTTGAATATGGCTTTCGATATGCCTCACGGACAATTCTTTGAAGAATACTTGAGGCGGCAGGATATTGCTCTGGCTTCGCCCGACCACCAGGAGGCGATGAAGGCTTACAGAGAATCTCGCGATCCTGTGTTTAAGGCGTGATCCGACTTGCCAATTTGAGCAATTCAATGAAAGCGGAGTGCAGCGAAGCACTAAGCAGCGGTGCGATCGAGCGGAGATCATCACGTTGAAATAACCCAAGAGCACAGGATGAACTTTGGCATTAGGTCGGTTGCGGTCAAGATTGGGCGGCGGCGGCTTGTAGTTCTGTTTGTGGTACTGGCGGTTGGTATCTTTACTTATCGCGTATTAAGGTCGGGGGTCCCTGATGATAATCCAGCGACCCCAGACTCCCCCGCTGGTCGTTATGTTGGCGAGCTCCTGCAGTCTGGCGTGTCCTCCAGTTTTCCCGCCGAGGGGTTACCCTCACCTGATAACAGGTGGAAGTTCCTGGATGAAAGAGAAATCAGCACAGTAAGCGGCTCTGGCTACTGTAGGGCTAAAATCCTGGATGTCAGATCGGGTCAAGAGCGCGCACTCTTCATTCTGTGGGATGCCGATCCTGGCTCGGGCTGCTCGTTGGGAGTTCGGTGGTCGAGCGATTCCAAGGCATTACATCTAGCTGGGAAGACGCGGGGTTTCGGTTACTGGAGCTTGAACAGCGAGCCCTTTGACTTTGACTTTATATACATGATTGACATTGACAAGATGTTTCGATTGTCTCAAGCGGACTAAGATCAGAAGTGATCGCATCCATTTTCTCGACCGCGATTCCGTAGAGCAGAAAGTTGTTTTTATTCACCTTAGAATCGATGCCTCGTACGTTGACTGAGGTCAGTCGAAGGTGTATTAGTTGGCTCGAGCAGTCATCACATCGAATCTCTTCGATGTGATTCAACTCTGCTGAAATCAACGGCTATGACTTCCAACAAGAGGCAGCATACTGACTACGGCGGCTGGAGCCACCTGCTGCCAGTGTTGGTCCTCTGCCTGGCTCTGATCGCTCCGCGTCCCGCTTCGCATTGGAATCATTCGGAACCTGGATCCCGCGGCAACCTGACACCGACAGAGTTCTCGCGTTTGATTCAGGATTGCTCCGAGGAAGGCGGTTATTTCTTCTCTGACAATCTGGTTTCAAACGAAACTCCGTACTTGACGATAGTCGACAAGCTGAAACAATTGAGCCTGCCCGGAGGCGCTTACATTGGCGTCGGGCCCGAACAGAATTTCACCTATATCGCAAAGCTACGTCCTTCAATCGCATTCATAATCGACATCCGGCGACAGGCGATTATTCAGCATCTGATGTACAAGGCGCTGTTTCAGCTCTCGCCGAATCGTCTTGAGTTTATTTCGCATTGGTTGAGCAAGCCGCTGACGAAAGAGGCTCCTTCACCGGACGATTCAATAACCACGATGCTCGCGTACTTCCGGAATACGCAGGGAAACGAGCAGGCGTATGCGGCGAATCTCGCGGCAGTTCGGAAAGCCATACAGGTCGACTTTCAGTTTCCGCTTGCGGCTCGCGATCTTCTCAGCCTCGAGGAGGTGCTTAAGAGTTTTCGGGATCGTGGGCTGGACACCGCGTTCACTCTGAACGGATGGTCGGACGGAGAGTTCCCGACCTTGAGCGAAGTGATACTGCAGCCGGACCAGTATGGAAAGATTGGGAATTTTCTTGCGAGCCGCGAGGACTACGATTTCGTGCGCGGTCTGCATCAGAAGAACCTGATTATTCCGGTCGTTGGCGACTTCGGCGGGAAGAAAGCTCTCGCGTCGATTGGGGACTATCTTCGAAAAAACGGGATTTCAGTTAGTGCGTTTTACACATCGAACGTGGAGCAGTATCTATTTGACGATGGTTCGTTCGCCGCTTTTGCGAAGAATGTTAAGAACCTTCCAATAACCGAAAAGAGTTTGTTCATTCGATGGGTCTATCAGCGCTACTTTCATCCGGCAAGATTGGATGGGCAACGATCGACTTCGCTGTTGCAGAAGATTAATGTTTTTTTGAGTGACTTTGAGGCAGGAAAATATCAGAGTTACACAGATTTGATTACAACGAATTATATTGCGCCTGACAAACTAAGGTAGGACCGTCAGGGTTCAATGTTTGTAGTACAGGTCTGCGGTACGGTTCGAGTTCCGTCATGAGTTCAATGTTCCTGTTGGTTTGCGAAACATTCACAGATGGCGACGTCGTGATGTAGATATGGCCCTCCTGGCGGAGGGCGCATCGCACCCGAACGGCGGTCTACAAACATGAGCCTCCTGCCGGAGGGCCACCGCCGTCCCATCTTCATTCGTTAGTCTTCTTCTCGCCTTCTTTTTTGCCTATGCCCCAGAACTGTCGTACTACATCGGCCCCAGGCACAAGTTTCTCCCAGAACTCAGGCGCAGTTGAGCCCATCTGCAGAAACCCTCTGAACCGTCGATCAAACTCTTCTTTTGTTTTTAAATAAGCTTCGAAGCTGCTCGAGAGGTAGTTCTGAAAAAAGTCCTGAGCCGACGACTCACGCGATCGAATCAACTGTAGCAGGAATGATACCGGCAGCATGTTCTGGTTCTTTTCTTCTTCGAGAATGACCTGCATCAGAACCGACTTTGTGACGTCGGCTTTCGTGCGAGAGTCGATGACTTTCACATCGTGTCCGTCGCGTATGAGCTTGGTGAGTTCCTGATAGTTGAGGTAGCTGCTGGTTTCGGTGTTGTAGAGGCGTCGATTCCCGTAGCGTTTTATGAGGATGAACTCGGCCTGTCCGGGATCGTCGGCATCGTTCTTTGCCTTTTTCCTTGCCATGGTCGGAGCTTAACACACTGCGGCAATAGTGTCCACGATGAACGTATATCGTTTTTATTATCAGCCAAATAGCGGATTACGCAAACGCGAAGTAATTAAATCGATAAAAGAATTCAACAATTCTAGTATCACTGAACGACACAATGAGTTACATTGCGCGTTCTGGCAATGTTTAACTCTTGCTGCATCTATGGTTTATCATAATTCTTTCGCACTTGCAAAATAATTTGCTTGACTCGGCTCTGAATTGTGGTATTCTGGGGCCCTCGAAGAAGCTGAACTACGAAGTGCTCGGCAGTACGTCAACGTGGATCGATAGCCGAGCGAGCTCTTATAGAAAGGATCAAACCTATGACCGCAAAATCGAAATCCACTAGAGAAGATGCCGGCGAACAGACTAACGCCAAAGATCAGACCTCTCAGGCAAATGCTGCCGAGTGGGCCCAACAAGTCGTCGAACACCTCGTCAACGCTCAAAAGAAATGGATCGATCTCACTGCTCAACAAAACGCGCTCGTCCTCAAAGCGATCGAAGAGGGCATGGAGTTCTACCGCAGCGCTCCAACCCCGGCCCTCGCCGCGTGGGCTCAGCAAGGGGTCGAAGGAATAGTCGAAGCGCAGAAGCGCTGGGCCGAGATCGCGTCTCAACAAAGCGCACAACTCTACGACGCGATCAAGGAAGGCGTCTCTTTCAATCCGGCCGATTACTCGCGAGCGTTCTCGGATTATGCAGGACAGGGTCTTGAAACATTTGTGAAAGCTCGAACGCAATGGCTTGACTTTGCCGAGCAACAAAACGCGCAGGTAATCAAGGCCGTCAAAGAGGGTCTGAACCTCGACGAAAACTCGCCTGCCGCCGCGTTGGCCGACTTCGCACAGCAAGCTGTAAGCAACTACGTCGAAGTCCAAAAGCGCTGGCTCGATCTCGCGATGCAGCTTCCTTTCATGGGCAGCACAACCAACAAGAAGTAACTCAACGACATTTGACCGATCATCGGAGCCGTTGTCTTTGCGTCTTTGTCTGCGCGTAACAGACGAAGACGCAAAGCACAAAAGAAGTAAGGTTTCGAAATACGCCCCGCAGTTGTATTCTCACCGTCTGATTGCGGCCCGTACGGTCTAGTCTTATTCAAAACAAAACGCGACACGATCGGTCTGTTCAGGAGACCCGATGCAAAATCAAGCCAGGCGAACTTATCCGCGGAGCACCACGCTAAAGAATAAGCAGATTACTCTCAGATTAATGGAGCCCGGCGATCGCAATGCGTTGATGAACTTTGCGCGATCGCTGCCCCAGGATGATTTGCTCTTCCTGGCGGTGGACATCACACGCCCTGAAGCTCTCGACCAGTGGGTCTACAACATCCAATCGGGGTTGATAAAAACGATCGTGGCTGAAGCCGACGGCAAGCTGATAGGTCACGGTTCGTTGAGCCACAATGCGCTTCAATGGACTCGGCACCTCGGCGAGATCATTTTGTTGCTCAGTCCTGATTATCGAAGCATCGGTCTTGGGAGTCTGTTGGCAAACGAGCTCTTTTCGATTGCTCGCGATCTTGGGCTCCAAAAGATCGTTGCCAGGATGGCCGCCGAACAGCAGGGTGCATTCAGGGCCCTCGAAAGACTCGGATTCAGTGCCGAGGCGCTTCTCGCGGACTACGTGATGGATCGTGAAGGCCGCACTCACGATCTGATAGTGATGTCCTACGACGTAACCGGTCTTACGGAATAAGAAATGTTCAGGACGCCTTTTCAACTTTTTGAGTCCGACGCTCTTCGATTCTTGAATGCGTTTACCGAACCGATCGCGCGTTCACCTCTCGGCGCTCTTCCGTTTTCACCTGTTGGCCTCATCATCGTCGAAACTGTTGGCCGAACTACCGGCAAACGCATCGATGTGCAGCTCGCCGCGATGTTCATTGACGATTATGTGGTGGTGAGCACAATTAGATCCCGATCTGACTGGATGAAAAATCTGAATTCGAATTCGTCCGTGCGTTACTGGCTTCGAGGTAAGGAACATTACGCACAGGCGTTCACGATTGGGCGCGGCATTGAAACGCCGGAAGGCCTGCCGCAAAGAATGGCTTGCCTGGCTGCTGCGTTGCGACAACACAGCGAACTGTTCGGGACCGCGTTTGCGATTCTCGCGCCAGGCACGACCGCGAGTTGACTAGCCTACAGTCGGTCCGAGATTGCGCGGGATACGACGAGTTTCGCACAAGCAGGAACGAAAATGTCACAACCGAAATTGAATCACCGGCTCACCTCGATGGACGCAAGCTTCCTCTATTTCGAGAAGAAGGAAGCACCAATGCACATTGGCAGCGTCAGTGTGTTTGACGGCGAGATTCCGTTTGACCGGTTCGTTGCAATGGTCAACTCGAAGATGCACTCGCTGCCTCGATACCAGCAAGTCGCGGTACCGGATCCATTTGGAATCGGCCATCCTACCTGGGAGTTCGACGACGACTTCGATATCATTCGACACATTTTCAAGCTTCAACTGGATGCGCCGGGAGGCGAGGCGGAACTGGTGAATCTCGCGGGGCGACTCTTTAGCCCGATGATGGATCGCAAGAAGCCGCTGTGGGACATCTATCTGGTCTACGGGCTGGAGGGCAAGCGCACTGCGATGATCGCTCGGGTTCATCACTGCATGGTTGACGGCGTTTCGGGCGTCGACTTGCTCAAGATCATTCTGGACATCTCACCCGAGATACCGAAGATTGCGACACCACCTGAACGTACGCCGCAGCCTCCGCGCCCGGTCGCGACTCGGCGGTTTTTCGATACGCTGCTTGGAAACATGCAGGAAGGAATGAACCGGTGGATGGAATTTCAGACCGGGTTGTTGAACCTGTCGCAGTCATTTATCGACGATCGAACACGCCAATCGATGCAGGAAACCAGTGGGCTTATTCCGGAGCTTGCGTTGCCGGTCTCGTTGATGCCGTTCAACAAGCAGTGTTCCGGCGATCGCAAGCTAGTCTGGAGCACGTTCTCGTTTGCCGAAGCACGCGCGATCCGAGGCGCTCTTGGCGGCACGGTCAACGACGTTGTGCTTACGACGCTGTCGGGCGCCGTTTCGCGATACGTGGCGCTTCACAATCAGAAAACCGAGGGACGAAAACTGCGAGTGATGGTGCCCGTCAGCCTGCGACGTGAAGATCAGCGTGGAGCTCTCGGGAATCTGGTCTCGATGTTACCGGTTGAAATTCCGCTCGATCTGAAGGACCCGGTAGAGCGATTTCGATACGTCCATCGGAAGACGGCGGCAATGAAGAGCGGCCGAGTAGCCGAGGGGTTGAATCTTTTTTCCGCTTTGATGGGGATACTGCCGGCGCCGGTACACGCGTTTGCAGGGGCACTCGCGGCGACGCCGATACCAGCATTCAACATGGTTTCGACCAACGTCCCTGGTCCACAGGTGCCTCTGTACGCGATGGGCAAGCGAATGATCGCGTACTATCCGTATGTGCCGGTTGGCTATGCGATAGGATGTGGCTGCGCTATTATGAGTTACGATCAGAATTTGTACTTCGGTTTGACGTCGGACACACAGGCGATGCCTGATGTTGAGAGACTCAAAGAGGCCCTCGAGCAATCGTTTATAGAGCTGCGGGCCGCCGCAGGAGTTGAAGAAATCAAACCGAAAGTGATGAAAGCGCGACGCGGCAAACGACAATGACGATTCGCGCGACTCACTGCGACAGGAGCGTTACTGGTGTCCACATCGGGCTCATTTGAGCATTTCCTGAAAGACCAGCAGGCATCGCAACGGCCGTTGTGGCGCGAATCTTTTGTCGGACTCGACTGGCTCGCTCTGCGCGCTTCGCCGGTTTACTACGGGCTTGGCGTACCTCGAGGCGACGGGTCCGCGGTAATCGTTGTTCCGGGATTTCTTGGGACCGATGTGTATCTGCAGGAGCTCTACCAATGGCTCCGTCGAATTGGTTATCGGCCTTACATGTCGCAGATCGGCTGGAACGCTGAGTGTATCGACACGCTTGTAGATCGCCTGAAAACTACAGTGAACCGCGCTCAGAGTGAGACCAGGCGCAAAGTTCATTTGATCGGTCATAGTCTTGGCGGAGTGCTTTCGAGATCTGCGGCGGCGCAGTGTATCGACGACGTCTCATCTGTAATCACGCTCGGTTCGCCGTTTCGCGGGATAAGATCGCATCCGCTGGTGTTGGCTGCCGGCGAACGGGTCCGCGAGCGCATCCGCCGTCAACACGACGAGCTTCCTCCTGATTGCTACACAGGTTATTGCGAGTGCGCTGCCGTGACCGCAGTACAAAACGGTCTTCCAAAATCGATTCAACAGACATCCATCTTCACAAAGAGCGATGGTGTCGTGGATTGGCGAGTTTGCGTCAGCGATGACTCATCGACCAACTTCGAAGTCAAAGGTACTCACGTAGGTCTGGTGTTCAACGGGAGCGTCTACGGTCTTATCGCGACTCGTCTGCGGTCCTCACGCGACGCCTCAAAATAACCGTAGTCAAACCCAGTTTGATTTGAGATCTTGACTACCGACAGCATCGATCAATCTCCGGAGCGCCGCTGACGATGCGCTTACTCCTCCTATTTTCTTTCACCGAGTTAGTCCTCTGTCTGACACCCGGCCCGGCGGTGATGCTTGTGGTCTCTCAGGGTGTAAAGAACGGCTTTCCTGCGAGCTTACGGGGAGTCGCCGGGATAATGACCGGGAATACGTTCTATTTCACGTTGTCGGCGATGGGTCTCGGCGCATTGCTGGTAAGTTCGGCGACACTCTTTCAAATCATCAAATGGACCGGCGCCGCTTACCTCGTGTTTCTGGGTTTGAAGATGTTGTTGTCCAGGAAACCGGTCGCCGAGGCCGAAGACGAACCCAGGGAAAAGAACTCCGCCAGGCTTTTCCGCGATGGTCTGATAAAACAGTTGTCAAACCCGAAAGCGATAGTCTTCTTTAGCGCGCTGCTTCCACAGTTCATGCGCCCGGGAGTCAGCGTGGTTGAACAAATGGCAGTACTGGGAATCATCTCGCTGGCGATAGAATTTGTGGTTTTATTCGGGTATGGTTGGGCGGCCGATCGCGGCAGCAGAATGGTATTGAAGGGCAGGTTCGCGATGCTTACCGATCGCATCGCAGGCAGCGTTTTGGTTTGCGCCGGTATAGGTCTTGCAGCGACCCGAAGGCTGTAGACCCGCTTCGGTGGCGGACACTGCCATTCTGCTATTCTCATTTGGTTTCACAGAATCGCAAAACACCGGTGTCGGGCACCAACGCTCCTGGGAGGAGATCGAGATGAACCTTTCTATTGATGAGCTCCTTGATTACACCGATGAAGAACGCGCGAAATGGGACGCCTGGTTTGGAACTCAGGGCAACGAAGCGCTGAACCTCGCAGTACCAATGGAAGCGCATCCCAACATCGGGGCTTTGATCCTTCACTGCTTCTGGGCTGAGATGTTTTATGCTCGCTGGATGCAGGGCGACGTTTTAACTGCTGAACGTGTAAAAACGATGCTTGAAACACTGCCGACCGGCGAGGCCGATAAGGTTTTCGCTTTTGGCCGCTCCTGTCGGGAGGAGTTGCGCAAGGCGCTAGCCGGATTTGCTCAAGATGATTGGAACAAGAGTCATTCGGTGGACGGACCGGGTTTCAGAATCGAGGGATCGGCGCGAAAGCTTATCGGGCACATTCTGGTGCACGAGATTCGGCATTGGGCGCAAGTCGCTTTGAGCGCGCGTCAACACGGACTGGCTCCGCCTGGCGAACACGATCTTCTGTTCAGTACGTCCTTTGGTCCACTTGCCACAAAGACTTAAACAGCTAGGTTTTATCTGACAAGCAAAAAATGCCTGATCTGCGAGGACAAATTGCGCTGGTGACTGGCGGCAGCCATGGAGTAGGGCGCGGAGTCGCGCTGGAGCTTGCCGAAGCGGGAGCGGTAACATATGTCACCGGCCGGAACTTCGATGGATCAGAACTCGGTGACGGTTGCATACCGATTCGTTGCGATCATGTTGTCGACTCGGAGGTCGATGCGGCTTTCGCTCGAATATTGAGCGAGCAAAAGAAGCTCGATATATTGGTGAACAATGTTTGGGGCGGCTACGAGAATATGATCGAGAACGGAGCGTTCAGCTGGCCGCTTCCGTTCTGGAAACAGTCGATCAAGCGATGGGATTCGATGTTCGCAGCCGGCGTACGAGCCGCGTATGTGGCAAGTTCGCACGCTGCGCGTGTGATGGAACCGGCCCGAACTGGTCTTATCGTAAACATATCTTTTTGGGCGGCACAAAAGCACATTGCCAATGTTCCGTACGGCGTTTCCAAAGCGGCGACCGACAAGATGACTTCGGATATGGCTCACGAGCTGCGGGCGTCCAACGTAGCGGTCGTTTCGCTGTATCCCGGATTAGTGCGAACGGAAAAAGTAATGGAGGCGGCAGCCTATCTCGATTTGAGCAATTCCGAATCACCACAGTTTATCGGGCGAGTGGTGTCAGCTCTGGCCGCCAATCAGAATGTCATGAGCAAGACTGGTCAGATACTGGTCGCAGCGGCGCTGGCTCTCGAGTACGACGTTACGGACGTCGATGGCAAGCAACCGATCCCGCTTACTCTGGCCGATGTTTGATTGGTTTGAATCGGGGACCGCACGCGTCTCGCGTGCGTCAGAGTTATCCAGTCGCGAAGCCATCGCACGCGAGACGCGTGCGATCCCTTTTCTTTCATAAGGACCATTCAGGAGACAACCTATGGCAAAGTCAGCAAAACAGTGGAAGCGCGGTCGGGGAAAGCTCGGTGTTCTTGCACCGCTTATGGGTGAATGGAGCGCGTCGGCTTCGACGCCGATGGGCCCGGTAAAATGTACTCGCGTCTTCGAACCCGTCCTCCGCGGCAACTACGTCCGACTTACAGCCAGGTGGTATTTTGGACAGGGCGTGTATGAAGAGGTCGCGATGATTGGAGTGAACACCGAAGGCAACGTTTCTTTCTGGTCGTTCACTTCGGACGGAAAAAATTCAAACGGCGTAATCGCCGATGTAACCGACATCCATCCCGAAGCGATCGGGTTCGAGGCGCAGATGCCTGCGGGGCTGGCCAGGATGGCTTACTGGCCCGACGACGCGGATGGTTTTCACTGGTCGGTTGAAGCAAAGAATAAGAAGGGTTGGAAGCGGTTCACCGAGCATCACTACAACCGCGCTTGACCGACCAGTTTTCACGACTTTTACAATCAGTTACCCACCACTGCATCGCGACGAGGCTACAAGTGACGTCTCATACATTCACCGTCGAGGATAACCCATCGCGTAAAGATGTTGACGCTCTGTCGTTAGGACTAAGCCAGCATTCGCGTGCGTACACCCAGGCGCCAGGGTTTCAGTCACTCGGAGTTTTCATGCGCAATGACAACGGCGTCGTTGTGGGCGGAGTCTGGGGCTACGTCAACTGGAACTGGTTGTGGATCGGGCTGGTGTGGTTGTCGGATGAACTGCGCGGCGAGGGTTATGGTAAAAAGATGATGAACGCAATCGAACACGCGGCTCGAGACCGTGGCTGCCGATATTCGCATCTCGATACGTTTAGCTTTCAAGCGCGCCCTTTTTATGAGTCGCTCGGTTACGAGGTGTTCGCGACTCTCGACGACTATCCGCCGGGCCACCAGCGTTACTTCCTCAAAAAATCGTTGATCTAAGTACGTGAAGAGATCCAGATTCAGCGGAAAGATTGTTTCCGGTCACAAGGGAGCGGCGGTAGAAGTTCCGTTCGATCCTAAGGCTAAGTGGGCGATCGAGCCGAGAGCGCTTTGGCCCGGACGTCGAGGCCACGTCGTTCAATGCGAGATCAACGGCGTCAAGTTTGGTAGCTGCATCGTCCCTCGCTTGCGCAAGTTCTGGGTGTTGATCGACGGCGAAGTGCAAACGCAGATCGGCGCTTCAGTCGGAGATACGGTGCGCGTCGCAGTCGAACCCTTCGACCCGGACCTCGATTTGAAGTAGCGCTCGATTTCGGTGCCAGGCACTGCGATTTGGCGATTCTCGATTCTCGGTGCCAGGCACTGCGATTTGGCGATTCTCAGAAATATTTCGATTGCGGAAAATAAGCAGGATCTGTTTAGAGACCACATATGACTCATCCTTCGAGTTCAGCCCCCAACAACGAACTCTGTTTCAAAGGCGCTCGCGAGCTGTCCCACCTGATCCGCTCGCATGCAGCTTCCTCAGTCGAAGTTATGTCCGCGTTCATCAGCCAAATCGAACGCGTAAATCCAACAGTAAATGCGATCTGCACTTTCATCGGTGTCGAAAAAGCACTCGAAGCCGCGGAAGAAGCCGACAAACATCTAGCTGCTGGCCAACCGTCCGGTCCGCTCCACGGATTACCCCACGCCGTCAAAGACCTGGTGCCCACTGCTGGAATGCGGACTACCTTTGGCTCGAGGATCTATCAGGACTTTATTCCCGATACCGACGCTCTGATCGTCGAACGACTCAAAGCC
>Ga0075425_100007689_pt1 | contig 11403 bp, 13 predicted proteins | sample SoiMethybrSBSTD4_FD_75300 | JGI IMG/M metagenome (GOLD analysis project Ga0075425, IMG submission 75300) | Bulk soil microbial communities from a Populus tree surrounding site in Tennessee, USA - Soil MetaG P. TD hybrid SBSTD4 | ecosystem: Environmental > Terrestrial > Soil > Tree plantation...
CAGCATTGACCTCGAACCTATAGCCCATTTTTGATAGTTTTGTCTCTGCATCGACAGAGTTTAGAACAGTTATCACAATGCCCATCGAGCCTCCTACCAATTTTCTCAGCTCATGAATACTTCCTTGAGCAATTAATATTCCATGATCTATAATTGCCATCCTGTTACACATGTAAGAAACATCACTGAGGTCATGTGAAGAAAGAAAGATTGTAACACCCTTATCCCGATTAAGATCTAACAATATTTTCTGAATATCTTGCTGTCCTTTCGGATCCAATCCCAGCGTGGGCTCATCTAGAAAGACTATTTTTGGTTCGTTGATTAGAGCTCTTGCAAGGCCAAGTCTCTGTTTCATACCCCTAGAGTAGTAACTAATAGGGGCATATGATTTGTCGCCAAGGCCAACTGCGTCTAAGAGATCCATTGCTCTTTTTCTGCCTATGTATGGGTCAATTTTATATAGACCTGCAAAGTGAAGGAGATACTCTTCGGCGTTCATCCAATTATAATATCCGGAACTTTCAGGTAATAGACCAATAAGACTTCTGATTCTTGGACTATCCTTAACAATATCTAATCCAGCTACAGTACCTTCTCCACGACTTGGTGACAGTAGGCCACAGAGCATTCTAATAGTGGTAGTCTTACCCGCTCCATTTGGTCCCAAAAAGCCAAAAATATCACCTTGGTTGACTTCCATTGTTAGGGAGGCAACGGCCAAAAAATTCTTGTATTTTTTGCTAAGGTGTTTACATTGTATTCCTTTAGTTAGGGATTGAGGATCATTCATTTCTTTGATTTCCCACTCCATCTCGTAAAGTCACGTTTAAACGTACTAAATAGTCTGGAATCATCTCTATGATCCCTTCCTCTTTCCGAAAAATGGGGCTGCCTGTTGTTCGAATAAGACTCTAGGGGATTCTTAGATTGCCACAGACCTGTAATCATGATGCCGATTACGCCAGAAACAACGAGAAACCAGCTTACCAAACTATTCGTTTTTTCCTCACCGTCTGGTACATCGTAAAGAAATTTGAAATACAGCCCTCCAAAAATGAGCAAAGTACATAGAAGAGCTACAAAATATTTAATTTCCAAAAAATTTCAGATCCTCCTTAAACTACTGTCCGAGCCATCCAAAGTTCTCCAAGACTAAATTTATAGTTGAATTATTCTTTGCATAGTCTTGAATCGGGCTTGTAAATGTAACAGCAGCTGCTTGGTCTTTCCCTTCAATAAAAGCCTTTATGGTTTCCAACCCTTGTGTGGAATTCTTCCAAGTATATACAAGATCCCATGTTCTATTTTTCCCCACATTGAGCTGTCCTGAGCTGACCAATTTGTAACCAGGCAGAGATGATTTAAGCGCCGGCTCTGCATGTGTTAAGGTGTAAAGTTGGACGTTTGAGTCATCTGGAATGTCTTGAAGCTCTACCGAGTATTTGTAAGGAGGTAAGGTTGCTATGTAACTGCCAGGATTGGCACCTTGCACTACGTTTGCGCCTGTTGGAAACCCAATAGAGTAATAATTTTCTGGGACATCTTTATTTTCATATACATCTAGCGAAGACATACTTTTGTTTTCAATAGTACTCTGTGATGATGGGCCTTTTGAACTAGTATTGCCATTAATAACAGAACTATCGCCGAGAGTAAACACGGAAGAGATATAGTGGAATGAAGGTACTTCGTTAAAGACTAAACTTTTTGTAGTGCTAGTATTCTGAGATGGTAACGTAGTTTGCTCATTGTTAGAATTAAGCTTTGGTGATGGTGTAGTTAGCGTAAGTTTTTTTACTGGTTGAATTTTCGTACCAGATTTTGGCGAAGATGGGCTAGGGCCCATGAACGTAAATATTGAAAATCCTACAATTATAATTAATCCAGTTACCAGAATGAATATCCGTGCATTATCCAATTTTACAATCCTCTCTGCAACTTTAATTTCCATCCCAGAGAAATACAAACCGTTTGTATCCAAGTACATATTCTATTCCTACTCGCTAACATATGCTTAGAATCAGTAGTTACCAAATTGTATATTAGATTTTAGGTACGCTTAACTAAATGAATTCTATTGCACGAGCTTTTTTTTGTGCCTAATATTGAGCCATTTTTTTATTACAAAATATCTAAACTTACTTTACTTTAAGAATCAAAACTCTCATACTTGCGATGCCTTGTCATCCAACGATTCCAAAGTCTAGCAAAGTAGTCAAGTTGTATTTGTTAATTATACACTCACTATTTATGAGGGCTCCCGTCTATAGTTGTTTGCGTTTATAACTACGTTTTCCTTTCTTACAATTGCTATAAAGAACAAAGATAAGGCCACAAAACTCATGATTGCCAGCGTCATTTCTAAGAAAGACGATTCTATTTCAGGCATAAAGAGATCAAATCGCGACACTACTGTTCTGAGTCCAAATAGCCCGAAAGCAATTGAAACAAATAAGATCTTTCTCATTCTCATGTTCCTATATGCTATAAGAGATAACCCAAATAACAAGAATGAAAATATTCCACTTCCAAAATCAAATATTTCCGCAATATCTCCTCGGTCGAGAGAATCAGGAACGTCGGAATAAGCGAAGGCGCGAGGAATATTTGTAATTAATGGCATCATAAAAATAACCGAGCTCAGTAGTAAAAGGTATAGAAAGCTCTTTTCTAAATTTCTGTTATTCAAAATAATCTTCTCCTTTAGGACTGCTTATGCTTGCTGGGGAAATGTCCAAAAATAAGTCAGCTAGTCTATTCGAAAGTTTGCTCCATATTGTAGGATAATATGACATTAACAGCTGAGTAATCTCTTTGAGATTGCCTACTATTACATACTTTACAAACCTGCCATTTTTACGACTTTCGACCAATCCAATTTGTATTAGTCGGGACATATGCCAGCTCACAGTTGGAGCCGAATATCCAATATGTGTTGCTATCTCACCTTGCGACGCACTGGGATTTTCTATCAAGTATAGTAGTATCGACCTAGGAGTCTCTTGTCGTAGAATAGCGAGAATGGATTCGTTTCTTTCTTCAAAAACTGATACTTCATAATAGACCTTGTAAATACTAATTCTACGAGATTTTATCAATCCGGCATTCTCCAACACACATAGATGATGCTGAATATCGCCCATTCCCAACGAGAGCTCCTTACTAATTTTTCTAAGGTGTGAGCCCGGATATCTCTGAATGTACTGATTTATGAGATCCCTATTATTTTTAACTGCTTGCTCCTGTTCAACCTTATTATTATGATTCAATTACTGTTGGCCTACCCATAATAGCGAAATTAAGCACTATAAAGTAATAGCTTCATATGTAATTTTTGGTACAGTTGGCTAAGCTTTTACAATAATCTAAGTAATTTCGTTTCATACCGGTCTCGTTGACAGTCAGATTTCATTTTAGTCTCTAACATATAGGTCATAGTTAGCCATCAGCCTTAAGTACGTTCCCAATTGAATAGATCGAATTACTACCAACTGGTACCCAATCCAATTTAGAAATGGGATACAGATCGCTCATTAGCCCTTATGCGAGGGGGTTTATACGTTCAGATTACAGTAGCACCCACTTTGTATAAATTGATTTTGGTACAAGTATGTAAATGGCAAATAATTTTTCCTCATAATTTTATTTAGTTAATGATACATTTGTATTGGTATTTCAATTAGGTAACGAGGGTTAACAGAGTTAAGTAAGTATTAAATAGATTATGGATGCCAAGGTTCGGTAATGCTTATCAAAACAAAAAAATCTGGAATCACCGGATTAGCTATTGCCGCAATTGCGATTCTTTTGGCATCAAGTCCATTCTTGATAACTCACGCTGCATTTGCCGATTCAGGCCATGGGCATCACTACAACCACCACCATCACCACTACAACCACCACCATCACCACTACAACCACCACCATCACCACCATCACCACTACAACCACCACCATCACCATGATGACAACAACGACTGATAAAATCAAAGAAAGGTCGCTAATTTGGGTTCGCGATTAATTACCCGAATGGAAAATGGATGAAGTGGACCCACACTATTTTTTTTCTAGGGTAATCGTCATAAATTAATAACTTAAAATCAGATCATGTATTTTTCGTATTCTTTGTAACGTCTCGAAAACTCTTTATCAATCTCTTCGTTTTTTATGATTTCGTTCATTCTATCAGGAGTCTTCAAAGCTTGCTGATTTACTTGTTTTCACTCTTCATACAGCCCATTATGTTCGATAGGAGTGTCGTACTCATCGCCAGTTTTCTGATAGAAGATATATGGCATGAAATAACGAGTGATTATTATTTTCAAGAATTGTAAATAGCAGTAATCAAGTATAAACTCCAATTTACTCTAACCAAACGTCTGAATAATATCATTGATTGTGAAGTGAACTTTATTACATTTCTAGTACCAGATTAGCCATTCTGATGAAACAATGTAAAATGAATATTGAATTTCAAAATAACTGTTGTCGCTCTTCAACCGATCATGGCCATATTAGAATGACTAGACGGATTTCATTATCGGTTATCCAAGTTTCAAGAAATTTTGCAAGAATAGTTCGCGATTAAAATGATGTACTGCAGGGACTTGTGTACTCGATACAGGGTATCAAAGCCCTCTGGAAAAAGTCCCTATTTGGTAGGCCTAAAAAGTTGCATAAATTGCAAAATTTACATGATTATTGATGGGTTTCGCTGTCCGTGTTGTAGTGTTAAATTGAGAACTAGGCCCCATAATACAAGGAGTAAAGAAAGAATTCTAATCGGAGTAAAGAGAATCTAATGAAAAAAAATAAAGCTGTATTGCGAATGCCTGCCTCTCCAACATGAAGGTCAAAGGTAAGAAGGCATCATTAACTGAGAATAGACGACTTTGTTGGGACATGATAATATGGCCATTGATACTTGAACTAGATCGTCCGTTTTTCACGTTAAGAGAGTACCATGCAAAAAGAGATTACATATCCAGAAGATATGGAATACTCCTCTCCAGATTTAGATCTGGTTTTGTTTCTTTACTGTATAGAGGATTTGTTACTAAGGGTATGGTGGGATACTCTCTGAATTGGGGCCTTCAAAAATATATACAGAGAAGGTCTGTCGTAGGATATGCAATAGCGGCAAAATCGATACTTAGGGCCTACTGACTGTTGAAGTCCTCCTAGAATATATCCGCGGGGAGAGGTTATCTTAAACCTTATTAAGATTAATCGTAAGGTTGTTATTTTCCACCCTTAATTTGTACCAGATTTGACTCGTCCGATTCGCCTTGGACTGAAACTTCCCTTATATCGCCTGTATTCTTCGCATAGAATTTATTTTCCACTATGCTAGGCTCAAGGGGCGAAAAGTCTTTGGTTTTAAGTACGTTGGAGAAGCAGCCATAGGGTACACACACTTTTTCATTAAGACTGATAACAGTAGCCGTGTCTTCAGCAACACCTTTGGCAAACTCTTGCTGATAAGTATCGCCGACCTTCGGTTGTGCTTCCATGATTATTCCAGCTTTGGCTCCTTTCGCACCGGCTTCCCAGGAACCTTCATGAGGATTTTCCTTATTGGTAAGGTCGGTAGTAAATTCTCCCATGTACCAGACGTTCCCTTTATCATCCTGTGCAAACCAGTCATCTGTAGTTTCTGAGAGTTTACCTTTTACAAATGCGTTGTCATGAATTACTCGTGCGGATATACCCTGGATAACCTTAACTAAGTTGGTGACTTGAAACGCGTCACTGCTAGGCTCGCCGTCTTTAGTTCCCTTGTAAAGGAATGTGGTACCAGGTACTAAAGGGAAGTACTTATTGTCAATGTTCAGTGGGTTGTGAAAATTCGATTTACTGAACGTGACGGTTGACCCATGGGCTGATAACGTCAGGAAAGTCGGTATCCCAAGCAAGAGCATGAGCAATGTTGCAGGTACTGCAACAACTAGTACTATTCTCTTACTTTGTATTTCCATACCGCATTCACAGGTTGCTATGATTAATAATGTGATTGGTACAAACAGCTCATTATCAGATAGATACCCCGGCATATTGTCGTAAGGACAGTTACATACTTGTATCACATGTCAATATTGCTAGATATATACTCACTATTAACGAAAAGCTCTCCGGTTGATTATTACCAGTTCTTGATAAAGTTACGTTAGGCTTACAAATAGGTTATAAAGAATGTCTAAAATGAAACCGAATTTCATAGGTAAGGAAGGATAAGATGGGCCAAGATGGATTGGGATGACGAAGTCTGGGCCCACCGCTTGTTATGCCTCACAGGCGTTGGGCTAGGCGAATTTTACCAAAATGTACCTAATTCTATAATAAATTTAGTTAATGTTCTAGATTAATGAGTCAAACCCCAACTGAATACCATTCCTAAGCTCGGTCTTCTAGGTCAGGACATAAAAGCTAGATAACACTATGGAATAAGAATCCATGGCACCTGCGATATCGGGGTATGAAGCAGCGAATAAGATATCCCAGAACCACTCCTTATCTTCCGCAGAACCACCCCTAACACTTCACTATAATCAAACCCTATATTCGCTAAGGTAACCTGATAAATGGATGGTTAAAAAAACCTCAATGCTTGACCTCGTCTACATGTTTGGTTAGGTCGTCTTCATTGCCGAAAACTTTGTCACATAGGGGACACTTGTATAGGTGAGGAACAACATCTTCTGGCCGTTCTTTGGTTCGATGTTTTAATCCTTTTGGAGGGATTACTGGAAGGGAATAAGGCATAAAAAACTCTTTATGTTCCTTAACGTAGTAAATAAATGGATCAGGCTCTACATTTCTTTCGTAGTTCTCCATGACTTGGCTTTCCGTTGATTTAAGCCAAAGCACACTTCCGTCCCACCCCTCGACCCTATTGACTGGAATATAGTAATAATGAACGTTTATGAATCCTCGCTTTACCACTACAAAATTCTTGCTGAGTGCTTCTATATCGCCGATGTCAACATCGTCGACGGTGTGTACTGACTCGTTTATGATACTAAACCATGTCTTGGGGCCTTGAGACGACATATTGTAAACTAGAGAGGACTTGTAAGATATTTACTAATCGGTCAAAAAATATGGAAAGAGGAGATTTCGCAGGTCTATTATTATTCCTGACCAATACCAGTTAGTAAACTATTAGAGAACTTACAAGCACTCTGAGGGAGACGCCGTACATCAATAAAATCGGCGTAATGAACTAAAGATAGACTAATTCCGTTAGAACAAGAATTCTATATTTTTATCATTATCATTCGACCCATTTTCATTGTCCTTTGCAACCTGAAACAGACCCTGATTAGTAGTCGATAGATCAGTCTCTCACAACTGGTTAGTGCTTTGATTCCCTAAATGGATTCATTACTTATTTCTAGGAAATAAGTTATAGGAAAATTACTTTACAATAGTAAGATGTTAATACGAACATTCTAGAACCCAGAACTGCTGCTCTTGAATATGAATAAGACTTTATTATATGTCTCTGTCTTGCACCAAGCTTTGTTTTTCAAACGGTTTTGCAAACCCCAACTTCATTTTAAATTCCAAGTATTGCACAGTATGTGACTCCTATTTAGTTACGGAGAGCGCTAATTGTGCCTGTTGTAATAGTAAGCTCAAGACAATTAAAAAAGCTTAGTTTAGGCCTTATATTAGAATCTAACTGGGCTTGCATGTTCTCCAATTCTGATAGTGATGCAGTCCCTTAACTGCAATTAAAAATTTAAGGTGAGAACCCATTTAGTAACAAAAAATAACTAGAAAATGTAAAATATTAAATGCTATTGTAAGAATCAGGTGTTAACTCTAAAAAGAGGCATGTCGGATTAGTAGGGGAATAATTCAAAATCTATCAAGGTATCTTTTATCTTCCCATATTGCGAGCATAATGACCTAGGCCAGATGTTCCATTTCCCTTACCTACGGATGAACCTAAAAGTGAACCTGATTAATAATGGAGCAAGTTATGTCAGGAACCGATGAATTAATTATGTTAATCTACTTTTTATAGTTATATCAATCTCCTAGTCAGGAACAAAATGCGAATACGAAGAAATTTAGTTTTGTTAACTTGTGCAGTATTTGTATTTTAGGAGTATGATGTTGTTGTATTCTACGATGGCTGGCCTTTCAAATATTGCAGTATACGCTGATAATAGCCAGGTCAACAGATGTGATCCTATTTCAACTTGCGTTAATAGTGTAGGCAGCGGGGATTTAAACAAACAGAGCAATTACTGTAATCGGCCTTCGTCATGCGAAAATGATATTGGGAGTGGTAATTCAAACAGCCAAAACAACAACTGTGCTGATGCTTTTTGCCATAATACTGCCGCTGGTAATTCAAACAGCCAAAACAACAACTGTGCCAGGGCTACATGCGAAAGTCGTGCCCTTGGTAATTCAAACGGCCAAAACAACAATTGCGCTGATGCTGTATGTGAAAGCGGGGTTGCTGGTAGTTCAAATACTCAAAATTACAACTGTGCTAGGGCTGAATGTGGACTTGGGGCCGCTGGTAATTCAAACACTCAATATGCCAACTGTGCTAACGCTATATGTGAAAGCGGTGCCACGGGTAATTCAAAGACTCAAAACACTGCGTGTCAGTTCTCTCTGGGAATATTGGAACAAACACAAATGTCTATTCAAATTCAGCCTCAGCACCTTGCATTGGCAACGACACTGATACAACTACTTTATGCCAGCAAGATAGGACATTTACTTTCCCTAACCACTAATATTCTCATAGGATCACTTATGTAACCTGAATAAATATTTCGTATAACATAGGATAAATCTTCAAAAACTGCGCATTTCTTCACCTTTGAAAGTAGGTTCAAGCACTCCCTTTAAACACTTTTTGCATTTCTATCTTAGATCCATTCCAAGTAATTCAATCCTTGAACTTATAGCTTATGACTAGCCCTAATGGGAGGGAGAGCAAAGCAGCCGATGATCGGTATAGAGATTTATTATGACACGATAGTTGATCCTCTTATGGAAAGTTGTAAGTGTGGTCGCGTATTAGTTTGTAGCAAATGTAAAGACCTACCAGATCGCTGCAAATGCGAGAAAGAGATGCTACCCGAGGGATATGATTATACTTTGATTGAGGTAGATCAAACTATCAAATAGCTTAATACCTAAACTCATTTATTGATTAATTGACTTCATGTCATGACTATTAGTGGCTAAAGGCTGGCGATCCCATGTTGCGTGAGTTTGTGACCATCTAAGTCTACCTGGCTTGAAAAAGTTGCTCCACAAATATAGCAATCGAACACAGTATTCTAAATACTTAATAATACTTGTATGTTCATTCGTTCGGTTAGTTACCTTAACTTTATTTGAACAAACTGCTTGGGTAGTAGCGTGCCCAAGGAGCCATTCATTGATTTTAATCTAGGCTTGCATCTATAACTTACATGATTTTCGCAAATTTTGTGCAAAAACAAGTCCACATAACATAATGTAGGTGTCTTGGGTCTGTATCGAATAATAGGCAGACTTAAAGCCCATTACATTAAGATGGATCATGTTAGACTTAGGTAGCAAAAATCCAGAAGATGGTCCGTTATTGTAAACGTCATTATAACAGAGCCAGAGAATAATCTAGATAATATCGATTCCATAGGCACTAGAGGTTTTCTAATCTGTAAATGTTGTCATTGGTGCGCCTCATTATTGAATAGTGATTACGGATACATTTCATTATGTTCCGTTTGCGGTAGCCACGAACTGGACTGGTTACCCATCGCATATTCAGAAAGTTACAGCCTTGTTCTCGATCCAGTTCGGGGCATGGTTTTGGACTTTTGGACGACGGATCAAAAGTGATATTTCGAGTGAAAACACAAATAAAGCAATTTTTAGAAGTAGAAGTTGTAAATGTGGACATGGTCTAGATTCTCATTCAGAGACTGGTAGATGCACAAGTTACATTGGGTTTGCTGATGCTTTTCCATGTAGTTCGTACTTAAACGCACCCGTAAATCCTTTCATCTTAGATTCTAAATAACTAGGTAATTGTTTCTCTAAGAAACTTATTTTAGTTTCCTTTAATCATTATTACATAATGCCTGATAAGAAAGATATTGATTATATGCAGTATTGGAAGAATGAAGAGAATTGTTTTGAAGTGAGTTCAAGAAGCAATTCAGGTCAGAATTAGGAAGCGGATTGTACAAGTTCGGAGCCTAGAAATGATCCGAACGGCTCTGTTAACTTAATTGGTTAATACAAAATCCAGTAATACAGAATTGGCATTTTTCCTATATTCTGAGCCAATGAGAATTTCAAATGGCCAATACAAACATACAATGGTATCTAAGGAATTTTTAAAAGGAGACAGGATGACGGGCTAGACAAAAGCAGACTAGACTTGACTAGATTTTATTAGATTCTTGTGTTGTCTGATGAGCCGTACCTCGTCATTCGTCTTGTTTAAATTCTGACAAAATCTAACAGAATCTGCCTCTGTCTAATCCAGTCTTGTCTAGATTATGACGGCCGTCAAAAAATTCTGACAACTCGTCAGAATATTGTCCGAATATTGTCATCTATTGCCTTACTGCTTCGGTCCTTTTAATGGCTGTAGCCGCTACGAATCTATAACAGCAACAATCAGCCTCTGCATTTGGTTTTGTTGAGCGACAACAGTTTAAGAAACTGGCACATGACTTCGAAAAGGCTGTAATAGGTGCTATAAATCCTCCAGAACCTGATTAACCTAGCCTTCTTTTTTGTTACTAAGGAATATGCTTTTAGCTTATATGCTGCTATTTCTATTTTGTAGATTTCACGTGCCAAACTTTTACTTTTTTTCAATTCACATCCCATCCAGAACTACAACAGTTACTCCACATCCAAATGATCTATAGTTAGCAATACATAAGTATCAAAGTATCGGCTCTTAGGATACGGATAGCAACAAATCACTCTCCCAAGTGGAGGCCAATAAGAAAGTCATTACACGCTATTTTGAAGCATACAATAACAAAAATGAAACAATATTTGATGAAATAATATCTCCCGATTACACAGATCATGGCCAATCTGCCTATAAGAGTACTCCCGGATTAGGTATCAAGGGCGCAAAAAATGACCTCAGATATTCAATGGAGAAATGCGATGACTTTAGTTATGTCGTCGAAGAATTAATTGCGTCACCAAATTATCCTGACTTGGTGGGTGCATTTTGGAAGGGAACTTTAACACCAAAATCAAAATCAGTACAAGATGAGCAAACCGGAAAGAAACTTAATTACAAAGGAATAAGCATATATCGAATCCAGAATGGAAAAATGATTGAAACTTGGCATGTAGTTGATGGTTGGCCACTAAAAATCTAACATATAGTAACAACAATAGTTTATT
>Ga0075425_100007690_pt1 | contig 11403 bp, 9 predicted proteins | sample SoiMethybrSBSTD4_FD_75300 | JGI IMG/M metagenome (GOLD analysis project Ga0075425, IMG submission 75300) | Bulk soil microbial communities from a Populus tree surrounding site in Tennessee, USA - Soil MetaG P. TD hybrid SBSTD4 | ecosystem: Environmental > Terrestrial > Soil > Tree plantation...
CGAATGGGCCGCAATCCTGCGACGGGCGAAGAAATCAAAATCCCTGCGAAGACGGTCCTGAAATTCCGCGTAGCCAAAGCGGCGAAGGATGCAGTCCTCGGGGCGGCGAAGAAGTAGAAAGTCGGGAACAGAATTCGGGGACAGACCACGAATTTCCGTTTTTCCTCTGTCACGAATCGATATTTAAGAGTCGTGCAGGAAAATGGGAAATTAGTAGTCTGTCCCCGAATTTCTTTTTTGTGACAGTCGTAGTAAAGGGCGGAAAGGTAACTGAAAAGGAAACCGTCTTACACAGAATGTAGAGGCTTCTCTACCACCAGCGTAGACTCCTACGCCGGCCGCTTCACCTTCTTGCTGGATTCCCAGTTTGAAAAATCTTTGCCTAGGATGAAAAATTTGCGTCCGATTTGAACGATCGGAATGCGATCTTCCTCAATGATTCTGCGGAAATGGCGTATCGAGAAGCCTGCCAGTTCGGCGGCCGTTGGAATGTCCAAAAACATCTTCGTCCGTGGTTCAGCGGTCGTTGCGATCTGAGTCGACATCGTCGCTCCTCTCCTTTCGCCTGCTAACTATGCACTTGACTTGCCATTGGCCCGAGGCAGTCCGCGGAATTCAGTTTGCTTCAGCCCATGCCTATGTCTGACCAGCGCTTGCGTATGGTTACGAGCCGTTCCGGTCTTCCCAGCGTGGAGGTCGAAGGGACGGCTTACCACAGCCGCTATGACCCCTTGCGGGAGGCAGAGAAGTTCGTTACCACCTTCCCGATTGAAAAGGCAGATGTGGTTCTGGTGTTTGGCTGGGGACTGGGATATCTGGGCAACCCCTTGCTCTCACGCCTGAAACAGGCGGCTCGCGTGATCGTGTTCGAGCCGGACGACGAACTCTTCAAGCTTTCGCAACGCCCCAGCGACAACCGCTTCAAGTTCGTAATAGGGTCCGAAGTGTGTCGGTTTTTCGACGATTGGATGCTCGACGGATGTCAGGAAACCGACGAATTCCTGTGGCTGATCTGGCCCGCTGCCGCACAATTGCAGCGGTCCACGGCCGATCTGCTGACGAATAGTTTCAAGACACGCTTGCGCGACCGTGCTGCAAATCTCCTTACGCATTTCAACAATGGCGCGAAATATTTTGAAAATGCACTGGCGAATTTTGAATACCAGACCGAGCCCGATGCCGGGTCGCTTTTCGCGCGATTCAAAGATGTGCCTCTTGTGCTCGTTTCCGCGGGACCATCACTCGACCGAAATATTCACCAACTGCACGGCATGGAGAACCATTGTTTCCTGCTTTCGGTCGATACGGCGCTGAGGCCATTGCTTGCCGCCGGCATTACGCCGCACGCGGTGATCATGGCGGATCCCAGCGAACTGAATGCGCGCCATGTAACAGGCGTGGTGCCCACGTCGACATCCCTGGTTGCGGAACAGGCGGTTCAGCCTTCTGCGCTACGATCGGCGATGCGTCGAATGTTTTTCGGAGTCGGCGTCTTTCCCGATCCGCTGCTTGCGAAATTCGGGCTGGCCAAAAGTACGCTTCAGGTTTGGGGATCCGTCGCAACCGGTGCATTGGATCTCGCCTGGCGGATGGGCGCGAATCCGATCATTTTTGCGGGACAGGATTTCGCTTACTCCTGGGATCGCGAGTACGCGCACAACACCATCTTCCACAACAACCCGTTCGACGCTGCACTGGGGGGCCCGATCCTGCAGACGGACATCTGGGGCAATCCGGTCCACACGACGGAAAACCTGATCGCCTACCGCGACTTCTTTGTGCGAAAGATTAAGCAGATTCCCCGTGTGCGGTTCATTAATGCGACAGAAGGCGGCATTCTTTCGGAGGGTGTCGAGATCCTTTCTCTGAAGGATGCGCTGAAGCAGACCTGCAATCGCGAGCGACGCCTCGCCGTGCCAAACGACACGCAGCCGAAGTCCGGCCGCCCCGCGGACGCAGTCGAGCACCTTCATGCAACGTTGAAAACGCGATCGACCGCCTGCGCCTGCCTCGACGGGTTCCTTGAACTCACCGCTAAAGAACACCTCCTTAAGAACAACAAAGAAGGAATCGAGAAAACCATCCAATGGGGTGTTGATCTCTGCGACAAGTCCTTATCGTCGTAATCGGCGGAATCCGCGGAATCCGCGGCTAATTCCGAATTGGAATCAGGTCCGTCCGCAGCGGGCGGCGTGTGAGCCGGAGTGGTTCGCCGCTCCTTAGTGCCTCGAGATTGCATCGCGCGTCGTAGTATTCGGGCCGAACTCTCAGCGCATCCGTTAATTTCAATCGTGCGAAAGCAAAATCTCCGCACAGCGCCGACGTCACACCCGCGTTATGAATGGACGCGGCATCCTGCTCCGGAATTCCGAGGAATGTCGCACGGGATCGTTCGTAATTTCCGGAGTCGAAATGAAACACTCCCAAAGCGAAACGCACCACTGAAGACCTCGGATTCCGGGCAAGCGCACGATGCGCTTCGTCCAGGAATCGCGGGTTTGCGCTGCGCAACAGGAATCCAATCCACGATTCGTCACGCTCATGTTCTGCCGGGTACAGCCGGGCAAACGCCTCATATGCTTCTGCCGGATCGATTTTCTGCAGCGCTTTTCGTTCAAAATACTTGTGGGACTCGGTATTTCTGCTCGTATTCGATTCATGACGACGGCATTGAATGAGCGGAGTTTCGATGAACCCAATGGAATGCGAACGGCCGACCCGCAGCCACAGATCGTAGTCTTCGGCGTGCGTAAATTTCTCGTCGAACACGCCGGTCGACGGCAAGATCGATCGCCTCAGCATGACCGACGGTGTTCCAATCCAATTTCTTTCGACAAGAGATGCCCAGTAGTTGCGTCGAGCGTGTGGCGGACACGCCCAGAGCCCCGGAATCGGGCAGCCCTGCGCGTCGATGAAACTCAGTGCGGATGCGACCATATCCAGCTTTTCATTTTCGAGTTTCTGAACCTGGAGCTCGAGTCTTCTCGATTGGCATAAATCATCGGCGTCCATGAAGGCGATGTATTCGGAGTCGCTCGCAGCGATTCCCTTGTTCCGTGCAGCGGCTGGGCCTTTGTGTTCGCTACGTAACACCGTGAGAGGTAGCTGGTGTTGGCTGACAACTTCCACGGAAGCATCCGTCGAGCCGTCATCGATGACGATCACCTCAAAATCCTGGAACGTTTGGTTCGCAACATGATCAAGCGCTTCGACAATATAGGCTGCATGGTTGTAGTTGGGAATAACGATGCTGATTCGCGGCATGCTATGAAGTCCTCACGAATGAATTTTCGAGGATCGTCGAGATCACCATGTCCGGACTAGTGTGTATATCCCATTCCTCAATGTCGTGTTTCTCGCTTCGCAGCACATCGCGAAACCCGGTGTTGAAGCGCTTCTTTTGCTGTGGATCGAGGAAGACTCCCATCGGTGTGTCCGTCGTAGCGGCAATCCACGACACGCCGGAATCCGGGCCGATATAAAACATGCTCGATTGAACGAGCGCCGCGAGCATCCGAAGCGATTGGCCGAAGCAGGAAATTGTTCCCGGAACGTGAGGATCGGAAGCGCCGCCGAACACAACCGTCGGAAGACCCGTCTCGTGGACGACCTTGATGAGGTTCGAATGCGGCCAATAACGGTTCGATGTGCCAACGTGCGACGCGGTGAGGAATCCCTTCCGTTCGAGGCCGTGATTCCTGATGAACTGTGCCGCCATCAGAAGCGCTTCGGGACCTGGATCGAGCAACGGCCGCCGTCGTTCCAGCTGGACGCCGCATTTTTGTGCCATGAAATCGATGATGTGCAGACCGCTTTGCTGCCATTCGTCCTGGTTCGCGCCGGCTTCGGGATAAAAGACGTGTGTGAAACCTTCGGCTTCGATGCGGTCCCATGGAATGCTCCCACGCTGGGCCGTTTCGCAAACGTAATCGGCAGCGCTGGCTCGCGCAAGCTCCGCATGTTCCGGTGTGGTCATCCACGCGATTTCTGAAGACGGAAATTGTTTCCGCAGCGTTGCTACCGTCGGAAAGGCTTCGACGACGTCTCCCATCGCACCGAAGAGAATGAAGAGAATCTTGGTTACTGATGTCGCATCGACGCGCTCGAATACATTGTGCTGGACTTCCTCGAACAGACTTTGCTTGTGCAGCATCTGGCGTGCCTTGCGGTGTCCGGGATTCAGTCGAAGGCATTCGATGAGATGCGCCTCTGCCGACCCCGGGTTTCCCAGTTCGCCTTCAATGCAACCCAGATGGAATTCCGCGCCTGCCAGGTATTCCTGATCGCCGCGATGCAGTACGAGCCGGAACAGTCTGCGCGCTTCGTCGAATTCACCGGTCCGTTCGAGATGCGATGCTGCTTCGTAGATCGCCCACGTACTTCGGTTCGATGTCGGAACAGTGCGGCTGCCGATTTCATGAAGTGCCTGCTGTATTCCCAACAGGAAACTGTGTCGATAGACGGCGAGGAAGAGTTCGGACGTGCCTTCAGGTAAATCCTTGCAGTCGGATTGTTCCAGTATCGAGAGTTCCTGAATCGCCGTGTCCGCCGCCGCCGACTGTGATTCACTTCTTGCGAGCGCGTGAGGGTCTTCAACCTGCGGAATCGCACTGGGAAATTTCGAATGGAGATAAACGGCAGAACGTCCTTCCTCCAGCTCACGTTCGATAAGATCGCGAACCTGCATCGATTTGTGATGAAAGCCGATGGCGCCAGCCACGAGATGGATCTGCAGCCCATGATTTTTCAACCGCAACCCCAGTTCGACATCCTCGAGGCTGTGGCCCGTGAAGTTTTCGTCAAATCCGCCATGTTCGAGTACGAAGGTGCGCGAAAGAAGCGTATTCGAGGTGGAGAGCCTTGAAAGTTGCCCCGAACGATCCGAGGAAATATCACAGAAGGGTCCGACTTCCTCGAGCCAGCGCATCGTGAGGGTCGCCGGCAAATCCGGATCCCACACTACGCGGCCGACGAGCGCCAGTTTCGGATTTTGTGCCGCTGTGTACTCCTCGACCAGACGCCGGACCATACCTGGCGCCGCGAAAATGTCGTCATCGATCAGGAGAACGAGATCATTCGTTGCGGCTTTCAAACCGGTATTCAAAGCAGCAGCACGTCCTTTATTCCGTTCATGTCGTACAACGCGCACATTTCCAGGCAGGGTTACGGGCGGTGTTGAGCCGTCGTCCACGACGACGATCTCCGCATCGTTGTGATCGAGAGCGAGAACACACTCAGCCACATTCTGGTTGCGATTGAAGGTCGGAATGATAATTGTCAGGTCCAAACTCAGCCCTCCGAACCTCGAATTGGCAAGCCTTGCTCCAAAGGATTCCTCCATATTTTTCATGCGATTAACGGGACGACGTGGGGTGTAGGAACAAAGTATTGACAGCGCCGGCGAGCTGTTTCAGCCAAGATCATGACATTCGTTGGCGCGCTATAATCCGAAGCCATGTCCGCTGCGTTTGAAGCGATTTCCGTGTCGAAGACATTCCGGCGATGGTGGAAGGAAAGCGGGCAGGTACACGCCCTCGACGATGTGAGCTTTGCAGTCGAGCCCGGAACGATTTTCGGATTGCTCGGTCCGAATGGGGCGGGGAAGACAACTCTCGTAAAGATCGCCCTCACAATTGCGCGGCCCACAACCGGCGAAGCCCGACTGTTTGGACAATCCGTCCGCAGCCGTTCGATCCTGAGCCGGGTGGGTTACCTGCCGGAAAATCCAAGATTCCCCGTCCATCTGACGGCGCGGCAGGTCCTGTCCTTCTACGGGAGTCTTAGCGGCGCGGACATGAAACGTATTCGCGCGAATTCGGAAAAGTGGCTCGAGCGCCTGGGCCTTACGCAGTGGGCAACGACACGTGTTTCGAAGTTCTCCAAGGGCATGAATGAACGGCTCGCGTTTGCTCAGGCGCTGGTTCACGATCCCGATTTCATTTTCCTCGATGAACCGACGGACGGTCTTGATCCGCTAGGACGAGCAGAAGTCCGGAACATATGCCGTGAACTTGCCGCAGCGGGAAAAACCATATTCATCAATTCTCACATCCTTGCCGAGATTGAATTGATCTGCGATCGGATTGCGCTGATGAAGTCCGGGCGAATCATTGAGCAGGGGACTATTGCGGAACTAACCACGAGCCGCGGTGGGTATGAAGTCATCGTTGCCTCTGCGGAAGGATTGAGCGCATGGCTCACGGAGCATCGTCTGACGTACGCGGCCGTTGATGGTCACTTTCACGTTCAAGCTGCCGATCGCTCTTCGGCGAACGCCGTGATCGATGCGCTACGGCAGAAGGGTGTGGAAATCGAATCTGTGAACGCAAAGAGACGAACACTGGAGACCGTGTTTCTGGAGAAGGTCAGCGATGTTTAGACCCGGTGTCTTACTCGACACATTTTTGGAATCATTCCGGAACAAGATGTTCCTGTTTTTTTTCGTCATATCATCACTGATCGTCGCTTCCATCGGCCTGTTCCTGAACATGGACGCGGTGAACGGCGTCATGCAGGGAGTGGAATTTCTCGGTAACGAAATCCGTGTGCCTGCATTGACGGTGCAGCGGTGGGTTCAAATGTTGCAGGCGGGCCTTGCCATGCTGGTTGCGACTGTCGGGTTGTTCCTGGCTCTGATGGCCACGTCAACGCTTTTTCCGCAGATGCTTCAGAAGGGAAGCATCGATTTGCTGCTGTGCCGTCCGGTTTCGCGCTGGCGTATCGCCACCGCTCGATTTGCAGGCGGCGTTGGCATCATGACGTTCAATGCCGCATACCTTTTTGTGGGCGTGTGGCTGGTTCTTGGGCTCAAGTCCGACGTCTGGAACCGTGGTTTTCCACTGTCGACTTTTCTGGCGATTTTTGCCTTTGTCGTATTGTTTTCCGTTGTCATGATGGTTTCTGTCATTACTGAAAGCAGTCCGGCGGGGGCCCTGGCAGCCTATACGATTCTGATCTTCAGCCCGATCCTGGCCGCCCACGAGCGAATTACGCCTGCATTTTCGAATGAACTTTACCGGCGGATGTTTCGTTCTATGTACTGGCTGCTGCCCAAGTCCGCCGAAACCATTGGGGCGATGAGGCGTCTGATACTTGGCCAGCCTTTGGAATTGGGATGGATCGTGGGTACATCATTGGTGTACGCACTTGCGTGTTACGTCGTCACGATCGTGTACTTCACCAGAAAGGATTATTGATATGAAGTGGATAGTCGGCGTTTCGGTGGTGGCCGCGTTGGTTTTCGCAGTAGCGACGGCAACGATTCCCGCGCAGACAATCGTTCCCGATCAGACGGTTATCAAGTTGTTCCCGGCAGAAACGCAGGGGGTGGCATTTGTGGATCTCGCCAGCCTTCGCAGCACCCCGCTTGGCGTCGAGATTATGACCCAGGGAGCGCCGCTGACGCCGCAGGTGCCCAAGCTGCAAGATTTTGTTGCGGCGACCGGATTCAACTTTAGAGACGATGTGGATCGAGTCACCATCGGCAGGCTCGATGCTCGTCGTGCGATCTTCGTCATCCAGGCTCGTTTCGACCAGTTCAAAGTCGAGAGGTATCTGGCCGATCATGTCACTCGCCTCGACACCTACATGGGCCGGACCATCTATGAGGACCGCGATCACGATTTCGGGGTCGCGTTTATTGATGGTCTCGTCATCGCCGGATATACCGATGCGGTAAAGAAAGCTGTTGAGCAAGCGTCGCTGCCTGCGAGCAGCATCGCGCTGCGTTCGGACCTTATGGCTGCGATTCGGAGTTTCGAGGCTGGAAGCCAGGTATGGGCTGCCGGCGAATTTCACTTCGAGGAGCTGCCTGTGGCTCAGCTTCCGCCACAAGCGGCAGGTGCGGGACCGATTTTCGAAATGCTGAAGACCCTCCAGGGCGGCACTTACCAGATGCGTGTCGATACAAACATCCACGCCAGGGCCGTAGCGAATTTCACGAGTGCAGAAAATGCGAAGACACTGTCGGATCTGTCGCGTGGAGTGATTGCGCTGGTGAAGACACAGGTCGCGGCACAGAATCCCGACTTGTTACACGCGCTCGATGGACTGCAGGTTTCCTATTCAGGAACGCAGATGGTTGTGAATATCGACGAGCCGGGGGATTTGGTAAAGAAATTCAGGCAACTGCGACAGAGCCGCGGATTACGCAGATTCCGCGGATGAAAAATTCGGGGTCTGACCCGTCAGACCCCGAATTTTCCCTACCGTCCGCCGCCGCTCATCGAGGCGAGGAACTCGGCGTTGCTCTTGCTCTTGCCCATCTTGTCGAGCAGGAGCTCCATTGCTTCGACGGTAGACAAGGGATTCAGAACCTTCCTCAAGATCCAGATACGGTTCAGCTCATCCTTTGGAACAAGCAACTCTTCTTTACGGGTTCCGGACCGGTTGATATCGATGGCCGGGAACACGCGCTTGTCGACGAGCTTACGATCCAAACCGATTTCCATGTTGCCCGTGCCTTTGAACTCTTCAAAGATCACGTCATCCATGCGGCTTCCTGTGTCGATCAGAGCGGTGGCGATGATGGTCAGGCTGCCGCCCTCTTCGATATTGCGCGCCGCACCGAAGAAGCGTTTCGGGCGCTGGAGCGCGTTGGAATCCACACCGCCCGACAGCACTTTGCCTGACGGCGGCACAATCGTGTTGTACGCCCGTGCAAGGCGTGTGATCGAGTCGAGGAGGATGACGACGTCCCTCTTGTGTTCGACCAGGCGCTTGGCTTTTTCGATGACCATTTCCGCAACCTGAACGTGACGTGAGGCGGGTTCGTCGAACGTCGAGCTGATGACTTCGCCGTTCACCGAACGCTGCATGTCTGTGACTTCTTCAGGACGTTCGTCGATCAGCAGAACGATCAGGATGACTTCCGGATGGTTCGCCGTGATCGCGTTCGCGATGCTCTGCAGCAGCATCGTCTTACCTGTGCGTGGCGGCGCCACGATCAGGCCGCGCTGCCCTTTGCCGATCGGCGTGAGCAGATCGAGAACGCGCCCGGAAAGGTTCTCCTTGGCGGTTTCAAGCTTCAGCCGCTCGTTCGGATACAACGGCGTCAGGTTATCGAAGAAGATCTTGTTGCGAGCCTCGTCAGGATGCTCGAAGTTGACGGCTTCGACCTTGATCAGAGCAAAGTAGCGCTCTCCATCCTTTGGAGGACGTACCTGTCCAGATACCGTGTCACCGGTGCGCAGGTCGAACTTGCGGATCTGCGAGGGTGAAACGTAGATGTCGTCCGGGCCCGGGAGATAGTTGTAGTCCGGGGCTCGGAGGAATCCGAAACCGTCAGGCAGCGTTTCAAGAACGCCTTCGCTGAAGATGAAGCCGCTCTTTTCGGTTTGCGCCTGCAGGATCTTGAAGATCAGTTCCTGCTTCCGCATACCGGAAGCTCCCTGAATGTTGAGGTCCTTGGCCACCTGCGTCAGCGCGGAAATGTTCATTTCCTTCAGCTGTGCGATGTCCATGGTAGCTGCGCCTTCTGGGCGATCTGGGGCAACAAATTTTTTTGAACTCATAGGTGGGTTTTTCTCACTCTGTGGGATTTTGAACAGCGGTCCCGATTTTGGAAAGAAGTTCTTCCTTTCCTTGGCCGGTTACCGCCGAGAATGCAATTATCTCCTTCGTTCTTAGTGTTTGGGCGCCTGTACGGAGCGCCTGGTTGAGCTGGTTACGGGAAATCTTATCGGCCTTGGTTAAAACAACAGCATTGGGAATCCGGTGATGATCCAACCACGTCTTCATTGCGATATCGGATTCTGTGGGAGGAATCCTGCTGTCTATAAGCATCAACGTCAGCTTCAGCTGCTCGCGTTGCCGCAGATAGCTTTCAACCATTGGCCCCCAACTTTCTCTCACCGATTTGGAAACCTTCGCATAGCCATATCCGGGAAGGTCGACGAAATACAAACGGTCATTGATCTGAAAAAAATTGATCGTCTGTGTCCGGCCGGGTGATGCACTTGTACGCGCCAATCCTCGGGAATTTGTAAGCGTGTTCAGCAAACTGGATTTGCCAATGTTCGATCGGCCACAGAAAGCAATCTCGGGTCGCTGGTCACGGGGAAACTCATCCGTTTTTGTCGCACTCTTGACGAATCGGGCGGAAGTGATTTTCACTCGTGGCAGTCGAGAGGCCGGAACCTGCCCTCATTGTAACAAGGAAAATTCAGGGACAGACTACTAATTTCCTTCCTTCCTCCATGAATATGAATCGACCCGCAAAAGTCACGAAGGAAGAAGGGAAATTACCACTCTGTCCCCGAATTTTCCCTAGTTCCTCAGTGTCGATTCCTGCTGAAGGTCACTATCATCGCCGATGCCTGGCCGGAACCGTAAATCCTGCGTTCCTTCTTCGGCAAGCGGCTTTGGCGCCTGTGTTAAGGCCACCTTCAGGACTTCGTCCATGTTCTCGACGAAGTGTACCGTAAACTCATCTTTGATGTTTGCCGGAATATCCGCCAGATCCTTCTGGTTATCTTTCGGAAGGATTATTGTGCGAATCCCGGCACGATGAGCCGCCAGCAGCTTCTCCTTCACTCCCCCGATCGGTAACACCTTGCCCCGGAGCGTGATTTCTCCCGTCATGGCCACATCGCATCGAACGGGAATCTGTGTCAGAGCGCTTACCAGAGAAGTCGCCATCGTTATACCAGCTGACGGTCCATCTTTGGGAATTGCGCCTTCGGGCACATGGATATGGAGATCAAGACGACGGTAGAAATCTTTGGGAATTCCAAACATCTGAGCCCGCGACCGCACGTAGCTCATTGCGGCCTGAGCTGACTCCTGCATGACGTCTCCGAGTTTGCCGGTCAGCGTTAACTTGCCTTTGCCTTCCATCAACATCGCTTCGGTAGCAAGTATTTCGCCGCCAACCTCTGTCCATGCAAGGCCGGTTACGAACCCAATTTCATTTTGGGATTCGTGACGGTTGGAACGGTACTTCGGAATACCGATGTAGTCAACGACATTCTCTTCATCGATCTTGAATGCGTTCTTTGCACCGTTCTTTACGACTGAACGCGTGACCTTCCGGCAGATCGACGAGATTTCGCGCTCCAGGTTTCGAACGCCCGCTTCACGGGTGTAGTGGCGGATTATAGATCTCACGCCGTCTTCAGTGAATGAAACCTGTTGCGGCTTCAGGCCGCTGCCTTCCATCTGTTTGGCGATGAGGAAACGCTTGGCGATTTCGACCTTCTCGTATTCCGTGTAACCGGGGAGTCGCAGAACTTCCATGCGGTCTTGCAACGGCTGGGGAATCGTGTGCAGAACGTTCGCGGTCGCGATGAACATCACCTGGGAAAGATCATACTCGACGTCCAGATAATGATCCTGGAACGTGCCGTTCTGCTCCGGGTCGAGCACTTCCAGGAGAGCCGCCGACGGATCGCCGCGGAAGTCCAT
>Ga0075425_100007691_pt1 | contig 11403 bp, 13 predicted proteins | sample SoiMethybrSBSTD4_FD_75300 | JGI IMG/M metagenome (GOLD analysis project Ga0075425, IMG submission 75300) | Bulk soil microbial communities from a Populus tree surrounding site in Tennessee, USA - Soil MetaG P. TD hybrid SBSTD4 | ecosystem: Environmental > Terrestrial > Soil > Tree plantation...
ACGTGACCGCAAAACGGCGCATGCCCGAAGATCGCGAGCGGGACGTGGCCCAGGAAGATCTTCTTGTCGGGATACTCCTGCTGCAGCGCTTCGCGCAGCCTTCTCAGATTGCCGCTGCGCAGGATCTCTTGCTCGGTATCCGTCAGGCCCGCTGCGTCCATCGCTCCATCGGGGTCCTTCAGGTACTGCGCCAGCACGTCTGGCTGTTCGACGAGCTGGATGAGAAACGGTCCGATCATGGCGGCTCCTCCCGGGGCAGACCGATCGAGGCGACCCTATAAGCGCCGGTTCACTTGTGTCAACCGCCACGAGTCGGCCGGCGGCCGCTACGGCGCAGCGAAGGCCCAAGAATGGAGAAGATGCGGACGTGAAAGTCGGCGTCCTCACCGGCGGCGGTGACTGCCCAGGGCTGAACGCGGTCATCCGGGCGGTGGGGCGCCGGTCGTTTCAGCGGGGGCACGAGGTCGTCGGCGTCCGCGACGGGTGGCGCGGCCTGGTCGAAGACGAGCTCGAGCCGCTCGGGCCGCGCGAGATCTCGGGGATCCTGCCTCGCGGCGGGACGATCCTCGGGACCACGCGCACGAACCCCTACAAGCTCGAGGGCGGGGTCGGCCGTGTCCAGGACACCTTCGAACGAGCCGGCCTCGATGCGCTGGTCGCGATCGGCGGCGAGGACACCCTTGGGGTGGCGGCCCGGCTCTTCGAGGAGCACGCCTTACCGGTCGTCGGGGTGCCGAAGACGATCGACAACGACCTCAACGGAACCGACTACACGTTCGGCTTCGATACGGCGGTCTTCATCGCCACCGAGGCGATAGACCGCCTCCACACGACCGCCGAGTCGCACAACCGCGTCATGGTCGTCGAGGTGATGGGGCGAAACACCGGCTGGATCGCCGTCATGAGCGGGATCGCAGGCGGCGCCGACGTGATCCTGATCCCCGAACAGCCGATCTCGATCGACGAGGCCTGCGACGACATCCGCCGCCGGCACGAGCGCGGTAAGGACTTTTCGATCGTGGTCGTCTCGGAGGGGTATGAGCTCGAGGGACTCGCCGATGCAGGCGATCAAGACGAGTTCGGCCACATCCGGCTGTCAGAGCGCGGGGTCGGCGAAGCGCTCGGGGGCGAGATCGAGAAACGCACCGGCTACGAGACTCGTGTCACTGTGCTCGGCCACGTTCAGCGCGGCGGCTCCCCCACGCCCCGCGACCGCGTGCTTGCGACCCGGTTCGGGTTGAAGGCGGCCGACCTCGTCCACGCTGAGAGCTTCGGCCAGATGGCCTCGCTGCAAGGCGACCAGATCGTTGAAGTCCCGCTCAAGGACGCCACGGCGGAACTGAAGACCGTACCGCCGCAGTGGTACGACGTAGCGAAGGCTTTCTTCGGCTAGTTGAGCGTCGCCGATCCCAAGCTGCACGGTTGCGCCTCGATGACGGCACCGCTCCGGCGCGTGCTCGTGTGCGAACCGAAACCCCACGATTTGCGCTTCTGGCGCGAGTACGGCTGGCGGGGCGAGCCCGACCCGGTCGGGATCGTGCGTGAGCACGAGGCGCTCTGCGACGTGTTGGCGGCCGCCGGAGCAGAGGTCGTTTTCGCAGAGACAGTCGTGGAGGGCAACCCCGATGCGATCTACGTCTTCGATCCGACGCTGATCGCCGACGAGGGCGCGGTGCTGCTCCGTCCGGGTAAGCGAGTCAGGCGTGGGGAGCCGGAAGCGCTGGGGGTCGACCTCGCGCATGCGGGTGTTCCGATCGCAGGGCAGCTCGAGGAGCCGGCTCTCGCTGAAGGTGGCGACCTGATCCGGCTCGATGACCGAACGTTGCTCGTCGGCCTCGGCTACCGGACGAACCGGGCCGGCGCGGATCGGCTCGCGGAGCTGACCGGCCTCGACGTCGTCACGTTCGACTTGCCCCACTGGCATGGCCAGAGCGAGGTCATGCACCTGCTCTCGCTGCTGAGCCCAGTCGCGGATGATCTCGTCGTCGCATACCCGCCGCTGTTGCCCGCGCGTCTCGCGCAACTGCTGGCGGAGCGCGGGATCGAGATCGTCGCTGTGCCCGACGAAGAATTCGACTCCATGGGCGCAAATGCCCTCGCGCTGGCGCCGCGGGTGGCCGTGGTCGTCGAGGGTAATCCGGAGACGCGTCACAGGCTCGAACGCGCAGGCGTCGAGGTGGCCTCCTACGAGGGCCGCGAGCTGTCGAAAGGCGACGGCGGCCCGACTTGCCTCACCTGCCCGCTCCTCCGGGGCTAGTTCAAACCTCGGGAGGAGCGTCGCCGACGAGGTCCGCGACGCTGCGGGGCTCGACGATGACGCCGTCGAAGCCGGCCCGCTCGAGCGCGCCGACGTCGTCTCGGCTCGCGCCGGACAGCTCCGCGATCGCGAGCTTCCCGGCGGGAACGTCGGGTAGGAGATCGAGCACGTGCTCGAGCGCTTCCTCGCCGTCGGAGTTAGGCGCCGAGAGCACGAAGATCTCGGGATCGAGCTCGTCGAGCGCGGACTCGAGCTGGTCCTCGTCGTCGATGCGGAATGCGAGCTCGCACGCTTCGGCCAGCTGGCGGGAGAACTCTGCGAGCGAGTCGAGATCCTCGCCGACGTCCAGCAGGCAGGCATCGGCCTCCTCCGGGGGCGAGGAGCCGAGATCGCGTGGCCATGCCAGAAGGACCGGCAGGCTGGTGGCGCTCCGGATCTGCCCGAGGACACCGTCACCCGATCCGAAGACGAGAACGGCCTCCGCGCCCTGCTCCTCGACCCGGGCAGCGTCGTCCGCAGCCGAAACGCGGGCGATGAGCGAGATGCCGTCGCCTTCGGAAATCGCCTGACTGAACCGCCTCCCTGCGTTCACCGGCGCAGATTGTTCACGATTACCCCGGTGGTCATACACCCATCGGGTGCCAGACAGTCTTTAGCTCGAGGAAACCGGCGATCTCCCACGGGCTCTGAGCGTCGACCGAGCCGTGAACGACGCGCTTGACGTTCTCCGCTGCCAACCGCTCCAGTTCGGGGATCTCGCCGTCGGCTCCGGTCACGTCCAGCGCATTGACGTCCATGTGGGCTGCGAGCACCGGCGCGAGCTCGCTGCGAAAGCCGGTCAGCAGATTGACCACGCCGCCGGGAACATCTGACGTGGCCAGCACCTCGGCCAGCTCGATCGCCGCCAGCGGCCGGGATTCCGACGCGACCACGACCGCGGCGTTGCCCCCGACCAGAACGGGCGCGAGCCGCGAGACCAGTCCGAGCAGCGGCGGCTCGTCGGGAGCGAGCACACCGACGACGCCGGTCGGCTCGGGCACCGTGAAGTTGAAATAGGGCCCGGCAACCGGGTTCGCCGAGCCGAGCACCTGCGCGAGCTTGTCGGCCCAGCCGGCGTACCAGACGAACCGATCGACCGCGGCGTGCACCTCGGCGTCGTCGCCGGTCAGGTCGGCGAACTCGCGCGTCCGGGCCTCGAGCATCTCGGCGACGCGGTAGAGGATTTGGCCCCGGTTGTAAGCGGTCATGCCTGCCCACTTCGGCTGCGCGCCACTCGCGATCCGGACCGCGTCGCGAACGTCTTTGCGCGACGCCCGCGCGACGTTCTGCCCTTCTGCCTCGTAGGTGCGGCCGGACTCCGACCGCGGGAAGGCGCCGCCGATGAAGAGCTTGTAGGTCTTCTTGACAGGGAGGCGGCCGCCGCGTTCAGCCACCGGCCGACTCCGACCCATCGAACGCCAGATACGGCTCCAGCCCGTGCCGGCCGCCCTCGCGTCCGAAGCCCGACTCCTTGTAGCCGCCGAACGGCGAAGCCGGATCGAAGCGGTTGTACGTGTTCGCCCAGATCACGCCGGCCTCGAGCCGCTGCGCCATCCAGAGGATCCGCGAGCCCTTTTCCGTCCAGACGCCGGCCGAGAGCCCGTAGGGCGTGTTGTTCGCCTTTTCGACCGCCTCGTCCGGCGTCCGGAATGTCAGCACCGAGAGGACCGGGCCAAAGATCTCCTCCTGGGCGATCCGGTAGCTCTGGGCGACGTTCGTGAACACGGTCGGGACGAACCAGTAGCCCTTCTCCGGTAGACGGCAGGGCGGCTGGTAGATCTCCGCGCCCTCCTCCTTGCCCGCCGCGACGAGCTCTTCGATCTTGTCGAGCTGCTGGCGGGAGTTGATTGCGCCGACGTCGGTGTTCTTGTCGAGCGGGTCACCCACGCGGAGCGTCGTCAGCCGACGCTTCAGCTTCTCGATCAGCGGCTCGTAGATCGACTCCTGGACGAGCAGCCTGGAGGCCGCGCAACAGACGTGCCCCTGATTGAAGTAGATCCCGTTGACGATGCCCTCGACCGCCTGATCGAGCGCGCAGTCGTCGAAGATGATGTTCGCTGCCTTGCCGCCGAGCTCGAGCGTCAGCTTCCTGCCGGTGCCCGCGAGCTCACGCTGGATCGCCTTGCCGACCTCGGTCGAGCCCGTGAACGCGATCTTGTCGACGTCCGACTTGACCAACGCGGCGCCCGTCCGCCCGTCGCCGGTGACGATGTTGACGACCCCCGGGGGCAGCTCCGCCTGGCGCAGGACGTCGCAGAAGAGCAGCGCCGACAGCGGCGTCGTCTCCGCCGGCTTCAGCACGACGGTGTTCCCGGCCGCCAGCGCCGGCGCGATCTTCCACGCGAGCATCAGCAGCGGGAAGTTCCAGGGGATGATCTGCCCGGCGACGCCGAGCGCCTTCGGGCGCCGGTGCGGGAACGCGTACTCGAGCTTGTCCGCCCAGCCCGCGTAGTAGAAAAAGTGCGCGGCGGCGAGCGGCAGGTCGACGTCTCGCGACTCGCGGATCGGCTTGCCGCCGTTCAGCGATTCGAGCACCGCGAACTCGCGTGAGCGCTCCTGCAGGATCCGGGCGATCCGGTAGAGGTATTTCGCGCGCTCGGCCGGAGCAGCCGACGACCAGCCATCCTCGAACGCCTCCCGGGCGGTGCTGACGGCGAGCGCGACGTCTTCGGGACCCGCCTGCGGAATCTCCGCGAGCGGCTCCTCGCTCGCCGGAGCGATGGTCGTATAAAAGTCGTCGGAGCGCGGTTCGACGAACTCGCCGCCGATGAAGAGGCCGTAACGCTCGTCGAGCGTGACGATCTCGCGCGACTCTGGGGCGCTCGCATACTCCCACTTGGGCGGAGCCGGCGTCCGGTCGCCACGTTTCTCGAGCTCTGCCATCAGTCGATCGTGAAGTACTCGGGAGACTGGTAGCGCCCGGTCTTCTCTTTGCGGATCTGCATCAGAACGTCGTTCAGGAGCGAGGACGCGCCGAAGCGGAAGAGATCCGGCGTCAGCCAGTCGAGCCCGAGCGTCTCGTGGACGACCACGAGAGTCTGCACGGCCTGTTTCGCGTTGCGGATCCCGCCGGCGGGCTTCATGCCGACGCGGCGGCCAGTCTCCTCGTAGACGTCGCGGATCGCCTCGAGCATGACGAGCGTCACCGGCAGCGTCGCCGAGGACGACAGTTTTCCGGTCGACGTCTTGATGAAGTCGGCGCCCGCAGCGATTGCCAGCAGAGAGGCGCGCCGGACGTTGTCGTAGGTGCCGAGCTCCCCGACCTCGAGAATCACCTTCAGGTGCGTGCCGCCGACGGCCTCTTTGACCTGAACGATCTCGTCGTAGACCTTGGCGTAGCGGCCGGCGAGGAAGGCGCCCCGGTCGATCACCATGTCGACCTCGTCCGCGCCGAGCTCGACCACACGCCTCGCCTCGGCGACCTTGAGGTCGGTCGGGCTCTGCCCTGACGGGAAAGCCGTCGCGACGGAGGCGACCTTGACGCCGCTCTCCCCGAGCCGCTCGCGCGCGGTCTGGACGAGGTTCGGATAGACGCAGACCGCTGCGACCGAGGGAATGCTGGCGTCAGAAGGATCGGGACGGATCGCCTTCGAGACGAGCGCCGCGACCTTTCCGGGCGTGTCTGATCCCTCGAGCGTCGTCAGGTCCATCATCCGCACCGCCAGATCGAGCGCGAACAGCTTCGCCTCGCGCTTGATCGACCGACGGGAGAGATCCGTCGCCCGCGCCTCGACCGCCACCTGGTCGACGGAGCCGATCCGGGGCAGCCTTGGCTCGAGCGGGAGCTCGAAGCCTGTCGGGAGAGCAGGCGCCTGCGCCACGGGCTGAGTGTAGCCCCCGCACGGCGCCAGAACGATGTGCCGGAGAGTGAGCTCAGCCACGTTCAGGGGCTTGGCTCAGAAGTGCTCGGACGACGCCGTCCATGTCGTCGACGATCGCGTCTGCGCCCTCGAGCTCGGCGCGCTCGCGCGTTCGATGGGAGCTGAGGGCGATCGAGCGGAAGCCGGCCGCCTTGGCCGTGGCGACGTCTTCCGGGGTGTCACCGATCTCTGCGGTCGCCGCAGCGGGCCAGCCTCCGGCCCGCTCCCGGGCAAGCTCGAGCAGCGCACCTCGCTCCTCGGCCTCGCAGCCGAAGGCGCCTTCGCCGGGGGGAAAGAAGCGCTCGAGCCCAAGCCGTTGCAACCGGGCCCTGGCCATGGGCTCGGGATTCCCTGTCACGAGCGCAAGATGGACGCCTTCCGCCTGCAGGCGGGCCAGACCTTCGGCGGCCCCCGGGCGCACCCGCCAGCTGCTCGTGTCCGTCACGGCGAGGAGCTCGAGGTAGCGCTCGGCGAAGGCTGCGCACCATTCGTCGAGGCGCTCGGCGATCGTCGTGTCGGCGACGCCCGCCGCGCGGAGGACGTTGCGTGCGATGCGCTTCGACGACAGGCCGAGGTGCTCGACGTTCGCCGGCGCGTCGGCCGGAACCTCGACGCCGTAAATCTGCTCCAGCGTCGCGGCGAGGGCGCGGCCGCTGAGCGGATCGTGCGTGAGGAAGAGGGTGCCGTCGAGGTCGAACAGCGCCAGCAGCTCGGTCAAATCCCGAGCCGCTCCAGCATCGCCGCATCGCGCCGCCATTTGGGCCGGGTCTTCACCTGGAGCTCGAGGAAGATCTGCCGCCCGAGCACCTGCTCGATCTCAGGCCGCGCGCGCGTTCCGATCTGCTTGATCACCGAGCCGCCGCGACCAACCACGATCTGCTTCTGCGATTCGGTCTCGACGAAGACCGTCGCGTGCACGACCTTCTCCCCCAGCTCGTCGACCTCGACGGAGATCGCATGCGGGACCTCGTCGCGGGTCAGCTGGAGGGCTTTCTCGCGGACGAGCTCGGCGACCTGCAACTCGAGGCCGAGGTCGGTCCGCTGGTCGGCTGAGAAGTAGAGCGGACCCTCCGGCAGCAGGCCGACGAGCTCGTCGCGGAGCTCGCCGATTCCGTCTCCGGTGACCGCACTTACCGGATGCAGAGCGTGGAATGCGCCCAGCTGCGAGGCAGTCTGCATCTGCGCCGCGATGTGGCTCGGCTTCAGGCGGTCGACCTTGTTGAGCCCAATCACGACGGGCACTCCCAGCGAGAAGACGCGTTCGGCGATGAAACGGTCTCCTGCACCGATCCGCTCGCGCGCCGAGAGGACGAACAGGACGGCGTCGACCTCTTCGAAGGAGAGGTCGACGGTCCGCTGCATCCGCTCGGTCAGCGGGTCGCGGGGCCGCTGAAACCCCGGCAGGTCGGCGAGCACGAGCTGGTAGTCGTCCCCGTTGGCGATGCCGAAGATCCGCCGCCTGGTCGTCTGCGGCTTGTCGGAGACGATCGCGACCTTGCCCCCGGAGAGGGCGTTCACGAGCGTCGACTTCCCGACGTTCGGGCGCCCGGCGACGGCGACGAAACCGGTCTTCATCTGCAGTGAGTCAACGAGGCAGATCCCAAGTCTCCGGCAGCAACTCGTCGGGCGCATACGAGACGACCTCGCCGTCTGCCTTCGGGAAGGTCACCCGCTCGAGGCGAAACTCGTGGAGCCACTGGCGGCAGCCACCGCAAGGCGACGCAGTGATCGCGATCTCGATCAGATCGCCTGGCCGGCAGCCGTCGACGACCGCGCAGGCGATTGCCGTCCGCTCTGCGCAGATCCCGAGCGGATAGGCGGCATTCTCGACGTTCACGCCCTCGTAAATCTTGCCGTCTCGGGCACGAACGGCTGCACCGACGAAGTAGTTCGAGTAGGGAGCGTAGGCTCGCGCGGCAACCGCCCTCGCTCGCTCGAGCAGGTCGTCGCTCATGAGAAGAACTGGAACACAGCCAGGGTGACGAGCGCGCCGAGAATCCCGCCGTAGGCGACCTCGACCGCCGAGTGAACACCCGCCTCGACCCGCGTCTGCGCAACGAGGAACGCCATCAACAGCGCGATCGAGGAGATCAGGAACCGGTGTTGGGCACCGACGACGTAGGTTGCCGCGACCCAGCCGGAGAAGGCGAGCGCCGCATGTCCCGACGGCAGGCCGCCGCGAAGAGGCGTCCCCCGCCCCGTGTAGGCCTTGGTTGCGATCACGATCAGGATCGTCAGGACGAGCGCGATCAGCGTCAGGTTCGCAGGCGCGTCCCGGATCCGGTCGAGGAGGCGAGTGCTCCGAGCGGAGACCTCTCCCGAGAAGACGAGGTAGCCGATCGCGACCGCGTTCACCGTCGCGATCAGGACGGCTCCCGCGGCAACGTCCTTGGCCAGCTTCGCAAGCGGATCGAACGAAGTGGTTGCGACGTCAATCGCCTGCTCGAGTGCCGAGTTGACCATCTCGGTGATAAAGACGAAGGCGATCGCGAGCAGCAGCGCGATCAGCTCGAGCTTCGAGACGCCGACCCACACGGCCGCGACGAGAACAATGATCGCGACCGCGAAGTGCACGCGCATGTTCCGGTGTGTACGGAGCACGTGGATGATCCCCTCGAAGGCGAAGTTGAAGCTTTCGAGAATCGAGGGCGACCGCCCGAGCGGCCGTCGGAGGCGTTGCTGTTCGCCCGCGCCGTCTCCGTTGCCTCGCAGCCTCGTTCGCGGGTTGATCAGTCGCGCCACGACTGCTCCTTCGCCTCCATCTCTGGCCCGTGCTCGTAGCCAAGCAGGTGCAGCAGCCCGTGCACGAGCGGCTGCCGCCAGGCCTCGCCCACGACCTGCGGACAAAGGACGGCGTCGCCGAGCTGGCGCGGCACGCCGTCCGGCAGGCTGTCGCGTCCGTCGATCGGAAAGGAGAGCACGTCGGTCGGCTCGTCGATACCGAGATGCTCTCGCTTCAGCGCCTGGATCTCGTTCGGGCCGACGAAGACGAGGCCCAGCTCGCCCTCACCCACGCCCTCCGCCTCGAGCACGCTGAGGGCGAGCGCGGTCGCGCTCTCCTCGTCCACCTCGACGCCGCTCCGATTCGAGACTTCGACCGCGATCACGCTCGTTATCTGCTCCGCTCGGTGCCGGTCTCCTCCGCGTGCAGCCGGTAGGCCTCGACGATGCGCTGGACAAGCTTGTGGCGGACGACATCCTCATGCCCGAACCGGACGAAGGCGACACCGTCCAGCGAGCCGAGGATGTCCTGCACCTGGATCAGCCCCGACGCCTGGTCGCGCGGGAGGTCGACCTGGGTGACGTCGCCGGTCACGACCACCTTCGACCCGAAGCCAAGGCGGGTCAGGAACATCTGCATTTGCTCCGGGCTCGTGTTCTGCGCCTCGTCGAGGATGATGAAGGAGTCGTTCAGCGTCCGCCCGCGCATGAACGCAAGCGGCGCGACCTCGATCACGCCCTTCTCCATGTGCGCCGTCAGACGGTCGGGCTCGAGCATGTCGTAGAGGGCGTCGAAGAGGGGCCGCAGGTATGGATCGACTTTCTCCAGCAGCGTTCCGGGCAGGAACCCGAGCCGCTCGCCGGCCTCGACCGCGGGACGGGTGAGGATGATCCTGCCGACCTCGCGGTTCGAAAGCGACGCGACCGCCAGCGCCATCGCGAGATAGGTCTTGCCCGTACCGGCAGGCCCGATGCCGAAGGTGACCGTGTGGTTGCGGATCGAGTCGACGTAGCGCTTCTGCGTCACCGTCTTCGGGGCGATTTTCTTGCCGCGATGGCGCCAAACGACGTCGTCGAAGACCTCGCGGATGTCCTCCGTCTGCTCGAGCGCAGAGAGGACGGCGTCAACGGTCGTCGGGCTGATGTCGTGGCCGCCCTCGACCAAGTCCGCGAGCTCGTCGACGACCGCCCTGGCCTGTTCGACGTGCGGCTCATCGCCTTCGATCGTGAGCCGGTTTCCGCGCAGCACAATCGTGCACCGGAGCCGGTCGCGCAGAGCACCAAGCACGCCGTCGCCGATCGTGGCCAGTTCGGCCGCAACCTCGTTCGAGACGGAGAAAACCTCCTGCACCGGGCCTCAGTGTAGGGACCGTTCACGCACCGTCGCCCGGACGCGCAAGCACGAGCCGGAGCCAAGCTCAACCTGCCGAGCGGAGCGAATGTCACCCAATTGTCACGCCGCCGTCACACACTCGTCTGCCCGTGCCCGCTAGCGTCGAGGACGAGGGAGGAGGGTGAAGCCCCACCCATTCAGAGGGTGGGGGTGCGCGCGCGTCAACCTAAAACGGGCGGAAGTGCCGGCGAACTCGCAGGAGCGGTTCGCGGCTCAGGCCAGCTTCTCGCGCACCAGCTGGCTGACGACCGAGCCGTCGGCGCGGCCAGAGACCTGCGGCATCACGTCGGCCATCACGCGGCCGAGGTCGCGGATGCTCGTGGCGCCGACCTCGGCGATCGCGTCGTCGATGATCTCCTCGAGCTCGTCCTCGGACATCGGTGCGGGCATGAACTCCTCGAGCACCTCCAGCTCCTGCTCTTCCCCGCGCGCCTGCTCCTCCCGGCCGGCGCCGCGGAAGGCCTCGGCCGCCTCGAGCCGGCGCTTACGCTCGCGCTGGAGCACCTGCAGCTCCTCGTCGTCGTGCAAGGGACGCTGCAGTTCCTTCTCGGCGGAGCGGAGACTGGAGAGGATCAGGCGCAGGGCGTCTCGGCGCTCCTGGTCACGCGCAACCATCGCCCGCTTCAGCTCGTCCTCGAGGCGCACGATCAGACTCACTAGGGCAACCCCGTGGTGTGCCCGCCGAGGATGTGCCAATGGAGGTGAAAGATCGTTTGCCCTGCTCCTTCGCCGACATTGACGACCACGCGGTAGTCCTCGAGACCGGCGTCGCGGGCCGTGTCGGCCACGAAGTCGAGCATCCGCTTCGCCTCGTCCGGACCGAATTCGCCGATCTCCCGGAAGCTCGCGACATGCCGCTCCGGGATCACGAGCAGGTGCACGTCCGCGCGCGGGTTGATGTCCTCGATCGCGACGAAGCCGTCCGCCTCGCGGACGTGGTCGCCCTCCTTGTACAGCCGGCAGAAGAGACAATCGTTCTGAGAGCTCAAGGCGTAGGACCTCCCGGCGTCCTGACCGAGCCGGAGTTGGACGGCCGCACGGGCAAAGACCGCACGGCCTCCAGGCGGCGTGGCCGAGTAGACGCGTTCTGAGGACTCAAGGCGTAGGACCTCCCGGCGCCATGACTAAAGCCG
>Ga0075425_100007694_pt1 | contig 11400 bp, 12 predicted proteins | sample SoiMethybrSBSTD4_FD_75300 | JGI IMG/M metagenome (GOLD analysis project Ga0075425, IMG submission 75300) | Bulk soil microbial communities from a Populus tree surrounding site in Tennessee, USA - Soil MetaG P. TD hybrid SBSTD4 | ecosystem: Environmental > Terrestrial > Soil > Tree plantation...
CTCCAGCCTGGAGGCGGTGACGGCCAGAATGGTTTCCAGCCCGTGCAGGCCGCCGGAGGGGCCGACCGGTTCCACCGCACCAGCCTGGACCTTGCCCTCCGGCGGTAGGGTGCCGCGCAGGCGGGTCACATGCTCCACCAGCGCCTGAGAGATGAGGCCGGCGTCGTGCATGAACGCCAGGCCGGCAGCGTGCAGATCCTCTGCGGCCGGCGCCGTGCCGTCCCGGTTGGCCACCGGGGTGCAGCGCACCAGGGTGGCCGCGTACACGGCGTGCCGAACGCTGAACACTCCGGCGGTGATGCCGGGCGCGGGGCTGGGCATGGAGACATCCACGGCTGGACCCCAGCCGATGCCGCCCAGCGACACGGTGAGCTGCTCGCAGTCCCAGGCGAATGTCCTGGGCTCACCTGGCACCACGGCCTGCCGAGCGGGCAGCGGCACCCCTGCGGTGGCGAAGTGCCCGACGATGGAGGCCAGGAGATCCTCCGCCAGCGCGGCGACCAGCAGCCGGCGACCGGTGGTCACTTCTTCTTGCCCCGGGTGGCGTCCAGCTTGGCCAGCGCGGCTTCCAGATCGGGCGTCGGGGTGTCCTTGGTGGTCTTGCGGTGCCGGCCGGTCCGCTTCTTGGGTTGCGGCTTCTCCGGCTCCGCGTCCTGACTGGACTCCTCGGCCTGATCCTGCTCGGCGTCCCCCTGGGTGTCCTCCGGCTCGACCGGCTGCCAGCCGTCCTCGCCTTCCCAGCGGTGCTCCATGCCGGTCAGGTCAACCAAGGTGGGCGCGTATTCGGGGTCCGGGTCCTCGTCGTGCTCGGCGACGAGCTGGGCGCGGCGTTGCAGCTCGTCGCGGTCCGGCCGAAGATCGTCAGCCAGCTCGGCGCTCGTGCGGTGAGTCTCGAGCAGTTCATCCATGCTCGGCGAGTCGGCCGGCTGTTCCGGCTCGCTCTCCTGTGCGCGCCCGATGTTCGACGGGTGCAGCGGCGAGTCGGCGGGCGCCTTGGGGTCCACGTGCATGTCAGCTCCGCAGGGTTGTCGGGATATCGGGGGACCACACCCCGGCGGCCTGCGGGGTGGCCCGGGGGTTCACGGCGGCCAGCCACAGATCCACTCCGGGCAGCCCTACCTTACCCTTGTCCAGGTATTCGGAGGGGTCCACCACGGTCATCGACATGCCCTGCCGGGTGACCTGGGTGGTGCGCACTGGCAGCCGGCACGAGTTATCGTTCAGCGCGGCCTTGCCCATCTCGATGCCCAGCTCCACGGCGGCGGCCAGACCGGCCAGCGGCGGAGGCTCACCGTGCTCGTAGGTGATCTCCGTGGACTCATCGCACACCGCCCAGCCGCGTCCGTCCGTGCGCTCCAGCCAGCCCGCCCGCACCAGCCGGTAGTCGGTGAACGGCAGGCCGTTGATCGTTATGGCGGTCACGGCGGTCACCGGGGAGCGAGGCAGCCGCACTGCCATGGGGGAGGCGATATGCTGCCCGACCCAGCCGTTCGCCGGGCCACCCCACGCCCAACACCCACAGGAACCCCAGGTGCGATGGTAGGGCCAGGTGCCCTGACCGGGCTGCGGTGGGGCGGAGCGCAACGTAGCCGACTCCACGCACCCGCCGCCGTACCAGCGGCGGCCGGACAGCGCCCACAGGATCTCGCTGGCCATCAGCAGGTGTGCGTTCAGCTCATCATCGGACAGTGCGGCCACACTGGCGCGCTGGTTGGGTGACACGTCGTCCACCGTGGCCCACGAGGAACACAGGACAGCCGACACTTCAGACGGCGCCATACTTCCTCCTCTCCGCGCGGGGCCGGCGCCAGAGGGCGGAATCCCGGCGCCGGCCCCGCCTCACCCCGCCCGGACCGTCCAGCCGGGCAGTCAGGCGACCGTGACGTAGCCGGGGCTCAGATCCGGCAGGTCCGCAACCCGTGCGAACTGCCACACCCGGTTGGACACGTACGGCCAGTCATCCAGCGGGCCATCCCCCCAGTTCGGGTTCTGGTTGGAGAAGCCGGAGAAGCCGGGCAGCAGCGGGTTTTCCCCCTCCGCCTTCCAGTTGTCTGAAGGGGACAGGTAGCAGCGTGGCAGCACCCAACGGATGTAGGGCAGCGTGCCGGCGTAGGCGCCGTCCGCAATCGCTGCCGTCCAGAACTCCACGGACAGGCCATTGGGCACGGGCGCCGCGCCCACCTCCGGCGCCGCGTAGCCGATCTCCGTGAGGTTGCTGCCGGGCGTGGCGGTGACCACCGTGGCGTCCGGCGCGGTTCCGCCGGTCAGCCCCGACCCGTCCGCCAGAAGCTGCGGAACGTTGCCGGCGCCCGTGGTGAACGTGACCGTGTACGGCCCGGTGCCGGTCACCGTGACCGACCCAGGGTCCAGATTGTCCAGTGCCAGCAAGGCGGCCTGGATATCGGCGGCGATGGCATCGAAGTCCAGCGGCGTGGTGGTCTCGCCGTCGAAGGTCAGCGTGTAGGTGCCGCCGGTCGGCACACCAGAGATCGTCAGGGTCTGCACCTCGGCGACGGCCGGCGGGCCGGCGATGATGTCACCACCCTGGCAGAACTGGAGCACGTTGGGGTCCGGCTGGCAGAACTGAAGATCGGAGATCGTTCCGCGCTTGAGTGTCGGCGGGGCGAAGTAGTACAGGCAGGCGCTACCGGTGCCGCCGATCTGCTCCACCTCCAGCGCGTCCCGAAACTCCAGGCCCACGCCGATGGAAATCAGGCCGTTGGTCTGATAGCAGGTGTCCGAGCCGGCCAGGGGCGCCCCGACCGTGTCCAGCTTGGAAAGGCGGATGCCGAGAGCGAAAAGGCTACCGCTGCCGTCCCACATGTTTGTCCTCCTCGGTTGGGCCTAAGCGGCGGCCGGCATGTCTACTTCGATGGCGTGATGGTTGCAGGGGTCGAACACGGCAGCCGTGACCCGCTCGGCCACCAGCAGTGAACGGTTCTCCGACCACATCGGAATCTCCGTTACCCGGATCTCGCCCAGCAACACCAGCACCGGACCCGTGGCATACATCCAGTCCCCGGTGGTTGCGGTCGGCGCCACGCCAGGGGTGACCGTGGCGACCACCACGGCTGGCGTCGTGCCACCGGTCAGGCCGGAACCGTCTGCGGTCATCTGCGGGACGTTTCCCTGGTCGGCGCTGAACGTCACCGTGTGGTTGCCGGGCGTGCCGGTCACCGTGATGTCGCCTGGATTGACCCCGTCCAGATCCTCCAGGGTGTCCTGCACCAGCGCGGGAGACGCGGCGGCGGGGATCGGCGCCGTGGTCTGGCTCAGGTGTGTGAGGGTGAACGTGCCGCCGGAAGGGCCACCAGTGACCGTCACGGACTGCACCTCTGAGGTGCCGGCCGACAGCGGGCCGGTCCCCGTGTAGCCGGCGTCGGCCACCACCCTGGCACCAGTCGGGGTGTAGAGCAGGTTTCCGCGCTTCTCCAGCGCGGGGAACACCAGCGGCACCATGCGCACCGGCATGTGAATGAACACATCTTCGCCGAGCGCGCTCTGCCGGGCGGCCTCCTCGATCCGGCCGAGCGCCGAGTACGGCTCCCACGAGCCAGGTTCAACCTCGGCCGCCGGGCTGGCCAGGTAGCCGTTCACGGTGTCCGAGGTGCCGAACGCGGTGTAGGGGTCGGCCTGGGTAATGGCGCCGTTCTGAAGCTCGCGGGCCACCATGAAGCTGGTTACCGCCTCGGCCTGCCGGCGGATGCGGGTCACCAGCTCTTGGCCCAGGTTGCCGCGCGTACCGCAATCCTCCTCGATCCGGAACGCGGTGGGGCGGTGGTAGGCGGGCCCGTCGTCGCCGTCGCCCATCACGTCGCCGAAAGGGTCCTCGAGGCCGCACACGGGATCGAATCCGCGCGCGATGGGGCAGCGCTCCGGCCGCCACGCAAATCCGTCTTGCCAACGGGTGGGAACGTCGCTCGGGGTGATGGCGGCGGCCACCAGGCCGGTAGATGGTCGCTCGGCGTGGACCGGCTCAATCGGGCTGAACAATGCAGCCCTCCTCCCGTGTGGGCCCACCCCTGGCGGAAGGCGAGTGCCGCCAGGGGTGGGAGTCGGTCAGTCGGCGATGGCGTTGGTGTCCTTGGTGGCAGCAGACTGGCCGGTCGGCTGGACCTGCAACACCAGGTGGATGGACTCCACGCCCTTGAACATCGGGAAGGCGAACTCCTCGCTGAACGTCTGGAACCGGTTCTGGCTGTTGAGTGTGGAGTCGCGCACCACGCCCAGGTCCAGGGTTCCGCCGTCCAGGTACAGCCAGGTGCCCTCCGGGTAGAGCAGGGTGGAGATGGCGTCCGGGAAGCCGGGGACAGCCGACTCGTCCACCAGGTTGGCGTAGAACTGCGCCGGCACCACCACGTCAGGCGTCGGGCCGGTGATGTCCGCCGGGTCGATGCCGTCCAGGTGCCAGGTGGTGTTGACGTTGCGCTCGGCCAGCCAGCGCTCCAGCTCGGCATCCGTGACCGCCAACGCCTGGAGACCGTCGCCGACCATCTGCCGGGTGATGTCGGCGCGCATCAGGTTGCGGGCCCACAGCGGCGCCACCCAGCGCAGCGGCATGGAGCCGGCCAGGCGGTGGCGGTTGCGCAGGTAGGCAGTCATCTGGTCCAGCGTGACCAGAATGTCCCTGGTAGCCCCCAGCACCCGCGCCGAGTAGACATCCTTCGACTGGGTCTGGATCTGGGTGTAAAGCCGGTTCTCGGCGAACCGGGCGTGCGCCACACCCTGCGCCTCCAGGTTGGCCTGCATGCCTTCCGGGTCGAACCGGGTGGACATGTTGGACCAGGTCATGCACTGGTAAAGGGCCTCCACCTCGGCGGTGACGATGCCGGGGCAGTCGATCTCCACGCAGGTCTTGGGGACGATCGGGTCGGCCTCATCCTGCGCGGTGGTCCACACTCCGGTGGCCAGGGTCTGCCCGGCGCCGGAGATGTCCGGGCGCAACTGCACCCCGCCGCGCTCGGCACCGAACCGAACCACCGCGCTGTCGCGGATCGGCCGGTCCTGGTCGCCCACCACGTCGATGTCGTAGATCGTTTCGACGGGTGCGCACAGGCCGGCGGCCACCAGGGCGCTGTCCTCGGTGGGACCGGAGCGGATGCGCTGAGCCCGCGCCAGGTTGTCCCGGGCGTGGATGCTGGTGGCGGCGCGCACGGCGTCGCGGACCACGTGCTGGTTGCGGTCGGGGTCGGACTGCCGAGCCAGGTAGCGCTCCTCCGGGAAGGTGGACACGGCGGTCACGATCGGGTAGCGCTCGTATCCGCGCCCCCGCCCGGCCAGCCGGCGCCGATCCTCGAAAGCGCGGAGCACGTCGCTCATCGCCACCGGCTCACCGGCGGGGCTGTGCGCCACCCCGGCGTTGGCGAAGGTCTGCACGGTCACGCGGGGCAGCGCGGCGGCCGGCTTGCTGGCCGGCTTGTGCCCGCCGGTGCCCAGCGGCCGGCGGGGCGCGCCAGCGGCGGTGACCGCCGAATCGTCGCCGTCGCTGGCAGGCTTGTCGCCCTCGTCCGGGTCGGGCAGCGCTGGCTGGTTGGGCTCGGCGCGCTTGTCCGGCTGTCCCGGCTCGACCGGCTCCTGCTGGACCTGCGGGTCAGGCTCGGCCGGCTTGTCGTCCGACTTGTCGGTCAGGGCGCCCAGGGAACTCAGCCGCGCGGAGTAGTCGGCGGCCACTTTGGCGCGCTGGGCCTGCTCGGCGATGATCTGCTGGGCGGCCGACTCCAGCGCGGTGACCGCCGAAAGGTTGTCCTGGCTGGCCGGCTGGGAGCCGTAGTGGCTGGCGTCGGTGCGGATCGCACTCAGGGCGGCGGCCAGCTCCTCGGGGGTCGCCTCGCCGAGTCGGCCCAGAATGCCGGCGTCGAATGTCCGCGACATGGGGGGTCCTCATCTCTCGTCACAGTGATGTAACGGAGGGTGGACCGGCTGGGCCGGGAAGGGGTCCGACACGCTCGGCTGGGCCGGGGTCAGACGGCAAGACCTCCGCTGCGCGCAGCATAGGGCCCGGCTATGGGGGGTGTCTCGCCCGGGGGAACTCTAGGCGATGTCGCGGCGCGCCGGCTGATAGAGCGTTGCGGCGGCCAGCACCCGGCGCAGCTCCAGCGCCAGCGTGGGCGCGGCTTCGCCGAGCAAGTCCAGCGCCTGCTGGAGGTATTCGCCTCGGACGGTGGCGCGGGCGGCGTTACCCAGGCCGAGGGCCAGGGTGGCCAGCTCGTGGCGCTCGGCCACGGTGAGCTGCTCGGCGTCGGCGGTGGCACGGCGGCGCAGGTCGGCCAGATACTCCGGGTCGATCATCAGCCGGCGTCCGGGTAGTACCGGCGGAACCGGGCGCCCTGCGGGCAGGTGGCGAAGTGCGAGACGTGCAGGCCGACGCCACGGTCGCGCATGCCGGCGGCCTGGTTCTTGCGGACCACCCCCGCGTAGTAAACGCCGCCCTGCTTGGACAGGGCCACCGTGCCGTTATCGGCCGGCTTCACGTCCACCGGCATCACCACCGGCTTGCCCTTGCTGATGCGACTGGTGCGGCCGAAAACGATATCGGCCCGGCAGGCCCGGCAACTCTGCCAGTCCTCGGGGGGTACGTCCATGGGTCAGTCCTCCGGGGCGTCGGTGGGTTCGATCGCGATCTCGGTCCAGCCCTCACTGTCCCCCAGCAGTCGGACATTGCACACGTACGGCACGTAGCGCTCCAGGAGGGCCAGGTGGCGGGCGGGGTCCTGTCGGGCAGGGACCTGAACCACGATGTAGCCGCCTCCGTGCTTCTTCTCGTCGTACAGCTTGCCGATCACCCACCCGTCCAGCCGCTGCTCCTCCAGGATGCGCCGGACCGTCTCGTGGGCGGATACCAGGCTGCGTGGCCACCCCCCGCGCTCGACCACCGGCAGGCCGCACTGATCATCGAACAGCACCGACACAGGCCCGGCGGTCGGCTCGGCGTAGTCGCCGTACCAGCGCAGGCGGCGCCCGTAGCCGCCGTTGACGGACACGGCCACACTGCGCAGCACGCCCTGGTGGATGATCACCGCCACCACCGTGAGGATCTCGCCCGCGCGGTGGATGATCTGGTCGGCCCGCAACCAGTTCGGGTCCTGCGGGTTCGTCGGGTACTTCCAGGGGCTGGCCGGCGCGTTCTTGCCCATGGCGATCCTCTCGCGGGTGATCTGGACGGCCAGCGCCTCGTCCCCAGCAGTCTCGGCATCGGCCCGGATCTGGGCCGAGCGTGCCAGGTCAGCGCCGTACAGTGCGCAGCCATCCTGGTGTCCTTCATCCTGGATGATGCGCTCGGGGCAGCCGCACGCGGCCAGCGGCTCGTCCGGTGATTCCGAACGGGGCACCTCGAGCGCGGCGCGCACTTTGCGCCCCTGATCGGTCAGGCAGCAGAATCCGCCGCCCATGTCCACGGCCAGGCCGCGCGCCACCAGCGCGTTGATGGTGGTCCTCGTGGACAGTCGGGGCTCGTGCGGGCTACCCCGCCGCAGGGTCATCTTCATACCGGGGGATAGGTCGCTGCCGTTGGTCACCACGGCCGGCTTGATCATTTCCGGACGACGCTCTTGGCTCTGCTGGGCAGAATCGGAAGCCGGGGTCTCGACTGTCCACTTGCGATTCATGGAGTCCTGGTGGACATCGTGCGGTCCGCGCAGCAGGCAGGGCAGCGACCGGCCAGCCGGAGTCAGCTCGGGGTGTTCGACGGTGCAGCGGGGTTCGCCAACGTTCGCCGCGTGGTTGGTCTCGATCACCGCACGGGCGACCTCGCGCTCCTGGTGGCGCTCCAGCGTCTCGCGCATCCACTGCATCTGCTGGTGGGCCTGCCGGCGGGTGATGCGCTTGGCGTTACTTCTGCCGGCGCCACGGTCCGGCTGGTAGTAGTCGATGGCCAGCGAGCCGCCGTTAGGGCCGGCGTGCCAGTACAGCCACAGGGCGTCCCGGTCATGGCTGGCGCCGCTCTTGATGGTCCAGGTGTGGCTGGTGGTGAGGGAGCCGTTGACGCTGCCGTCGTAGGTGACGCTCAGACCACGCTCGGCGGCCGAGTCCAGCAGACGCTGGACCTTGGTGGGGGCAGTGGTGGCGGTGAAGTCCTGGGGGTTCATGGCGGTCACTTCTCGTTGTGGTTGCGGCGGCCGGCGGTGCGGATGGTCTTCCAGTGCGGGTACAGCCGGGCGGCGGCGGCGATCTGGCCGCCAGCGTGAACGGCCTCTGAGCGCTCCTCCTCGATGAAGTCCTTGGTCACCTGGGTGATGCCACGGCGGCGGGCCTGCACGGTGATGTGGTTGGCCAGGATTTCGGCGGCTTCAGTCTTGGTCATCGGGTCCTCCGTGGTGGCCGTTCCCTTGCTCCGCTCACGGTACACCCCTTGGTAGTAGGGGTCAAGTGTCAGGCTGGGCCTTGACCCCCCGCCGTGCAGGGTGTACCGTGAGGGCATGACGAACACCGAAGCCCTCCGCCCCGGCGACCTGATCCGGTTCCGCGACTCGCACATCATTGGGCGCGTCCGCATCAACCACGGCCCGATCGTCAACGGCGACGGCAGCGACGGCATCACCTGGGTGCAGCTCGTCGCCGGCCTCGAGCGCGGCGGCGACAACCTCCACCCCGCCACCTACCTGAGCCGCATCCCCGGAAACTGCGGCGTCTGCGGCTCTGACACGCCTTGCGGGAAGAACGGTTGCCCGCTCGGAAACTGAACGCCCACCAGGAACGACCCCTACGGAAGGACCCCGAAATGGATCACTATCAGCGCCTCGCGGAAGCCAGCTCGCTCATCGTGCGAATCAACGCACTGGACTCCGACCTCGGCGAGATGCTCGGCCGCGTTTTCGGGCACGCCGTGGCCGCGATGGACGCCGCAGACAGCCGCGCCTGGCTGGCCCACATGCAGACCACTTTCGACGGCCTGGACGCGCGGCGCGTGGCGGCTGTGCGGGAGAATCTGGCCGCCGAGTCGGCCTGCGAGATGTCGCTACGCGGCCGGGAGTACGGCCCGCAGTTCTGAGGCCGACACCCCCGAATCCAGACTTGACCCCCTGGATTCGGGGGTGTACCGTATCGGGTAGCAGGAACAACCAACCGGAAGGACCTCCCATGGCCGAGAAGACCACCGCCCGCCACGCCCTCACCGATGTGACCTGGGATGGCACCCTCAACGGCAGCTACCTCAACGCCCACCTGCGCGCCCAGCTCAAGCTGTACTGGCCGGCGCTGTCGGACCTGGCCCACCAGCTCCAGGACGTGCATCCCCACCTGGACGAGCACACATGCCGGATCCTGGTGGACGCAGCCGCCAACGGCCACCTCCCCGTACTGCTCACCCTGACCAACGGCCACCGGGAGATCGGCACGATCGGCGAGATCGGCGCGCACGCCAATGCCAGCCTCACCAGCAACACCTGGGGATTCGCCCGCCGGTACCGCCTCGATGAGGTGGCCAAAGCCGAGCTGCCGAATGCGGTGCTCGGCGACTGCGGGAACTGCGGCCACTGAGCCGCCGACCGGCCCGGCGTCCGACTTCACCGGGCGCCGGGCCGGTCCTTCTTCCACTGCGCTACGGCGGCGCAGGCTTGCGCCCTCGATCCCGCATGGATCTGCTGGCGACCCGGCAGGGAAGTGTCTCCCGTTGCGCACATCTTCTTGGCAGCGTTGACAGCCACCGCGATGGCGTGGGACTCGTCGTATCCAGCCTCCCGCTGGACATGCTTGGCGATCCGCTTGATGAACGGTGGCAAGTGCAGCTTCTTGCGCCCGGCGAACGGCTCACCCAGGAGGTCGCCGAGCGACTCCAGCATCTCTGCCGTCTCGCCCTCGGTCAGCCACGGGTGATCGCCCTCCAGGGCCAGGGTCAGCTCTGCGGTGGTGAGCGCATACGCCCACTCGAGCCGTTCCCGGGCGGCGGTATCGCGCTGCTCGGCCACCCATGCGGCCAACTGCGCCACAGCTCCGTCCTGCGGCGCGGCATCCGGCTCGGCCAGCGGAACCCCGGCGGCCACCAGCGCGGCCGGCTGGCCGGCCACCACGCGCACACGCGGCACCGGGAAGCCGGGGGTGTTCACGCCCAGTGCGGCCACCAGTTCGCGCCGGCCCCGGATCGGCCGCCAGTCCCCGGAGAAGGCCACGCCCCGGGCCTTGTGCTCGGTGAACTCGTCCAGGCCCGGCATCAGCCGGCCGGCGAACCAGATCCCGTGCTCGTCCTCGCCCACGTTGATCTCGTAGACCGCCGTGCAGGTGTTGTCGTAGTGCCGGGCGGCCTCGGTTGCCGACAGGGTCACCCCCGCGTGCCCGCCGGTCGAATCGCGCGACAGGGTGCCGTAGCCCACCGGGACCTCTACCACCTGCCCGGCTTCGTCCAGCGCCCGGGTGGAGTGCACCAGGAAGTAGGCATACCCGGAGGGGCTGCGCGGTGGGGTGATGCACTGGCCGGGGAACGTGACATGACAGGTGCCCCAGGTGGCCAGGTGACCGAACACGCGCCCGTCCTCGGTCACCGTGGCCGGGGTGGGGCCCTCGAGCTTGGGGTCGTCGAACCAGGCTGCGGGCGGCAACGGTGCGGCGGCGGCCACGATCGCCGACCCCCCGCCGAGCGGGTAGTCGGTGCGCTGGTTGCCGATCGCCACCCGAATACGGTCGAAGGTGACCGGGCCGGTGTAGCTCAACTGCTGGGGGTCCAGGTTGTAGCCGGCGGTGACGTGCGGGATGAACGGCCGGTGCTGCTCGGGGAACTGCGCGGCACCCACCTGCCGGGACAGTTCCCCGGAGATCTGCTCGGCCAGCGCGGTGACCGTGGTGATGTCACCGCCGCCGTCGAACAGGTACACGGTAGCCGGCTCCTGGCCGGCCGGGCCGCCGTTCGGGTTGAACTGGGCGTGGGCGAACACGTTGAGCCGAAGCGGGCCTTCCTGCGCCGGGGACACGTACAGCATGTCGCATTCGGGCGGCTCCTCACTCGCCTCCAGCGCGCGTTCCATAGCCTGCCGGCACTGCTCCTGCGCGTCGGTCGCCGAGCGCGCCACCGCGTGCACAGCGGCGATCTCCTCCGGCCTCCAGGTCGTGACCTCCTCGCCCAGGTAGGTCAGAGTCAAGTGCAGCTCGTCGGGGCGGTCACCGGCCGGCACCGCCAGCAGTCCCGGCTCGGCAGGGATGAGCGCCACCATGCCGCTGGTGGAAAAGTCCAGTGCGGCCGGCTCCAGGTCCTCCCCGGTGAGCACGTCCGCGAACGGCTCCGCCTCGGCGAGGCCCTGATCACGCAGCGCCTCGCCGATCACGTCCAGCGCGTGACCCACAGCCTCCGGGGTGAAGTGCTCCTCGATCGGCGCAGCCAGGCACGGCCCGCACTTGTCGCCGATCTCCGCCGAGCGCCACGACGGGATGGCCGGGCCGGCGGCCACCAGCGCCAGGGCCTCGGTGCTCGGGGTG
>Ga0075425_100007695_pt1 | contig 11399 bp, 8 predicted proteins | sample SoiMethybrSBSTD4_FD_75300 | JGI IMG/M metagenome (GOLD analysis project Ga0075425, IMG submission 75300) | Bulk soil microbial communities from a Populus tree surrounding site in Tennessee, USA - Soil MetaG P. TD hybrid SBSTD4 | ecosystem: Environmental > Terrestrial > Soil > Tree plantation...
TCGCGCTCCGTGTCCAACTCGAGCAAGCTGAAGTATGTCGAAGCCACATCGCCCACCAATATCATCATCACTGCTTTGCGATCTTCCTCAGAAGCCAGCAACTGGGCGCGGGCCACTTCGGTCTGGCGGCGCAGGCGTCCCCAGACATCAACCTCGAAGGAGAGCAAGTTGACCAGGACGCCGCCGAACGTTCTCTTCTGTTCGAAGCCTTGTGGAAGGGGGAACGAGCCGCTCGCGGAATTGCGCAGCGTCGTGATGTCGGTGCCGACCTCGATGGCAGGAAACTCGTCCGCTCGTGTGAGCCCGAGATTGGCGCGCGCCGCTTGCACGCGTGCTACAGCCTCGCGTAAATCGTAGTTCGATTCAAGGGCGACGCTGATCAATTCCTGGAGTTGCGAATCCTTGAAAAGCTCAAACCATTTCAGGTCGGCAAGCGAATTGGGATCGGAGAGCGGATTCGGGTTGCCCGTCCCGCGGAATACATCAGGTGATGCGACCACCGGCCTTAGGTATTTAGGGCCGACGGTGCAACCCGTCAGCAGCATCATGATTAACGCTCCCATCAGCAATGGCTCCTTCATTCCGCATTTCACCTTCCTGATTACTCTCTTGCTCATCTCAGTCTCCTGTTGCAGGGGCCGGCTCTTGCGGCGCGCCCCCGGTTGCAGGCTTCCTGTCCGCACCTGAAAGCTTCGCCACCAAGTAGAAGCTCACCGGGATGAGGAAGATGGCGATAACTGTTGCGGCCAGCATGCCGACGATCACCACAGTGCCGAGGATGCGCCGCCCTGCTGCCCCCGAACCGGACGCGAGCCACAACGGTACGCAACCTCCAATGAAGGCGAACGAGGTCATCAGAATTGGGCGCAAGCGCACGCGCGCTCCTTCAAGTGCTGCGTCCGCCAAGCCGCGTCCCTTTTCCAACTCGATCTTGGCGAACTCGACGATCAGTATCGCGTTCTTTGCCGCAAGACCAATGAGGACGATCAGACCAATCTGGGCATACACGTTCAGGTCGTAGCCGCGCAGCAAGAGCCCGGCGAAGGCGCCAAAGATGGCGATCGGCACCGTCAGCAGCACAGACAACGGCAGCGACCAGCTTTCATATAGCGCCGCCAGGATCAGGAAGACGAAGACCAGCGACAGAGCAAACGACATCATCGCAGCCCCCGATGCTTGCCTCTCCTGGTAGGAGAGATCGGCCCAGTCATAGCCCATCTCGGGCGGCAGGACTTGCCTGGCCACCTCTTCGACCGCGGCCATCGCCCGACCGGAACTGTAACCGGGTGCGGCGGCGCCTATGACCTGAGCGGCTCGATAAAGATTGAAACGGTTGGTGTATTCCGGGCCGCTGATGTTACGCGTGGTCACCAGCGCCGAAAGCGGAACCATATTCCCCTGATTATTCCGCACAAAGTACCTTCGGATGTCCTGATCGTTCCGGCGCCCTTCCCCTTCCGCCTGCAGGAACACGCGCCACTGCCGGCCAAAGCGGTTGAACTGGTTAAGATAGAGGCCGCCCAGATAGGCTTGCAGCGTTTGGTATACATCCGCTACGGCAACTCCCTGTTTCAATACTTTGTCGCGATCCACATCAGCGTAGATTTGTGGGACGGAGCCAGAGAACTGCGAAGCGACTCCGGCCAGCTCCGGACGCCGGCGGGCAGCGGCGAGGAAACTCTGCAGATTCTGGTCTAGAAATTCGGCCGACCCGCCGCTGCGATCCTGCAGCCAGAAAGAAAACCCGCCTGAGCTGCCGAGTCCGGGAATCGACGGAGGCATAAAGGCGAAAGCTATTGCCTCCGGCACTCGGGCCGCCAGAGTTTGGTTCAGGCGATCAACAATCGCTCGCGCTCCGTGTTGCTCATCGGTGCGCTCATCCGATGGTTTGAGACTAACGAAGAAGAAGCCCTGGTAACTGGCTGAAGTGCGAGTCAGCAGACTGAAACCGCCAATGGTGTTGTAATCCCGCACTCCTTCGGTCTGGCCGAGGATCCCCTCGATCTTCCTCAACACCTCGTCCGTCCTCGACAGTGACGCTGCCGCTGGAAGCTGCACGTTCAGGAATACGTAGCCGTAGTCTTCTTCAGGCAGAAAGCCGGTCGGCAGCCGTCTACTGATGAGGGCATCCGCCAGAATGAAGACGGCGAGAATCAACATTCCCACAATCGCCTTGCGGATAAGGCCGTGGCTCCAGTTGACGTACCCGTGCGTTGCCTTCGTAAACACCCGATTGAAGCCCCCGTAGAAGCGCGCAAGAATGCCGTGCGACTCCGTGCGCGGCCTGAGCAGCAGCGCAGAGAGCGCGGGCGAGAGGGTCAGCGCGTTGAAGGCGGAAATGAGCACGGAGATCGCAATCGTCACCGCGAACTGATTGTTCAGCCGACCCTGAATGCCGCCTATAAACGCCACGGGCAGGAAGACTGACGAGAGGATCAGAGCAATGCCGATCACCGGCCCCGAGACCTCCTTCATCGCCTGGATCGTGGCCTCGCGCGGAGACACTCCCTTCTCGATGTGATGTTCGACCGCTTCGACAACCACGATCGCGTCATCAACGACAAGACCGATCGCGAGCACCAGACCGAACAACGACAAGGTGTTGATTGAAAAACCCAACAGGGGAAACACGGCGAAGGTGCCGACGAGCGACACCGGCACGGCGACCGCCGGGATGAGAGTGGCGCGCCAGTTTTGCAGGAAGAGGAAAACGACGATGATAACGAGGATCATGGCCTCGATCAGCGTTTGCACGATCTCGCGGATGCCTTCGCTCACCGGCAGCGTGGTATCGAGTGAGACCACGTAATCGAGGTCGGCTGGAAACCGCCCTTTCAGTTCCGCAATAGTCTTTTTGACCCCATCGGCAACCTCGAGCGCATTTGAGCCCGGAACCTGAAAGACCGCGATGATGGCGGCAGGCTGCCCATTAACGCGCGACGTCTGCTGATAGTTAAGAGCGCCGAGTTCAATCCTGGCGACGTCCTTCAATCGCACGACTGACCCGTCGGGGTTGGAGCGCACGACGATCTGGCCAAACTCTTCGGGCGTCTGGAGCCGCCCCTGCGCTCGAACTGTGTAGGTCTTCTCCACCCTCTCCGGCAGAGGCTCAGCACCCAGCTGGCCGGATGGGTTGACAGTGCTCTGCTGCCGGACCGCGCCCGCGAGATCGGGAACCGAGAGACCAAGTGTGGACAGCACGTCCGGCTTGACCCAGATGCGCATCGCGTAATCCGTCGCGCCAAAAACGCGCACCTGCCCGACGCCAGGCACTCTGTAGAGTGCGTCGTTGATGTTGATATTGGCGTAGTTTGCGAGGAACAGCGAGTCGTGAGTGTTGTTTGGCGACAAGATCGAAATCACGAGCATCGGAAGTCCCGTGGATTTGTTCAGGCTGATCCCGAACTGGTTAACATCGACGGGAAGGTTCGGTTGCGCCTGCGCTATGCGGTTCTGGACATTTACCTGATCGGTGTTGACGTCGGTTTCAATACCGAACGTCACAGTCAGCTGCATCGTCCCATCGTTGGCGTTGGTCGACTGCATATAGAGCATATTGTCCACGCCGTTCATCTGCTGCTCGATCGGAGTGGCGACCGACTGCTCGATGGTGATGGCGTCCGCTCCGGTGTAGGTCGTGGAAGCGACGATCTGGGGTGGCACGATCTCGGGGAACTGGGCCAACGGCAGATCGCGCATGGCGATGAAACCGACGACGACAGTGAGAATGGCGATGACCATCGCGACGATTGGCCGATTAATGAAGAAATTGGAGATCATGGATGAGCCGCTCCTATTGCGCTGACCTTGGTGAAGGCGCGACAAACGGTTTCGGGTTGACCACTACGTCCGGCCTGACCTTTTGTGTGCCTTCGGCGACGACTCTTTCGCCCGCCTTCAATCCTTCCTCTATAATCCACATTGATCCGACGCGATTGCCGACCTTGACGGGTCGAACGCTGACCTTGTTATCACCGCCCACAACGGCGACCTGGTAACCGCCCTGCAACTCTGTGACGGCCCGTTGCGGCACGAGCAGTGCGCCTTCTTTGATGCTGGTGACCGTGCGTACCCGGCCATACTGGCCGGGCCGAAGAATGTCTCCCGGGTTGGGGAAAAGCCCGGCAAGCCGGATCGCTCCTGTTCTCTGATCGATCTGCCGGTCCGCGACGAAGAACCGTCCTTTCCGGGGATAAGTGGTGCCATCAACCAGGACCAACTCCAGTTCAAGTCTTCTGCTTGCCGCGTCTCGTTGGCTCTGAGTCGGGTTTAGTCTCGTAAAGTCCAGATACTCCTGTTCTGTAGCGGTGAAATAAGCCTTGATGGGATCCACAGTAGAAACCGTGGTGAGAGGTTCACTGGTTGGGCTGACCAGGTTGCCGACCTGGGCCAGAGCGATGCCGGCGATGCCGTCAATCAGAGAAGTGATTTTAGTAAAACTCAAGTTGAGTTCGGCACTCTGTACCGCTGCTTCGGCCGCCGCGACCCCAGCTTTGGCGGCAACGATAGCGGCTTTCGCCGTCTCGATCCCGGCACTCGAAGCCTTCACTTGGGCCAGAGCGGCGAGATTGGCTTGAACGGCGTTATCGAGCTCCTGGTCGGTGACCGCCTTCTCCCTGGCGAGCGGAGTGTAGCGATTCACATCGAGCTGAGTCTTGCCCTGATTCGCCTCGGACTGTGTCAACTGCGCCTGCGACTGCAAGAGTTGCCCGTCGGCCTGCGTGAGTTGCGCCTGGGCTTTTGCCAGATCTCCTTTCGCGTGATCGACCGCCGCCTGAAACGGCCTTGCGTCAATCTCGAACAGTGTCTGTCCTTTCTTGACGAAAGAGCCTTCAGTGTAGTTTTGACTAAGCAGGTAACCGGAGACCTGAGCCCGGATCTCAGCGTTGACCATGCCGTCGAGCGTGCCGATCCATTCGCTTTGAATCGGGACGTCCTGCTGCTCAACCTGCGTCACCTCAACTTCGACCGGAGCCGCCGCTTGCGGTGCCTCGCGGGACTTGGAGCGACCGAGGACAAGCACAACGACAAGTATCAGACAACCTGTTGCCGCGCCAATTTGTAGTTTGTGTTTCAACTCTCGTCCCTTTCTGTGAGCAGATGGTGAGTGTCATTCCACAGCAGGATGGCAGGGTGGTTCCGATTGTTTTCATAGCCGAGCGTGCTCACACTGGCTGCGCTCAGCATGAGAAATCGTGCAACAAGTGTTTCGATGCCTAACCAACGCATAGCGAGTACCCGCAGAAGATGCCCGCTGGAAAACAGCAACACATTTCCATTCACTCCGCGGATGCGCGTCACGATTCGAGCCGCGCGCTCCGCTACTTGCTCCGGTGACTCGCCGCCCGGACAGCCGTCGCGGAAAAGCTGCCAATCCGGACGCTCGGCCAGGATGTCTGCCGTCAGGCGACCTTCATACTGGCCGTAGTTCCATTCGACGAGGTCGACATCAATAGCAGCAGCGGAATCGAAGCCTGCCAACTCGCATGTTTGTACCGCGCGTCGCAAAGGACTCGTGTATACCCTCTTGAACGTAATTCCACCGAACCGTTTGCGGAGTTGTCGCGCATTGAATTCTCCACGCTCAGTTAGAGGTATGTCAGTGAGGCCGGTATGCTGCCCAGTTACAGTCCATGCCGTTTCGCCGTGCCTGGCGAGATAAACAGTTGGATACATTTCCATAGAGTGGCTCGTTAATCCGTCACGTTCTCGATCGCAAAAGCTGCAGCCCCGACCAACGCAGCATTTGTAGTGATGACGTGAATTGGAATGCGCTTCATCAGTTCCGAAAAGCGACCTTTATTTGTAAAGGCGCGCATGAACGCGGGCTCCTGCAGCACAGGCAGGGTGCGCAAGGCGATACCGCCAGCCAGGTAAATCCCTCCGGTAGCGAGAACCTTCAACGCAAGATTTCCTGCTTCGTTGCCGAGAATCGAGACAAACATCTCTATTGTGGCCCGGGACAATTGGCTCTCACGGTGACGGTAAACGGCTGCGTCGATGATTACTTTCGTGCGATCTTTCGCCGAAGCGATTTGTTGCGTGACTTCAGGCGCATCATGGAGATGCCCGACGTCACGAAGGTATTCATAAATGTAGGGAATGCCGATTCCAGAACAGACTCGTTCGACACTGACGTGGGCGAACCGGGTCAGCATGTATTCGAGTAATCGAATCTGCCCGATCTCCGTCGCAGCAAAATCCGCATGGCCACCCTCGGAGCCATGCGCGACGTAACGTGATCCATTCCACGCGAGAAACGACTCGCCCAAGCCCGTACCAGGTGCGATGACTCCGATGGCAGTTTCGGAAATAGGCTCGCCTGTGTTCAACGTAACGACATCGCTTTTTTGCAAAATGGGAATCGCTCGCGCGACTGCCTCCAGATCGTTCATCAGATGGACGGATTTCAGTTTCAAGTCAGTCGACAGCGAGTCTTCATCCATGACCCAGGGCAAATTCGTCGTCACAACGGATTTCTCGATAACAGGTCCGGCGACATCAAAAGTCGCGTGGTTTACTCGCGTTCTCACCTCGGCAAGAAACTCGATGACTACCGCCTGCAGGCTGGCGTAGTCGGCGCTGTGGAATTGCCTTCGAGCGACCGGGGAATGTGGGCTCGATCCGCTCGTGTAAATTGCCAAGTCGGTCTTCGTAGCGCCTACATCACCAACAAGTAACATGGCCAACTCCGGACTGCGGCGATTGGGTCATCGGTGAGCCAAATGCTCTCTTCGCGTGCGCGGAAGCGAAGCAGTTGCGATCGCGCGATCCACTGAAAACGCACCTGCGCCGCGGATCAACAGGAATCCTGTGATCGCGAGCACCAGCAGGTGAAATTCGAAACCCTCACCTTTTTGCGCGCCACTCCAATTCATGAAAAACCCAAAGGCTCTGTGGACCGTTGCAATAGCAACGACCATATTGGTTGCGATGCCGAGAGCAGCGATCCGGGTGAGGAATCCGAAAATCAGTCCCAGTCCGCCGAAGAACTCGGCTGCAATTGCCAGAAAGGCGAGCGGAGCCGGAATATGCATTAGGTGGGTGAAGAGATCCATCGTTCCCTGGAAACCGGGACCGCCAAACCAACCCAACATCTTCTGCGCGCCGTGCGCGAAGAAGACAAACCCCAACACCACCCTTACAATGGCTGTCGAGATGCTGTCTTCGGTGGCAAATAGTCTCAGAACCATATTGCTGTCTCCATTGTTCGGAAAAGTCATCCTCACTTCCCATGCGTACGATCTGCCAACTTCTCCTGGTGCCCGCCAAATTGATAGCGCATTGCAGAGAGCACCTTGTCGGCGAACTCCGTTTGTCCTCGCGAACTGAAGCGCGCATATAAAGAGGCTGTGAGAACTGGCGCAGGCACGGCTTCGTCAATGGCGGCTTTGATGGTCCATCGGCCTTCGCCCGAATCCGACACTCGCCCCTCGAACGTGGAAAGTGCAGGATCCTGCAGCAAGGCAGCGGCGATGAGGTCCAGGAGCCATGAGGCGATGACGCTGCCGCGTCGCCAGACCTCGGTAATGTCCTGGAGATTCAGGTCGTACTGGTAATGCTCAGGACTGCGCAACGGTGTGGTTTCGGCATCGACTCCGCCTTCCTGCTTGCCAACGTTTGCCGAGTGAAGGATTCCTAATCCTTCGGCATATGCCGCCATGATCCCGTACTCGATTCCGTTGTGTACCATCTTCACAAAATGACCTGCGCCGTTTGGACCGCAATGCAGATAACCTTGTTCTGCGGTGCCGGCGAGCTTTTCCCGTCCAGGCGTACGTCCGATGTGGCCGTCACCGGGAGCGAGGGCGGAAAAAATTGGGTCGAGGTGCTCAACCACCCTGGTCTCACCGCCAATCATCAGGCAATAGCCCCTTTCAAGACCCTTCACGCCGCCACTCGTTCCAACGTCCAAATAGTGAATCCCATTCGCCGCAAGTTCCTTTGAGCGCCGGATGTCGTCGATGTAATACGAATTTCCTCCATCGACGACGATGTCGCCATCCTCAAGGTAAGTCACAAGGTCTGCGATCGTCTGGTCAACGGCTGCGGCCGGAAGCATCAGCCACACTGTCCGCGGCTTCTCCAGCTTGGTAACCAGGTCCGAAAGCGAAACCGCTCCGAGTGCGTTTTCCTTCACCACGTCACCCACCGCTTTCGGTGACCTGTCAAACACGACGCACTCGTGACCTCTATGGATCATTCGCTGGACCATGTTCGCACCCATCCTGCCGAGACCTACCATTCCCAATTGCATATTCATCCTTCTCTGAAATGTCTAACGTGCTGGGTTCAGAGCTCTTTTACCGCACAACTTTCTTCCGCGATTTTCCCTGAGAGGACTTCGGCGTTAGAGTCACTTGCTGGCTCTCCTGTGAATGAGCCCGAGCCTGCAATTCGACGGTGTAATCCTTGCCTTCCCATCGGTTCTCATCTACCCACAGGAACGTGAATCGAATCGTTGTGCTCTGTACAGGCAGTGGGAGGTCGACAAATTCGATATCGACGCTGGTCGCCATGGATCGTGTGTCCGTAGAATGCAGCCATTCATCGCTCGTCCAATGCAGCAGGAAAGGCGAAGTCGCCTGTATGCGCAGGCGCGTGCCGACCGCGATCATTGGCACCTGACGATTGAATTTCCACACCTCTATGGGACGGTGCTCCCGATGGCCCCGCACATAGCGGTCATATGCCGGTTCGATCACATCACAGCTTTTGCCGTCCACCAGGGAGTGACGCAGCTTCACGTATTCCGCATGTGCCCACAAGAGAGGCATAGCTGCGCCGGTCTTTCGACCGAAGAGGAAATGACGCGATGGCAGGTCCGGTGCATCCCAGATCTGCTCGGGTATCAAACCAATGCCTCCGGAAAATTTCTCGAGGGCGCGGAGATAGGGCTCTGGATCTCGGCCAGCGGCAAGCTCGTAATGACCTCGCTCGGCCGTCAACAGCGGCCACGCACGCCCGACTCCCCAACCGTTATATGAGGCGCCATCATCACGTTGACCAAATCCATCGTGATTGTAGCGTCGCCAACACGGACCGAAGGGGGTGTCCACCTTTAGTACAGCGTCGACGACGCGCAGTGAGTCCTGTATCAGGGAGTCATGTGCGTCACGAATTCCATAACGCACCAGTTCGAGAAAGCCGGCATCAACGATTTCCTTAGCAGGAAATTCAGCGCGATCACCGGGACCCTGATTTGCTAAGACCAGTGTTCCACAATTGGGATCTTCGTCTGTGCAATGACGGATATCGCCTGGATTGATGCGGATGTAATGCCGGGTTACCCCAGGGACGAGCGTCCCTTGCGTCGTGACTGTCCAACGGTCGATATGTGATTCGAGGAAATCCGCGTAGTCACGGACGAATTCGGCTGTGCCTTGGTCGCCTCGGTCGGCGAAGAACTCTGCTGCGCATATCAGCGCCGCAATGTGGACGGCCAGGGTTGATGGTGAGTAGCCGCTGGCTTCCTCCCACCGGTCTTGCGCGGTGACCGGGCCTTCTCGGATGAGGAACCCGCAGGCGCGACGAACCATGCTGTAGGGATCGAAGTTTCCCAACGCATCTAGTTTCCACAACCGCCACGCCAGAAGAACTGGCAATGCGACTCCGTCCAACTGTATGCCGCGCCAATGAGGCCGGCCGTCGATCCAGAAATTCTGGTAAAACCCCCCGTGGCCGCGCTGCGACACGGCGAGATAAATTAGTGCGCGTAATGGTGTGTGCAAGTCGCCAACTGCCAGCAGTGCGGTCACGCACTTCACCATGTCCCGTGTCCACACGAGATGGTAGCCACCAAGTTCCTCATCGCCTTTTTCGTCACCCCAGGGAATACTCAGTGACGCGATCATGGCTCCCGGATAAGTCTTGTCCTCATGCGCGAGCAGGAGATTAACGCTGCGTTCGAACAGCTTGGAACTCTTCGATCCGGCCGTGAGCGCAAACCGTTTGGATGTCCGGTCCCATTGTCGAGTGAAAGCCTCGAGCGTCTGTTCAAACGGAATGCTCAACGACTGCGCAAGCGTGCTAAGGGCATTGTGCCTGTTCGTACCGAACGCGAGGGCGAGTGTGAATTTGTTGGAGTGTGAGAGATCGAGCCCACCGGTTAAAGCGATGTTGCCGTCAAGGACCGCATCGTATTGCCAATCGAGGCGATAATTATCCGCCAAGTCGGTCCAGCCATCATTCACGCCGACGTAACCGCAGGAACATTCCGTAAAAGGAACGGTGGCCCCGATTACGAGCCAGGTATTACCTTTGTGGGCGACCAGGACTGTGTGCCCGTCGAACCGAAGCACCTCACCATTGTTGTGCCAGCCCCCGATTTCAAGGTGCGGTGCGCAAAGCACATACATTCTCAATTTCGGCAGCAACTCAGGAGGTGCGTCCAGGTGGGTTTGTATCAGAAGGCAATTCTGATGCGGGTCGCCAAGGATCGTCTTATGGATGCTGTAGCGACCTTCCTTCTCCCGGTTCGTGGCGGTAAAGCCAAGCGCCGCTTCAGAAATGCAATCGATCTCTCCAACAAAGTTTCTACGCTCATCGTGAAAAAAGTTCTCGCCGTCGGTGACCAGGAACTGCAGGTCACGAATTTGTGGTGAATCGATGGTTGGGTAATACACCTCCGTCACACAACCGTCATCCAGGGTGTACCAGACGCGACTGGAAGTTGAATATGCAGTTCCAACCGCTGCTTTCGTGCCTCGCGTCCACCGAGGTTCAATGCCCGGACCACCCGGGGCGAAGCGTGGAATGTTACGACTGCTCAATTGCGAGACTCCTTTCCGTTTGACTCCCGACCATCTCCACCTCTCTACTCCGCCGCCTTCCTGGGCGCCAATTCCCGCAAAAGGCCGAGCTGACGCATCATGGCAAGCGCGTCCGTCATGACGGCGTCTTCGACGACTTTGCCGTCACGAATGGTGTAGATGTGGATCGCCATCCACTCGATACGATCGCCCGTGCCGGGAGATCCGAGGAATTCCCCGCGATGCGTACCACCGAAGCGATCGACGAGTACGACCTTGTCGCCTTCCGCGACAACATCGAGCACCTCGGCTCGCGCGTCGGGGATCGCTTGATAGAACATCTCGTAGAGCTTTCGCCGGGCACCGGGTCCAACCTCGGGGCCTGCAGGGGGGAAGGCTGAGAGTCCGCGCTCGCGGAACTCGGGATGCAGCACATCTTCAAGCAGGTCAAGTCGGCGGCCGTTGAAAACCTCGACCAGTCGTAGCGCGATGGCCTTGTTCGCTTCGAGATCAAACATGCTGATAACCTCCGTGTGGCCCACGAATTGTCTTCTTGGCGATCCTGGCTTCATCGTTGGTTTCCCTTATGATCGGATTTAAACTCATGAGGCCCCTCTTTGATACGCGAGTGATGCGGTTCACCTGGCG
>Ga0075425_100007696_pt1 | contig 11398 bp, 11 predicted proteins | sample SoiMethybrSBSTD4_FD_75300 | JGI IMG/M metagenome (GOLD analysis project Ga0075425, IMG submission 75300) | Bulk soil microbial communities from a Populus tree surrounding site in Tennessee, USA - Soil MetaG P. TD hybrid SBSTD4 | ecosystem: Environmental > Terrestrial > Soil > Tree plantation...
GAAGCGCAAGCCGAACTGGACCGGGCGCTGAGCAACGCTGGAGTGCCGGCCCCGGTGAACGGGCGCTAACCGGGGAGTTTCAGTCGATCAGGCGGTTGGCGCGGAGGGCGATGGTGGGCGACAGCGCGAGATTGAGCGCGGTGGCGGTTCGCCGGTTGATCACCATGTCGATGGTGCCGGGCATCTCGATGGGCAGGTCGGCCGGCTTTGTCCCCTTGATGATCCGGTCCACGAAGTAGGCGGCGCGGCGATATGCGTCGAGCAGGTTCGGCCCATACGACACGAGAAACCCGCTCTCCGCATAGGGAGCCCACCCTGCCGCGCTCGGCAGCCGCTTGGTGAGAAAGAAGCGGGCGAGGGCCACCCGGTGCGCGTTGGTGAGCGAATCCGGGAACACCACCGCCCCCTCGGCTCGCGCCGCGACCAGCGCGGGGAGCGCCGAGTCGAGCTCGGCATGGTTGCGCACCGGGAAATAGTCGACGCGGATCCCGAGGCGTGAGGCCGCAGCCTTCGACGCCTCGAGCTCACCGGACTCACCGGGGTGGGCCGGATTGGCGATGATCGCGACGCGGCTCAGGCCAGGCACCAGCTCCTTCAAGACCTCGATCCGCTTGCCGACCAGATCGAGAGAGAGGAGGCTCACGCCGGTCAGATGGCGGGCTGGACGCGCGACGCTCGTCGTCAGCCCGGCCACCACCGGATCTCCGCTGAATACGAAAGTGGTGGGAATGGCGGGTGAGAGGTGCTCCGCCTGACGCGCGGCGGCCCCCTGCGTCACCAGGACCTCGGGCTTCAGGGCGACGAGTTCGAGGGCAAGCTGCTCGGAGCGCTCGCGAGAGTAGTCGCCGTAGCGGGCATCGAGGACGAGGTTGCGCCCCTCCTGGTAGCCGAAGCTTCCGAGCCCCTCGCGAAACGTCTCGAAGTAGACCTCCGTGTCCTGCTTGCTCCCCCCGGCCAGCCACGCCACACGATGCGTCCGGATCGCCTGTCCCCAGGCGGGCCGGGCCGCCGCCGTGATGGAGAGGCCCGCCAGGACGAGGAATCGACGTCTGTTCATGAGCAGGAACCCTAAGCCAACCCGCACGCTCGCGCAAGCCGTCGCCGCAGACTCGGTTGACGCTCGCGCGAGTGGGCGGTAGCATCCGAGCCGGATGCCCTTCGCTTACTTCGAGCGGCTCTCGCGGCGCCAGCAGGGCATCTATCTCAGGAGCGACCGGATCAGCGCCGTTCCCCTTCCCCACGCGCCCGCCCTGCGCCCGCTCGTGGTCGAGCTGGGCGCCGCCCTCGAGAGCGGCGACCGCACCCTCACGGAGGCGGCGTCCCAGCGGCTCGCCTCCGCCCTCTCGCGCGAGCTCGGCCTCCCCTCGGTGCGCGTGACGGTGCTGGCCGCGCGGCCCCACGCGAAGTGGGGCGAGCTCCACGGCCTCTACGAGTCGACGGGAAAGCCCGGGAAGCCGCCCGTCATCACCCTCTGGATGCGCACGGCGCGGCAGAAGCGCGTGGTCGCCTTCCGGACGTTCCTCCGCACGCTCCTGCACGAGATGGGGCATCACCTCGACTACACGCTGCTGAAGCTCGAGGACTCGCTGCACACGCAGGGGTTCTATCAGCGCGAATCGCACCTCTTCCATCAACTCGTCACCGACGGGGGACCCGGCATGGCCACGCTGGACGAGCAGCTCGCGCGCATGGAACGGACGGTCGACGACTACGCGGCCGCCATCAAGAGCGTACCGGATGCCAAGCTCTCGAAGCGGCCCGACGACAAGAACTGGTCGGCCAAGGAAGCGCTCTGCCACGTGCGCGACATCGAGGAGGCCTTCATGATGCGCTTCCAGAGCATGCTCGCCATGGACGAGCCCAAGTTCCTGCCCGTGGAGCCCGACCGCTGGGCGGTGGAGCGCCAGTACCAGCGCAACGACGCCCAGGAAGCCCTCGCCGCCTTCAAGGCGCGGCGCGACGAGACGCTGCGCTTCCTGCGCGGGCTCAAGCCCGAGCAGTGGGACCGCGGCGGCATCCACGCCACGCGCGGGAAGATGACCGTCAAGGACTTCGTGGAGCTGCTGGCCTGGCACGACGACAATCATCTCGACCAGCTCAAGCGCGCCCTCGACGGCAAGGCCTGAGCGGGTCGCGGGCAGGCCCCGCCTGCGCTGCCGGCGAAACGAGCAGGCCGGCATCCCGCGCGGGTGGGGCTCTCTTCGCACAACTCGCTGAATCTGCGCTAGAATCCCGCCGGTTCCGATCTCCGGTGTCCGGGCACGGTGTTTGTAACCGTCCGAGCCGCTCACACCAAAGGAGACCTACATGACCGCGAAGCTCCGTACCCGCAGGATCCTGCTCATGGCCCTGGCCGCCCTGGTCCTGCTCCTGGGGGCCGGCCTCTACGCCGTCGCCCAACAGGCGATGGACGAATCCAAGCGCGAGCGCGCCGTTGCCGTGCCGGGCGGCACCTACTACGTGCTGCCGGCCACTCTCGAGACTACACAATGGGGCTGGCTCGATCCGAAGGAGCCGCCCAAGCTCACGGTGAAGTCGGGCGACACCGTGGCCGTGGAGACGATGATGCACTCGCACAACAAGATCGTCCCCGGCACCACCATGGACGAGATCGTGGCGCTCCGGAAGGCGAACCCCGGCGGCGGCCCGCACTCCGTGACCGGCCCCATCTACGTGGAAGGCGCCGAGCCCGGCGACGTGATGGAGATCCGCATCCTCAAGATCACCCCCAAGGCCTTCGGGGCCAACTTCAGCCTGCCCGGCAAGGAGTTCCCCACCATCGGCGCGCTCGCCCCCGAGATGCCCGACGGGTTCCTCAAGTACTTCTATCTCGACCTCGACAAGCGCCAGGCCGAGTTCAAGCCCGGCATCGTGATCGAGCTGCAGCCCTTCCCGGGCGTCCTCGCGGTGGGCATCGATCCAAAGGACCCGTCGCCGCGCAAGGGCGGGGCTACCGATCCCATGGCGTCGGTGTCCACGCTCCGGCCGTGGAAGAACGGCTCCAACATGGACATCAACGAGATCCAGGAGGGGACGACGCTATTCATCCCCATCTTCCTCAAGGGCGGGCTCGTGTGGACGGGCGACTCGCACTGCCGTCAGGGCAATGGCGAGGTCAACCTCACCGCGCTCGAGTGCTCGTACCGCGAGATCGTCATGCAGCTCATCGTGCGCAAAGACATGAAGCTCGAGTGGCCGCGCATCGAGAGCAAGACGCACTGGATCACCACCGGCATGGACGAGGATCTCAACAAGGCCATGGTCAACGCCGTGCGCGAGGCGGTGGACATGCTCGCGGCCCAGAAGGCGGTGCCCCTCAGCCGCTACGAGGCCTACTCGCTGGTGTCCATGGTCGGCGACTGCCGGGTGAGCCAGGTGGTGGACGTGCGGAAGGGCGTGCACTGCATGATCCCGAAGTCGATCTTCACCGCCAAGAAGTAGGGCCCGGTGCGGCGGGCGCTCCAGGCCGGCGCGCTCGTCGCGGCCGTGGCGGCGGCAGGGATGGCCGCCGCTCCCGCATGGGGCGGTGCTCCCCTCTCCGTGGTCGCCACCACCACGGATCTCCGGTCGCTCGTGGAGGCGGTGGGCGGCGATCGCGTGGCAGTGGACGCGCTCGTGTCGCCCGGGCAGGATCCCCACGCCGTCGACATCAAGCCCGGCCAGCTCGTCGCGCTCAAGCGCGCCGTCCTCCTCGTGCGCGTGGGCCTCGACCACGAGCCGTGGCTCCCGCGGGCGCTCCGAACCGCGCGTGGGCCGGACTCCCTGCCCGCCGATCTCGACTGCTCCCGGGGCATCGCGCTCCTTCAGGCGGAGACCTCGCGCGTGCGCTCGGAGCGCGGGGTGCACGTGCACGGATTCGGCAACCCGCACTACTGGCTCGATCCCGAGAACGCCCGGCCCATGACCGCGGGCATCCTGGACGCCCTCGCGCGTCTGGCGCCGGCCGACCGGGGCTACTTCGAGCGGCGGCGCGCGGACTTCCTCGCCCGTCTCGACGCGGGGCTCGTCCGCTGGCAGGCCGCGCTGGCCCCTGCCAAGGGCGCCCGCGTCGTGGTGGTGCACGAGAGCTGGCCGTACTTCGCCCGCCGCTTCGGCCTCGAGATCGTGGCCGCGGTGGAGCCGACGCCGGGCGTGCCTCCCTCGCCTGCCTCGCTCGCCTCGCTCACGCGGCAGATGAAGGAGGCGAAGGTGCGGGTGATCATCGCCGAGCCCTACTCCGACGCGGCCCTCGTGCGGCGGGTCGCCGCGCTCGGGGGCGCGCGCGAGGTACAGCTCGCCGCCTCCGTGGGGGCGCTGCCCGAGGCGGGCGACTACCTCGCGCTCTTCGACGTCGACGTGGCGCGTCTCGCCGAAGCTTTCCGGTCCCCCTGATGCTCGAGCTGCTGTGGATCCCGTTCCTGGCCTGTCTCGTCCTCACCGCCATCCACGTCTATCTCGGCCTGCACGTGCTCGCCCGGGGCGTCATCTTCGTGGATCTGGCTCTCGCCCAGGTAGCGGGCCTCGGCGTCACCGTGGCCTTCCTCGCCGGCCACCCGATCCAGAGCGAGGCGGCCTACTGGTACGCGCTCGCCTTCGCGGTGGGCGGCGCCGCCCTCTTCTCCCTCACGCGCGCGGAGCGGGGCCGTTTGCCCCAGGAGGCGATCATCGGCATCGTCTACGCGGTGTCCGCCGCGCTCGCCGTGCTGGTGGTGGATCGCGCGCCCCAGGGCGCGGAGCACATCAAGCAGCTCCTGGTAGGCGACGTCCTCACCGTCCCTCCCGCCGAGGTCGGTCGCCTCGCCCTCCTCTACGCGGTGATCGGCTTCCTCCACGTGCTCATGCGGCGGCCGCTCCTCGAGATCTCCTTCGATCCCGAGGGCGCGGTGAGCCGGGGCCGCGCCGTGCGCTGGTGGGACTTCGCCTTCTACGTCACCTTCGGCGTGGTGGTAACGAGCTCGGTGCGGATCGCCGGCGTCCTCCTCGTGTTCTCGTACCTGATCGTGCCGGCCGCCGTGGGGGCGCTGGCCACTCGCTCCGTGAGCCATCGTCTGCTTCTTGGCTGGGTGCTGGGCGCGGTCGTGAGCGCGGCCGGTCTCTGGGCGTCCTTCGCCTGGGATCTGCCGACGGGCGCCGCCATCGTGGCAACCTTCGGAGCCCTCATGGCCGCGGTGGGCGTGGCGTGCGGGGTGCGCGCCCTCGTGCGCGGCGGGCGGGCGTCCCTGGCCACGCTGGGGATCGCGGCGTGCGCGGCGGTGGCGCTGGCCGGGCTCCTCCTCGCGCTGTTTCCCGGCATGGATCATCACTGGCTCGACTGGCTCGAGTCCGGCGTGCCCGCGGTGGAGCTCGCCTTCCTCTCCCCCGCCGAGCGTCAGGCGTGGCGGGACAGCCGCGAGGGCCTGGCGCGCGGGTCGAGCGAGCTCCGCCGCCTCCGCACGCTCCAGGAGGATGTCCAGTGGGGCCGGGCCACCCTCTCCCCGGAGCAGCAGGAGCGGCTCCGGCAGTTCCTCGCCGCGCGCGGCGAGATCACCGCGGGGGATCGCTTCGTGCTCGCCACCCTTCGCGGGCGAGCGCGCGAGCGACAGCGCTACTGGCTCGGGGTGCCGTTGCTGCTGGCGGGCGCGACGGGAGGGCTGGCCTTCGCCGTGCGCGAGCGCGGTGCGACGGTGACTAGCTGAGCGAGGCGCCGGGCACCGCGGGAGCCGGCACGTCCACCACCGTCTGATAGTTCGGATCGCGCCGGAGCTTCCAGATGAAGGCGTCGACCACGAAGTGGTGGATGTTGATGATGGCCGTCACGAGGAGCCCACTCTGCACGATGGGGAAGCCGAGCAGCCAGTAAGCCTGCGGCCAGCGGAAGAAGAGCACCCAGCCGAGGATGAGGCAGGTCACGTAGAACGTCGCGGTGTGGAAGAACCAGCCGTGAGCGTTCGTGTTCCGCCGCGCCTGATCCTTGACGTGGAAGATGCTCACGATGGCCAGGTACTGGAGCCCGTGGAACACCGTGGCCCACACGAAGGCGTTGAAGTAGTTGAAGAGCGTCCACCAGATGGCGTTGGACACGATCACCACGAGGCTGATCAGGGGCAGGGCCGCCGCGCGCCGCGAGCGTCCCCACAGCCAGAGGGCGGCGGGCGCGGCGAGGGAGAGCACGGTGAGCGCCTGCATCACCTGTTGGCGGAAGGGAAACGCGGCGTAGAACGTGCGCGGGAGGATGAGGGCCATGCCGCCGTCGGGATGCAGGAGCGTCCAGAAGAACGGCAGGAGGCACACCCAGAGGATGAGCCGCTTGCCCGTCGCCTCCAGCTCGCCGCCCGAGCGGTAGGCGTACATCACGCTGAGGCCGTAGGCCTGGCGCGAGTAGTGATAGGGCGACCAGACGAGATAGAGCGCGAAGAGATACCGGCCGAAGGGATCGCCCACCACGAGGGCGGCCGTCACCACGGCCACCGCGATCACCGGGAAGGCGAGGGTGAGGATCGGCCAGTTCTTCACGGCGTCCGGCCTCGTGTAGAGCCGCACGGTGGAGGCCGCGAAGTGCGCCCAGTTCGACACGAGGATCGCCCACCACAGGAAGGGATCGTCGTCGGGAAAGTTGTAGCCGCCGAAGTAGAGGAAGGCGCCCGCTGCCCAGCTCAGGAGGCCGCCGATGAGCAGGTAGTCGAAAAGGGGCCCCACGAACATCGTGCCGAGGGAGATCGTGCGCGGTGGAGCGGTGCCGGCGACGGCGCCATCCATACTTCCACCCTAGCACGCCGGGTCAGAAAGCCGAGCCAGCCTCGAGGGTGGGAAGGTAGTGGGGCGCGTCGGGAAATGCGATGGGGCGAATGGCGGGCAGGGTGACGCCGGCCTCGCGATACGCGGCGACCAGCCGGCCGAGGGCGGGCGCATCGCCTACCGCGCCCAGGGCGTCCGCGAGGCGGTCGGGCACGGCGGCGGGCGTCGACGCGCGGTCCCAGGCAGCGATCTCGGCGCCGAAGCCGCTCTTCTCGAGCATAGCGCGATAGAAGGGCAGCGCGAGATAGCGGGTCAGCTCGATCTTGAACGCCTCGCGCCCCGCCGCGCGATCGGTGGTGAGGGCGGCGGGCACGGACACCACGATCTCGAAGCCGTCGAGCCGCTTGCCCGCCCGCTCCCGGCCGCGGCGAATGGCGGGCAGCGCGTGCTCGCGGATGTAGGCGGGCGCGCAGAGCCACAGCACAGCGCCGTCGGCGATCTCGCCCGCGAGCTCGAGCATGCTCGTGCCGAGGCCGGCGAGATAGATGGGCGGGGGGGCCGGCAGGCGGGGCACCCCCATCTGCCACGTCACGTGATAGCGTGCGCCCGTGTGCTGCACCCGCCCGCCGAGGGCCGGACGCAGCACCGCCACGTACTCGCGCGCGACCTCCAGGGGCTTGCCCATGTCGAGACCGAGTGCACCTTCCATCACCGGGCGATGGCTCACCCCGATGCCGAGGCGGAGCCGGCCCCCGCTCACCTCCTGCAGGGTCAGCGCTTCCTGGGCGAGGAGAATGGGGTGACGCGGGTAAAGCGGCAGCACCCCGGTGCCGAGACCGACGCGTGGCGCGGCGTGGGCATAGGCGGAGAGCACCTGCAGGCCGTCGCGCCCGATGCCGTGGGTGACCCACACGCTCTCGTATCCCGCGGCATCCGCCCGGCGCGCGAGATTCACGGCGGCCGCGAGGTCGGCGCCCGGCGAGAGGAAGATCGCGGTGCGGGCCATGGCTCAGCGGGCGGGCACGACGCCGAGCGCCGCGAGCTGGCGCCGGAGATCGTCGCCCTTGTCCACGCGGAAGAGCACGCCCTGCATCCCCACCTGGCGCGCCGCCTCTACGTTGGTGTCGAGATCGTCGACGAACACGCACTCGTGGGGGGGAAGGCCGAGCCGCTGCGCGGCCAGGGTGAAGATGCCCGCCTCGGGCTTGGCCATTCCCACCTCCGCCGAGCAGACGATGTCGTCGACGAGGTGATGGAGAGCGAGCTCGCCCTCGAGCCGGTCACGCAGGGAGAGGTCGGCGTTGCTCAGGATGGCGAGCTTGTAGGGCGGGCGAAGCTCACGCACCAGGGCCAGGTTCGGCGCGATGGCGCACTGCGAGGCGCGCCACTCCTCGTGGAGTGGAGGGAGCGGACGGCCCGCACGCTCCTCGAGAGACCGGTGGGCGGCCTTCTGCCAGGCCAACCGGTCGCCGCGACCGCGCTCGATGTCTCTCCAGGTGTCCGTGCGGTACAGGGTCTCGAAGACGGAGAGCCGAGGCAGGCCATGCGTGCGGTCGAGCTCGCGCGCGACGTCCCAGCGCATGTCCCAGAGCACGCCGCCGAAGTCGAAGATGACGCCGCGCAGACTAGCCTCTTGCCGGAGGGGGCTAGTGTTGACTATCCTCGGTTACTTGGCGGGTTGGAGAGCACTTGCCTCTCAGGAACTCGTCGCGACTAAAACCTGCAGCACATGGGAAGCCGCGCACGCTCTCCAGCACTTCCACCGAGGAAACCGTGACAGCCGATGAACCGCGGTATCAAGTCTCATAACAGCTTCTCTATCGTGCGAGTTGTCTACGAATAACGGGACCTATTTTGTTAGCTAAAGCAGCGGGCATCCACCGTGTCCACATATTCGAGAATTGCGACATCATTGACGAGGAGGAATCAAATGTGCGCAGTGCGTCCTGCTGCTTCGACATCAGGTAATAATGAGAATGGGGAATGAACGTACATCCCCATTTTCTTTTGAAGTGCTCCTGACCGTCGTACCGTACTGAACCGAAATCAAAGAAGGAATAACCATTCTCGGCAGCAAATCGGATAAATTCCCAATGGATCAGATCATTCGGTCTCAAATTCCAATATGCGGGATCTGAAACGATGTTGATGATGCTGATCCTGCGGCCACACGCAAAACCCAGCAGACCCGCCACCTTGATGGAATCCTTCATGGCCCAGAAAATCTTCATCTTGTCACCAAATGCTTTATAGCAGTCCAGGTAGTACCGCAGATTATGCGGAGGCACGCCGAGGCGCTTCATCGATTCGCAATACAGCGAGAAGAAAGGCCCGCGTAGCGTCGCCTCGTTGCATTCTTCTTTTACGGCTAGACCGGAGTTTCTTGCCTTGTTGACGGCCTTCCGGGCTTCATAACTGATTTTTCGCCGCCAGATCTGATCAACGTTTGAATCCAATTCCAGGTAAGCTAGTGAATGCGGATGCCGGCCAGCGAATAGCTCTTCGTTGAGACTCGAGGGGATTCCGTGGTTGCCATTGATCTCCAGCGCCATGTTTTCAAATTTCTTTGCGATGTGCGCACGCAGAGACTCCACGATTTCTCTGATGTCATCGAGGTCCAACTCGGGCGCGACCAACAGTCCGCCATACTCGGAAAATGGCTGGCTGATCAATTTGCGGCCGAACAAAAAGCTCCGGGTGAGTGCCATTGGAACCACCGCAACGATCTCGCTGCCTTTGACGAAACAAATGCGTCGCGAGCGGAAGCCATAACACTCCGTCGCCATCCCGTAGTTGTACAGGTGCGCAAACCTACCCTCGACGTTGCTCTCGACGAACGCGTCCCAGGCTCCTTGATCCTGCCAATCGTCTCTTATCCGAGTCAGCTCCCTTTGCGAAGAGCGGACCCTTCCAGCACCGTTAGCTGGCGTTGCTTCCGTAGACAAATGCCTAGAAGTCATTTCAAAACCTGGGATTGAGGGGGAGAGACTCGTAGCGTGAGCGCATGGCATGGCGAGCGCTCAGCGACGCGCAGCGGGAGCGGATTCGACTGCATCGGCCTCGTGAGAAGCGTGGACCCCAGGGTGGCCGGCCGCGTGCCGACCCCCGCCGGTGTTTCGAGGGCATCCTGTGGGTGCTCTGGACGGGGGACCCGTGGAGCGAGCCGCCGCCCCGGTATGACAGCCCCACTACCTGCTGGCGCCGGCTCCGGCAGTGGGAGGACAGTGGCGTGCTCTTGGCGCCACCTATGGCGGCTTCTTTCATCTTGCCTGTGCGCTCCTAGTGCTCAGACGGGTTTTGAAATGACTTCTAGTACTTGCCCTTGGTCTTTCCCGCCGTGGACGGATCGGGCGCCTTCACGGCCGGCCCGATGTCTCCGCCGAGGGCGACCCATCCGCGATCCTTCATGCAGCCCTCGTCGAGGACCTTGGTCTTCTTGTCGGTGCAGGCGTCGCGGTCGCGCTCGAAGTCGGCGGTGGTGTAGTTCACGTTGGGCTTGTACCACTGCTTGTCGGGCGGCGCTTCCGAGCAGCCGGTGGCGAGGACGAGGAGTCCGATGGGGAGAAGCGCAATCAGTCCCTTCATGGGGCGCATGGTACCATGCCGCCGGCATGCTCGACACCACCATCGCCGGCAGCTTGCCGAAACCTGCGTGGCTCGCCACTCCGAGCATGCTGTGGGCGCCCTGGAAGCTCGAGGGCGGCGCGCTCGAGGAGGGCAAGCGTGACGCCGTGCGGCTCGCCCTGCAGGATCAGGCGGAGGCGGGCATCGACATCGTCACCGACGGCGAGCAGACGCGCCGGCACTTCGTGTGGGGCTTCGTGGAGCGGCTGGAGGGCGTGGACTTCTCGAAGATGGTGCGGATCGGGATCCGCGCCGATCGCTACCAGGCCGACGTGCCCACGGTGACGGCGCCCCTGCGCCGGCAGGGGCCGATTCACAGTGACGAGGCGCGTTATCTTCGCGGCCGGACCCGGCAGCGCATCAAGTTCACCATGCCCGGCCCCATGACCATCGCGGACACCATTCACGACGCGCACTACGGCCGCCGGGGGGACCTGGCCATGGCCCTCGCCGCCCTCCTCAACGACGAGGCGCGCGAGCTCGCCGCCCTCGGGGTGGACGTGATCCAACTCGACGAGCCCGCCTTCAACGTCTACATGGACGACGTGCGCGAGTGGGGCATCGCCGCCCTCGACCGGGCGGTGGACGGCCTGCCCTGCCGCACCGTGGTCCACATCTGCTACGGCTACGGCATCAAGGCCAACACGGACTGGAAGAAAACGCTCGGCGCGGAGTGGCGACAGTACGAGCGGACCTTCCCGCTGCTCGCGGCGAGCCGCATTGGCGGCGTCTCCCTCGAGTGCGCCAACTCGCACGTGCCCATGGCGCTCATCGGCCTGCTCGGCGACAAGGACGTGCTAGTCGGCGCCATCGACGTGGCGAGCGAGCGTGTGGAGACCCCCGAGGAGGTGGCCGCGGTCATCCGCGAGGCCATGCGTTACGTCAAGCCCTCGCAGATCTTCCCCTGCACCAACTGCGGCATGGTTCCCCTCGGCCGCGATCTCGCCCGCGCCAAGCTCCACGCTCTCGGCGCCGGCGCCGCCCTCGTCCGCCGCGAGCTCCCCGTCTAGATCCACTTCTCTGCCGTATTGGCATTGACGCGAGGCGGGGCGGGGCCTGTCACCGAGGGCGGGGGTGCGCT
>Ga0075425_100007698_pt1 | contig 11397 bp, 7 predicted proteins | sample SoiMethybrSBSTD4_FD_75300 | JGI IMG/M metagenome (GOLD analysis project Ga0075425, IMG submission 75300) | Bulk soil microbial communities from a Populus tree surrounding site in Tennessee, USA - Soil MetaG P. TD hybrid SBSTD4 | ecosystem: Environmental > Terrestrial > Soil > Tree plantation...
TAGCCCTGCTTCTCCCACGAAAGTCCCGTGCGGATCGGTCGCCAGCTCACCTGCGGGCCTTGATGCGCATACCAGCGCTGGCTGAGGCCGAGATTCTGCGGATCCCTGGCAAAGGTCCACCGCGGCGAGAGGTCCATATCGAATGCTGGCTTGGGCGGAAGCGGCCGGCCGAGTGCCTGCAGCACCGCCGCCGCGTGGCTGTCGCTGAACGACAGAATGCTCTCGTCGGTGTGGATGTAACCGGGGTGGTCGTTGAGGCTGAGCTTCACCCCCTGCGCACGCAGCGAGCGCATCAGCTGTTGCGGTTGCGGTATCAGCGGGCTCCAGTCATAACCACCCTGCCAGCCGTAGTTGTGCCAGGCGAAATCCAGCACCAGCGTGTCGAACGGAATGTGCTCGCGGCGCATGCGCGCGACTTCGTCTTCGAGGTAGCGTTGGTTGTAGCGCATGAATTCGGGTTGCTGCGATTCCGCGGTGCCGGGGAAATACTCGAAGTTGAAATCCGTGATCCACGCGCCGAGGACGAAGCGCGGAATCATGGGAATGGGCCCACAGAGCTCGGCGTACTCTGCAAGTACCCGCGCGTAGTCGCGGCGGTACACGAACAGGTACCAGTCCTGCCCGAGCGGCGTTTGCCGCGGCTCGATCCAGGTACGCTGCGCATTCATCACGGGCGTCGGGCTGTCATCGATGAAGGCGTAGCCGCCGCGGCTGAGCAGACCGGGCGTCGCCTTCGGCAGCACCAGGTCGATGCCCGGAATCTCGTCATTGAGCGGACTCTCCAGCGCCGCCGCATCGCTTGGCAGGTTGGCTTTGCTCACGTTGTCGAGTGAGTAGGTGAGTCCACCGAGATTGAGCGGATCCACCTCGCCGGGATGCCACTGATGAGCGGTCCCCGGGCGATCGTTCCAGCTGACCGTGAGATTGGAGGCGGTGAACGCGCCGGAGTCGAGGCGGTAGCGCAGCGTCACATCGCTGCTCGCGAGCACCAGCCAGCCGCCATCGTCACGCCGTTCGACCTTCACGGCACGCCAGTCGCGCTTCTGCACTACGGCGGTCGGCGCGTCGGTGAATCTGCCCGTGGGGGAATATTCCATACGCACCAGCGAGGATGTCAGAAACTCGAAGCGCGCCTTTCCAGCAGCAATGGTGGTCGTGCCCGCCCCGGCCGCCGCCCAGGAGAGCGCCGGTGCGAGGCCGATCAGCAGCCATCGTGGCCTCGCCGCGCTGGCCCGGGAACGAGTGCGCACCGAGCTTCCGCTATCGTCCAGGTGCGACCGGCGTCGGACTCTGCGCGGCGGCGGCAGGCAGATTCGGGTCGGCGACCAGTACGTCAGCCTTCAGCTGCACCGACCCTGGCACTATGGCTTGCGCCTGACAGGCGGCGTGGTAGTCGACGTTGCGCAGCGTGAGGAGCGGCAGGATCTTCTGCGCAATCTGCTCGATGAGCTCGCAGTCCGCCGCGGCCTCGACGGTGTCGCGGTCACCGAGCAGATCCACCCGTTTCCAATGGGCTGCAAGTCCTGGGCGCGTACCCGCGGGCTCGAGCACGTTCATCTTTATTTTCACGCCCGCGAGCGGGTCCGGCCCGCTGAGCCGCGTACACCCGTAGCCACGCACTTCGAGGTCCGGACGCGCTCCGAGCTTCAGCAGCAGACTCTTCATCCTCGTCTCGAGTCCGCTGCAGGAGTATTGCGTCGTGAACTGCGCGTAGGGGAAGGTCAGTTGCAGCGGCACCCAGACGGCGAGCTCGTGAGGTGCGCCCGCTGACTCGGGGGCAGTTGCCACAACGCTCGTCGATGAGCAGGTCAGGAAGGTCAGCAAAGCGAGCATGACGGCGGCCTGCCGAGCGCGGCGCTCGCACGCGTGTATGTAGCGCATCTCCACCCTCCACAAAGAGAATCGACTCAAGGCTCGATCAAACCAACACCGGCCCGCGACTGAACGGCCGCCCCACCCCACGGATGACGGCGACCACCCTGTTGCTGGCACGCAACAGTGCTTGTTATGGCTAATCATTCGCATTACATTCACATTAAGACATATCGAGCGGCAAGTCCGAGGCAGGCGTTAGGCCGTGTAAAGCGCGGCTTAGTGCACCCTCAGCCAGGGTCTCGCTCGAGGGTGCTGCAGGTCTCGAGCTCACACTTTTATTGGGGAGGGGATCGCCATGAGAGTGAAAAGCAACAAGCCATTCGGTCAGAGTGCCCGTCCAGCCCGACTGGCGTCCGCTTCGCCGGTTCTTGCGCTGCCGGGCGCCGCACGCTGGAGGCGCCCCGTGCCGCGAATGGGTGCCACCACGACGGTCGCTGCGGCTGTCGCCAGCATCCTCTACGGCGTCGGCGGCAACGCCTACGCCCAGGAAGCCGCGCCCGCGGCAGCGACGAGTGCTACCGCCCCCGAGTCACTGCAAGAAGTGGTGGTCACGGCGAGTGCAACCGGCGTCAAGAAGCTCGACGCCAGCTACAGCATCGTCAGCGTGGATCAGGACATCATCAAGCAGTCCAATCCGAAGAGCACCGCCGACCTGCTCAAGGTCTCACCGGGCATTTGGCCGGAATCCTCCGGCGGCCAGACCGGTGCCAACATCGAGGTCGCCGGCTTCCCGAGCGGCGGCGACGCACCCTTCTTCACCAACATGATCGAGGGCATGCCGCTCTACGGCATGCCCTCCCTCTCCTTCATGGACTCGAGCTCGCTCTTCCGTCTCGATGACACGGTCGACCGCGTCGAGGTCGTGCAGGGCGGACCCGGCGCCCTGTTCGGGCCGGGCCAGATGGGCGCCAGCGCTAACTTCCTCCTCAAGCGCGGCACCGACCAGACGACCGGGTCGGTCGGCGTGACTTATGGCAACGAAGGGCTGTGGCGCCTCGACGCCAACGTTGGGTTCAAGATCGCCGACGGCTGGTATGGCTCTCTCGGCGGCTTCTACCGCGAATCCGAGGGCGTACGCCCGCCGCAATTCTCGGCCGACCAGGGCGGGCAGTTCACCGCGACGGTGAACCACGACCTCGAGGGCGGGTCGCTGTTCATCTGGGGACGGGTGCTCGATGACAAGAACCAGTTCATCGTGCCGGTCCCGGTGATCGAAGACGCCTCGGGAAATTTCTCCAGCTATCCGGGCTTCTGTCCGCTCAAGTGCTCCTACGGCAGCTGGAACATCCAGAACACGACATTGCCGAACCCCGCGGGTGGCTTCGAGAATGCCAATCTCGCCAACGGACGCGGTGGCAACCTCTACTATTTCGGCATCAAGTATGACCAGCACTTCGGCAACCTGGAGGTGCTCAACAATCTGATCCTCGATGGCGGCGGCATCGACACCAACGCGCTGTTCTCGGGTCCAAACCCCCGGCAGCTCGGCGTCCTGCTGTACGGTTGTCAGGCGGTCCCGGGCTACACACAGCCGGCGGGATACTGTACGGGCGGTACGCCGGTCGACACCAACAATTACGGCATCGACCCGAAGAGCGGAGCCATTACCTACCCCAATGCGGGCGGTCCCGGCACAGGTCTGCCGGTCGGATACAACGTCCAGGCCACCTACTCCGGAAGTGGTGTGCCGGTGCCCTTGACGCAGGATGTGATCCAACAGGGTTGGTGGTACATCCAGAAGTCACTGTCGAACGCGGCCGATGAGCTGCGGCTCAACTGGACGCTGTTCGAAGGCAACACGCTCACCGGCGGTGTCTATTTCGCCAAGTACAGCATGAACGACAACTGGTCGCTGGGTAACCAGATGCTGATGACTAATACGCCGAATGCCACGGCGATCAACCTCGAGTACCTGACGGGAGCAACCTGCACCACTCCCGGCGCTGGGAACATCTGTCATCTGACCAGCAACCAGGGCTTCATCAACTGGAACAACAACTACAACATCATGCAGCACGGCAACGCCACGAACATTGCCGGCTACCTGTCGGATTCCTGGCGGATTGGCGGTTGGCTGTTCGATGCCGGCGCACGTCTCGAGAACATCGATGTCCATTGGCGTGGTTGCGGCACCGACGGCGGCAGCACGCAGCACGTGGCACTGGGAAGCCCATTCGATCTCTGGGACAACAACGTGCAGCAGTGCAACGGTAGCTGGGAGTACGAGCACTACACCACCACGCGGCCGACCTTCACCGGCGGTATCAACTACGAGTTCAGCGACCACTTCAGCGTGTATGTGCGCGCCAACACCGGCAACCACTTCAACGACTTCGACAACGGCATCCGCGGGACCGACGGCAAGTACGCTCCCACGCAGACCATCACGAACTATGAGGGTGGCCTCAAGTTCCAGGCGAGCTGGGTCTACGCAGACGTCAACCTCTACAAGCGTGATTTCAGCGGTCTGCAGTATCAGGAGACCAACGCCGCGGGTGTCGGTACCGGCGTGATCTCGACCTACGGCTCCACCGCCAAGGGCGTCAACTTCACCGGCACCGTGAGGCCGTTCGAGAACGCCGTAATCCGCTTGATCGCCGACTACATGGACGGTCACTACGAGAACTATGTCGGTTGCGCGCCGTACATCGATATTTTCGGAAAAAACCAATGCGCGAATATCAACGGTGCACCCATTCAGCGTCAGCCGAAGTGGCATCTGCAGGCCACCCCGAGCTACACCGTGCCGTGGAGCAACGGCGATCTGACTGGCTTCGTGACCTACGAGTACGTCGGCCAGCGCTATGAGGACATCACCGGACTGCAACCCCTCGGCACCTACTACCTGCTCTCGGCGGGTGTCGTTGCGAACGTCGGGTCTCACTGGCAGCTGCGTGTCCAGGGCAGCAACCTGACCAACCAGATCGGGCTCACCGAGGGCAACGCCCGCAAGACCGGTCAGGCGGCCGGCATCGGCGGCGTGCTGCTGGCGCGTCCGATCGAAGGGCAGGAGATCAACTTCACGGCCTATTACAAGTTCTGATGGCAGACGCCCCCGCTGCCGGGTGGGGGCTCCTTCTTTACCTGCCCCGGGGTTGACAGCAGCCCTGGGGCACGCGTTTTCTTGCCTTCGGAAATCCGATCGATGGCTACGGTTACCCCCGCACTGATCGAGCAGATGCGGCGCATCAGCGAGCTGTTGCGCGCCGGCAGCCTGCGCATGGCGCAGGAGCAACTCGAAGCTATCCTCGCGTCCAATCCCGACTTCGTGGAAGCGCTGCGCCTGCTCGCCGGCACTCGTCAGGCGCTCGGTGATCCAGCCGCCGCCGAGGTATTGCTGCGGCGCGCGCTCGAGGTGGATCCGGCCTGGACACCGACGCTCGCAACACTCGGCGAGCTGCTGCTGATGAGCGGCCGCAGCGCCGAAGCCGAGCCGCTGTTGCAGCGCGCGGTCAGCGGATCCCCTCCTTTTGTGCGCGCGGCTCTACTGCTGTCCCGTTACTACAACGACAGCGGGCGCCCCGCCGAGGCGCTCGCAGTGGCCGCCCCGTTGTGCCGGTCCGGCCGCGCCGATGCCGAGCTCGCTGTGCAGCACATCACAGCCCTCGCAGCGCTCGGTCGCCAGCAGGAAGCCTTGACTACCTACCGGGCTCTCGTCGCCGCCCGGCCCGAGAGTCCTGCGCCGGCACAGGCGCTCGCGACCGCTCTGAACATGAGCGGTCAGTACGAGGAAGCCGGCCGCCTCGCCCAGCAGGTGCTGACGCGCGGGCACCGGAGCGCGGCGCTGCTCAACACCTACGCGCGCAGCCTGATCGCGCAGGGTGAGCTCGGACGCGCCGAGGCCGCACTGCGCGAGTGCCTCGCGCTCGAGCCGCGCTTTGCCGATGCGCATAAACACCTCGCGCAGGTGATCTGGATGCGCAGCGGAGATCTCGCGCAGGCGACCGCCGAGCTCGACCGCGCATTGCAGACTTTCGGCAGTGACGAGACGCTCTGGGCAACCAAGGGCGCGATACTCCAGGGGGGTGGAGATGCTCGCCGCGCCTACGACTGCCTCGCGCCATGGGCCGTCCGTGCGCACGCGCCCCCCGGGCTGCTGCTGCGAGCGGGGCTTGCAGCGCTCGAGTTCGATGCGCGCAAGGCGCTCGAGCTGGCCGAACTCGCGTTGCGCGTGGTGCCTGAAAACGCTGCCGCGCGTACGCTGCTCGCAGCTGCACAGCTTGGGGTGGGCAATGCGACTGCGGCGCTCGCTGAGTGCGAGACGCTGCTGGCGCGCACGCCCGATGACCAGTATCTCATCGCGCTGCAGACGACCGCCTGGCGCTTGCTAGGCGACGCCCGCTACGCGCAGCTCTGCGACTACCGCAAGCTCATCGTGCCGCGACAGCTCGAGCCGCCGCCGCCGTGGCGGGATCTGGCCGGTTTTCTCGCCGACCTCAGGGTGAGCCTCAGCCGCCTGCACAACCCGCAGGGTCACGCGCTGCTGTTTCAATCGCTACGCAACGGCACCGAGACGACGCACGATCTCTCCCGCAGCACGGACCCAGTGATCCAGGCGTTGTTCACCAGCTTTGCGGCGCCCATTCGTCACTACCTCGAGCATGTCGGCCGCGGCAGCGATCCCTTGCGCCGTCGCAATAGCGGGCGCTGGCGATTCAACGGCGGCTGGTCGGTGCTGCTCCACAGCTCGGGTTATCACGCCAACCACACGCACCCGCGCGGCTGGATCTCGTCGGCCTGCTATATCGAGCTTCCCGAGTGCATGAGCGATGGGCGCAGCGATGAGGGGTTACTGACCTTCGGTGAGCCGGGCATCGCCACCAGCCCGGCACTCGGAGCCGAATACTCGGTGCGACCCGAAGTGGGGATGCTCGTGCTCTTTCCGTCCTATTTCTGGCACGGGACGGTGCCCTTCCGGAGCTCTCAGGCGCGGCTCACGGTCGCCTTCGACGCGGTGCCCGAGCGCTAGCCGACTCGCATCGAGTGCCGCCAGGGTGTTTTCGCCAATAGTTCACCAATTGGTGAACTATTCGCCAGAAGTGTATTAACTGCGCCCGTCCGTCGGGTTCGCATTGAACGCAATGGTGATGCGTGGCTCATCACTGTCGTGCGGCTCGACGTAATGCTCCATCCAGCAGGGAAACAGCACCAGCAACCCATCGCTCGGCCGTAAGTGCACATCGGCATGGCCGTTGGGGACGCCTCCCTTGACGTAGCCGTGAATAACCCCCGCGCGTGGATCGCGGAACACGAATTCCCCCGATCCCATCGGTACCTGCAGATAGAAGCTCCCCGAGAGCAGCGACCCCTCGTGCATGTGCAGGAAGTTGAATCCACCCCGATCGTGCAGGTTGATCCAGGATTGCAGGTAGAAAGCGCGCTCAGCCTGGCCCATCTCGCGCAGCGCCTCGGTGCACGCCGCGCGAACGACATCCCGCAGCGGCGCGAACACTGCCTGCTCGAGCACGCTCATGTCCTCGCTGTTCCAGCCCTCCCGCACGGTCCGGCCCGCAGGCTTGGGATGCGCCGCACGCATCGCCAGCACCGCCTGCACCCAACGCTCCGTGTATGGCTCGAGCGCATCGAGCTGCGCCTGCCAGATACGGGTTGGAAAGAGATCGTGCGACGTAAGCGCCGGCGCGACCGCGGGCGCGCCCTTGCCCCCCAGGTTGAAAGTGAAACTGAACTTGCCGCTCATGCTCCGAGCCTCACCGCCACTCGCGGATGCGGATGCCGCGGATCGCCAGCGCACCGGGGTGATCGCCCTGCAGACCGATCAGACCCGAAGGTGCCAGGCCATAGTTGGGATAGGCGGCAAACTTGCTCACCGCGACGCGGCCCTTCCAGTCGCCGCTCTTGAGGTCGTAGGCGACCACCTTCTTGCCGTTCAGCCAGTGCTCGACGTGATCGCCTTTGACGATGAGGCGCGTTTTGTTCCATTGATCGTAGGGCAGCACTGCTCCCGCCGCCGCGCCGTAGAGCCCATAGGCGGATCCGGCTGCGGTGAGACGGCTTGTACCATCCTCGGTGTTGGCATCATCCAGTAGCTGATACTCCGGCGCGCTCCAGTAGATGTGATCGTACTCGCGCGTGGCGCGGTAGAAGATGCCGCTGTTGCCCGTCTTGCCGATTTTCCACTCGAGCTCGAGCTCGAAGTTTCCAAAGCTGTCGTTCGTCACGAGATCGTCGACCTTGCCGTCCTTGGAAAGCACGCCACCCTCGACATGCCAGCCGGCCGGCAGCCCCGGCTCCTTCCAGCCGCGCCAGGCGGGCGCGCTGTGATCCTCGAGGAGCGCGTGCCACGGCCCCGGCGCGCTGCTCTGATCGGCACCGACCATGGATGCAGAGGCACACCCGAGTACCGCCAATGTCATGAGTACCGTCCGTTTCATGTGAGTTGTCCGTTACAGCAGATTGAGCTTTTTGAGGATCTCCGGCGGCGGCCCCTCGAAATGGGTGAGCGGCACGTTGCCGATGTAGCCGAGGTCCTTGCGGCCCACCGGCGTCGAGTAGAAGCCCGCGGCGGTGAGGTCGCGGTAGAGCGCAAAGAAGCGCGCTGCCTCGGCCCGTGCGGGCGCAGCGCGCGTGATGTCGCAGATCTCATCGCAGATGGAGCTTTGCTCAGCGGGCGCGAGCGCCGTAAACCCCTTAGCGAAGCGCCGCGCGGCTTCGGCGTCGAGCCAGCTGAAGCCGCCGAGCACGATCGGGCGGTCGTGCTGACAATCCGGATAGGGCGCGCTCACCCATTCGTCGATGAAATCGACCACCCCCACACTGGTGGCGCTCGGTGAGTGGTCATCGGCGGGGATGATGAGATCGGCGAGTACTGCCGCGAGCTGCCGCTGCGCCGGGCTGAGAGTGAGCGGCCAGACATCACCCGGATGGTAGGTTTTGAGGAGATTCGGATCCGTGCCGTAGCCCATCACCGCCGCGGGCGTACCGCCGCCTGCGGCGGCTTTAGCCACTACACCACGTGCTTGCAGCAGTGGCCAGGACGCACTCGCCGCCAGCACCCACTTGATGGTCGTGCGCCGGTCCATCACAGCTCCTTGCGCCGCATGCGCGCGAGAATATGGTCCGAAGCCCGCCAGGCGAGCGCCATGATGGTCAGTGTCGGGTTCTTGTCCGCGTTGGAGGCGAACACGGCGCCGTCGGTGATGAACAGGTTCGGCACGTCCCAGGTCTGGCACCACTCATTGGTCACCGAGGAGCGTGCATCGGCGCCCATCATCGCCCCGCCGACCTCGTGAATGATGAATCCGCCCGGTGCAATGGCTCTCGCCCCGTCGGTCTCGACGGTCCCCTGCACGCGCCCACCCATGGCGTTGATGATGCCGGCGAAGGTCCTTTGCATGTGGGCCGCCTGGCCGAGCTCGTGCTGCGACCACTGCCAGTGGAAGCGCAGCACCGGGATGCCCCACTTGTCCTTCATGCCGCCCGGGTCGATCTCGCAGTAGGAATTCTCGTTCGGGATCATCTCCCCGCGGCCATCGAAGTACACGAAGGAGCCGTAGTAGCGGCGCACGTCCTGCTTGAACTTCACACCGTAGCTGCCGCCGGTCAGCCATTCGATACCCGCCGCGGTCGCGTATCCGGGCATGTGCTGGCCACCGCCGAACTCGATGTGATAACCGCGCGCGAAGCCGAGCTTGCCGGCGAGCTGCTCCTTGTAAAGCCACCACGGTACATACATCTGATGGCCGTCGGCCGCGTCCTCGTTCATCGGCGGCAGACCTTCGAGCAGCGGCACCTGTCCCCGCACGCTGCTGCCGACCGTGTCCATCAGGTACCGCCCGACCTTGCCGCTCGAGTTCGCGAGTCCGTGTGGAAACTGCGCGCTGCGCGAATTCAGCAGAATGCGCACCGATTCGCACGCGCTCGCCGCCAGCACCACCACACGGGCGCGCGCCTGCCGCTGCCTGCCGGTCGTGCGGTCGATGAAACTCACGCCATTGGCCCGGCCATCGGGCCCGAGCGTGACCTCGTGCACCATCGCATCGGTCGTGATATCGAGGTTGCCGCTCGAGAGCGCCGGTGGCAGGTGCACCGTGATCGACTGGTAGTTGGCGCGCACGGCGCAGCCGCGGTTGCACGGCGTTGCCCACAGACAGGCACCGCGACTGCGCATGGCATCCGCGGTGAGCTTGCGCGCGGTGGGATTGCCGGGGTGCAGGCGCGGCGGATTGCGCTGATGATCGAGCGCACGCGTCAGCACCGCACGGTGGCCCGGAATGACCGGTATACCGAGCCGCGCGGCACGCTGCTTCACCAGCAGGTCGCTCACCAGCGGCGCAGGTGGTGGCAGCAGACAGCCGGGCGAGGAATTCGGTGTGTTCTCACGTCCCTCGTTGGTCCCGTACACCCCGATCAGCAGCTCGACCTTGTCGTAGTAGGGCGCCAGATCCTCGTAAGCAATCGGCCAGTCGAAGCCGAGGCCATCGCGGCTGCGCGGTTTGAAGTCATAAGGGCCGTTGCGCAGTGAGATGCGGCCCCAGTGACTGGTGCGTCCGCCGAGCATACGGCAGCGCCACCACCAGAAACTGCCCGCAGGATCCTCGGTCGTGCGAACGTAGGGCTCGCCCGGTACCTGCCAGCCGCCGTCGACGGTCGCGTCGTAGAAGCCGAACACCTTGTCCGGCGTCGCCACCCCACCAAGAGGCGCCATCTCCGGTGTCTGGAACATCGGAGTCTCGCTCTCAGCGGCGTACTTGCGTCCGGCTTCGAGCATCAGGACCTTCGCACCTTCCATGCACAGCGTGTAGGCGGTCTGTCCGCCGGCGGCGCCCGATCCGACGACGATGACATCGTAGGCGCTCCTCTGGCTATCCGCGGTCACGAAGGGCATGGCGGCTCCGGCAAGCGGGCAGCGTCGGTCATGATCGATAAGCCTCGCGCCCGAATCCCTGCACCGCAATGCCCTGGGCAGCAAGCACCTCGTGCTGCAAGGCGTACATCGCTGCCGCGGCCTCATCGATGGCGCGCGTGAAAGCGAGTGAACCCGTGAGGATCGGCGCAAGGCGCGCCTTGTCCTGTATGCGCGCGGGCGGGTATTCATGCTCCACCACGAGGAAGGTCTTCTCGGGCTCGATGCGCAGCAGCTCGCGTGCCGCGAGCTGATGATCGAGCCAATCGACCGTGCGGTTCTGCAGGTAGGCGAGCGGATCGTGGCGTGCGGTGCCGGGCAGCTCGTGCTCGGCGAATACCGTCTGCTTCTTCCACGCATTCTGCCGGGCCGCGGGATCGGTGCTCGGCCGATCGCCATCGCGGTCGCCGCGCTGCATGGTCTGGCCGCCATAACCCCAGGCCGCAATGCCGCGGGCATCGATCACCTGTCCCTTGACGTGAAAGCCGCCGATCAGAAAGTCGTAGCCGGTGTCCTTCAGGTATTGGAAGAGCGAGCGCGTGTCCTGCCCCATCAGAATCGCGTGCGAAGGGTCGTAGTGAATGCGGAATTGATCGCCGACACCGTGCCGCTCGCAGATGCGGTGCAATGCGATCCACGGCCCCGGCGCGTAAGCGATG
>Ga0075425_100007699_pt1 | contig 11397 bp, 12 predicted proteins | sample SoiMethybrSBSTD4_FD_75300 | JGI IMG/M metagenome (GOLD analysis project Ga0075425, IMG submission 75300) | Bulk soil microbial communities from a Populus tree surrounding site in Tennessee, USA - Soil MetaG P. TD hybrid SBSTD4 | ecosystem: Environmental > Terrestrial > Soil > Tree plantation...
AAAAGCCCGCGACAACCGGGGCGAGCGCCGAAGCTGCGCCGACCTGACGTCCTGCGCTCTGGTGCGGATCTCCACGGCCTAGTGTGGCATCATGGGGCCATGTCGACGCATACGCTGAGCGGTCACTGCCACTGCAATCAGATCACGCTTGAGCTCGCGACGGCCCGCGCGCCGAGCGAGCTGCCCCTGCGCGCGTGCCAGTGCTCGTTCTGCCGCCGACACGGAGCGCGAACCACCTCGGACCCCGCCGGTACGGCGCGCATCGTGCTCCGCAACTCCGAGGCCGTGAGCTACTACCAATTCGGTCCTCAGACGGCGGAGTTCCTGGTCTGCGCGCGATGCGGCGTCTACGCCGCGGCGATCCTTCGCGACGGCGACCGCACCTATGCCGTCATCAACGCCAACACGCTCGAAGTACCTCTGCCGCAAGAGGCCAAACCGGTCGACTACGAAGCCGAAACGCCCGACCAGCGCAGAGATCGCCGCCGCACGATGTGGACGCCCGCCTCCATCGTCGAAAATTGGGGAACGTTTTCGCAGCGCGTGATCCGGTAGGCGAGCGTTTCGGGGGGGGCGAACGCGTGCTAGGAACCGGAAGCATGCGTATCGTCACCGCGGTTCTTTGGGTTGCGCTGGCCGGTGCGTGCGAGCCGGCGGCTCCTGCGCTCACTCCACCCCCGCCTCCGCCGTTCACTCCCTCCCCGCCCGGTGAGACGCCTGCTGCCAAATCGAGAGCGCACGGGCAAAGCGCAGCGTACGCGGGACACGGCGCCGCCACCGTGCCTCCGGAGGTGCTTGCCAAGTATGCCGCGCCTCGGCTCGAGCCGAGCGTGTCCCGGCGCATTCAGGCCATGCTCGACGTGCGAGCACCGGGCGCGGGCGCGGTTTCGTCGGACGGCAAGCAGATGTTCTTCACCTGGACGATCACCGGAACGCGTCAAGTTTGGCGTCTCGACGGCCCGCAGCACTTTCCGGTCGAGCTCACGGGCGGCGAGGATGCCACCGCGTTCGATGACGTCACTCCGGACGGCAAATACCTGCTCGTTTCGCGCGACCGCAAGGGGGAAGAGAATCCCGGGCTTTACCTGCTCGATCCGAAAGGGGGCCCCCTCACCGTCATTCAGCACAAGCCCCGCGTTCAAACCATCTATCAGTTTACGTCCGACGACTCGCGCTACGTCTATTTCCGCGCCAACGACGTCAAGGCAGACTCCTACGCCATCTACCGCTACGACCTTCAGAGCAAACAGCGCGAGCTCGTCTTCGGGGACGACGGCATCTGGTCGGTGGCCGATTTTCAGGGCCCCGACAAGCTCTTGTTGGTCAAAGAGGTGGGCAGCAACATGGAGGAGTACTTCGAGTACGTCCCCTCGACGAAGAAGCTCGTCCCCCTCATCGGTCAGGGAGAGCGCGAAAACCACGTGGCGCTCTACGGCGCGGCGCCGGGCGAGATTCTGGTCCTGACGCCCAAGCTCGGCGAGTTCCGGCGGCTCTATCGATACAAGGACGGCAAGCTCTCCCCCATCACCCCCGACATCAAGCACGACGTCTCCGGTTTTTCCATCGACCGGCCCCGCACGCGCATCCTCTACACCGTCAACGACGGTGGCTACACCAAGCTCAATGCGATGGACGCCAAGACGCTCCAGGAGATCAAGCTCCCAAAGCTCCCACCGGCTGACCAGGTCAGCTACGGGTTCACGTCTCGCAACGGTCGGTTCACGTCCATCCGAGTCGACACCGGCACGGCGCCCCCCTCGAGCTACGTCGTCTCCTGGCAGACCGGGCAGCTCACCAAGTGGCACACGCCGAGCGCGCCCGAGATCGACACCTCGAAGTTCGCGCGCGCCTCGCTCGAGGAGTATCCGGCGAGGGATGGAACGAAAATACCGATGTTCGTGCGACGGCCCGCCGCCTGCGACAAGCCCTGCCCGGTGATCGTGATGTTCCACGGAGGCCCCGAGGGGCAGACGATGCCCGGCTTCAACACGGGCGGGCAGCTTTTCGTCGATGCCGGGTTCACGCTGGTCGAGCCGAACGTGCGCGGCAGCGACGGCTACGGCAAAACGTGGCTTCACGCCGACGACGGACCGAAGCGCCTGCAGATCATCACCGACATCGAGGACGTCGCCAAGTACGTCAAGGAGAAGTGGGCCGAGGGGGGCAAGGCACCCAAGGTGGGGGTCGCTGGCGGGAGCTATGGCGGCTATTCGACGCTCGTTGCGATGACGATGTTCGCCGGAGCTTACGACGCGGGCGCGTCGGTGGTCGGCATCAGCAACCTCTACACGTTCCTGATGAACACCGCGCCGTACCGCCGCATCCTGCGCATCAGCGAGTACGGCGACCCAGAAAAGGACAAAGAGGCGCTGCTCAAACTGTCGCCCATCACCTACATCGACAAGGTGTCGTCCCCCCTTCTCCTCATCCAGGGCGCGACCGATCCTCGCGTTCCGGCAGGCGAGGCCATTCAGATCAAGAACGCGCTCGACGCGAAGAAGATCCCGGCCGAGCTCATCATCTTTCCCGACGAGGGGCACGGCGCGCAGAAGCGCGAAAACCAGGTTCTCCAGCTCGGGCACATGGTGCGGTTCTTCGAGGAGCACCTGCTCGGAAAAAAACCGAGCGAAAAAACCGACGACAGGTGACAGCGTGAAAAGGAGCCGTCCCGCGGTTGGTTCTTGTGAATCGCTCGATTAGCTGCGAACCTTGGAGGTTCGGGTGTCATCCGAGAGGGGAGCGATCGCATGACGACAGAGGCGTTCTCGTTCGAGCACGAAGGGACGTTCGAAAAGGGTGAGGTCACTGGCAACCTCCGGCTCGGTAAGTTCGAAGTCCATTACGAGGAAATCTTCGCCGAGGTCATCGAGGACGGCGTCATCACGCTCGAAGAGCGCGCGCGCCTCGACAAGGCGGCCGACGCGCTTGGGCTCGACCGCCAGCGCCTTCGCAAGCTCGAGGAGGCGCTCCAGGCGGCCTACGAAGCGAGGCATCACGTGCGGGTCCGAGAGATCGGCGACGAAGTGGCGCCGGCCTCGATCGTCGTCAAGCCCGAAGTGGCGGCCGATCCGCGCTTCTTGGCGCTACAGATGCAGGTCATCGAGCTCAAGGCTCGCGTGACCGAGCTCGAGCGCGAGCTCGAAGAAGCGCGCGAGCGCGAAGCGGTCGAGGTCGATCTATCGGAGATGCCGGTGCGCGTCGAGGCTGCCGAAGAAACACCCGACGAGCTCGGGCGAAGGGTGCGGGCCAACCCGCGCGACATCGAGAGCATGCGCGGACTGTTCCGCGCGTTCACGCGCTCGGGCGACACGGATCGGAGGTGGCTCATCGCGCACGCTCTCAAATACCTCGGCGTGGCCAACGACGAGGAGCGCGCTCTCGAGCAACGGCACCACGTCGAGGGTCTCATCAAGCCGGCGAGCTCGCTCGGCGAACAAGGGTGGACGCTGCTGCTTCACCCCGAAGAAGAGATGCTCACGGGGCAGATCTTCGCCGTCATCGTGCCGGCCGTGCTGCTCGGCCGCGTGTCCGCGCTGCGGCGCGACAAGGCGCTCCCCAAGCTCGACCCCGTTCGCAAACAAGACCCGAAGATGTCGACCCTGCAGGCGGTTCGATGTTTTGCCTGGGCCGCCGCGATCCTCGGCATGGGCGCACCGCCGCTCTACGCCGATCCCGAGTTCGGCGGAACGGTCGAGATGGTGCCGGGGTTGCCGCCGTCGACCCGCCTCGGCAAACAATCGCTCTCCGGGCGATCTCCCTTCGAGCTCGCGTTCATCGCCGGGCGGCATCTCTCCTGGTACCGAGAAGAGCACTTCGTTCGACTGCTCATCCCCTCGACACCCGATCTCGAGGACCTTTTCCTTGCAGCCCTCAGCATCGCCAACCAGAGCATCCCACTCACCGCAGAGATCAAGCAGCGGGTCGCGCCGCTCGCCAGAGCGATCGAGCCGGTGCTCGAACCCGCCGCCATCGATCGCGTACGCGGCCACTTCCTGCGCTTTCTCGAAGAGGGGGGACGCACGAACCTGCACCGGTGGGCGACCGCCGCCGATCGCACGGCCGCGCGCGCGGGGCTGCTCTTGGCCAACGATCTGCGCGCGGCGCACGAAATCTTCGAACTCGAAGACCCGCGCACGGTCGACTCGAAAATGGATGATCTACTCGCTTTCGCGGCAAGCGATCGTTATGCCAACATCCGAAAGCAGATCGGGTTGGCGGTTCAGGGTTGACCCGCGGCGTCACCGAGCGGGCGCAGGAGCCCACTCGCGTCTCACCGACTCCGCCCAATTGTCCAGGGTCCGCTTGATGCTCTGTACCTTCTCGACGTGCCCGAGCGTGACCCAGTCCACGATCGCGCGCCGCGCCTCCGCGTGGGTGCCGACGCGAGCGACACCGTAGAAAGCGGCCCCAATCGCCAAGGCCCCGATGAACCGCCAGGCCACGTTCCGGAAGCGGAGCCGCGGAACACCCTGAGGACGATCGTCGAACTCCCCTGAAATGAGGCTGCTTGGCTGCCACCGGACCGGATTTTTGCGCACGTGGCTCAACTCTTCGTCGAGTGGCTCGTCGTAGGAGTCGTCGAAAGAGGACCAGGAAACCTGATGCCGTCCGTACCGTCTATCGCGCCGGTTCATGCACACCTCCAGCCTATGGCCTATCCCAGGCAAACCCCGTTCCGTCGAGCGAGCTGGGCCAAAAGACCGGGCTTTGCGTCGAGCTCGCGCCAACGACCATTTACGCGCGTCGCAGGCAGAGCTCGCTCACGATTTGCGTCAGGTCATCCAGATCGATCGGCTTTTTGACGAGGCGAGTTCCTTCCGGCAGGCGCGCGTTCAGCGCCGACACGATGACGACGGGCAACGTCGCAAACTGATCGTCTTCGCGCAGCGCCGCGATGAGCGACGAGCCGTCCATCACGGGCATCATCAGATCGGCAAGCACCAGCGCGGGTTGTGGCATCTCGCGCAGAACTTGCAGCGCTTCTCGGCCGTTCGCCGCCTCGTAAACGCGAAAACCCTCCTCTTGCAAAATCTCCACGACGAGCTCTCGAAGATCCCGCTGATCTTCGACGACGAGCACCGCCTCGCAGTTGGGGGTCGCCATCAGGGCCCCCGCCCGGCGCGCAGATCCTCTGCGATTCGGATCAGGATCATGACATGGGTAGCCTGCATCGCGGACGTCGCTCGTTCACAGGCCCGACGTTCAAGCGACTAGAGCAGATCATCTCGACCTGCAAGGGGCCCGACGATCGGCTTCGTGTAGCGGAAATCTACGGCAAGGGTGCTATGCGTTCGCCTCGGTCGTCAGCGGACAGTGCTCTTGTACGATGCTGAGGATGGCATCCTCGCTGACCAGCCGCTTGACCATGAGGGGCGATTCCGATTCGGCGACCGGAACGGCGGCGATGCTGACGGGGAGCGTCGCAATGTGGACCCCCTCGAGCGTCGCCTTGTCCAGCATCTCGAGGCCGCGTCGCGGCGTCATTGCGTCCCAGAGAAGAATGCACGGATGCGGAATACGCTGGAGCAACTCGAGCGCTTCGTCGGGGTTTGCTGCGCAGTGCACTTCGTACCCCGCCCTTTCGAGGAGGGTCTTGACGACCGTTCGGAGCTCGGCATGGTCTTCGACGACGAGAACAGAAATGGGCATACTTCAACGTTAAGGCGGCGGATCGGGTGCCCCAACCGGGCAGAGGTCGCTGGTCCGCCGAAGGACGAGCACTTCGACGCTGTCGTGGCGATCTGACCCGGACCAAAGCCGCATTGGGCGATCGGTTCATCGCTTGCCCGAACGTCGCCACACTCGTCGCGACGAAAGACCGAGCACGGTGAGCGCTTCGGTGGAGCGACGAAAAACGAGCCGATCGCCCATCTCTACGTCGATTGAGTCGTGCGGGCCGTCGATGAAAAGACGCCCCTCGCGGGTCTTGCTCCGGACGAAGAGCTCCTTGCCCTTCGGAATGAGTGCGCGCACGAGCTTGAGCTTCTCCCCCTCCGGGGTGTAGGGCTCGCGCACGACGAGCTGCAGCGCGGGCGACGTGAGCGGCAAGATCTTGCCCCCGGCCGAACGCTGCGCCGCCGTCGAACCAGCCGCTGGGCCGATCCAGAAACCGCTCGACTTCTGCTCCTCGACGATCTTGCCGTGCTTCAAGATGTAGCGAGTCGTCGCAGCAGGGGAGCGGTGACAGAAGAGCGCGTCGTTGAGCACCCGATCGGCCACCGGCACGCCGTTGCGGATCACCGCCATCCGCGCGAGAAGGACGGCTCTCATTTTACCGGCGAGCGCCTTCACGATCGCATCCTGTACGTGACCCTTGCGAACGCCGCAGAAGAAACCGATCGAATGCGATGGAGCGCTGTTGACGCCGAGGATGGGCGTCGAGCCAACGCGGTGCGAGGCGGCGAGCAACGTGCCGTCGCCTCCCACGGTGACGACCAGCTTGGCGCCGTCGACCTCGAAGGGGGCGTGCGCGCGGCGTATCCAAAGAGTTTCGACGCCGAGCTGTCGCAGCGCGCGATCGACCTCCTCGATCGTCCCTTCGTGCTCGTCGTGCGAGCGGCGCATCTTGCGAACCGTGGGGTCGTTTTTTCTCAGCAGGCGCGCAATTCGTTCATCCTGCTCTTCCTCGACGAAGAGGCGATAGGCGGTTCGCTTGACGACGACGACGACGCGATCACTCACGGAGCGAGCTCCGCCAGTCGACGTAGCGCGATCTCCGTTTTCGAGTCCTCGATCTCGCCGGCCCTGACGAGCGCCAAAGCCTCCTCGAGCGTCACGGTGACGAGACTCGCTTGTCGCTCGAGCACCGAACCATCTTCGACCGGGGGGACCAGCGCGGCGGGGTCGATCTCGGCGTGGAAGTAAAAATGGCGCTCGCCGATGATCCCGGGCGCTGGAAATGTCGACGGGCCGAGCTGGATCATCGCGTCCAGCGCGATCTCGGCACCGGTTTCCTCGTAGAGCTCGCGCACCGCGCAGCGGCGGAGCCCTTCCTCGCTTCGCTCGTCCGGTTCGAGGAGGCCCGCAGGAAATTCCCAGAGGCCCCCGAGCGTGTCGCGTTCGGGCACTGGCCATGTCTCGCGGGGACGAAATGCGACCGGCGGGCGCAGCGCCGAGCGGAGAAGAACCTTTCGCGTTCCGGACTCGTCGCGAAAATGGGGAGCGATGACCACGGCATCGAGGGCTGCGCGCTCGACGATGTCGTAGAAGAACGGTTCACTCACCGACCCGTCTGGGAACTGGGCCCGAAGCTCGAGTCGGCGGATCTTGAGGTAGGCGCGGCGCGGCGCATGCTCGGATCGATCGCGGTCGATGGATAACTTGATGCGCGGCAGAGAAGGCAAGGGCAGAAAGTCGGGTTTCGGCATGGCGGCGGCCCGGTTCGATGGACGAGTAACCTACCACTACCGGCCGAGACTTTTCGCCGCCAGATCGCTTTGCGACGCGGTCGCTCTTGGGCTATGGCGGGCGAGGGAGTATCGATGCGGACGCCCGCAAACCGCAGGCGGGGCCGAAGGCCCGCGCCGAGTAACATGAGAAGATGGCTCGGATGGGCGGGGTGCCTCGCCCTCGCTCTCTTGGCGGCCGCGCCGCGCGCCGCCTCGCTAGGGGACAGCGGACCGCTACCTTCGGCGGCGGCTTCGGCGAGCCGCGTAAAAAAAACCGGCGGGCCGGCCGCGCGGGGGAAGAAGCCGCCCGTCACGGTCAACGTGGTGGCGCTGACCGACAAACTCAAAAGCGGCGATCCCGCCGAGGTTGCCGCGGCCCTCGCGGAGGCCAAAGCCGCGGGCCAAGGGGCTCGACCGATCGCGCCCGCAATCGAAGATTTGTTGCGACGCGGCCTGAAGGCCGATCTCGTCGGGCTCGCGCTCCAAACGCTCGGCGAGGTCGGCACGGAAACGAGCGTTCCAGCCATCACCCCCTATTCTCGCCACCGCAACCCGGACACACGAAAGAAAGCGCTCTCTGCCCTCGTCAAGATCGGGAGCTCGACCGCGGTCGCGACGCTGCGCGACGCCCTTTCCGATCCGGATCCCGGCGTGCGGGCCGTGGCGGCGAGCGGGCTCGGCCCGCTCGGAGGGCGCGAGGCGATACCCGATCTGTTCGCGGCGCTCGACCGTCAGGTCACCGAGTCAACCTCGTCCATCGGACAGCTCTGCACCCCCGAGGAATGCGAGAGACTCTCGGCGAAGCTTTCGACTCTCGGGCTCGACGTGATGACGAGCGCATTCGACTCGATTCTGTTTCGTCCGACATCGGAGATTCCCGACACGGGCAAGATTCGAATCGTCGAGCGGGTGCGCGACCTTCGCACGCCTGAGGCCAACAAGTATCTTCGCGATCTGCAGTCGCGCTGGCCGCCCGGCGATTCGCCCCGCGTGCGGCAGGCCATCGAGCAGGCGGTCGTCGCCACCGCCGGAGCCAAATCGTGATCCGGGCGCGACGAGCACGCGCTCTCGGACTCGTCGCCTCGGCGGCCCTCCTCGTCGCCGCGTGCGGCGGCGGCCAAACGAGGGTCGGGGCGGTGTTTTCGAGCGACTGGCACGACGATGGCGGCGCCGGCGTTCGCGCCTTAAAAGACAAGATCCTGGCGATCCCGATCGCGCGCAACGCTCCAGCCGCCGTCGGCGTGTTCGACGGAGGGGTGGTTGGCGTGGCACTCGGGACGCCAGGGGCGAGCCACGGGGCGGTCTGGTCGTTCGCTCACGCCATCGACGCGCGGCCGCTCATCGCGGGAACCGTCGTGATCGGGTCGGGAGACGGCCAGCTCTTTGCGCTCGATGCGGCGACCGGGCGGCCGCTGTGGGTGAGACCAAGCGGCGGTCCGCTGCGAGGGGTGGGAGACGACGGGCGGACGACGGTGATGTCGCTCGGGACGGGGGGCGACAACGGGTCGGTGGTGCTGGCGATCACGCATGAAGGCACCGTCGTACGGCAGCTCGAGACGCCGGTGACCGTGGGTACGCCCGGCGTCGTCGGGCACTACGCTTTCTTGCCCTGGCAGGGGCAGTACGTGACCGTCTACAACTTGCAGTCGGGCGAGGAAGAGGCCCGGCTCTTGTTTCGCGAGCAGGTGAGCCGCGTTTTTTCGCACGGTGGCAAGCTCTACATGGGAGAGCTCGGCCTTTTTCGATTCGACGAGGAGATCTGGCAAGCGTCGAAACGAAAAGCGTCATTCGTAGGGCTTCCTTCCCTCGAGATCCCGGGCGACCCGAAGTGGTTTCGCCCCGGGGCTGAGCTGCGGGGACGATCGTCCGACGCTTTCGACAAGATCGCGCTCTATGCCGCGCCGAACGACGGCGCCCCGCTCGCCCTCGATTCCGACCGGGTGATCGCCACCTACTTCAAGGTCGCCGCCGGGTTCGATGCCAAGAGCGGCGCGATGGTGTGGGTCAAACGACGCGACGCGGATCACATCGCCGGCAGCGCTTTCGCGGGCGGCATCGTTCTCTGCGACGCCGACGGACAGATCTCGATCGTTCGCTCGGCGAACGGTGCCCCCATCGCATCGACGAGCCTCGGGCGCAAGCTGACGAGCTGCGCGGTCGAAGCCGATGGGCTCGGGCTGGGTCGCGGCGCGGGCGAGGATCCACAGGCGCCCCTTTCCGAGCAGCTGGCCGAGGTGATCGGCACGGGGGACATCGAAATGGCAGCGATGCAAAAAATGCTGATTCGCGAGCTCGGCAAGCAGGCTGACGCCAAGGCGACCAAGTTCCTCGTCGATCTCGCGGGCGACAGCCGAACACCCGAGGCACTCGTCCCCGACGTCGAGAAGGCGCTTGCGTCGCGCCGCACCGGCGCCGACTACATGCTCGAGGCGCTTCGCCGGCATTACGACTTCTTGAAGGACGTGCTCCGCCCTCCACCCGTCGGCCCCATGGCAGACGCTCTTCTCGCCATGAAAGAGACGCGCGCGGCTCCCGCGCTCGTGTCGCACCTGTTCGACCCGGCCGACACGAGCGACGCCGTGCGGCGCGTGGCGGCAGCGCTGGCGGAGATCGCCACCCCAGCCGAGGTCGCCCAGCTCCGGAATTTCTTCGCGCTCTACCGCACCACCGCCGAAGACGACAACCTCGCGCAGGCGGTCGTGAACGTCGCCCGCGCCCTCGTCAGGGTGGGCGGCGCGGACGAGAAAGCCCTCGTCGCCAAGGGAGCCGAGGACCCGCTCACCGTGCCGATCGTCAAGATCCAGCTCGCGTCTCTCGTAGAACCGTCCGGGCAAGCGCCCTGATCACGCTCGTCATGCAAGCATTTTCTCGTTTTACGGCGCCGCCGCGAAGTCCCACCCCTCCGGGTGGTCCGACGCGGCTCCGGCGGGGGAGAACCCCTTCGGGTGGTGCGCAATGACCTCTACCCGGTGCCTTGCCGTGCTCGTCGTCGAGGACGACCCGGACATCCGCGACGCCGTGGCCACGGAGCTCGAGCTCGAGGGATTCCATGTTTTTCGCGCCGAGAACGGCGCGCGTGCTCTCGAAGTCCTGAAAACGATGCCGCACCCGTCGCTCATCCTCGCCGACCTGATGATGCCGGTGATGGACGGCTGGCAGCTCATTCGAGCGCTATCCCAAGACGATCGGCTGGCGACGCTTCCCGTCGTCGTCGTCTCGGCCATCGACCAGGGCAGTCCGGAAGGATTTCGCCGCGTGAAAAAACCGATCGAGCTCGACGACCTCATGAAGATTGTGAGCGAACTCTGCGACCGCCGCACTTGACGAGCTGGATCGTTGGGCGCATGGATAGAGAGTCTTCGGTGCGTCGTCCCGAGACTCTTTTTCGGACGAGAGCGATGGAAATTAGATTCCTTGGTTTGCCCCTGGCAAAAATGCACCCAACGGCAAGTAGGCGGGTGACCCTATGACAAGAGGGTCGTGCCCCGCATCGATTCTCGTCGTCGAGGATAACGAAGGCATCCGCGACGCCATCGGGGACATTCTAGAGACCGAGGGGTACGAAGTCGCCCTCGCCGAAAGCGGCCGCCACGCGCTCGAGCTGCTCGGTGGGCTCTCGCGCCCCTGCCTCTTGCTCGTCGATCTCATCATGCCGCAGATGGACGGGTGGGAGCTCCTCAAGGTCCTCGCGCAGGACGATCGCCTCGCGACCATCCCCGTCGTTCTGATGTCCGCGCTGCCGGGTCCAGCACGCGTCGGCGAGCACGTCGTCATCAAGAAGCCCATCGACCTCGGCCTCCTGCTCAAAATCGTCCACGAGCACTGCTGCGGCCAGCGAGGCCCCGCCGCCGACTCGAAGGACGGCGACCGCGTGACACCGACGGGCGGCTGAATTCGCCGCGGCCGTCGGCCGGCGAAGTCCGGCCGCCCACCAGACCGTCGGCCGGCGAAGTCCGGCCGCCCACCAGACCGTCGGCCGGCGAAGTCCAGCCTCTCACCAGGCCGTCGA
>Ga0075425_100007700_pt1 | contig 11396 bp, 10 predicted proteins | sample SoiMethybrSBSTD4_FD_75300 | JGI IMG/M metagenome (GOLD analysis project Ga0075425, IMG submission 75300) | Bulk soil microbial communities from a Populus tree surrounding site in Tennessee, USA - Soil MetaG P. TD hybrid SBSTD4 | ecosystem: Environmental > Terrestrial > Soil > Tree plantation...
AGCCGCCGACCAGCAACTCGGCGACGTGTGATCCTGCGACCCAGCTTCAAGCTGAGTCGCACCGGCTAGTGATGATCCAGAGGGATCGCCACCCCCGGTTTCGTTGGCACGCGTTAGGGACCGACCCTTGCCGGGCCTCGAACCGCTCAGGCGCTCCGACCGGGCCACGCGCCGAAGACCCTCCCCTACAGCCTAAGCCATCGCACCGAAGCATCTGGCGGCGCTGCGAAAATATTGCCGCTTGGTTCAACCGTGTGCATCACGGTCTGACGCAAAACTCGGGTGCTCCGGCGCCGAAGAGAAAGGTCTGGGATCATCGGGGCGACGTATCCGGTTGGTCGTCGCTGCGTTGAGGCCCACCGCCCCGCCGGGATTGACGAAGGCCGTCGCTCATGAGTGTCTCACCTAAGTCACATAATGATGCTATTTAGCAACATGTCCGAAGGGGCACACACTCCCACGGAAATCTTGGCCAATCCTCAACCACTGTGGAAAGAGACTTGCTTTCGTGTATACGGGGGCCATGTTGAGTAATGGCTTTCGGCAACGGTCTGCTCGCGGGGTCGTCATGAGACCGATGCGTTTGGTATTGGCAGCAACAGCGCTCTTGGCGCTGGGCGAGCCCTTGTGGGCGTTTCAGGAGAGCGGTGCAAGCCAGCCGGAGGCGGAGGCGCCAGCTGAGCCACCAAAGAGCCTGCCAGCGCCCACCAAGAGCCTCAATCTGAAGATGCCCGAGATGAGCATCGGCCAGGGAACCGGAACGGAGGTCAAAATCCCGGGTTTCGGTACGGTTGGTGTATTGCCAAAGCTGGACTTCGGGCTGGAGCTGCTTTATGGCGCAACCGATACGCGCGGCAGCAGGCCCGATGACAAGTCCGAGCCGAGCGACGTGCAGATTCGCGGCACGATTAAGCACCGCTTCTGATCCCAGTGGTTTCGTCTGAGCGTCTTGCTGCATCGGCGTTTCCCTGCCCTTCGTCGCCGGCGTGAAGGAATTGCCGACGAGGCTGCAATGCGCATGGCTTGGCCGGCCGCTCTGGTCCACCTCTTTACTGCGCTGGGTGCGGTATGCGCGCTGCTTGCCACCCGTGCGGCACTGTCTGCCGCCTGGGAACAGGTATTTGGCTGGTTGGGCATCGCCCTCATTATCGATGGGCTCGACGGGACGTTCGCACGTCTGGCCGACGTGAAGACCAGGCTACCGCGCTTTTCCGGCGACCGACTTGATCTTGTCATCGACTATATGACTTACGTATTTGTGCCCGCGCTCGCTCTGCTACAGGCGGGCTTCTTGGGCAGCGCGGGTTGGGGAGTGGTGCTCGGAAGCATCATCTTGCTCTCTTCGCTGTTTCATTTTTCCGACACTGACAGCAAGAGCGAGGACCACAGTTTCGTCGGCTTTCCCGCCATCTGGAATATCGTTGCCTTCTATGCATTCGCTTTCAACATGCCGACCGCGGTATCCGTGCTGATGGTGTTGATGTGTGCGGCTCTTACCTTCGTACCGCTGCATTGGGCGCACCCGCTGCGCACGCCGCTGCTGTGGCCCATCACCTTTGCGGTGACGGCGTTGTGGATGCTGGCAGCCCTTGGTGCCATATGGTCCGGGTTTCCGGCCGGCACCCTCACCAAAGGCATCCTTTTGCTCGGCGCTGCTTACGGTGTGGGCCTGGCCCTCTTCTCGCGACGGGGTTGAGGCGCAGCGGCCGTCCAAGGCCCGAGCGAGGCGACGACGCCTGCGGATGGACCGGCCCTGATAGGCGAACCAAAGCCGCTTGCCATGCGTTATGGTGCGGCGCATGCAGGTCCTTTTCAAAACGCTCATTGGGGGCACCAGATGTCGTCTGACGGTCCAGGGGCCAGGGCCCTCGACCTTGCGGTCATCGGCAATTGCCGAAGCGCGGCCTTGATGGACACCAAAGGACGGATCACGTGGTGGTGCTTCCCACGTTTTGACTCTGACCCGGTCCTGTCGCGACTTCTCGCCGGCGATGTGGAGAAGGGGTTCTGCGACGTGGTGCTGGACGGAGCGGTCGCCTCGGAAAGCGATTATTTGCGCAACACGGCGATTGTGCAGACCACCATTCGCGACGGCGGTGGCAACGCAGTGCGCGTCACCGACTTCATGCCGCGCTTCAAGCGCTTCGAGCGCGTGTTCAATCCGCCTCAGATCTTCCGCCGCGTTGAGCCCGCCGCCGGGCTGCCGCGCATCAAGATCAGGGTGCGTCCGACATTCAATTATGGCGGGCCCTGCGCCTCGCGCGCCAGCGGTTCCAATCACATCCGCTATTCGGGTGGAGCCGACACCCTGCGCGTCACCACCGACGCGGCGTTGTCCTACATCGTCCACGAAACGCCGTTTGCCCTAATCAAGCCAGTCACCCTGATCCTGGGTCCGGATGAGCCTTTCGAGGCTGCGGTCGATACGGCCTCGCGCGAGTTTCTCGAGCGTACGCGCGACTATTGGCTCGATTGGGTGCGCTCGCTCGCCATCCCACTCGAATTTCAGACCGAGATCATCCGCGCCGCGATCGCGCTCAAACTGTGCAACTTCGAGGAGACGGGCGCGATCATTGCCGCACACACCACGTCGATACCGGAAGTGCCGGGCACGGAACGAACTTGGGACTACCGCTACTGCTGGCTGCGCGACGCTTTCTTTGTGATCAAGGCGCTCAATCGGTTGGGCGCGACGCAGACGATGGAAGAGTTCATCCACTACATCACCAATATCGCCGTCGAGGCCGAACGGCCGCTTCGGCCGGTCTACGGTATCGTGCCGGCAGAACCGCTCGAGGAGCGCGTCGCCGCCGAACTGGCGGGCTTTCAAGGCTGCGGTCCGGTGCGCGTGGGCAACCAGGCCGCAGAGCAGCTGCAGCACGACTCCTACGGCAGCGTCATCCTCGCGGCCTCGCAGATGTTCATCGACGAACGGCTGCCGCGCATGGGCGACGCCGATCTCTTCCGTCGCCTGGAACCGCTCGGCGCGCAGGCGCGGCGCTTCGCTCTTGAGCCAGATGCCGGCCCGTGGGAGCATCGCGTGCGGCAGCGTGTGCACACGCACTCCGCGACCATGTGCTGGGTGGCGTGCGACCGCCTGGCGCGCATTGCCTTGCGTCTGGGACTGGGCGACCGCGCCGCCTATTGGCGGGCGGAAGCCGAAACGCTGCGCCACGAGATACTGAGGCGCGCCTGGAACGAGGGCATCGGGGCGCTGGCGGGCGCCCTCGACACCAACGAGCTCGATGCAACCGTCCTGCTTCTGCCCGACCTTGGCCTGCTTTCGGCGAACGACGAGCGGTTTGTGCGCACCTGCAAGCTCATCGGCAAGGAGCTCAGTCGCAATGGCTTCATCATGCGCTACACCGCGCGCGACGACTTTGGCGTCCCTGTCACCGCCTTTCTGGTTTGCCAGTTCTGGTACATCGACGCGCTCATTTCCCTCGGGCGCGTGCACGAAGCGCGTGACCTGTTCAGCGATCTCTTGAGCCGGCGCAACCGCTTTGGTCTGCTTTCGGAGGACATCCACCCGATCACAGGTGAGCTTTGGGGAAACCTGCCGCAGACCTATTCCATGGCGGGCATCATCAACACCGGTCGGGTCCTCTCTCGCAGCTGGCAGGAAGCCTGGGTACAGACCTGACGCGGACAACACCGCCGACGCCAGCCTCCATGCCCTGGGGGGCGTGGGCTCTTCCTCATCTTCCTCATCGGCTTTGCTGCGTCGGTCACGATTCGAGTGCCGCTCGCATTTGCCCTGTGGCATTCGCGGTTCAGGCGCGCGGAAAACCGACAGGGAGGCGCATTTTTGCAAACACAGATAGGTGCAAAGAGGTTAGCCTCAGCACGCTAGAACGCGCGCGCCCCGCATCGTGAGCGACGAAGACAACAGCATTGCCCTGCGCCCGACGATCGGCTCCCGCCGCGTGTCCATGCTTGTGGCTGCGCCCGTCGTTGCCGGGTGCGCCCTACTGGGTTCGCTGATCGGCACCACGCATCCCCTGCAACCGATGTTCCCGGCCGCCCCAGGCGGTGGGGAGCTCGGTGATCTGAGGCTCGCGTCCGTTAAACTGGTCGAGGCGCCGCCGGAGGCGGTCGAGCCCCCGTCAGGAGCGCATGGAGCGCCGCCCCCCGGCCCGGCTCACGGCGTCACGGCATCAGGAGATACGGCCCACGCGTTAGCGAGCGCTCCCTCTTCGGTCCTTGCCGTGAGTACAGAATCGGTCGATCGGCCGCTGTCGCCCGGTGGAAGCGGGGATGTGGCAACAACTCAAAGAGACCAGCCGGAACTTGTGACGCCGGAGGGCGCCCCGCGCGTGACGACCCAGAGCCACCGCCAAGCACGCGCCAAGCGGCTGAGGCGGATGCTGGGGCGCCACACGCGCCCCAAGCCGCCGGGAGCCCAAGTTGACGCGTTTATTTCCTCAATCTTGCCCATCAAATAGGCGCTAATCGGCCCACGCTATCGCGCTGGGTGCACGCAGCGGCTCCCGCTGCCCCAAGTTGCGGGGGATCGGCAGGCGTGTGGGCCGGCCCTTCGGGAACCTTTACACCGTTCAAGGGTTTCCAGCGCACTGCGCTAGCAGCGATGGGTCAATCGCGCCGACGGGAGGACTTAAGCCAGGCATGCGCCGGGTCGTCTTGGTTTCCAACCGCGTCCTCGATTTGCGCAAGGCCCCGCAGGCGGGCGGTGTGGCTGTGGCGCTGGCCGATGTGGTGCGCTATCACAACGGTCTATGGTTTGGCTGGAATGGCGAGATTACGTCCAACGCCTCAGCCGATGTGGTGGCACGCGAAGGTCGCCTGGCCACCGTCCCGCTCTCCGAGGCCGATCATCAGGGCTACTATCTAGGCTATGCCAATTCGGTGCTTTGGCCGGTGTTTCACAACCGGCTTGATCTCGCTCAGTTCGAGGCTGGATTTTTCGAGCGGTTCGTTGCGGTCAACAGCAGACTGGCGGCGCTTTTGCAACCCCTGCTGCGCCCGGACGACGTCATCTGGGTGCACGACTATCATCTGATCCCGTTTGCGGCCGAGCTGAGGAAACGGCGGGTGCAGAACCCGATCGGGTTTTATCTGCATATTCCCTTCCCTCCCTGGCAGACGTTCATGGCGGTGCCCGAGCACCAGGAGCTGGCGCGCGCCTTGGCCGCCTACGACTTGATCGGACTGCAGACCAAGGCAGACGTTGCCAATCTCATCGATTATATGGCCAATGGCGTGTTCGGCAGGATCGTCCCTGACGGGCGCATCCGGCTCTTCGATCGTCTGGTTTCGATCGCGAGCTTCCCGATCGGCATCGATGTCGCCGACTTCGCCAAAGCCAAACGCGCCGGGGGCCTCGTGCAAGGCCGCCCGTCGGTCGCCCGCATCATCGGCGTCGACCGGCTCGACTACACCAAGGGGCTGCCGCACAAGTTCAAGGCCTTTGGGCGGTTCCTGGAGAAGTGCCCCCAATACCAGCGCCAAGTCGTTTTGACCCAGATCGCTCCGCCCACGCGCGCCAGTGTGGAAGCCTACGCCGATATCCGCCAGCAATTGGAGGCCCTCGCTGGTTCGATCAACGGGCGCTTCGGCGAGCTCGACTGGGTGCCGATACACTATATCCATCGCTCGACGCCGCGCCGGCGGCTCGCCGACATCTACCGCTCTTCCCGGATCGGCATGGTGACACCGCTGCGCGATGGCATGAACCTGGTGGCAAAGGAGTACGTGGCCGCACAGGATCCAGAGGATCCCGGTGTGCTGGTGCTGTCACAGTTTGCGGGGGCGGCGGAAGAGCTGACCGAGGCGCTGATCGTCAACCCCTATAATATCGAGGAGACCGCCGACGTCATTCGTGCCGCGCTGGAAATGCCTCTAACGGAACGGCGCACACGCCACGAAGCTCTCCTGGCGGCCGTGCGCAAGCACGATGTGGCGAGCTGGTCGCAGTCTTTCCTGTCGCAACTCGATCGTGTGGTCTCAGTCCAGGATCCCGCGTCTTGGCGCGCCCCCGAGCCGATTCGCACGGCGCTGGCAAAGCTCGAGCAGGTCATGGATCCGCAACCGGAGCCCGCAGCGCGCAAGCCCAGGGAGTGTCGGGGCCCGCGCGCCGAACGACCGCGGCCCGATCGCACCAGAGAAGCAAGTTCGGCCACAAGTTCCGTCAAATGAGGATAGGCTTCGTGCGGCTGGCTCGCCGCCGGCACCAGGGGAAGGGCCTCGGGCGCGGCTGCTCGCGCTCGGGCTGACCAGCCAAACGGATCGACCGCGCAAGGAAGGAGATTGTCGAGGCATCCAAGATCGGCCAATAACGGAACGCGGCGCGAGCGCACACAAGCGATCATCGCGGGCGTTGTGGTTCGGCTGGGCCGGGTCCGGCGCTCGCCCAACAAGCCGGCGCCGAGAGCTTCGCAGCAGAGCGAAAGGTCGTTCCGGATGTCTTCTACCGCTATCGCCAATGTCCCAGCGCCTCAAGCCCCTGTGGCGGCCACTTCGCCGTTTACCTTGGCCGTGGACATCGGGGGAACGAACGTCAAAGCCTCCGTTCTTGATGCCGCGGGCGAACTTGCTGCCCAGCAGATCCGCTCCCCTACCCCAAAGCCGGCGACACCCCAGGCGGTCCTCGACCTGATCGGCCGGTTGGCGGGCCAACTGCCCGCGTTCCAGCGCATCTCGGTGGGGTTTCCGGGCGTGGTGTGCCGGGGGCAAATTGTCACCGCCCCTAACCTTGGAACCCCCCATTGGGCCGGGTGCCAGCTGATCGACGCGCTGGCCGATCGGTTCGGTGTGCCCGCGCGGGTTCTCAATGATGCCGCTGTGCAGGGCCTCGGCGTGGTTGAGGGTCACGGCCTTGAATGCGTTCTCACGCTGGGGACGGGTGTCGGTTGCGCCCTTTTTCGGAACCGACGCTTGCTGCTCCACGTGGAGCTTGGCCAACACCGCATGCGCAAGGGCAAGACTTACGATCAGTACATCGGGCAAGCGGCGCTGGTGAAGCGGGGCAGCGTGCGCTGGAACAAGCGCGTTCGCAGAGCGATGGACACCGTGACAAGTCTCACGTGCTGCGATGTGCTCTACGTCGGCGGCGGCAACGCGCGCAAGCTCACCCTGGAAGTGCCAGCGCACGTGCGGATCGTCAGCAATACGGCGGGCATCACCGGTGGTATCCGTTTATGGGAGACGGAGCTCGACGAACTGTTCCAGGGCGTAGCGATGGCGCAGGCGGGCGAGCCTGCGAGGCAGATATGAAGGCCCTCACCGTTGGCGGCGCCATGATTGATACGATCGCCATCATCGCCAGCGATCGCATCGAGCGCATGCGGATGACCAATGCCGACAACGCCTTCCTGCTGCTCGAAGAAGGTCGCAAGACCGAGGCGCTCGAGGTTTCCACGCACGTTGGGGGCGGCGCCGTCAATGCGGCGGTGGCGATGGCGCGGCTGGGGCTTGACGTCGGCGCGCTCGTGAAGCTTGGCAAGGATGCGCGCGCCGAGACGCTGCTCGGCCACCTGCTGCAGGAGGGCGTCTCGACCCGCTGGGCCATGCGCGACGGACGCGCTCCCACGGGGGCTTCAGTGCTGATCTCCTCGCACGATAGCAATGCGGCGATCTTCACCTTTCGTGGGGCCAACACTCTGTTGGAGGAGCGTGATCTGCGCACGGAAGCGTTTGCGGTCGACGTGGTTTATGTCTCTTCGTTGAGCAACGAATCGGCGGACGCCTTCCCGGCCATCGTCGAACGCGCCAAGGGCCAAGGCGCGCTGGTGGCGACCAATCCAGGTGTGCGCCAACTGTCCTCCCGGGGAGGCGCCTTCCAGGAAACCCTCAGACACATCGACGTCCTGGGCATCAACCGCTCGGAGGCGGACGCCCTCGTGCCCGGCCTCGTGGCCCGGTTCGGTGAAAGCGCCCGCGGCCTCACCGCCAAGCCGGGGGAGGTGCTGCCCCGGCTCGCTGCCCGCGGCTTCATTGGCGGGGGACACGAAATGGGCATGGTCGATTTCTTCGCTGGCCTCAACAAGCTTGGGCCGCGCTATATCGTCGTCACCGATGGACGGGAGGGGGCGTTTTTGGGCGCTCCGGACGCCATCTTATATTGTCCGGTGCTGGAGACCAAAGTGGCCGGTACGGCGGGGGCGGGGGACGCCTTCAACGCCACGTTTACCGCTTATGTGGCAATGGGCAGATCTGCCGAGGAGGCGCTGCGAGCGGCGACCCTCAATTCGGGCTCGGTGGTCAACTACGTCGATACGCAGAGGGGTTTGTTGCCGATTGCGGACATCGATGGGCGCCTCGCGGAGACCATGGAAACACTCAAGGTGCGCAGATGGTCGCACTAGCCCAAGGAGACCCAACAAATTCCCTATTCTTCCATGACAAGCGCCGTTGCAAGCAAGGGGTTGGCTGTGAGCGCGTTGAGCAAAGCGGGGGTGGTGCTGGCAGAGCCTGATCGGTGGGCCTTGTTCATCGACATCGATGGCACGCTCCTGAGCGTGGCACCCACACCCGACGCCGTCATGGTCCCGGCCGACCTCGTCCAACTCCTCGACGGGCTTGCGAGCGGGCTCGGCGGTGCAATCGCAATCCTCACCGGCCGCCGCGTTGCCGACGCAGACCGGCTATTTGCTCCGCTCAAGCTGGTAGCCTCAGGCGTGCACGGGACCGAGCTGCGCAGCGAGCGCGGCGGTCCGATCGCGACGTTGGCTCCAACGATCCCCTCCGATGTGATCGGGGCCATGAACAACATCGCCGGCGTCGCCTCTGGCATCCTTGTCGAACAGAAGGGTTGCGGTGTCGCCGTACACTATCGCAACGCGCCGCTGGCGCGGCGGGCGCTGGAAACGGAGCTCGCGGCGATCATCGCAGCCTCCTCCTACGATCTCGTTCTGCGCAAGGGACGCAAGGTGCTCGAGGCCATCCCGAACGGCTACTCGAAAGGCACGGCGCTCGCTGCACTGCTTTCACGTCCCCCCTTCAAGGGACGATCCCCCGTCATGGTCGGAGACGACGTGGGTGACGAACCGGCGTTCCTCACAGCCGAGCGCCTCGGCGGCATGGCGCTTCGCGTGGCGGGCGAGCATTTCGACAAGCAAGAAGCGGATTTTGACGGCGTGGCCGGTGTCCACGCCTGGCTCAAAGCCCTTGCGGGGCGGCTGGCGCTCCAAGGGGCAGCAGGCAGCCAATCCTCCCACGTGGGCTGAGCCCCACGCGCTTCGAGGCTCGGCTCAGGTCTTGGGTTTCTCGCTCTTGCCCACCGCCTCGGGAAACACCCACATCGCGAGGACGGCGAAGACGCCGAAGCCGATCACGAACCAGAAGAGGTGCGGATTGCCGGCGTTGCGCTCCCAATAGGCAAAACCGATGGCGACCAGCAGCGTGATCAGTGAGAGGGCTGCCTTCACATCGCTCGGCATTGGCCCGTTCCGGTCTTGGATGGCTGCGTTCAATAGTTGCCGAGCGGCTGGGCAGCAGCCATGTCGGGCCGCCGCGGGCGACCGCGCAGCTTGGATTTGAGATGCGTGTCGTCATAGCCATTGAAGACGTGGCCCAAAAGCCCGCGATCGAGATCCGACGTGCCAAATATCCAATCGGCAATGGGAAACGTCAGATTCATATTGGTTTCCATCATCAGTCGGGCGTTATGGTGGGCGGTGTGGTGACGCCGCAGCGTGTTGACGAACGGGCAATGGCGCACGAACCAGTTCTCGTCGACATGGCAGCAGAAGTGCATGAATTCATAGATCAGGTACATGCCGGTGGTCGTGCACATAAAGAGCCAGCCAACGTTGGCTGAGATCAGGTTGCCCAGAACGATTCCGCCCGGCATCGACATCAAGATGAAGACGACCAAAGCGTAAGGCGGAAACACAGTGACGCGCCAGTCCTTGTGGTCGCGAAAGCGCATCTCCTCGTCGGTGAAGAACTGGTGGTGGTTGAGCGTGTGGCGCTCATAGATGGCCCGGAGCCCCTTGATGTTCACGGGCCGATGCATGACGTAGCGATGTACGGCCCATTCGAAGACGTTGGTGAATAGAAACGTGATTGGGATCGTCAGCCACTCGGCCGCCGTTACGTTATGGAGGTGCTGCAGATAGATGGTGAAGGCTGCCGCGCCCATGGCGTAGATGATGGCGATGTGCAGATACCCATCATACCAGCCCATGATGCGCGAGCGGTATTCCTGCCGGAATGCCTTTTGCCGATCCGTGATCATGGGCCAAGCGCCCTCCCAATGCGTCTGATATATCACGGATACACCAAGCCCGCGCGCGCCGTCAATCGTGGCTGAGCTCGGCCCGGTTTCTTTGACCGCTCGCGTTCACCCCCGCTCGGCGCGTTTCAGGGCGTTTCAGGGCGTTTTCAGGGGCGTTCGCGCGGGGTGCTACTTCTTGGCCGGTGGTGGACTGGCCGGTGCCGGAGCGGAGGCGGCGGGAGCCTGCTGGGCCTGCTTCTTTTGCTGGTCGGCGAGCTCCTGCCGGCGTTGCGCGATCATCTGCATCAGCGCCCGGCGTCCCGCGGCATACTGCTGCGGGTCGGCGGGGTTGCCCGTGTAGGCCTGCTCAAAGCCGGCGAACGCTACCGGAAACGGCGTGGCGTCTCCGCCGGCATTGATGGCGAAAATCACCATCCCCCCGAACGTCTTGAGGTCGTTGATGAGCTCTGGCGTGGTCTCCGCTTCGGCCGTGCAACCGCCGCCGTGGCAGAGCGTGTACTCAAGCTTCAAGCCCTTGAGCTTGGACTCATCAACGCTTTCGTTCTTCTGCACCTTCTCCCAGAGGTCCTTGGGGTAGAGTGCAGCGCGCATGCCCGGCTTGAGCAGCATGCCGAGCGGCACCATCACCATGAAGTATTGCTTGCTCTCGCCGTCCATTTCCCGGATTGCCGCGGTCACCACGGAGCGACCGGTGTTGCCATCGATCCGTTCATGTTGGGTGAGACAATAGGTGGCATACCTCGTCTCCTCCTTGCCGTCCTTATACATGGCGCCGAGGGGCGTCTTCTCGCACAGCTTCACCCAGGAGTTCTTCGATCCACCTTGGGCGGCAGCCGCTGGCGGCGGTGTTGCCTTTTTGGCCGGCGGCTTGGCTGGCGCCTGGCTTGGTGCCTGCTGAGCAGCAACGATTGCAGCCATTCCCGGCATCCCCGCCGACAAGACCAATGCCACCGCGCCCGCGCGGCGAATTCGCCCCATCATCGGCGCCCGCGATGTGTTGCCTAGCATTCGGCAAAATCCCCCATTTTCAAGCGGTGCGACGGCGCACACCGGTTTGCTGCGGCTCGACTCCCGTGCGCGGCGCCCACCAAGTTGGGACTAAGAATCGGAATGCGGCAACGGCGTGGCCGCCGCAAGGCTCACCCGCGGACCATACCCTTTTTCATGCCCCGTTTTCATACCCCGTGTTTCAGGCCCC
>Ga0075425_100007701_pt1 | contig 11396 bp, 10 predicted proteins | sample SoiMethybrSBSTD4_FD_75300 | JGI IMG/M metagenome (GOLD analysis project Ga0075425, IMG submission 75300) | Bulk soil microbial communities from a Populus tree surrounding site in Tennessee, USA - Soil MetaG P. TD hybrid SBSTD4 | ecosystem: Environmental > Terrestrial > Soil > Tree plantation...
CGCCGCCTGCCATATCGCCCGCGAGCAGACCCGCGGCAACCTGGCCAACATCGCCTCCATTCCCCTGATTTTCGTGGGCGGCGGCATCGGTTACGCGGTGGAAAGCGCCGCCGGCCTGGCTTTGCCTGTGACCTTCATGAAGTTCTCCCGCGGCTTTGAGGCGGAGGCGGATTACCTGGGAGTGCAGTACCTGTACAAAGCCGGTTACGACCCGCAGTCGTTTGCCGCCTTCTTCGAAAAAATCGAGGCACTGGAAAAAAAGAAACCTGGTCTCCTCGACAAAGCCTTTGACTCACATCCTCAGACCCCGGCGCGCGCTGCCCAAACGCAGAAGGAGATTGCCACCATTCTGCCCGCTCGTAACGAGTACGTGGTGGATACCTCCGAGTTTCAGGATGTCAAGGCGCGCCTCGCGCATCTTGAGAACCGGCGCAAGGTGGAGAATCCCAACGGGAAGGCCGAACCCAGCCTGCGCCGTACCCAGCAGCCGGGCGACAACACCGGCGGCAAAGACGACGACCACCCCGTACTCAAACGCCCCGGCAGTGACTCGCACTGAGTTGCCGCCCTTCTGACGTAGAGACGTAATTGATTACGTCTCTACTGAGCAAGTGCTCGCTCTCAACGCCTCATGTTCTGAAACGGCTCGCCCGCGGGAATGAACGTCACCGGTATATGTGGAAAAAGCCCGCGCAGCCAGCGCGCGCAATACTCCATTCCCGGCTCCTCCGAAACTTCATGGCCCAGCAGGATGAGCGCCTTCGCCCGGCCCTCGGCGGCGGCATCGTGCACATACTCCACCGTTTCCCATTCGCGCGCCTCGCCCGCCACCAGCACCTGCACATCATCGCGCTGCAGTTCCTTGATTTCTTTGTCCTCACCCGAGGCGCCCGGCAGGTAAGCCACATCCGTCACCCGCAGCAGCGGATCGCCTACAACGCGTATGACTCGCGAATTCAGTTTGGCCTGCAGGTCCGCCGCCAGCTGTCCCACCGTGGTCGGCGGCAGCGTGAAGATGTTTTGCTCGTAAGGGCGGCGATATTTCTCCCATCCCACCGCCTGCGTAAAGCCCTCAATAATTCCGTCGGGCTTGCGCCAGTGCCACTGGTCGTGAAATCGCCAGATCACCAGGTGGTGCTCGCGAATGTAAGCCATCTTCTGCTCGAAAACCGGATCGCCCTTCAGGAAGGCGGTCTCGTCCAGGTGGTTATAGAACGTGGGCTCGTGGGTGATGATGAGGTTAGCGCCGGAGGCCACTGCTTCCTGCAGTACAGCGTAGGTGGCCAGAAACGTCGTGGCGATGCCGCTCACCGGTGTTTCCGGATCGCCCGCCTTGAAGGTGTCCACCGTGTTCGGGTCCACCGGCGCGCCAATTTGCAGCTTGATTCTTTCTATCACCTGGCGCGCCGTTAGCGGCTTCTGCGCCCATGCCGGCCAGGCACAGGCCACAACCACGGCCAGGATCAGCGCCGCACCTCGTCGGCCAAATAAGGAACACATGGCTGGCATTGTAGCCAAACCGTACGCGTTTCATGAAGGACCTGGAATGTCATACTGAGCGAAGCAGACAGGTTCGCTTGCGGACCGGTCTGCGCAGTCGAAGGACCCCTGCCGTGTTCGCACAATTGCTACCGTTTCAGGGAGTTTTTTCACACCAGGATGCAGGTATTGAAGTAGCTTGAAACTCCGTTATGTCAACGTGGCGGGACCGAGAGCGCAGGGGTGTTTCGACTCGAGCGTTGCGCCCTCGCTCAACATGACAGAATGGAAGGGAGACGATGCTGTCCTAAAAACCCCGTAACCTTTTTCCCGCCTCCCCGGTTAATCTCTATGGGGCAGGGAACACCCGCCGGGGAGAAGCGTTGAAGGCTCCCAAACTGGAAGCCGAGGACGAGCGCCAGCTTATCGAAGCGGCACAGCGCGACGCCAGCCGCTTCGGCGAGCTTTACGAACGCAACTTCGAGCGCGTGTACGCGTTCGTGGTCCGCCGCGTGCGCAACCGTGCCGAGGCCGAGGACGTTACCTCCGAGGTCTTCCACCGTGCCCTGGCCAACCTGCGCCGCTTTGAGTGGCGAGGCGTGCCCTTTGCTGCCTGGCTCTATCGCATGGCCGCCAACGCCATTGCCGACCGCGGGCAGCGTGCCAGCCGCGAAACCGAGCTGCCCGACGCCGCCGAGGACATTGAGGATCCCGTCGCCATGCGCCAGGTGGAAGAGCGCGCCACCCTGTTTCGGCTCGTGAACGATCTGCCGGCGGACCAGCACCGCGTCGTCATTCTGCGTTTTGTGGAGCAGAAGAGCATTCGTGAGATCGCCGGTGAGTTGCTCCGCAGCGAGGGAGCCATCAAGCAATTGCAGTTTCGCGCTCTGGAGAACCTGCGGGCGCGCATGAGGAGGGCCAATGCCTAAGCGCTCCAAAGCCGGCCAGCTCGACCAGTCGGTGCAGGCGCTGCTCTCCCAGCCTGACTCGCTGTTGCCCTCGGCCGAAGCCGAACTGGCGCCCCTGCTGAGCGTGGCTGCTGAGTTACGCGGCCTGCCACGGGAGGAATTCAAGCAGCAACTGAAATCTAGTTTGCAAAGGAGCTCATCCATGGCCACTCAAGCCAAGCCAGAACCGGTCAGCTACATCCGCGAAGGCTTCCACACCATTACGCCCTACCTTATCGTTCAGGGAGCAGCGGAATTCCTGGAGTTCCTGAAACAGGCGTTTGGCGCACGCGAACGCCTGCGTGTGCCCAGGCCCGGAACCGCCTCGCTGATGCATGCGGAGGTGGACCTGGGCGGCTACATCCTCGAGTTGGCCGACGCCAACGAGCAGTTTCCGCCCCGGCCCGCCGAGCTCCACATCTACGTCAGCGACGCCGATGCGGTCTACGCTCGCGCCCTGGCAGCGGGCGCAACTTCTATCTTCGCGCCGGTAGATCAGGACTACGGCGACCGCGAAGGCGGGGTGAAGGACAAGTTCGGCAATCAGTGGTACATCGCCACACCCATCAGCTGGACGCCGCCGGCTGGAGGCCCGCCCGCGGTCCAGCCCGTGCTGCATCCCCGCGGTGCCGACCAGTTGATGGAATTCCTCAAGCAGGCTTTTGACGCTGAGATCCTGGGCGACGTTCCCCGCTCCCCGGAAGGCGCCGTCCTGCACGTCACCATGCAGATTGGCGACAACACGCTGGAGATTGGCGAGGCTCACGGCCAGTTCGGCACGGTGCCTTGCGCCCTCCACCTCTATGTTCCCGACACCGACGCCGCCTATGAGCGCGCTGTGCGCGCCGGCGCCACCCCTGTCATGCCCCCCACCGACCAGCCTTACGGCGACCGCAACGCCGGCGTACGGGATGCTCTCGGCTTCACCTGGTTTCTCGCTACACACATTCGCGACATTACCTTCCCGCTTCCCATCCGGCGCCTGGATTTCTTTACCATTCGCACCGCGAACCTGGAGCGCGCGCGTCGCTTCTACGTGGATACGCTGCAGTTCCCGGTGCGCGATGAGAAGAAGGGCGAATACTTCCGCATGGAAATTGCCGGCGTGCCGGTGTGTGTGGACTACGACGCGGGTTTCGGCGGCCAGCAAGCTAACCAGATTGGCGTCACGGTTTCGCACCTGGGCGTCACCCGCGAAGGCCTGCGCGCTCGCCGAATCGATTTCACCGAGGGCAAAAGGGCGGAGGAAACCTGGCTGGCTATCAAGGATCCCGACGGCCACGAAATTATCTTCATCCAGGAGAAGTGAGCTGCTCTTGTACACTCAAGCGCGATGGTTGCCCTCACCATCGTCGCCGCTGTCACCGCTCTCATCTGGGCGTACCTACTGCTGGGGCGCGGCCGCTTCTGGCTGATAGGAAACGTCATCGTGCGGCCCGGCGCGCCCCAGGCTGCGCGCCGCGTTGCCGTCATAATTCCTGCGCGCAACGAGGCGGAGATGATTGGGCGAACTGTGGCCGCGTTGCTCGCCCAGGCGCACGAGTCAGTGCAAGTCTTCCTGGTTGACGACGCCAGTGCGGACGCTACGGCCCAAGTTGCTCGCCAGGTAGCCACTTCGCTGGGCAAGGCATATTCGCTCACCATTCTGAAAAGTGGGCCGCTGCCGCCCGGCTGGTCAGGCAAACTCTGGGCCGTCAGCCAGGGGGTTGAGGCAGCAAGCAGCTTTGCTCCCGAATTCCTCCTCTTCAGCGATGCCGATATCGTCCATTCTCCGGCTACCATTCCGTCCCTTGTTGCCATTGCGGAACGCGGCTACGACCTCGTTTCTTTTATGGTTAAGCTGCACTGCCGCAGCCTGGCGGAAGAATTGCTCATACCCCCGTTCGTATTTTTCTTCTTCAAGCTCTATCCACCAGCCTGGACTCGCGACTCACGAAGACGAACGGCCGGTGCCGCCGGTGGCTGCCTCCTGATTCGTCCTGAAGCGCTGGCCCGCGCTGGCGGCATGGAGGCCATTCGTGGCGAAATCATTGACGACTGCGCCCTGGCGCGGGCGGTTAAGCGCAGTGGCGGAAAAGTATGGCTGGGCATGACGGAGGAAAGTGTCAGCATCCGACCCTACGGTTCGTTCTCCGAAATCGGACGCATGATCTCGCGCACCGCCTTCAATCAGCTTCAGCACTCCACGCTGGTCCTGCTGGGCGCCATCGCCGGCCTTACCCTCACCTACCTGCTTCCGCCGGCGCTGTTGTTCTCTCGTCACATTGCGCCCATGGTTCTCGGCGCAGTGGCCTGGGCGATGATGATCGCCACGTTTCTGCCCCTGGTCCGCTTCTACCGCCTGAATCCGCTCTGGGCGCTTACTTTGCCTCTCGCTGCTCTGTTCTATGTGGGCGCTACTGTTCACTCGGCTTTTAAATTCTGGTCAGGCCGCGGCGGCCAGTGGAAGGGAAGAGCCCAGGATCGCGCTGAGATCGTCTGAGATTGTTTTGATTTTGTCATCCTCAGCGCAGCGAAGGACCTGCTTTTTCAGCGCCTCGCCCGCGACCGCGTCATTCGGAGCCGCCTCAGTGTTGGGCGTTTGGCGTGAAGCGCCACAAAGGTCCCACGGTGTCGCCGCCAGTCATTTACGATACTCACGTGACCGCTTCCCGCCGCATCGGCCTGGCGCGCGCGCTTTCCAAGCTTGGCTATTGCTCGCGTTCGCAGGCCTTTGACCTCATTCGCGCCGGCCGGGTCACGCTGAACGGCGCTGTGCCCCGCGATCCCGAGAGTCCAGTCAATCTCGACCGCGACCGCATGCTGGTTGACGGCCACGTTGTTGCTGCCTCCACTGCTGTCTATCTCATGCTCAATAAGCCGCGCGGCCTCGTCACCACTGCCTCTGACGAAAAAGGCCGCCGCACGGTGTACGGCTGCTTGCCCGCAGGCCTGCCCTGGCTCGCGCCTGTTGGCCGTCTGGATAAGGCCAGCGAAGGCCTGCTGCTCTTGACCAACGATTCCGAATGGGCGGCTCGCATTACTGCTCCCGAAAGCCATCTCGACAAGACCTACCACGTGCAAATCGGCGCCCTCCCCGAAGCTGCGCTCCTCCGCGCGATACAGAAGGGAGTGACCATGGATGGCGAGCGACTGCGGGTGAAGCGTGGGGGCGTCGTGCGCCAGGGCCAGCGCAATACCTGGCTGGAAATAGTTTTGGACGAAGGTAAGAACCGCCACATCCGGCGCCTGCTGGCCGCGCTCGGAGTTGAGGTGCTGCGCCTGGTGCGCGTGGCCATTGGTCCGCTTGTCTTGGGCGATTTAGCCAAGGGCAGTTCCCGCCCGCTTTCCGCTGTCGAAAAACGCGCGCTGGACAACAATCTCGGCTTCTCGCAACGAAAACCTTCGCGACTGTCATCCTGAGCGAAGCAGGCTGATTCGCTCGCGAACCAGCCTGCGAAGCCGAAGGACCCCTGCGATTTTCGCCCTTGTATACCGCTTTAAGGAATTCTCTCCTCAGAACTCCCTGCGGCGTTGTGCCACGTTCAGCCCTGAAGGGGTGTTTCGACTCGGGCATGCGCCCTCGCTCAACATGACAGATTGAGAAGTAAAGGGTGGTGTGCCGCTTCGCTTATTCGTCCCAAACCTGGAACAATATGGAACACTACCCCCGGCCAGCCGATGTGGCTGCTAAACTCCCGTTGCCGCCGGCGCCCTCTTCTTCCTCAAACTCTATCTGCAGGGTTCGCGCCGTGGTCTCGATGGGCTCGAGCTCCGGAATCTCCGCCGCGGCCGAAGCTGTCAGCTCATTCAGCTTGCGCGCAGAAACCAGCACCCGCCCTTCCAACGATCCAATCGCCTTGTTGTAGCACTCCACCGCCTTGTCCAGGCCCTTGCCCGCGTCATCGAAGTGCCGCGCCAGCAAACGCAGGCGCTCGTGGAGTTCCCGGCCCAGAGCGCTGATCTGCTGCGCACTGCGCGCGATTCGTTCCTGGCCCCAGCCGTACGCCACCGCCTTCAGCAGCGCGATTAACGTGGTGGGCGAGGCCGGAATCACCTTTTCATACACGCCCGATTCGATGAGCGACGGATCCTGCTCCAGCGCCGCGCTGAAAAAGGTTTCGCCCGGCAGGAACATGACCACGAACTCGGGCGTGTGCTCGAACTGCTCCCAATACTGTTTGGAGCCCAGCTTAACCATGTGGTCGCGGACCTGGCGTGCGTGATCGGCCAGCTTAGCCCGGCGCACATCTTCATCCTGCGCCTCCATGGCGTCCAGATAAGCCGCCAGCGGCGTTTTGGCATCCACCACCAGGTTCTTGCCACCAGGCAGCTTGACCACCAGGTCGGGACGCAACCGGCCCTCGGGCGTGGTTACAGTGGCCTGCTCCTCAAAGTCACAGTAGGGAAGCATGCCCGCGATCTCCACTACCCGCCTCAGCTGAATCTCGCCCCAGCGCCCGCGCACCGAGGGCGCGCGCAGCGCCTGCACCAGCTTGCCCGTCTGGTCGCGCAGGCTTTCCTGGGTTTCGCGCAGGGACTTCACCTGCTCGCTCAGCTGCCCGTAGGCCGTTCCCCGTTCTTTCTCTACCTGGCGAATGTGCGCGTCAAACTTCTCCAGCGTGTCTTTGATAGGCGAAACCAGTTCCGCCACCGCCTGCTCGCGCTTTTCCAGGTCGCCCTGCGCCCCGGCCTGAAATTTCTGCAGGCTCTCCCGCGCCAGCTGCAGGAACGATTCGTTGTTCGACTTCAGCGCCTCGGCGGAAAGCGCCTTGAAGGCATTGCCCAGTTCGTCCTTGGCCTGGCCCAGCAGGCGCAGTTTTTCCTCGGCGTTTTCGCGGGTGTGCTTCAGGTCCGATTCCAGCTGTGCCAGGCGCTGGCGCAGATCGACATTGGCGGACGTTTGCGCCTTCAGTTCAGCTGCGGCCTGGGCGTATTGCTGCTCCACGTCGTGCAGCCGCTGGCGCAGCGCCGGCGCCTGCGCGCGCGCCAGCACCCAGGCCAGGACGCCGCCCAGAGCCGCGAAAACAATTGCCGTCAGTACCACGGAGCCCATACCATTCCTCCCGCGAGTATGGCAGGATTGTAGTATTTGTTAAGGGGCGAAGAAAAGGGAAAAGTGCTCCCCATATGTGACTAACTATGAAGCGCTTGCTCGTTTTCCTCTGTGGGATAGGGGTTTTCCTCAGCGGGGCTGCCAGCAACCTCGCCGCGGCTGCCAGCTTCGATCAGGCGGCGGAGCAGAGAATCTTTGAGCTGCTCAACCAGGCTCGCACTCAGCGGGGCCTGCCCGCGCTTGAAGCTAACGCCCAACTGCAGGAGGCAGCGCGCGCCCACTCGCAGCTCATGGCGTCACGCCAGAAACTCTCTCACCAGTTTCGCGGCGAACAACCGGTGCGCGACCGCCTGGCGGCTACGGGCCTGCACTTCGATGCCGATGGCGAAAACGTCGGACTGCATCAGACTGCCGAGGGCGCGCATGAGGGCTTTATGCACTCGCCGCCGCACCGCGCCAACATTCTCAATCTCGGCTATAACGCTGTTGGTATAGGGGTGGTCGCGCGCGGCGGCAATATCTGGGTGACGGAGGATTTTGCCCGCACCTTCGCCGAGTATTCCGCATCCGGCGTGGAAGAGATTGTTGCCGGCCGCGTTACCGAGTTGCGCGGCCGCGCCAGTTTGCCTGTCCTGAGCCGGCGTTTTGTTCCCGCGCTGCACCAGGACGCCTGCAGCATGGCGCATCACGATAAGCTCGACCCGCGCCTCGCACTGCGCACTCCCGAAGTGCACCAGGCAGCAACCTTCACCTCTACCGAGCCCCAGATGCTTCCTCCCGAGGCCGAACTCATCGTCCGCCAGCGCAATGCCCAGGCCTTCGCCGTCGGCGCCTGCTTTGCCCGCACTCGCAAGTATCCCGCCGGGGCCTACTGGGTCGTCCTGGTCACTTACTGACGGATGACCGCCGGCAAACTCTCTCAGATGTCATCCTGAGCGCAGCGAAGGACTTGTGCATTTGTAAACAGCACAATCTTGTTGTTGCTCACGGCGCGCACCAGGCTTGAATTGGCATGGAAAAGATATAGGGTGTGCAGGATCACGCCGACACCAGGTCAGCCATCACCGAGGAGATTTTCGTCCCTGTCCGGCTCGCCCACTCCTGACTATTGCCGCGAAACCTGCATCCGCGCGGGCGCCGAGCGGCCGCCGTGCAGCCGGTGTGATTCCTGCAGCTTGCTCTTGATGTAGTCTTCGCCGGCCCGCATCATGTGTTGCCACATTTCGTAAGCGCGGCCGTGCTCGTTCAGGAAGATCAGGGCGTCAGGGGCGCTGAGCGAAGTGCCCATTTCGTGGGCGAACTGCTGCAGGTGAATGGCGGTCATCTCCGCCACCACCTTCTGCCGCCAGCATTTCTTGAGCTCAGCCATGGCCATCCTCCCCCGATCTGAGCCTCAGAATAGCTGCGCGGCGGTTTCCCGGCGATGGTTCCCATCACAGGCAGATGTGATGCGCATCACAACACTTCCGCCGAATGGGTTTTTCTTACCCGTTAATAAAAATTATGGAATGTCATCCTGAGCGAAGACGCGCCACACCATGCGCGTCCGAGTCGAAGGACCTTGCGCCTTAGTTTCGGCACTACAGCCTGAAGGCGAAGGAAAGCGGCAGGGCGTGGTTGGGAGGACGGAAGGGCCTGTGCTAATCTGCCATCCAGAAGCTTCAATTTTCCAGCAGCTTCGCGGGCGGGGTCTCGCGCGGCAGTTTAAGGTCTCGAGTGGAGAATACTGAGAACATCCGGTTCGGTACCGCCGGCTGGTCCTACAAAGACTGGGAGGGAATTGTTTACCCTCCCGAGATTCGCCTGCGCAAGCAGCATCCGCTCGACTATTTGCCGCAGTTCGTGGACGTGATCGAAATCAATACCTCATTCTACGGCCACATCAAGCCGGAACTGGCCAAGCTGTGGTGCAGAAAAGTGGCGGCGGTGAATCCCGAGTTTGTCTTCACCGCCAAGCTGCACAGGTCATTTACCCACTCGCCGGTGGCGGTCATTGAGGGCACCTCGGCTTCCACCATCAAGCCCACCGATGAAGATGAAGTGCAGGCCAAAGAAGGGCTGGAGGCGCTGGCCTCGGAGCATCGCCTGGGAGCCCTGCTCATCCAGTTTCCCGTTTCCTTCAAGAACACCGACGAGAACCGCGACTACCTGGATTGGCTGCTGCGGCAGTTCATCGAGTACCCGCGAGTCGTCGAAGTGCGCCACTCCAGCTGGAATCGCGACGAGACGCTGCGCTATTTTGCCCAGAAGAACGTCGCTTTCTGCAACATTGATCAGCCGCTGCTGGGGCTGTCTCTCGCGCCCACGGAGCACGTGACCTCCGAGATCGGCTACGTTCGCCTGCATGGCCGCAATTACGACCAGTGGTTCGATTGCGACAATCGCAATGACCGCTACAACTACCTGTATAACGAAACGGAGCTGGCCAGTTGGAAGGGAAAGGTCCAGAACATTGCGCGCCAGTCGCAGGTGACCTACGTGGTGGCCAACAACCACTTTCAGGGCAAGGCGGTGGTCAATACCATCCAGATGAAACACATGATCACTGGCCGGGCAGTCAAAGTCCCCGAACTGCTTTTGAAGCGCTATCCGGAACTGGAGAAGGTGGCGACGGCCAGCACGGCGGCGTGAAGCAAGCTGTCAGCTCTCAGTCTTCAGCTGTCAGCATTCGGCTTCGGCCTTCAGCCAGTGAACAATTCACGGCCTCCTACGATTCCGAATCAAGGTCTTTGTGTGGTGTTAACTCGCAAAGGGCTGAGAGCTGATAGCTTTGCAGAAACAAATTTTGGTGGCTAAGTGCCAATTGCTAACTGCTCGGGCTTGCGAACGCCCGCCGCTGCTTCTCATACGCTGTAATGCTCGACTCATGCTTTAGCGTGAGCGCGATGTCGTCCAGGCCCTCCAGCAGGAACTTGCGTTTGAAATCGTCAATCCCGAAGCGCGCCCGGAAGCCGGAGTCGTCGCGCACCTCTCTTTCTACCAGGTCTACCGTAAGAGGGTAGAATTCTACCCTCGTAGCGGTTTTGTCCATCAATTCAGTCACTTCCGATTCCTTCAGCACCACAGGCAGCAGCCCATTTTTAATGCAGTTACTGGCAAAGATGTCGGCGAATGAGGGGGCAATCACCGCCCGAAAGCCATAATCCAGCAGGGCCCAGGGGGCGTGCTCGCGCGAGGAGCCGCAGCCAAAGTTCTTTCCCGCCAGCAGGATACTTGCCCCGGCATAGCGGGGCTGGTTGAGCACAAACTCGGGATTCGGTTTGCCATCACTCAGATAACGCCAGTCGAAAAACAGGAACTGGCCGTATCCGCTGCGCTCAATGCGTTTCAGAAACTGCTTGGGGATGATCTGGTCGGTATCAACGTTGGCCCGGTCGAGGGGCGCCACTTTGCCGGTATGTACTTGAAAAGCCTTCATCAGTCGCGGTACTCCCAGTTTCTGACATCCACGAAGTGACCCGCAATCGCGGCGGCGGCCGCCATGGCCGGACTAACCAGGTGAGTGCGGCCGCGTGTGCCCTGGCGGCCTTCGAAGTTGCGGTTGCTGGTGGAGGCACAGCGCTCAAGTGGCTGAAGAATATCGGGATTCATGCCCAGGCACATGGAGCAGCCGGACTCGCGCCACTCGAAACCGGCGTCGCGAAACACCTGGTCGAGCTTTTCACGCTCGGCAGCCTGCTTTACGGCTTGGGAGCCGGGCACCACCATGGCCTGAACTTTGGCGCTCACCTTGTGTCCTTTGGCGACGCGGGCAGCCGCGCGCAGGTCTTCCAGGCGGGCGTTAGTGCAGGAGCCGATGAAGACGCGGCTGACCGCGACTTCCTGCATCGGGGTTCCGGGACGCAATCCCATGTACTCCAGGGCGCGCAGGGCGGCGCCGCGCTCGCCTTCAGAAGGGAAGCGTTGCGGATCGGGAACGCGCCCCGTTACCGGTA
>Ga0075425_100007704_pt1 | contig 11395 bp, 8 predicted proteins | sample SoiMethybrSBSTD4_FD_75300 | JGI IMG/M metagenome (GOLD analysis project Ga0075425, IMG submission 75300) | Bulk soil microbial communities from a Populus tree surrounding site in Tennessee, USA - Soil MetaG P. TD hybrid SBSTD4 | ecosystem: Environmental > Terrestrial > Soil > Tree plantation...
TATCCCGATCGTACTGCTCTGGATCGGCGCTTTCATTCGGGATCGCTCGATTTTTTTCTGATATAAATTCACGGAGATGTCCGATGTCACACCTGTCTTCCCAACCGCCGAAAATGATGCCTGAAAACTTGTCACAATCACCTCGCTCCGTAGGCAGCGCCTGGGCACGCGAAAAGCGTTTTGCTAAAGTGCTGGGCCGCCGGATGACCTATATCGAACGCGGCGTGGGGCACCCGATCGTGTTCCTTCACGGCAACCCGACCTCCTCGTTCCTGTGGCGAGGTGTCCTGCCGCACATCGAGGCCTCCGGCCGCCGGCTGATCGCGCCTGATCTCATCGGCATGGGCGACTCGGACAAGATCCCGGCCGGCGCCGAGCCCGACCGCTACCGCTTCACGAGCCACGTCCGCTACCGCTTCACGAGCCATGTCCGCTACCGCTTCACGAGCCACGTCCGCTACCTTGACGCCTTCATCGATGAGGTGGTCGGAAAGGAGCCGCTGACGCTCGTCCAGCACGACTGGGGAGGGGCCTTGGGCTTCGACTGGGCGTAACCTCGGCCGCCTTGGCGACCTGCGATAAAATCTCGCAGTCGTGCAGCATTTGTTCAGAGTCACGAGCAGCCTGAAATATGCAGCCATTCTTCTTGCCCTGTGCGTCACCGCCATGCTCGCATCTCGCCCCCAGGAGCACCCGAAGCGCCAGCGCATCACCGGCATCGATCACGTATCTATCTACGTCAGCGACGTCAACAAATCCCGCCACTTCTATTCCGATGTTCTCGGATTGACAATCGGCTGTCCGCAGTACACGGGCCCTGGTGCCTGTTTTCTCGTGCGCCCGGCGGATCAGCGACTGATACTAAAACCGGCACCGACCGAAACAGAGAATAGGATCCTTAAAAACTGGCTCGCAGAAATTGCCTTTGCGACCGATAACCTCACGGAAATGCGACGTTATCTTCTGGCGCATGGCCTATTGCCAGACGCTATTCACAGAGACCCCGATGGTGCACGATACTTCCGAGTTCGTGACCCGGAGGGAAATTCAATTGCTTTCGTTCATAGATCGCCACCTAAAAGCGAATATGGGGCTGCGTCCAAGCAGATCAGTTCGCACCTGATCCATGCAGGTTTCGTTGTCAAAGATATGAGCGCCGAGAATCGTTTCTACGTCGACCTTCTCGGGTTTCGCCTTTACTGGTACGGCGGGTTCAAAGATGACAGCACCGATTGGTACGAACTCCAGGTTCCGAACGGCTCCGACTGGATCGAATACATGCTCAATATTCCTACAAACGCCGACCACAAAGAACTCGGGGTGCAGAATCATCTCTCTTTAGGCGTTAAAGACGTTCACGCTGCCGCAAGAGAGCTTCGCTTTAACGGCTTACAAACATTCGATGGCCCAGAGATCGGCCGCGACGGCAAAGACAGCCTAGATGCTTACGATCCAGACGGAACACGCGTCGAAATTATGGAGTTCACGCCGGCACAAAAACCATGCTGCCACCCATATAGTGCGGATCATCCTAAGCCGTAAGCGATCTTGCGTAGAAGTGTATCCAGATTTCCGCTACGGTCATCTTATTTCTTCCATGTCCATTCCAGTAACACGATGCCACTAAATGCGGCCTGATTGCCCTCCGGCAGTCATCGCACGAACACGGCTTCAAGCGGGTTATGCGGAGTTTCGAGAAATTCCGCAGCTTCGACGCGAACAGTCCGAGATCGCGGAAGTAAAAATTCTAGACCCTACCAGGCGAGAGCCATTTTCTGGGGTTCCGGTCCATGATTTTGACCTCCAGTCGCAGGCGCAAGCGCCGGAGCAGATCGTGCTGGACTTGGATGCCACCGATGATCCGGTGCATGGCAACCAGGAAGGCCGGTTTTTCCACGGTTACTACGGAGCTTACTGCTATCTGCCGCTGTACATTTTTATTGGCGAGCAGCTGGTGTGTGCGCGCTTGCGCTCCTCGAACATCGATGTCTCGGCGGGAGCGGTGGAGGAAGTGGCGCGCATGGTGGAGCAGCTACGGCGGGTGTGGCCCGAAGTGCGCATCATCGTGCGCGCCGATTCCGGGTTCTGTCGGGACAAGTTGATGAGCTGGTGCGAGCAGCAGAAGGTGGACTATGTGTTGGGGCTGGCCAAGAATAGCCGCTTGCGGCGCAAGCTGGGAAGAGCCATGCGGCAGGCGCGGCAGCAGTATCGAGCCAGCGGTCAAGGGGCGCGAGTATTTACGGAATTTGGTTATCGGACGCGCAAGAGTTGGTCGCGGCGGCGACGGGTGATTGGGAAAGCCGAGTATCTGGCGAAAGGGGAAAATCCCCGCTTTGTGGTGACTTCGTTGGGAGCCGCAGTGATGGAGGCCCGCGTCTTGTACGAAGAGTTTTATTGTGCTCGGGGTGAGGCGGAGAATCGTATTAAGGAACAACAGTTGGGACTTTTTGCCGATCGGACCTCGACCGCGTATATGCGATCAAATCAGTTACGGCTGTACTTTTCTTCCATCGCGTACTGCTGGATGGAAGCGCTGCGGCGACTGGGGCTGAAGGGCACCGAGATGGCCCGGGCCCAGTGCTCGACCATCCGCTGGCGTCTGCTCAAGATTGGCGCCCAGATTCGCATCACGGTACGGCGGATCTGGATCTCGATGGCCGCCGGTCACCCGGGAGCGAGCGTATTCGAGCAAGCCTGGCGCAATTTGCAACCAGCTCTCCTGCCGGGCTGAGGACTCGCAGTTCGCGCCTGGCAAAATACGCAAGTAGCCCGCTCCAGAAAAGGACATGGGGAGAAGCTTGCAACCTTCTGTCCGAGAAATCGACCTTTCGGCAGCACTGCCATGGCTCTCTGCCTTTTTGTCGTGCCATCATTGAGCTGAAACCCTTTCGGACCTTGGCCGCGACAATTCTGCTGCTGTGGACCGCCGATTTCAACTCATTACGAACTTCGGTGAGAGATGCGGGCTAGCACCCAGCACTTATCCACACAACATATCCTGTCGGCCTCATTGCAGCTTCGTGTACTCGGGCTTGGCTTGCTTCAGGATCGGAATGCTTGGTTCGCCGGGCATTTACTTGGGACTAGACGGTAAATGGCAACGGTGTGTACGACTTGAGTAAGTGTCGCGGAATCGGCTCCCGCGAATCCAGCCATTCCTTCGGTATGTTGTGAAACCCGCTGCACATGACAACTATGCCGCCCACGATTGCGCATGTCGTATCACGGTCACCGAGCCCACTCACCGTGGTCCACAACGCTTCCTGATAGTTATTCAGATGACAAGCAGCGCACCACAACGCAAACGGTACAGTATCCTGCACTGAGATATTCCAGCCATTTCCTAAAATTGAAACTGCCTTCTCAACCGCAGTACCTGCTGGCACATTGATCGCCCGTTCAATTCCACAGCGAACCTCGCTTTCAGCGGTTCTTTCATAAATCCGTCCCAAAAACTCCGTAGTAGTGGGTAATTGGGATGAATCTCTGTACTGCCACGCAAGCGCTGTGGCCAAGGCGACCGCACTTGCGCCAGCTAGGGCTTCGGGATGACAGTGAGTCGGCATCGCAGACAGCTTGGCCTGCTCGACGACCATGTCTAGATCATCGGCAAAATATGCTCCCAACGGAGCCACTCGCATTGCAGACCCATTGCCAAATGAGCCCTGACCTCCAAATAGCGCCTGCGCTTCCTTTTGCCAACGATGCCCCTCCCGGATTCTCGCCAACAGTTCATGCATCGCAGGACCGTAACCCCGCTCGGCGTCATAGTTTTGCGCGAAGCTATCGGCCAGGTCGTCCCGATCAATCCTGGCATGTTTCTCCAGGGTTGACACAATCGAGATTGCCATCATGGTGTCATCGGTGAATGTCCAGGGTGAAACGGGCATTGATCGTTGATTAATCAATGAAATTGCGTCTTCTTTAACGAGAAAGAACTTTTCCCCAAAAGCATCACCACAAGAAAGTCCTTCCAGCGACTCGTAGGCACGAGCTAAACGGTTTCTTGTATTTTGGTCGTGTGATTCCAGCATATCCTTGATTTCTGATTTTCCCTGCGCCGGAGTGGAGTCATTCTACGCTCTTCGGTGATCGCGACAAAAGGGTGCCATCGAGTCCACATTCAACCTGCGAAGGCACTCTCCGCGACCTGCTTCAGGCATTCGCCAAATTTCACGAGTCCCGGTGGAAAAGCGTCATTCCGGTAAGAAAGTGCGATATGAAAATCGAAGGGAGCAATCGTATATGACGGACGAAAAGGTAATCATGCTGATCGAAGCAAAAATTCAGCCGCAGCGTCGCGCGGAACTCATTGAGGCACTGCGCGAATACCTGCCGCTGGTTCGGGCGGAGCCAGGGGTGGAAGCCTTTTACGTCACCGCGCGAAAGGACGATCCAAATGCGTTTGTTTTTTACGAAATCTACAAGTCGCAAGCTGCACAGGATTTCCATCTGCAGCAGGATTTCACGAAGAAATTCTTGGCGACGCTCAAGAGCGCACAGGCAGCAGACCGCGTGCGGACAAATCTCGTCGAGGTACGCCCCTAAGATGAGAGCGCATGCCACTTGGAAGCGGAACTACCTCATGACGCAAGCGTCGAGTTTGTCGGGCCATTAACTCCCGAAACTCGGCAAACCGGAAGTGATCTCTCCCTTGGCCCGAAGAGAGTAATACTAACCAGACTGTGCTGGCGAGAGGTGCTGACGACACCCGCAAGTTCTCAGCCCTCAGCAATTCCGAAATAGTTCTCAGAAGCCCTTTTTGGTCTGATCCTCTGGCGCCTGCCCAAGGGCTCAATCAGGCTGCGCATTTTCAGGGAGACTCGCGATTTTCTTGATGTCTGGACAGATGTCCTTTCACCTTTATTCTTATGGGTGCCCCATTCGGCGCCCCAACTGTCGATGGTCGCGTGGACTTAACCTTCAGTGAAATCGAACCTTAGGTTGGGGCACCTACAAAAGTCGCACCAGAGGGTCAGTTCGGAGATTGCTGAAATTGCAAGTTGTTGAAAGGATTTCTTCCATCTTTAACTGGCAGCAACCACTTCCTGACTCCGTTCCGCCGCAGTTGGTTTTACCCGGAACCAGATGGCGTAAAGCGCGGGCAGGAACACGAGTGTAAGGACAGTTCCGACGGCCGTTCCACCGATAAGCGTGTATGCCAACGAGCCCCAGAAGACCGAGAACGTCAGAGGAATGAAAGCAAGCACGGCGGCCAGCGCGGTAAGAACGACGGGTCTTGACCTCTGGACCGTTGCTTCCACCACGGCGTGGAATTTGTCCAGACCTTCATCGTGGTTCGTCTTGATCTGGCCGATCAGAATCAGTGTGTTTCGCATCAGTATTCCGGCCAGAGCGATCAGTCCAAGAATGGCGTTGAAGCCGAATGGCTGGTGGAAGACGAGGAGGGTAGGAACAACACCCGCAAGACCTAAAGGCGCCGTCAGGACCGTCATGGCTAGAGCTGGCAGAGATCGAACCTGAAAGATGATGACGACGAGCATGCAGACGATCATAATCGGGAAAACTTTAGCCAGAGCTGTGTTCGCCTTGGCTGATTCCTCAGTGTTGGCACCGACCTCGATTTTGTATCCGTCGGGCAATTTGTTGATGATGGGCTGAATGGCCTGGGCGATCTCCGCTGTCACCTGAGGTGGCTCCAGCGCATCATCGAGTTCACTCTCCACAGTAATCGTTGGCAGACGATCGCGCCGCTTGAGAATCGGGTCTTCTTCTCGGATTTCAACTCTTCCAACCTGACTCAGCGGGATGAGCCGCCCGTCACGGTTCGTTAACGTCATGTTGAGCAGCTTTGTCGGATCCAGACGATTCGGTCCCAATGTACGCGCAACCACATCCACCGTACGAATGTCTTCGCGGACCTGGGTCACCGGAACTCCAGTGAGAAGGAACTGGATCTGCTGGCCTGCATCATTCGACGAAAGACCAATCAGCCGAAGCCGATCCTGGTCGAGGACGAAATGCACAGCAGGAGCACGCTCGATCCAGTCTTCATGTGCCTGCCGCGCATGAGGATTAGCTTGCGCCTTGGCCAACACCTGGTCTGCGATAGAGCGTACTCGCGCCGGGTCGGGACCCATGACGCGGAAAGCAATCGGCCACGGCGAAGGAGGACCAAAAACAAATCGGGTTACCCGGACACGTGCCTCAGGTGCGAGGCCTGCCGCAACTTGCTCGCGAAGGCGAAGGATAAGCTTGTCTCTCGCCTTGGCATTTGGGGTCAGAGTAATCATCTTGGTGAAGTTCGGATCGGGCAGTTCGGGATTGTAAGCAATGAAGAAGCGCGGCGCTCCGCCTCCGATATAGGAGCTGACAATCTTTGTCTCGGGCTGTTGCTTCAACCAGTTCTCGATCTTAAGCACGGTGGCTTGTGTTGTCTCGATGCTCGAGCCTTGCGGTAACGTTACTTCCACAATAACCTCCGGCCTGTCAGACTTGGGAAAGAACTGCTGCTTGACGAAGCCCATGCCTAACACTGCCGCGAAGAAGATAAGAATGACGGCACCTGCCACAAAGAATTTATGCTGCACAGACCAGACAATGAGCCCGCGCAGTCTTTGGTAATTCGGTGTTTCGTAGATCGCGGCGTAGCCGCCCTCCATGGGAGGGATGTTGGGGAGAAGCTTCACGCCTAAGTATGGAGTGAATGTAACTGCAACAACCCACGACGTTAGCAGAGCAATACAGACAACCCAAAAGAGATTCCTGCAATACTCACCGGCGCTCGACGCCGCGAAACCGACCGGCATCAGGCCCATGATCGTCACGAGCGTCCCGGCCAGCATGGGCGCGGCGGTGTGGCTCCATGCATAGCTGGCCGCCCTGACGCGGTCCCAACCTTCCTCCATCTTCACCACCATTGTTTCGATCGATATGATCGCGTCGTCAACCAGAAGTCCGAGAGAAAGGATGAGGGCGCCTAACGAAATACGGTCCAAATATTTACCGCTCGCCAGCATGACGACCAGCGTCGTCGAAAGCGTGAGGGGAACTGCTGCCGCAACAACGATACCCACCCGCCAGCCAAGACTTATCAGGCAAACGATCATCACAACCAGGAGGGCAACGAAAAATTTCAACTGGAACTCATCGATCGCATCTTTGATAATCACCGACTGGTCCATGACTTTGGCGAAGCTGATCCCAGCGGGCAAATTTGTCTGCAGCCTCTTTTGCTCAGCTTGAAGCGCCTTGCCTAGATCCAAGCCGTTGAAGCCATCTTTCATTACGACAGCGAGCATCATCGCCGGCTCGCCGTTGTGACGGACCAGAAATGTGGCGGGGTCTTCGTAGCCGCGTTCAACGTCGGCGATTTCCGATAATTTCAACGTTCGCCCACCTGCGGTAATAGGAGTATCCCGTATCTCTTGCAGGTCGTCGAAGGCTCCGTCCAGGCGAATAAACACCTGCTGGTTCTGCGTGTCGATCGACCCAGCGGGCGTCACGGCGTTCCGCCTGACAAGACCGTCAAAGATGTCACGCGCATTGACCCCAAGGGTCGCAACGCGGGCGTACGAAAACTCGACGAAGATACGCTCCGGCTGCTCTCCGAGGATATTGACCTTCTTGACCCCAGGAACGTGCAACAAATCCTGGCGCACTGTTTCCGCCTCCCTCGTGAGCAGGCGAAGCGGGAGGCCATGCGCCTCCAACGAGTAGACGGCGAAGATCACGTCTGTATATTCGTCATTCACGACTGGCGGAGAGACTCCCTGCGGCAGCTTGGAGGTTTCATCGAAAATCTTCTTGCGACCTTGGTAGTACTCTTCCTGAACATCTTCGGGGGGCGTGTAGTCCTTGAGCGTTACTGTGAGAAAAGCTAGACCCGGCCTCGTAAATGTGTCCACATGGTCGTAATAAGCAAGCTCCTGCATCCGCTTTTCAAGCGGCTCCGCTACCAGGTCTTGCATTTCCTGCGCGGTAGCACCTGGCCATGCCGCCGTCACCGTAAATACTTTGACCGTGAAGGGTGGGTCTTCGGCGCGACCCAGCTTAAAGTAGGCAAATGCTCCAGCAATGACCATTGCAAGAAGAAAGAAAAGAGTGACGGAACGTTCTCGTACCGCGAGAGCCGAAAGGTTGATTCGTTGCTCGGTGTGCGATTCTTTCTCGAAATTAGGTTCTTGAACCTCGAAACTGCTCACTGCATCGCCGCCTTCGCCTCGGCAACGCGGACGCGCTGCCCATCGCTGAGAAGATGCGCGCCTAGGGCGACAATCTCTTCTCCTGGTTGCAGCCCGTTCGCAACGGTGGCCTCTTCGTTATCTGTGCGAAGCACCTTGACCGACCGAAAGGAAACTGTGGACGCGGTTTTGTTGAGTACCCAGACGCCGGGCCCTTGGCCACGATCGGTGATCGAAGCAAGAGGAACTTGCATGGAATCGGAGTTAGCGGATTCTGGGATCTGGATAGTAACGGTTGCGCCGAGAGGGGCTCTCGCGGCCTCGCCTCCGAGAACATACCGGGCTTCAAAGGTTCGCGTTGACGGATCGGCAGCATCAGAGAGCTGTCTCAGCCGGGCCGTGACACTGTTGGTTTCGCCATACAAGGTTGCGCGCACCACTGAGCCCAGGGCCGGACGAATCGTCTCCGGCAGGTAGACTGCCGCCTCGCGTGGACCCGCGTTGGCCAATTTCACTACGGTCTGGCCAGCAGCCACCACTTGTCCTGGCTCGGCCAGAGTTTGCACCACGGTCCCGTCAGCGTCGGCAACCAGGAGAGCGTAGTCTCCTTCGTCCTTCGCTACCTGGGCCTGCGCTTCCACTGCGGCAAGCTGCGCCTCCGCTGCATCCGCAGTCGCCTTGATTTGGTCGTAGGTCGAGGCGGAGACCGCACCGGTGCTGACCAATCCGCGGTATCGCGCCTCATCCGCCGCTGCCTGCACTGCCTTTGCTTTCGCAGCCTCCACGTTTTGGGTTTGTGTCGTGATGACATGCGCATAGTCGGTAACATCGATGCGCATAAGCGGCTGACCGGCGCGAACCATCTGGCCCACATCCACAAAACGTTTGGTGACCTTGCCAGGAACTCGAAAGCCAAGGTCACTCTGGACGCGAGCCGTAACAACGCCGGTGAATGCAGGGTCACCGCCCGGCGCAGCTCCAACCCCTACGATACGCACCAACCCCGGCTGAGTCCTTGGGTCTTGTTGTTCATGTGTTGTGCAGCCTGCAAAGGCTAATAGGAAGGAGACAACAATGATCAGGCCTGCTGTTTTCTGCCTGCTCATGGTTAGCTCGCTGCAATTCGCAGACCTCGTATCCTTACTATTTGTTGCCATGGCAACACCTCCATAATCAAATTCATTTCATTCCGGAACAGCGGACGTATCTCCCGGAGCTGCTCATAGAAATAGAAGGAAGAACCCAGTCAGGGTGTCCACCCGCCTCCAAGCGCCCGGAAAGAACCGACTGCCGCGCGCGCCGCGGTTTCTGTGGTCAGAGCGAGATCATCTTTAGCCACGAGCAGTTGACGGTCTGCATCAAGCACATCCGTGAGTGGTATTACGCCAGCTTTGTAGGACTGCTCGGAAAGATCCTTCACCCGCTGAAGAGAATCAATCTCTCGGACAATCTCATCTCGGCGCGACTCTGACTGGGCCAGCGCGCTAAAAGCATCTTCCACGTCTTCGGTCGCGCGGAGGACTGAAGTGCGGTACTGAAGCAAGGCTTCTGCGTTGGCACCGCGAGCCTGCTTCACCTCGGCATCGACTCGCCCAAAGTCGAAGAGCCGCCAGCGAAGGCCGGCAACCGCGCTTGGCTGGAACGTCCTCTCTTTGAAAAGACTTCCGGGAGTGATGCTCTCATTCCCCAGGACTCCGGCAAGTGAAATCTTGGGATAGTATTCGGCGAGCGCCTGGCCAATACGGGCGTTCGAAGCCGCTACGCGCCTTTCGGCGGCGATAATGTCAGGGCGCCGCCTCAACAAGTCCGAAGCTGGCTCGGTTATGGCAATTGGTGGGACCGCTGAAATGTCGGCGACGACGGCAAGTTCCTCTGCATAAGTTCCAGGCTGGGAACCGAGCAGCACATCGAGGCGGTTGAGTTGTGACTCCAGCGTGATCAAGAGAGGTGGTACGGTTGCTCTTGCTTGAGAAAGCAGCGCCTCGGCTTGGGCCAGCTCTCTTTCCGAAGCAATTCCAGCAGTCCTTCTTTGCTGAACCAGTTGCACGAGGTGCTCATCAGTCGAAATCTGATCTTTAGCCAGGGCAATCCTGGTCTGTGCTCCCCTGATTTGCAGGTAGGCATCGGCGGCGTCTGCCACAATGGAGATTCGTGTGCCCATCCGAGAGGCCTCGGCCGCCTGCGCTTCCGCCATAGCCGCCTGAGCACCTCTCTTCAAACTTCCAAAAATGTCAGCCTCCCAGCTGGCGCCGATATTCAGATCGTAGTAGGCCTGGTCGCGGCTGTAGCCGGGAAGGGAAGGTCCGAAGCGGCCGACCGGGCCTTCGAGAGACTGATGGAAGGCTTGAGACTGGGCATTTAGATCCCCTGATGGAAGCCGTCTTGCTCCGGCCTGTTTGGCGGCGGCGCGCGCCTGCTGTACGCGAGCCATAGCTGCCTGCAGATCGAGGTTTTCATCCAGAGCGCGCTCAACGATGCGCGTCAGTTCCGGATCGTTGAAACCCTTCCACCACATATCTAGAGGAGGCGGACCGGCGGTTGGAACACGGGAGACGATTGTCGGAGCGTTATGGAATGGTTGCAACTGCGTTGCCGGCAGTCGATATTTTGGTCCAACCGCACAGCCAACCAGCAGAGCGAAGGCCGAGATGCAGATATACGCGGCTGGTTTTGCCGTTGTTCTTGCCGCTTTGGTGGCACGTAACAATTGAGAGTGGCGAGAAAACGGGATCTTCATCAAGTCCTGCATAACAGTTCTGTCAAAGTTCTCGCCTTAATCGGGTGTTCGCGACATCTATCATTCTGTACATAGCGTACAGATGTGTTACAACTGTAAAAGATGCAAGACTTCTCTGGTCTTTGTTAGCCCTCAACTGCGTCAAATCATCCAAGGAGGTTGATGAATGGATCGTCAAGTGAAGGGGCGACCTCGCGGCTTCGATGAAGCGCAGGCGATTGACTCAGCGATGAGAGTATTTTGGGAGAAGAGCTACGAAGGTGCGACAATGGCCGATCTCACCGAAGCGACGGGGCTCAACCGATCGAGCATTCACGCCGCATTCGGGAGCAAGGAAGGGCTCTTCCTCAAGGTGGTGGAACGGTATTGGGAAGGCCCACTGGGGTATATACCGAAGGCACTCGCGGAGCCAACTCTCCCACGAGTGGTTGAGGCCCTCATTCGGGGTAGTGTGAACTTTCTTTCGACCCCCGGCAATCCAAAGGGGTGCCTCGCAATTCATGGAGCGCTCGTT
>Ga0075425_100007705_pt1 | contig 11394 bp, 13 predicted proteins | sample SoiMethybrSBSTD4_FD_75300 | JGI IMG/M metagenome (GOLD analysis project Ga0075425, IMG submission 75300) | Bulk soil microbial communities from a Populus tree surrounding site in Tennessee, USA - Soil MetaG P. TD hybrid SBSTD4 | ecosystem: Environmental > Terrestrial > Soil > Tree plantation...
GCTGACGTCGCCGCGAACGCGGCGCGCTCCCTCTCCCTGGCGGGGAGAGGGTCGGGGTGAGGGGGCGAGTCACTCTCGATAGGCCGTAACCCCCTCACCCGCGCCTTCCGGCGCGACCTCTCCCCGCCGGGGAGAGGTGGAGCAAGTGGCACGCGCGGCGCATCCAATGTGGGGCTGCGAGCGGATCCGTTACTGCGCCTCTTCCACTCGCGTGATCGTGGCCGGGCCTTCGCCGACGATGAGCACCCAGGCTTCCTCGTCCTTGGCGCCGTCCCAATGCACCTGCTTGGCGAAGTGGGTGACGAACGAGCCCGTCGGCATCGGCACCGTTATGTTGGGATCGAACTTGTTGCCCGTGGCCACCCACCAGGTTCCCTTCACCACCGTGATGAAACGGTCGTTGGGATGGAAGTGCGGACGGCTGAAGTTGCCCGGCTTGAACCTGTTGAGCACGACGTAGAGACCTGGCTTGGTCGGATCGCCGTGCAGCACGGCCTGGTTCACGCCCGACGTCCCCAGCGGGTCGCGCCACTCGATCTGGTCGGGCAGCTTGTAGATGAGGGCGGCCGGATTGAGCTCGGCCGCGCGCGTGGTGCCGGCTCCCATGCCGATCACCAGCGCCAGGACGGCGATTGGCAGCCGGACGCACTGTGCCAACGAATGGATGAGCATCATGTCCTCCCCGTGCCTCGGCGCCTGTGCGGCGAGGGCTGTGGTCATTTCACGGCGCAACCGTAGCGCGCGCAAGCGAATTGGAAAGGGCTTGTGCCGCAGGGGTGGCTTGCGGCCGCGGAACCTCGCGACGTCCGGTTTGCCCGGTGAGCAAGGAGGACCGTGAGGGTTTGACGATGGTGCAATTCTTCGGCAGAGCCTATCCGCGATGGCGCAGCCGTCCTGACGGGCAGGCGCCCATCATGTCTCGATGGAATGTGACTCCCCGGCGGCCGGCGAACGCCCTAGAGTACGGCCGCGCGCGACCGCGCCGGGCAGGGTCGCGTCCGCGCGGAGAAAAACGCCAAGGAGATCGCAATGGCCAGGTTCGTTATCGCCCCGCATTTCCGGCTGCACGAATGGGTAGCCGAGGAGAAGGGTTATTTCGCCGCGGAGGGGCTCGACTACGAGTTTCGCGAGCAGACCACGTCGAAGGAGGGCAAGGTGCACGACCTGGGCGACAAGGTCGGCGCCTACCAGACGTTCGAGCAGGGCCGCACCTGCGACGTCAGCGCCGCCTGCCATTGGACCGTCAACGTCGCCGCCTCGTCGGGCCACGGCAAGCTCTATGCCGACGCCTACTCGGTGTCGCCGTGCGGGATCTTCGTCCCGCCGGAATCGCCCATCCGAAATCCCGGCGATCTCGCCGGCGTGCCGATCGCGGTCGGCTACCAGTCGGGCAGCCATTATTCGAGCATTCAGGGGCTGGAACAGTACATGGCGCTCGACGACATCAACCTGTCGTTCGCCGACGGCTTGTTGTTCAAGCGCATGGAAAAGCTCTACGACCGCCAGGTTCCGGCCGCGTCACTGTTCAGCGGACCGTACTACTTCATGGAGCAGCTCGGGTTCCGAAAAATCATCGACACCACCTTCATGATGGCTTCGATGATCACCGGCAATCCCGACCCGGACGACTTGCGCAAATATTTCCGCGCCTTGCGCAAGGCCCAGCGCGACATCGACCTGCGGCCCGAGCTCTACACTCATTATTATAGGAAGGAGATGCCGGCCCGCTTCCACGACCTGATGGACACCCGCCGTTGGGGCCCGGGCGAGCGCCTGGTGTTCGAACCCTACAGCAAAGAGGTGTTCGAGGAATCGTTCGACTGGATCGCCGCCCGCAACCTGTTCCCGGAAGGCGGCATGGGCAGCGGCAGCTACGAACAATCGGTGATCTCGCTGGCGGCCGAGTAGGAAGCTCGGTCGCGTAGCGTGCAAGAACAGAGGGGAGGAATTTCATGACATCGACCGCGCGCGGCCGCGCCGCCGCGTCGTGCCTTGCGTTGGTGGCGCTCATGCTCGGCGCCGTGCCGGTGGTCGCGCAGACCTACGGCTTCGCCACGCTGCAGCCCGGCACGCTCAACCACACCACCGCTTCGGCGGCCGCCAAGGTGCTCAAGGAAAAGGCCGGACTGAACGTGCTGGTGCAGCCCACCGCCGGCGATCAGGTGATCATCCCCATGGTGGCCAGCGGCGAGGCCGAGATCGGCATCTCCAATGCCATGGAGGTGCATGATGGGCTGGCGAAGGGGGCCAAGGACCTGCGCATCATCGCGGCCACGCATGCCTTGCGCGTCGGCTTCTTCGTGCGCAAGGACGGCGCCATACGCACGATCGCCGACCTCAGGGGCAAGCGCGTGCCGTACGGATTTTCCGCCATGCGCGCGCTCGAGCCGACCGTGCGCGCCATGCTGGCGACGGCCGGCTTGAGCGAAAAGGACATCAAGCCCGTGCTCGTCCCCAACGTGGTGCGCAGCGCCGACGATTTCGCGTCCGGAGCGGCCGACGCTTTCTACTTCGCGTTCGGCGCCCCGAAAGTGCGGGAGGTCGATGTCACGGTGGGCGGCATCCGCATGACCGAAATCAACGAGCAGGGCATGCCGGAGGCGCGCAAGATCGAGCGCTGGGGCTACTTGACCGAGGTGCAGCCCGGACCGGTCTTCGTCGGCGTCGAGAAGCCGATGAAGATTTATAGCTTCGACAACATGTTCTTCACCAACGCCAAGACCAGCGACGACTTCGTCTACAAATTCCTCGACACGCTGTTGAAGAACAAGGACGACCTGATCCAGGTGCAGCCGGTGCTGCGCGAGTTCTCGACCCGGTTCGCCTACAAGCAGTACGACGTGCCTTATCACCCGGGCGCCATCAAATATTTTAAGGAGCAAAATCTCGCGCCCGCGGCGCTCGAGTAGCGGTCGGCGCCACGGCCGAAAGGAAGACGCCACCGCACGGCTAAGGGAGGGAGCCGCTATGCCAGCAATGCGACACGTTTTCACCGCCTGCGCCGGCGCGGTGGCGCTGGTCGTGGCGAGCCAGGTCGGGAATGCCCAGACCTACGGCATCGCGTCCATGCAGCCGGGGTCGATCAACCACACGACCAGCTCGGCCATCGCCAAGGTTCTCAAGGAGAAGGGCGGCCTCAATACGCTGGTGCAGCCCACCGCCGGCGAGACCGTGATCATCGCCATCGTCGGGCGCGGCGAAGCCGATTTCGGCATGGCCAATGCGCCGGAAGTCGGAACCGCGATCAAGAGCAACGAGCAGCCTGACCTGCGCATCATCGGGGCGGTCTACACGCTCAAGACCGGCTTCTGGGTGCGCAAGGACTCCGGCATGCGCACCGTTGCCGACCTGCGCGGCAAGCGGGTGACCATGGGCTATTCCGCCATGCGCGCGCTTGAGCCCATGTCGCGCGCCATCCTGGCGACCGGCGGCCTCACCGAGAAGGACATCAAGCCGGTGCTGGTGCCCAATGTCGTGCGCTCGGCCGACGATTTCGTGGCCGGCGCGGCCGACATGTTCATGTTCGCGTTCGGCGCCCCAAAAGTGCGGGAAGTGGACGTGAGCGTCGGCGGCACTCGCTTCCTGGAGATTCCGGAAGCGCCCGGGATGGCGCAAGCGCGAAAAATTCAACCTTACGGGTACCTGAGCGACGTCACGCCCGGACCCATGTTTGTCGGCGTCGAAAGGCCCATGAAAGTCTATACGATCGACAACCTCCTGCTCACCCACGCCAAGGTGCCGGACGACGTGGTGTACCGGCTGATCGAAACCATGGAGGCCAACAAGGACGACCTGATCGCGGTCGCGCCCAACCTGCGCGAGTTCTCCGCCGCCGGGCTGCACAAGCAATATGACTTTCCCTACCACCCCGGCGCCGTAAAATATTTTGGGGACAGGAAGATCGAAGCCAAGGCCATCCAGTGAACCAAGAGCGACGGGGTGCGGACGCAGCGGTGCCGGCCACTGCCGCATCCGAGGAGCGGCTGCTGGCGAGCGCGGAGGAATTCGCCGCCGCCGCCTCGCCGATCACGGTCGTCCTGACCAATCTGCTGCAGGGATTGCTCGTCGCCTGCGTCGTCCTCTGGGTGCTCGATGTGCCCAGGCAGGTCTTCGATGTGTCGTTCTATACCGAGCAGCTGCTGACCGTCTGCCTCGGTCTGACGCTGGCGCTCGCCTTCGTGGTGGAAACGCAGCGCGAGGCCCGCGCCGTCGATCTGGCCGGCGCGATCGCGACGGTCACCATTCTGGCCTATATCGGCTACCGCTTCCCCAATCCGCTCACGGTCCCGCCGCTGCTGTGGGCCGGCTTGGCGGCGGCGCTGGCCTGGACTTTTTTGGCCGGCCGGCCGGCGTTCGCGCGCGCTTTCGATTATGCCGCCGCCGTGGCTTCGCTCGTGCTGTGCGGCTACATTTTCGTGCGTTACGAGCCGCTGACCTACGAGCTCGCCATGCTGCCGGTGGAGGGCATCGTCGGCAGCGCCATCCTGTTGTTCCTTGTGCTGGAGGCCAGCCGCCGCACGTCCGGCTTCGGCTTCGTCGCCATCATCTTAGGCATGGCGGTGTACATCTACATCAGCCCCAACCTGCCGGGCGACTTTCAGACCCGGTGGGTCTCGCCGGAGCGGCTCGTCGCCTATCTCGGCCTCGACGTGAACAGCATGATCGGGTCGATCCTGCAGGTCGCCGTCCTGGTGGTGATCCCGTTCACTATTCTCGGCCAAGTGCTGGCGCGCACCGGCGGCGCGGACTTCTTCTCCGACATCGCCATGGCCGCCATGGGCCGCTTCCGCGGCGGCTCGGCCAAAATCGCCGTGGTGGGCTCGGCGCTGTTCGGCATGATCTCGGGCAGTGCCGTGTCCAACGTGCTGGCGGTCGGCATCGTCACCATTCCGACCATGATCAAGTCGGGCTTCTCGCCGTACAAGGCGGCGGCGATCGAATCCGTCGGCTCGACCGGCGGACAGTTGATGCCACCCGTGATGGGAGCGGCCGCCTTCATCATGGCGGAGTTCCTGCAGGTGTCCTATGGCGCGGTGTGCGTCGCCGCCGCGATTCCCGCCATCCTCTACTATGCGTGCCTGTTCATCCATGTCGATCTCGATGCCGCCAAGCACAAAATAGGCTCCGTGGAGGATCGCCATGCTCCGACGCTCAGCGAGGTGTTGAAGTCGGGCTGGCATTTCCTGGTGCCGATCCTCTTTCTGGTGCTGGCGCTGATCTATCCGGAAATTCTTCTGTTGACGCCGGAGAAGGCGGCAATCGTCTCCACCATCATTCTGATGGTGCTGACACTCACGTTCGGTTACCGCGGCAGACGACCGACGCTGCTCGGCCTCGCCACGGCCGTCATCGAAACCGGGCGCATCTCGCTCGACATCCTGCTGATCGGCGCCGCCGCCGGCGTCATGGTGGGAATCCTCGCCATTTCCGGCCTGGCCTTCGGCATGACGATGCAGCTCGTCGCGCTGTCGGGCGACAATGTGTTTCTGCTGCTCCTGCTGATCGCCGTGTTGGCCTTCGTGCTCGGCATCGGCCTGCCGACCGTGAGCGTCTACATCCTGACCGCCACGCTGCTGGCGCCGGCGCTGGTCAAGCTCGGCGTCACGCCCATGGCGGCGCACATGTTCGTCATGTACAATGGCATGCTGTCGATGATCACGCCGCCGGTGGCGTTTGCGGCTTACGCCGCCGCCAATATCGCGCGCACCGACGGCTGGACCACGGGCTGGATCGCTTGTCTGGTCGGCTGGAGCACCTTCATCCTGCCGTTCCTGTTCGTGCTGACCCCGAGCCTGCTGATGGACGGCGCCGCGATCGAGATCGTCCTCAATTTCGCCCGTGTGCTGTTCGGCCTGTACGTCGGAACGGCGGCCGTGGTCGGCTTCGCGCTGGCCCCGCTGACATGGCGCGGCCGCGCCCTCTATGGCGCTCTGTCGTTGCTGATCGTGGTGCCGCCGGCCGCGTTCGCCGCCGCCGTCTGGGTCAATGTTGCCGGCGTGCTGCTGTCGATCGCTGCGCTTGCGGCGGATCACCTGCGCATGCGCGACATGCGGGCGAAGCGCGCCGCCACGTAGGGTGGGCAAATTCGCCTGTCGCAGCACGATGGTGGGCAACGGCGCGACAAGCGAATTTGCCCACCATGTGGCGCCGAGATCATGCGCCGTTGCCCACTCTACGGAGTCACAGCTCCCGGCCGAGCTTGCGATCGAGCGACCATTCGCCGCCGCCGCGGATGAGGAAGAACACGGCCGCCGCCAGGATGAGAATGGAGAACTCGCTGCCGCGGTTGGTCCAGAAGAAGCCGCCGGCCTTGGACGTGACGTAGATCGCGTTGAGCATGAAAATGACGACCGCAAGCGCGGCGCCGCGCGTAAACAAGCCAAGCACCAGCAAAATTCCGCCGATGAACTCGGTGCAGCCGACGAGCGTGCCCCAGAACATGCCCGGATGGTAGCCGAGGCGGTCGAACAGTTGGGCGTTGGCGGTGAGACCCATGCCGCCGAACGCGCCGAACAGCTTTTGCATGCCGTGCGGAATGAGGATGGCGCCGAGCACGATCCGCAGCAGCGGTGCCGCATACTCGGCGGTCGAATCATACAGCCGCCCGAGCGCCGGAATGTAGAGCTTTGCTTCGCGTGCCATGTGCTTCCCCCGTATGAGCCTCGATCATTCGTGCGAGGACATGAGGAAGCTTAGCCATGCAACTCCATAGTGCAAACAATATTGCTTCGGCCTTCCCGATCAGAGGCGGCGGCAACTCAACCTCTCAGCCTGTGGGCCACTCAACCGAACGTTGGGAGCGCGCCTGTTCATGATAAAGAGCTGGCGCCGCCGCGCTTGAGCTCCTGCTCGACCACGAGCCTGAGGGGCGGAAGCGAAAGCTGCACGGTATCCCACACGCGGCGGGCAGCCACGTCTTCATAGTCATGCCGGTAGATGTTTCCGGCGCCTGCCATTTGTTTCCAGGCAATTTCGGGGTGCCGGGCTTTCAAATCATCAGTTAAGCGCCGGGATGCTTCAGAGATGATCTCGAGACAGCGCGTGACGGCGTACAGGCACATCGTATCGTCGCGGAAGCTTTCGAAATCATGATTTTGTGCGAAATGCTGAGCCAAATCGATGTGATGAAGAATGTCTGTCAGTGCGTCCTGCTCGCAATCAGAAGGCATAGACGGCATCCCGCGCCGACCGCTCGCGCAGGTGGGGCTTAAGGGCCTCGCGGTCGATGACATCGACCGGGGCATCGAAAAGGCTGGCGATGTATTCCTTGACGCCGACATAGTCGAACACCGTGACCCGTGCTGCCGGGTCGAATTCCACCAGAATGTCGATGTCGCTGGTTGAATGCTGATCGCCGCGCGCGGTCGACCCGAACAAGGCAGCGTGGGCGACACCGCGCGCGCGCAGAGCATCTTCGTAACGACGGAGCGTGGCGATCACATCTTGAGCATTCATGGTGCGAAACTTACCACAATATGGCTCGCAACGGGAGATGTCGTGGTTGCGCTACGACAGCTTGGCCTGGCGCGACAGCTCGGCATTGCCCTGCAGCCGTGCCACGATGAGGCGCAGCAGCGCGAAGCCGAACTGCGGATTCTGGAAATAGAGCTCCTTGAACTGCTCGTAGGTGATGGTCGCAGTGTGCACCTCGGTCTTGCAGCGGACCGACATGGTGCGGCGGTTGCCCGGCGTGAACAGTCCGATCTCGCCGATCAGCGTTCCGGGACCGAGGGTTTTCTGGATCTCCACCAGCTCCACTTCGCCGGACACGATATAGAAGGCTTCGGTTGCCACCTCGCCCTGGCGCATCAGGAACGCGCCGGGAGGAAAGTCGCGCGGTCGCATGTAGGGCCGCAGCCATTCGGCATTGAGGTCGCTCTGGGTCGCGGCCTCGACTTCATGCACGAGCCGCCACATGGCGCGCAGCCGCACCATGTTCATCGGCAGCAGCATCGCGTTGAGGATGAACGTGGGGTAGGTGCCATGTGCGGCGCTGTAGAGCAGGGCGAAGACATTGGTCACGATGGCGGCGAAACGCAGCGGGATGATCGTGCGCACATAGGTGCCGTAGAGCGCCGCGGCCGCCGCCGCGAAGCCGAGCAGCTCCACGCCATAGTGCTCGCGGAAATGCTCGATCATGCCCTGGATGAAGTGTTCCATCGCCAAACCTTATGTGCGGCGCGATCCGGGTGATCGCGCGCATGACGCAGCGGCAGGTGTCCGCCGGCGGTCGGGCCGGGGCGGTCCCGGCTCACCATAGCCGGTTCATTTCACCCTTGCATTCCAATCGTTTAGCCGAAAACCCGGGATCGCCGGGCGGGTCCGCGCAGGGTTTTGCCATCTGGCGCGTTCAAACCGGATAGGGGCTCCCGGCTGCGGGCGCCCCCCAGGTTTCCACGAGTTGACGCATGGTCGCTCCCTTGCTGCTGCCGATATACGATCCCGCGCGCACCGACGCGCCGGCGAATCGTGGCCGAACGGCATGGACGAGGCGAGCGACGAAGACCTCATGGGCCGGATCGCCAAGGGCGACGAGCCGGCGTTCCGTCTGCTGGCACGTCGCTACGCCGCCCGCGGGCTGGCGCTCGCCCGCCGCATCACCGGCAACGACGCCGACGCCGAAGAGCTGGTGCAGGAAGCCTTGCTCCGCGTGTGGATCAACGCGCCGCGCTGGCGGCCGCTCGCGGCCTTCCGCACCTGGTTCTATCGCGTGGTGCTCAACCTCAGTCTCAGTCGGCATCGGCGCGGGCCGTTCCTGCCGCTCGAAGCCGCCGGCGATCCCGCCGACCCGTCGCCCGACGCCAGCGTTGCGCTCGAACGCCGGGAGGCGGAGCGCCGCGTCGCCGCAGCCATCGCCGAACTGCCCGACCGGCAGCACGCCGCGATCGTGCTCACCTATCAGGAGGGGCTCAGCAATGCCGAAGTGGCGGCGATTCTGGAGACAACAGTATCGAGCGTGGAGGCGCTGCTGGTGCGCGCCAAGCGAACCCTGCGCGACCAGCTCGGGGGCCTCGCCGATCGGCATGGAGACGACACATGACGCTCGCTGAATTCCAGGACCTGCTCGACGCCCACGGCGTGCATCTGTCGCTGTGGCCGGACGAGCCGCGCCAGCGTGCCGAGGAGTTTCTCGCCACTGAGCCGATAGCCCGCCAGCGTCTCGCTGAAGCGCAGCGCTTCGAGCGGCTGATCGCGCGCCAGATGAATGTGCAGCCACGCGCGCTCGATGCCTCGACCGGCCGGGTGCTGCGGGCGCTGGGCGGGGAGCTGCCGCGCCAGCGCGGCCGCCGCTGGAGCCGCCTCGCGCTGACCTGGCCGAGCGCGCTGCTCGCGTTCGATCTGGCGCCGGCCCGGCTGCGCATTGCGGCGCTCGCCGGGGTCGCGGTTCTGGGCGTGGCCTTGGGCCTGCTCGGACCGGATGTCGGCAGCAGCGACTCCCGCCTGGGCGTCGCGCTGGCCGCATCGGACGTCGATTTGGCGGCGGTGTTCGAACCGGAGCCGCTGACGGGGGTGAGACCATGACGATGGCAACATCGACGATGTTCGGCGAGGAGCGCACCGCGCGCTGGATTCTTCTGGGGTCGCTCGCGCTCAACCTGTTCCTCGTGGGGGCGACCGGCGCGTTCTTTGCGCGTCACTATTTCGCCGACCGCGCCGCCGCGTCGGCGCCGTTGGACCGCAGCCTTGCGGCGCGCATCGAGCGGCTCGCCGCCACGCTGCCGCCTTCAGATGCCGACATCCTGCGCGGCGAGTATCGCGCCAATGCGCCCGCCGTCGATGCCTCGCGCGACGCCTATCGCAAGGCGCAGGACGACGTGCGCCAGACGCTGCGGGCCGATCCGTTCGACCCGGAGGCGATGCGCGCGGCCATGATCAAGACCCGCGCGGCGCGGCAGACTTTCGACGAGCTGCTGCAGGACGTGATCGCGTCGGCCGCCGCAAAAATGTCGATCGGCGGCCGTAGCAAGCTTGCTGAGTGGCCGCCCGGCTCGCGCGCCAGCGGAGCACCGAGCCGCTAGGCTCGACCTGGGAGGGGTGATGCATTTTCCGGCAACGATGATGACGATGAGGCGGCGGCGCCCGCCGGGATCAGCGCTCGACCGGATAGAGACTTGAAAGCAAGAGAATGAAAAAAATTCGCAAATATGGATTGATCCTCGCCGGTCTTGTTGCGGTGGGCGTCGTCGTCGTGATCGTGGCGCAGGCACAGCAGCCGCGGCAATTTTTTGGCAAGCGCGGGCGTGGCGCGCCTGATGCGCCGGTCCCGGTGCTGGCCGCGCAGGCCAAGCTCGCCGATGTTCCGGTCTATCTCGACGGTGTCGGCACCACGCGCGCGCTCAATACGGTGCTGGTGCGGCCGCAGGTCGATGGCAAGCTGACCAGTGTCCGCTTCAAGGAGGGCCAGGACGTGCAGCGGGGCTACGTCCTCGCCGAGATCGATCCCATCACCTTTCAGGCGCAGCTCGACCAGGCCGTGGCCAAGAAGGCGCAGGACGAAGCGCAGCTCGCCAATGCTCGGCTCGATCTCGAGCGTTACAACCGCCTGGTCGCTTCCAATTCGGCCACGCGTCAGCAGGCCGACACGCAGAAGGCCATGGTGGCGCAGCTCGAGGCGCTGGTGAAGCTCGACCAGGCGACGATCGACAATGCCCAGGCCATTCTCGACTACACCAAAATCGTGGCGCCGATTACCGGCCGCACCGGCATCCGCATGGTCGACGAGGGCAACCTGGTGCGCGCCGGCGACGCCACCAGCGGCATCGTGATGATCACCCAGATCAAGCCCATTTCGATCTTCTTCAGCCTGCCGCAGCAGCAGCTGGCGCGCGTCAATCGCGCGTTTGCGCAAGGGCCGCTGACGGTGGAAGCGCTCGGCCCGGACAACAAATCGGTGGCCGATCGCGGCACACTGCAGGTGGTCGACAATCAGGTCGACCAGACCACCGGCACCGTGAAGCTCAAGGCCGAATTCCCCAATGCGGACCTGCAGCTGTGGCCGGGGCAGTTCGTCAATGTCCGGCTCCTGATCGAAACCTTGCGGCAGGTGGTGGTGGTGCCCACGGCCGCGGTGCAGCGCGGTCCCAACGGCACGTTCGCCTACGTGGTGAATGAGGAGGGCTCGGTTGCCGTCAGGCCGGTGACGGTCGCGCAGCAGGACGACGTGCAGGCGGTGATTGCGAACGGACTGAACGCCCAAGAACGCGTGGTGACCACCGGCTTCGCCCGCATCTCGGAAGGCACCAAGGTCGCGGTCAGCAATGCCGAAGACGTGCAGACGCCGGCGGCCTCGACCGAACCACCGCGGCGTGGCCGCCGTGGGCCGAAGGGCTGACCATGGGCGTCTCAACTCCCTTCATCCGGCGGCCGATCGCGACCTCGTTGCTCGGGTTCGCG
>Ga0075425_100007706_pt1 | contig 11394 bp, 7 predicted proteins | sample SoiMethybrSBSTD4_FD_75300 | JGI IMG/M metagenome (GOLD analysis project Ga0075425, IMG submission 75300) | Bulk soil microbial communities from a Populus tree surrounding site in Tennessee, USA - Soil MetaG P. TD hybrid SBSTD4 | ecosystem: Environmental > Terrestrial > Soil > Tree plantation...
CCACACGCAAGCCATGAGCACGAGCCAAAGGACGGCGGCGGGGATCTTTCCGACGAAGCCGAGCCAGCCGTCGAGCGCGGAAACGTGAAACGCGCCCAAGATCTCGTTGACGTCGAACGTCATGGCAGATGCCAAGTCGCCGTTGACGTCGCCGCCAGGCGTAGGGCGCAGAAACAACGCAATGCCCAAGAAGATGGTCCCGGACGCCAGCGTGGCGATGATGGGCTGCAGGCGTCCGTAGACGACCAGGCAACCATTCGCGAGTCCGCACGCCGCTCCCGCCAGGACGCAAAGCAACATTCCGAGGGCGATTTCGAAGGGCGATCCGTGCAAGAGCCGGGAAGCCAGGCAGTCGACGAGCGTGATCACGGATCCTACCGCGAGGTCGAGCCCGCCGGTCAAGACGGGCACCGTCTGGGCCATCGCCGCCATGACGAGGACGAATGATTCGTTGGCATTCTGACCGAAGAGCGAGCCGGAGAATCCACGGGGATGCAAGACGGAGTAAAGGCCGTAGAAGAGGACGAACAGACCGATCGCCACCAGCATGCCGCGATCCTGGCTGAGGCGAAGCCTCCAATTTTTCACTGGGCTACCCGAGCGGCATCGGCGGCGTTCGGTGCGTGAATGTTGAGCGAGCTCGCCACGATGTTCGTTTCGGTGATCTCGTCACCCACGAGCTCTCTCGCGACCCGGCCTTGGTACAGAATGAGGACGCGGTCGCAGCAACCGATGAGCTCGTCGTAGTCGGTGCTGTAAAAGAGGATGGACGTACCTGCGTCGGAAAGGCGACGAAGCAGTTGATACAGCTCTTGCTTCGTACCGACATCGATGCCCCGCGTGGGATCGTTCAACATCAGAATGGCGGGCTCGGTCATGAGCCACTTGGCGAGGACCACCTTTTGCTGGTTGCCGCCCGACAGCGAAGAGGCGGGGTCGGTCAGGCTGCCCACCTTGATCTGCAGTCGGCTGACCATCTCGCCGATTTTTTGGGCTTCGCTCTCCGTGTCGATGCCGAGACCCCTTCGGAACTTTTGCAGCGACGCGATCGAAATGTTGGCGCCGATTCCCATCGCCAGCATCAAACCCTCGGTCTTGCGATCCTCGGGGACGAGGGCGATGCGGTGGTCCTCGTTCTTGGCGGAGTGCGGTCCGTCGATGACGACGGGCTTTCCGTCGATCGCGATGTCGCCTTTCAGATCGCGCAGGACGCCGAAGAGCGCCAAGAGCAGCTCTTTTTGTCCCTGGCCGTCCAAACCTCCGAGGCCGAGAATCTCCCCCTTGCCCAGACGAAACGAAATGTCGTTGAGCTGCCCCTGCCAGTCGACGTGCTTGACTTCCAGCGCCAAGGGCGATGGCGAAGGGCGCTTCGGCTTGGGTGGGAAAGCCTGGCCGAGATCTCGACCGATCATCAGCTGGACGATCTCGTCGTCGGTGTGGCGGTGCTTCGGAAACGTCTCCACGTGTTGTCCGTTGCGGAAGACGGACATCACGTCCGCGAGCTCCTTGATCTCGTGCATTCGGTGCGAAATGTAGAGAATCGCCAAACCGTCGTCACGAAGCTGGTTCAAGATGCGCACGACTTTTTCGACGTCGTCGCTGGTCAAGGCGGACGTGGCCTCGTCCAGGATGAGCATCCTCGGATTTCCGCCGAGGGCCTTGGCGATCTCGACCATTTGTCGCCGCGAGAGCGGAAGGCTGTTGATCCACGCCGCCGGGTCGACGTCTTCGCAACCGACGCGCGCGAGGAGCTCTTCGGCGCGACGCGTTTGGGCCTTCTTGTCGACGAGACCGAATCGGCCGCTCGGCATCGTGATGCCGATGTTCTCGGCCACCGACAGGGTGGGCAAGAGGGACAGCTCCTGGAAGACGCACACCACGCCGGCAGCTCTGGCCTCGATGGGGTGGTGGAACGACTTTTCTCGTCCTTCGAGGAGCAACTCCCCTTCGTTCGGCTGCACGACGCCCGCGATGATCTTGATGAGCGTGCTCTTGCCGGCGCCGTTTTCGCCCAAGATCGCGTGAATCTTGCCGGCGTCGCAGGCAAAGTTCACGCGACTGAGCGCCACCACACCGCCGTAATGCTTGGAAACGTTTCGCAGTTGAAGAAAGGGTGGCGAAGGTGGCGCTGTCGTCATGGCCTACTTCATGTCGGTTTCGGACTCGTTCATGATCTTGACGCCCGAGATGTTGACGCCGCAGGGCGGAAACTCGTTGGGCGTGAAGAAGTTGTCCGACAGCTTGGCGAAGTAGTTCTCGCCGTCCTTCAACGTGTCTTGATCAGCCGCCGGAATCGGGACCGAGATTTTCTGCGGCAGGATCTTGCCCTGCAAGCCTTCGATGGCAGCTTTCATGGCGATGGCCGCGAGTCCCGGGGATTGACCGAGCGACAAGCCCTTCATCCCCTTGTCGTGGTACTGCGCGATGAGCTTGCGGGCGCCGTTTTCGGCTTCGGTCGCCACCGGAATGGGCTTGTGCCCCGCGTCGAGCAGAGCGCGGATCGCGCCGGTCGATCCGCCCTGCACCATCATCGCGTCGAACTTGCGGTGCACCGTGAGCGCGTCGGCGACGGCTTTCTGCGCCTTTCCGTCGTCCCAGCTGCCGACGACTTCGACGATCTGGTATTTTTTACCCGGCGCATCCATCACCTCGCGGAACCCGACGTGGCGATCGCGTTCGGTCGAGTTGCCCTGTAGACCGCGGACCTCGAGGACCTTCCCCTTGCCGCCGAGCTGCTTGTCGATGAACTCGCCCCACTGCCGGCCCATCGAGAGCTGATCCTCGTTCACCTGCATGACCTTGTCGGTGTCGAGAACGTTGTCGAACGGCACGATGACGACGTTCTTCTTGTTGGCCAGGCGAATGACTCGGTCGAAGCCTTCCGGACTGACGGCGAGCGTCACGATGCCGTCGAACCCCTGGTTGATGAAGTCCTCGATCGACCCGAGCTGGGCTGCGATGTCGGTGCCAGTCGAGACGACCTTGAATTCCTTGATGAGAGGCGCGACGGCCGGATCCTTCGCAAATGTCTTCGCCGTCTTCACCATCTGGATGCGCCACGCGTTGCCGACGTAGCCATTGACGAGCGCGATGCGGAACGGCGGCTTGCGCGCAGGCCATTGCAGGTATTTGGTCTCTTTGTTCCAGGGGGCGAAGCACTCGGGCATGAAGCCGGGGCCCTCGACGACCTTCGGACCCTCGCCGGACTGCGCTTCCGGTTTCTTGCCTTCCTCGGCCTTTGCCGAAGGGTCGGTCTTCTGCGCGCCACTGGCCCCCTCGTTCTTGCAGCCACAGAGCGCCCCGACGCAAAGCGCACCGATGGCCACGTAACCGAGCGCTGCTCGACGGATGCCGTATTTGCGAATTCGCATGAGGAGTCTCCCTTTTCCGTGAGAGCCACGACCAAGCCCACGGCGTCGACACGTCCCGGGGGCAAACAACGACCGCCGACCCGCCGCTACGTGCCGTCGGAAAGATCGTGCTTGGACACGGCCAAAACGCACGGTTTTAGCGATGGTCGGCGCGTTATAACACCGGCAAACGAGCGCTGTCGTCGATTTTTTGGAAGGACGCACCGCGGCCCTCGAACACGGAAACGGGGCGCGCCGGACTCTCTACTAAACCCGTGTGTTACTCGGCGCGGGCCTTCGCCCCGCCTGCGAAGGGACAAAGGAGAATCCTAGGGCGGCGGCCGGGGACGCCATTGGAACCGAACTGGCACCGGTGGTATGGTTCGCCGGTGCTTGGAACGCCGGGTCATTTGTTGATCGCAAAAGTTTGCAACATGAGCGTAGTTTTTGACCGATCGGCGGGCCGCGAGACGATCTGATGCTTGTTTGGGGGATCGAGCGCAAGACACTCAAACATATACGTGGGCGATCGCCATGAGGCGCTCGGCCAAGTACGGGAAGATTCGTTGGTTACTCCCATGAACGATCATTTGTCGGTTCGTGTTACTCGGCGCGGGCCTTCGGCCCCGCCTGCGGTTCTAGGCGAAGGCCGCTGCGTGAAATCCGAACGACCCAGGACGGGTGGCGCGCGCGCGACGGCGCTGCTGCTCTGGGGCGCATGGGTGGCCGGTTTGGTCAGCTGCTCCACCTCCGAAAGTGCGAAGAACGGGACTTCGTCGGGGGATACCGGATCGACGGTCGCCACGGGCGGCCCCGGCGCCGGTGGATCGACGTCGACCTCATCCGGAGCGACGGGGACTCCCGCCACCGGAAGTGGCGGTGGCTCGGGAGGGAGCACGACGACCGGAGGCGCTGGCGGGAGTGGTGGTACGGGCGGGGCACCGCCCATGGGAGGGGGTCCCTGCGTGACCACCCCGGGCACGAACCAAGCCAACTTGACGGTGCGCCGTCCGGAGATCAGCACGCGCCGGCTCGGCGCGGAAGCAGCGGCGAACGTCGTCCGAATCGATCGAGATCCGCTTTCCGGCAACATCGTCTACATGAACCGCGCGGGAAAATTCTGGAGGGTCGATCCGACCACCGGGACGAGCACGGCAACCGAAACGAGTTACACCTTTACCGGCGATCATCGGAGCATGGCGTTCGGGCCCGACGGGGCGCTCTACACGATCGCAGTACCTGCGGGGACGATCAGAGCGGGGACGCTCATCATAGCGACGATTCGCAAGGGCTCGCCGGGCGCCACCAGGACCTGGACGACCATGGCGACCACCGCGGGGTATCCCGCTGGCGGCACGAATTTCGATCACTCGTATGGGGGCGCCATCGTCAGTCCTGACAACCAGTTCCTCTATTTTGGGAGCGGCTCGAGGTCGGATCACGGCGAGGTCGAACAGGGTGTGCGCGAAGTTCCGCTCACGTCTGCCGTCTTCCGCCTGCCCATCACCGCCAACAACCTCATGTTGGCCAACGACGAGACCGCACTTGCGCCCTACCTATTCGTCGACGGGACGCGCAACACGTTCGACTTCGCCTGGAGCGCAGACGGCGAGTTGTTCGGTGGCGACAACGGTCCGGACATGGATCTACCCGACGAGATGAACGTGCTTCGGCAAGGAAACCACTACGGCTTCCCGTGGCGCATGGGGGGCGAAGCCAACCCGGTGCTCGATCCGGCGTACACCCCGGTCGGCGATACGCGCCTTCACACCGGCTTTCAAGGGGTCGACCAGAACAAATATGTCTACGACCCGGCGTTCCCGGCGCCTCCCGCCGGTATGACCTTCGTGGATCCCATTCCGAACCACGGTCCAGACGCAGACAAGTTCCGCGCCGGCAGCATGGGCGCGATACAGAAGGCAAGCACGCTGGGCATGACGATGCCCGGGATCACGGGGCATCGCTCTCCGCTCGGCATGCTCTTCGACGCCCGAGGAGCGCTGTGCGGCGATTACTACAAGGCCGGTTTCTTTGTCAGCTTCGGAGCGCTCATCGACGTCATGCAGGACGGCGGTCAAGACTTGTCGCTCATGAAGCTGACGAAGGTAGGCGCAAACTACGAAATGAGCGTGACGCAGCTCGTCGCCGGCTTTTTGTCCCCCATCGACAGCGTGATGGTCAACAACAAGATCTACATCGTCGAGTTTTCCACGACCAGCGGGGGTGGGAGCGTCTACGAGATCACACTGCCCCTGCCGCAATAGGCGCGAGCGCGCGAATCCGGTCATGAAGCGAAGGTTCTCGTCGTATTTTCTCTTGGCACCCATGGCCGCTCTGGGGTGCACGAATGATAGCGGCCCGCCAGCCGACAACGCCTCAACCAGCTCGGCGGCGACCGGCGGCGCCGGAGGTGCAGGATCGCCGGGCGCCGGAGGTGCAGGATCGCCGGGCGCCGGCAGTGGCGGCACGACGGCTGCCGGCAGCGGCGGCACCAAGCCCGACGCGGGCAGCGACGCTGCGGCGTGCAGCCCGGGGCAGGGAACCGGCGGTTCCTCGAGCGAAGCGGGGCCCGACGCCGCGGACGGCGGCACGAGCGACCCGATGCTTCTCAGTCAAACGGGTCTCTACGCCAACATCGCCACCGGCGAGCTCGCGCCCGGTGTCCTTGCGTACCAGCCGCAGTTCTTGCTGTGGAGCGATACGGCGTCCAAGCGGCGTTGGATCAAGCTCCCGCCCTGCTCGAAGATCGACACGAGCGACATGAACTACTGGGTTTTCCCGAACGACACCAAGATCTTCAAAGAATTCACGCGCGACGGGGTTCGCGTCGAGACGCGGATGATCTGGAAGCACGGCGCCGGCGACTGGTTCATGATGGCATACAAGTGGAACGACACGCACGACGAAGCCGTCGCCGTTCCCAATGGCGAGATGAATGCGTCGGGCACGCAGCACGACATCCCGGCGCAGGAGGGGTGCACCACCTGTCACGGCTCGATGAAAGATCGCGTTCTCGGTTTCACCGCGATTCAGCTTTCCCACGGCCTCGCCGGCCTGAACCTCATGCAGGCAAGCTCGATGGGATGGTTCACGAACCCACCGGCGGGCAACTTCGTCGTTCCCGGCAATGCAGTCGACCAGGCAGCCCTCGGGTACCTGCATGCGAACTGCGGCCTCTGTCACAACGATAAATCGAAGGTCTTCCAGATCGCAGTCGACGTCAACACGTGGCTCGACACGAGCAAGCTCGGCACCGTGGCCGAGACGCCGACTTACACGAGTCTGGTCAACGTTCCCACCAAACCCGGCGCCATCAGCCACGTGAGCCTGCGCATAGCCCCTGGCGATCCGGCGGGTAGCGCCGTGCACGAGCTCATGAGTTTGCGCGGAGACGTGATGCGCCAGATGCCTCCGACCGGAACGGAGCTCGTCGACACGGCCGGTGTCGCGGCCGTCGACGCCTGGATCAACAAACCTCCTCAGTAGGGAAAGATGGAACGACGGTAGGGAAAGATGGAACGACACGTCGACAAGATCGGATCGGGTGCGCCTTTCGCACGTTCAGTCCGAGCTGGCCACGACGTCGTATCCACGCCATCCGACTTTGCGGGCGAGAGCGCTGACCGCCGGCCAGGCGACGTCGTGGTCGTGGCTGACCGCCCAGCGCCGGCGGGCGTCTTCGCTTTCGAACACGAAGTTAAATTCGTAATTGAACTCGGTCGGCGTTCCCTCGATTTCCCGGATTCGAGCAGCGGGGTAGAGGCGCAGCAACTTCGACGTCACGAAACCGGGCTGCTTGCGAAGGGCCGGCTGGAAGACCTCCCTGTAAGACTTTTCGAACTCGGCGCGCCGGTCGTCGGCGATCTCGAACAGGATTTGAAACAGGATCATGGCGTCGCTTCTACTTGTGGTTTCGCCGTTGTCAATCCGCTGCACCCACCCCCGCGCCAGCGATCGTCGATTTCGAGGCAGCCCGGGCATTGCCCACACCGTATCGGTACGCGAGGAGAATCACGTGTGCCGAGACTCGTCGGCGGCAGCGGCCATCGCTGCTCGTACGTCGCGCATAGCGGCGTCGACGTTACGGTCGTGGCAGCGTCGCGACTGGCGGCTTCGTATCGTGCGACGCGGATTTGGGAATCGCGGCAGCCCGGTGACGACATAGGTTCTTTCACGATGCTTCGTTTCAGCGATCCCTGCGATCCGACCCCGACCAGCGCTGCGTCGCCCGTTCCTCGCTGTCAGATCGATCATCGAAGTAGCACTACGCCCACTCAACCTGACCGGACAGGCGCAACTTTGTTTGGGAAAGCGGACTGGCAAGAGCGTCGCGGCACTTTCCGCAGGCAAGGTTACGCGGCCGGCCTCGCCGGGTCGTCATCTTGCCGAAAAGGCTGCAATTGCCGATCGAGATCTGACAATGCCAAAGACTGGCGAAGTAGTGCTGGTGATTCGCGTCGGCGGCCAAGCGACCAGCCGACAAACCTCGTTTTCCTGTCGCGGCGGAACTTTCCTATGCCTGTATGCGTGGGCATCGAGCCTGCGACATCGCCGCTAGCGTCACTTTATGCGAAACTGCGCGGAGGTTTGTCGGCGCGGTGGTCCCAAACCCTCGCTCCCCGAATTGCCCTCAAGGAGGTCGTCTTATGCTGACTCATCGGAGCTCCAAGACTCGCTCGGCTCTTCTCACGTCGTTGCTCTGCGGCGCCGCAAGCATCTCGTATTTCAATTGTGGCTTCTCCAGCAGCACCGGCGGGAGCAGTGCCGCAGCGGGTGGCTCCACTGGCTCGGGTCAGACTGGCTCTGGTAGCGGCCAGGGCGGGGCGACCTCGAGCGCAAGCACGGGCACCACCGGAAACACCGCAACCACGGGAAGCACCGCAACCACGGGAAGCACCGGCACAGGTGGCAGCGGCGGCAGCGGAACGGGCGGCGCCGGCGGCGCCCCGGTGACGACGACCTTCAAGAACTACGAGGTGACCGGAACCTTCCCCAAGCTCCCCACGGCTATTGCCCAGAAGCCCGGCACGCTCCACTACACCAGGGTCCTGATCCACAGCCAGTTCCTCGCGGAGAGCTGCTCGATCGCCGACTACAACAATGACGGCATTCCGGACGTGTCGTCCGGGAGGATCTGGTACGAAGGTCCTCCCCCCTTCTCGAAGGCCCACCCGTTCCGCTCGGGTCACGGCGTGCTGCCCGCGCTCGGGGACGGTCCCGAGATCAACACCGGCGTCTCCGACGACTGGGCCGACTATCCCTTCGATATGGACGGCGACGGCAACACCGACATCATCAACGTCGCTCAATGCGACGTCGACGAGGTCATGTACACCACCAACAAGATCGGAACGGTTCAAGTTCACGCCACAGCCGTTTGGTACAAGAACCCCGGTGCCGCGGGCCAGGCCGGCGATCCGATGTGGGCATCCCATCTCATGAACAGCGACGTCCGGCTCGAGCACCACGGCTTGGTCGACATGAATGGGGACGGCTATCCCGAAATCTACGGCGCCTGCAAGAACTGCAATCCGCCGACCACGAAGGGGTATTACCAGGGAGACCCGAAGAATCCCACCGCGCAATGGAACTTCCACTCGGTCACGATTGCCTACACATTCCCGTTCGGCGGACTCGGTTGGATGCACGGCGAGGGCGCGGGCGATGTGAACGGCGACGGTTTGCCCGACCTCTTGGAGCGCGGCGGCGTTTGGCTGCAGCAGCCGGGCGGACTGTGGAACACGACGGTCTGCACGGGCAAGAACGTTCCGGCGGGCTGCGGCTGGATCAAAGAGAAAACCCCGCTTCTCCCCACCGGTCTCTACGACGGCCTGACCGACACCGTTGGCAACAAGGGGGCCTCGAACATGTTCGGCGTCGACATGGACGGTGACGGTCTCACCGACATCGTGGCTGCCGATTGGGCGCACGGCGTCGGCCTCTATTGGTACAAGCAAGGCCCCGACTTCCATTTCACGAAGTACCAATTCATGGGTGACAGCCAGACCGACAACCCTGCCGACGTCACGAAATGGGGCGCCGGCTTCACGGAGCCTCACTCGCTGCAGGTCGTCGACATGGACGGCGATGGACGGCCCGACGTCATCACGGGCAAGATGCGATTCGCCCACCCGCACGGCCAGCCCGATCCCGATATCGACGGCAGACCCTACCTCTACGTCTTCAAGAACGTAGCCATGCCGGATAGCAGAACCGGCGCGCCGATCACGCTCCAGCCCGTTCTCGTGGACCCGCTCACCAATGGCGCCATTGGCACGCCCGACGGCGGCATGGGCGTCGGGCGCCAATTGGCGATCGGCCACGCGAACACCGATGGCATTATGGACATCTGCGTAGGCACCAAGGTCGGTCTAGCCGTGTTCCTTGGCCAGTAGAGATCCACGACACATAAGCTCCGGGGTCGAAGCGTGTAGCCGAACGCCGATGGTCTGGAGTGCCACCTATCCGTGGCATCGAACGGTCGGCGGTTATGCCGGATCATCCGCTGCCGGCGCTGGACGCGTGGCGCATTTCGCAGTTTTTTCGCAGAGAGCGGTGTTATAACGCCGGCACTTCGGACGTTGTGCGTCGGTGTGTCGGGCAGCGGGATCACCTCCGGCAGCACCGAACGTCAGAAACTCGAGAAAGGTGAGACGCCCATGAGACAGCTGAGCTCATTGACCCTGCGGTTCGCGACGGCCGCGTCGTTGATGATCCTGACCGGCTATGCGAAGCGCGCGAACGCCGACATCACGCTCTACGACAACGACGGCTGGAGCTTTCACACGACAGGTCTCGTCGCGGCGCACTATCAGCTCGTCCTGGGTGACGCGGATCCCAACGCCCGCTTGACGCTGGCCGGCGGGCGAATCCTCGACGAACAGAGCGCGAGCGACCAGCGGGACAAAACCATCACGCTTTCGAACATTCGCTCGGGCTTCATCGGAGCGCAGATCGGCTTCGGCGTGAATCGCAGGATCAGCGAGAACGTGCATGTCGAATCGCTCCTCGCCATCAGCATGAACGGCATCAACAGCAACCGCGGGCAAAACCTCCAGAAGGACGTCGACTATCGCGAGGCCTGGGCAGCCGTCGTAACACCCTACGGCACCGTCAAGTTCGGGCGAATGTTCGGGCTCTTCGCCTCTGGATCCGCGGAAGTGGTTGTCATGGCCTATCGATATGGCGTGGGTAACCCGTGCGTCATCAACGCCGCGACGATCGCGTGCGGATCGGTGGGCGCCGGACCCCTCTACGCGGGCTTCGACGGCGCGATCCGGTACTCCACGCCACGCCTGGGAGGCCTCCAATTCCAGCTGGCGGTCGTCGATCCGTCGGTCGGTCCCGGCATGAAGATGTCGCCGATTCCCCGCTTCGACGCCGAGATCAACTACGACCAAGCGTTCGGACCGGCGCGCATCAGGTTCTTCGGCCAAGGCATGCTCGATCGCATCGCGCAGAGCACGCCCCCTACGGGCGGCATGGAAGGCACCTTCAAGGCCAACAACGTTTGGGGCGCCATGGGCACCGCCATCGTCAACGTGGGCGGGTTCGCGGTGGGGGGCGGCGGTTGGGAAGGCGAAGGCATCGGCGAGCGCGTTCCTATGGAAGCCAACGATCCGGCCAACCCCCTCTCATACGATGCGGGCCTCACGCTGCGGCTTTTTCGCGGATTCTACGGCAACGTTCAATACGAGTACAACGGATGGGCGCTCACCGTCGGAGGCGGCAAGCTGTTCGTGCGCCCGACCGATCTCGACAACAGCGACAACCCGCCGAACTTCGTGCTCGCCGACCAATCCGAGTACCACGCGACGCTCAGTTACAAAATCGATTCGCTCGTGTTCAATGGCGAGTTCATGCGATGGCACACCAATTGGCACAGGGACCCGATGCTCGCGGCCGACGCGCGAAACCCGAACCAGCAAACCTTGAACTTCATGGGCGTCGGCATCAACTATCTTTGGTGAGCGCCCCGACTTCGTCTCGCTCGACCGTCCTTGCCTCCCCCCACTCGCCTCCGCAAAACGTGGCGAATGCCGTG
>Ga0075425_100007708_pt1 | contig 11393 bp, 6 predicted proteins | sample SoiMethybrSBSTD4_FD_75300 | JGI IMG/M metagenome (GOLD analysis project Ga0075425, IMG submission 75300) | Bulk soil microbial communities from a Populus tree surrounding site in Tennessee, USA - Soil MetaG P. TD hybrid SBSTD4 | ecosystem: Environmental > Terrestrial > Soil > Tree plantation...
CGAAACCGATCCGACCGTTGCGTCCGGCAGCACGGTTGCCGTCGCCCAATCCCTCACGCTGAAAGCGAAAGCGTGGAAGACCGGGATTCCCGACAGCAATGTGGACGGGAACACCTACACGCTGCAAGTCGCGACAGTCACGCTGTCGCCGGGCGCGGGCACGTACACCGTCGATCAAAACGTCACCGTGTCGACGAGCGTCGCCGGCGCGACGATTCACTACACGACCAACGGAATCGATCCCACGGAGTCGGATCCAGTTGTCGCGTCGGGGAGTACCGTTCCGATTGCTCAAAGTCTCACGCTCAGAGCAAAGGCGTGGAAGTCGGGTTGGACGCCGAGCGGCGTCTCGGGCAGCACGTACTCGATGAAGGTTGCGACGCCTGGGTTCTCTCCGGTGGCCGGGCAGTACTCCTCTGCGCAGAGCGTGACGATCACGGAGATCACGGCGGGCACGACGCTGCATTACACGACCACGGGCGTTGAGCCTTTGGTGACCGATCCGGTCGTTGCGGCCGGATCCAGCATTTCGGTCAGCAGCACGACGACGCTGCGCGTGAAAGGCTGGCGAACCGGGTGGACGACGAGCGATACCGCGATTGCGAGCTACACCTTCAATCTGGGCACAGTCGCCGCGCCGGTGTTCACGCCCTCCGCGGGTACCTACACGACGCAGCAGACTGTCGCGATCTCATCAACAACCAGTGGCGCGACGATTCGTTACACGCTCGACGGGACTGATCCGACGGCGGTGTCGACCGCGTACGGAGGTCCGATTGCGGTCGGCGTGCCGATGACGATCAAGGCCAGAGCGTTCAAAGCCGATTGGACCGGCAGCGGCATCGCGGCGGCGACGTACGCGTTCAATTTCGGCACGGTCGATGTCCCGACGATCGTCCCGCCGGGCGGAACGTACGCTACGACGCGCACGGTCACCATCAGCACGACGACTGTCGGCGCGACACTGCACTACACGACGAACGGGGTCGATCCGACGGAAAGCGATCCCACGATCTCCTCGGGTTCGTCGCTGACGATCGGTCAGTCGCTGCGGCTGAAGGTCAAAGGATTCCTGTCGGGCGCAACACCGAGCGCGGTCCGCACGGCCGACTATTGGATCACCGGCACAGTGGCGGCCGGCGCGAACCACACGTTGGCGCTCAAGGCTGACGGGACGGTCTGGGCTTGGGGCCAGAACTCGAGTCGCCAACTCGGTGACGGCACGACCACACAGCGGAATTCTCCGGTGCAAGTCAGCGGTCTGGCCGATGCCGTGGCGATTGCCGGTGGCGGGTCGCACAGCCTGGCGCTGAAGCGCGATGGGACCGTCTGGGCGTGGGGATGGAATGGCTACGGCCAACTGGGTGACGGTACGAATACGAATCGTGCGACACCCGTCAAGGTTCTGAGCCTCGATCACGTCATCGCGATCGCGGCCGGCGACGCGCACAGCCTCGCGTTGAAGGACGACGGCACGGTTTGGGCGTGGGGCTACAACTTGATGTACGGGCAGCTCGGTGACGGGTCGTTCACAAACCGTAACGCACCGGTGCAGCTCACGGCGCTCTCGGGAATCACGGCGATCGCCGCCGGCGCGAATCACAGCGCTGCGCTCAAGACGGATGGGGGGACATCAGGCACCGTCTGGACCTGGGGCTCCAACACATATGGCCAGCTTGGCGATGGGTCCTCGACGTCGCCGCGTGCCGTGCCGACTACAGTCCTCGGCACTGCCGTCGCGATCGGCGCTGGCGCGAATCAGATGTTCGCCATTGTGGCAGGCGGCGCGGCCAAGGCATGGGGCGCCAACGACCACACGCAGCTCGGCGATGTGTCGAACACGCAGCGATCGACGCCGGTGGACGTCGTCGGCCTGGCCAACGCCGTGGCAATGACCGGCGGATCGTGGCACGCGATGGCGCTCACCGGCGATCGTGCCGTCTCGGGATGGGGAGATGGTGCCCGCGTCGGCCTGACCAATATGGGGACGACGACAATCGTCGAACGGCCGACGCCGATCCCCGGTGCCGGGATCGACGTCGTCGCCATTGGGACCGGTCTCGATCACACGGTGGTCGCTCGGCGCGACGGCACGGTGTCGAGCTGGGGCAAGAATCCGTACGGCCAATTCGGTGTGGGCACGACGACCGATTCGCTGATTGCTGTCAAGGTTCCAAGTTTCTTGCTGGTAACGGCAGACTGGCTCCTCGCGGATCAGGACGGCGACGGTCTTGCCACCTGGCGCGAGCTCGAGCTCGGACTCGATCCGCTCAACCCCGACACCAACGGCGACGGACTCCGCGATGGCGCCGCGGTCTCGGCCGGCATTACCGCGACGTCGACCGACAGCGATGGCGACGGCGTTCCCAACGCCGTCGAAATGGCGCAAGGGACCGATCCGCTCAATCCGGACACTGACGGCGACGGTGTCGACGATCTCCACGACGCCTTTCCGCTCGACCCGACGCGGTGGGATCCAATTCCGCCGACGCCGGGCGATACGACGCCGCCAGTGATCACGTTGCAGCTGCCGACCAACGCCAGGCCGCGGCCGTAAGCATTCACGTTTTAGAGGCATTTCGAGATGAGACTCTTCAGGTTGATTCGATGGGTGTGTGCGTTAGCGGCAGCTCTCGCGATCAGCGCCGGTGGGGGCGACGGCATCGGCATCACTGCGTCCGCTTTCGTCGGGCAAAGTCGATGGGACACGACTGGGTCGGGGTTCGTGCCCAGTCTACCGGCCTTCTCGGATCCACCGACGGCGGCCGAAATCACGCGCGCGCGTGTCTTCGAGGAGCCGTTGCTCGCCGTCGGAGGCGCACCGACAGCCGCCGAGAACGGCGACCTCGCCAGCGCGATTACGCATTACCTCACGGCGGGTGTGCCCGACGGGACGGCGGAGTTCGAAGCGTTTGTCCTGGCGCACCCTGATTCGCCGTGGCGCGCATCGCTGTTGACGGATCTCGGACTCGTCTGGCGGCGGACCGGGCACTTTTCGAAGGCTTACCGAGCGTGGGACACCGCGTGGGAGCTCGCGAAGGAGAACGCGGACGGGCCCGGGCGTGCCGTCGGCGACCGGGCGCTCGGCGAGCGGATGGAGCTGCTCTCGCGGCTCGGCCGGCGTGATGCGCTGGCCGACGCGTTTACCGAGATCGCGAACCGGAACGTCCGCGGATCGGCGTCTGCCAAGGTGTCGAGCGCACGGCAAGCATTGTGGCTGATGGACAACGAACCGGGCGAATCATTCCGCTGCGGGCCGCTCGCGCTCGAAGCGCTGCTGCGGGCGGGACGGGCGGCCACGTACCAAATTCCGGACCTCGTGCACAACCACAAGTCCACGGCGAACGGGACGTCGCTGCTGGAGATGCGCGACCTGGCATCAGCAGCCGGCGCGGCAACGGTAATCGCGCACCGCAGCCGCGGCACTGCGATCATCGTCCCGGCGATCGTGCACTGGAACGTCGGGCACTTCGCAGCGCTGGTCGAGCAGCACGGCGACAAGGTATTGCTACGCGATCCGACGTTCGGCGACGAGTTCTGGCTAAACATCGCAACTCTGGATGAGGAAGCGAGCGGTTATTTTCTCGTTCTTAACCAGCCCTTGCCGGACGGCTGGGAAGCGGTTGACGACACTGCAGGCGATCAGATTTGGGGAAAGGGTATTGTCGCGGGTGTCGATCCTACCGACCCTAATGCACCGAGATGCCCCAGAAAGTGCGGGGGCGGTTCCGGTCCGGGCAGTGGCGGAGGGGGTAACGGTCCGGGCGGTGGCGGAGGGGGGAACGGGCCCGGTAGTCCTCCATCCGGACCGAACCCTGGCCCGCCGGCGTTTGGCATGGCCGTCATGAGCCTCGACATTCTGCGCGTGAGCGTGACGGTCACGGATACACCTCTGTGGTATACGCCACCTAAGGGACCGAGCGTAGCTTTCACGCTTAGTTATGATCAGCGCGAATCGCTGCAACCACAAACGTTCTCATATGGGAATCTCGGCACGAAATGGACGTTCGAGTCGCAATCGTACGTCACCGATGATCCGACCAATCCGGCTGCTGCACTCACCGTATACCTGCGCGGCGGCGGTCAGGAAACGTCGACCGGCTATAACGCGGCGACTGGCGCGTACAATCCGACGGTTCGCACACAGGCCGTCATCACGCGCGTGTCCACGACACCGATCCGGTACGAGCGCCAGCTACCGGATGGCTCCGTCGAGGTGTTTGGCCAGCCCGATGGCGCTGGAGCATTTCCACGAAAGGTGTTTCTCACCGCACAGAGAGATCCGCAGGGGAATGCACTGACATTCGGATACGACACGTTGCTTCGTCTGACGTCCATCACCGACGCGCTCGGCCAAACGTCAACGCTGGCCTACGAGCAGAGCGATCCGCTCAAGATCACGAAGATCACGGACCCGTTCGGCCGCACCGCTATTTTTTCGTACGATTCGAGCGGACGGCTTCAATCGATTACCGATCTGCTCGGCCTGACATCGTCCTTTGCCTACGGCTTGAACGACACGGTGTCATCAATCACCACACCGTACGGCGTGACTCGCGCAACGTGGGGCGAAGAGGGTCTCGTCCGCTGGGCCGAAATCGCTGACCCGCTCGGTGGCCGCGACCGCGTTCAGTATGGCACGGGCGTGAGCTTTAGCGATCCGCCGTCGACCATTCCAGCGGGGATGGGCATTACGAACAACAACCTCGATCATCACAACACGTTGTACTGGGACAAGCAGGCGATGGCGACGGCGGCTGGCGATCCAACCGCAGCGACGGACTACTTTTGGGCACTCGTATCGAGTGGCGCATACCAGGCATCAAGCGCGGCGCTCGCGATCAAGAAACCGCGTGAGAATCGCGTCTGGTATCAGTACCAGGGCGGGAACGGGACGGAAGGCAGCATCCGCCAGGTTGTCGCGATCGGTCGCGTCATAGACGACGGCAGCTCGCAGATCTCACGGTTTGCGTATAACAGCCGCGGACGGATAACACAGGCCGTCGATCCGCTCGGCCGCGAGACCGATTACGTCTACGACGCGACGGGCCTGGACCTGCTCCAAATCACGCATAAGAATGGCACGGGTGTCGATGTCCTCGCCTCGCGCACGTACAACGCGCAGCACGAACCGCTGACGATGACCGACGCCGCCGGACAGACGACGACCTTGACCTACAACGCGGCGGGCCAGATTGCGACGGTCATGAACGCGAAGCAGGAGACGACGACGTACATGTACGACGCGAACGGCTACCTGCAGTCGATAACGGCCGCGCTGCCAGGCGCGACGACGACGTTTGGCTACGATCCCTTTGGCCGGGTCAGCACGGTGACCGACTCGGAAGGCTACGCCGTGACGACGACCTTCGACGTTGCCAATCGGCCGACGATCGTAACGTATCCCGACGGCACGACGGAGCGGATGACCTATAACCGACTCGATCCGGCGTCGCGCATCGATCGACTCGGCCGTATGACGCGGCTCACCTACGATGCGAATCGTCGGCTGACCGCGACGCGCGACGCGCTCGGCCGCACGGTGACGCAGGATTGGTGCACATGCGGAAGCCTAGCCGCGCTCGTGGACGCCAACGGCAACCGGACCTCGTGGATCCGTGACGTCCAGGGACGCCTGACACAGGAAATGCGGGCGGACGGATCATCGACACTCTACGCGTACGAGACGACGACGTCGCGGGTCCACCAAGTGACCGATCCGAAGGGGCAGGTGACGACCTACACGTATAATCGCGACGATGCCGTACAGCAGATGACGTACACCAATGCGACGATCGCAACACCCTCGGTCAGCTTCACGTACGATCCTGTCTACGCTAGGGTGACGGCGATGGTCGACGGGACCGGCACGACTACCTACGCCTATCACCCGGTGACGAGCGGCCATCTCGGCGCCGGCCAAGTGGCGACCGTCGATGGACCGCTGACCGACGACACGATTACGTACGGATACGACGAGGTGGGCCGCGCGACGAGCCGCGCCATCAATGGAGTGGAGGCGACGACGACTTACGATGCCATCGGCCGTACGTCGAGCGAGACGAACGTGCTGGGCACCTTCACCTTCACGTATATCGGCAATTCGCGGCGTCTCGCGACGATCACCTATCCGAACGGCCAGACGAGCACCTACGACTATTTCGGCCACGCGGGCGATGATCGGCTGCAGACGATCCACAATAAATACCCTGACGCGACGACGCTGTCGAAATTCGACTACACATATGACGCGTCCGGAAACATTCTGACAGGGCGCCAGCAGACGGACAGCAATCCGCCGACGCAGTACATCTTCGGCTACGATCCGGTCGACCAGCTCACCAGCGCCACAAAGGAGACGACCGATCCGACGCCCGCCGTTCTGCAGCGATATGTATATTCGTACGATCCAGCTGGCAACCGCACCGGGGAACAGATCGGTGACGTGCTTACCGGCGCGAGCTACAACGGGAGAAATCAGCTGATTAGCGAGCAGCCGTCCGGCGGTCTGCTGTTTGGTGGGACGGTCAGTGAACCCGCCGCTGTGACAATCAACGGCAGGCCGGCGACGGTGAAGGCGGACAACACCTTTTTGGCGAGCGTACCGATCGGTGCCGGCACGACGACGGCCACGATTGTTGCGACGGATCCCAGTGGAAATGTGACGACCAAGCTGTACGACGTCGACAGTGACACGTCGACGCAAACGTTCACGTACGACGCGAATGGGAATTTGACCTCCGACGGCACGCGCACTCTCGAGTGGGACGCGCGGAACCAAGTCGTCGCCGTCAACCTCGGAGCGCACCGCAGCGAGTTCACCTACGATGGGCTGCAACGGCGTGTGCGGGAGGTCGAAAAAGAAAACAATGTCGTCCAGTCCGATATCCGCGTACTCTGGTGCGGAACAGAAATCTGCGAAGAACGCGGCGCAGACGCCACGACAGTCACTCGACGGGCGTTTAGGCGTGGTGAACAGGTGGCTGGCGATGTTTCCCACTACTTCGCAGGTGATCACCTGCGGAGCGTAAGTGAGGTCACGGATGGGTCAGGAGCCTTTCTCGCACGATATGCATTTGATCCATGGGGCCGCCGGACGCTGGTAGCGGGCACTGACGTCACCCGTGTCGGCTTCACCGGACACCGCTGGCAGCCCGCAGAATCGCTATGGCTTACGCCGCATCGTATGCTCGATTCAGAAACCGGCCGGTGGAATAGTGAAGACCCCATCGGCCTTAAGGGTGGAATCAACCTGTACGCATATGCGAGCGACAGTCCGGTCAATCGGATCGATCTGCTCGGCCTCAGCGCGAGCTGCGGCCTGCAGGCTGTGGACACGTTTGTTAAGTGCACAGTTGGTTTCTTTACCGTCTGGGATTTTGCCGCAAACGCGATGGGCATGGCAGGCTGTATGGCGCTTGGCCCGGCCGCCGCACCGTGTATTGAAGCATTACTGACTGCAACGGATCACTATGAGATTGTCGCGGTTACTACTTGTGTCCTCATTGCAATCGATGAGTATCACAAATGCAAGGAATGTGAGCAGCGATGAACCGTGCACATGCAGTCCGTTTTGCGACCTTGGGTCTCGTGAGCGTCGTGCTTTTCGTCATTATCGAAGGATTCCTGCGAACAGACCGTTCCATCCAGCGCATGGTCGGTGTTGTCTTTGGAATGCTAGGGCTGACGATTGGCGCGGGACACGCTGTGTATTGGTGGATGCGACCTTCGCAAGTCCCCGATGCAAGAAAGCTCGGAATTACTTGGGGTCTGATGGGTTTCTCAGGCGGGATCACGATCCTGCTAGGAATAGCTGAATACAACGCGGTTATGCTACTGACTGCAGTAGTAACTATCGTGTTGTGGCGACTTGGGCGGCGATATCTACGGCAATGGAGATTGAGCCTATCACAGGAACCATAATGTGGCGACAGGATGGCTCACGTTCTTCAGAAGCCTTGATGAAAGTGCGGCAGCTCTGGAATTGACGCTGTATCGAGGCGGCGGTGGAAGAATGACGAAGAATCTCGGTCATCAGAATAGGCGAGACGCTTATCTAGTCGTTCTAGTGGCCATGATTGCGTTCGCTGCGGGCGCAGCGATCGCATTCGTAACGGCACACAGAGAAGAGAGTGTCTGGCTGGGACTGGTTTTTGTTGCCCTTGTTTTATACTTTCGAACAGGTTTCTGGTTTAGTCGACGTACGTTGAGGCGAAACCTGCCGCAGGATCAACAAAACGATCCAAAATAGTGGCCGAATGACGGCGCGCCTTTCACCGCCCGGAGAATGCGTCGACAACTGGCGCGAAGAATGAGCGCCGGGCGCCGTTACCTGGTCCGTCCAAGTATGCGCCTGATCCGATCTCGTGGCCGAGTTGCGTATGCCGTCGTCTCTGACAAAGATAATGCGTGTGGATGCTGTGGGAACTGCGTTCCTTGCAGTTTTCCAAAGGATCCACACGACGCCGTGCCGCGCGTTTTTCGAATTCAGCCGGACTGATCTGACCGATCGTTGAGTGACGACGGCGCTCGTTGTAGAACACTTCGGTGTAGTCGACCAATTCCATCTTGGCCTCGCCACAGCTGGCGAACCGATCGGCGACCGCGATCTTCAGCAACGAGAAGAACGCTTCGATCACCGCATTGTCGTGACAATTGCCGCGACCGCTCATCGAGCAGGTAATACCGTGCGCATCGAGCCGCCGCTGGTAGTCCTCGATGGCGTACGTGCCGTCCTGGTCCGACTGGTGCAGCAGCCCGACCGCCGTGGGACAGCTAGCTTGAGCGCTATCTCGAGCGCCTTCAACGTCAGGTGGCGATCATTGATCGCGCTCCCGCCCACCCGACGACGAACCGGTACGAACAAGTCGAGAATCGCCGCGACGTACAGCTTGCCGTCGTCGCCGATCACGAACTCGGTGTCACCGACCCGGCGCCGATTGGGTGCGTCGGCGGTCAATTGGGGGCGAGCAGATTCGCCGCGACGGGCTGGTCGTGGTCGCTCATGGTGGTGCCTTTAAATTGCTTCCGCACCCGTGCCTTCAGCCCGTCCTCATGCGAGCAAGGGACGCTACTGGAGTCCGCGCATTCACCGTGATCTGCTCGACGAACGCGCGAGCCGCAAGCGCCTGATCCGCTGCGCGTCACTTGCAGACAGCGGCACAACAAGGTGAGCGAGTGGTGCGCCTTCGCCGCTGCGATGAAGTGGAATGTCACCGCCGCTCGGTCGCGAAGAAGGCAGCCGCCTCTTTGAGAATCTCGCGCTTTTCCTGCAACATCCGATTTTCCTTCCGGAGGCGGGTAAGCTCCTCGGGCTCGGCCGTCGTCAGACCGTGCGGCCATTGGTGCGATCCGCCTGTGCCTGTCTGACCCACTGTCCGAGCTCTGACAGGACGAGATCGAGCGTCTGTGCGACGCTGCCGACGCTCTTGTCGTCGTCGAGGACGAGACAAACGGCCTGCGGCTTAAACTCGTCGGTGAATCGCCGGCGCGGCCGGCGCTTGGGTGACGTCGCTCGTACATTTCACGGTCGTCAGAAAAGGCGTCATTCTGCCCAGCGGTCGCACTAGACTAATGTTTCGACATGATTACGACGCCGCGTTGTCCGCGCGCGACAACTTGCCTGCGCCGTGCGCATCTACGACCTCCTATCGTTCGTCGGTCAGCGTTAATGCCGCTCGGCAACATGTGCGATTCCTCACCCATCGGCGGGCTTCATGGTCGCCGGTCGTCTAATCCAGATCGGGCGGCCATCGTAAGCGCAACGTTGTGAGCTGCGCGGAGGCGCCGTCAATGCCCGAAGGCCGCGCGGGACGCGCGGTCGAAGCGCACCGGCAGCACGCGGAGAGCGTTGACGGCGCCGAGCACAGCTTCACAGTGACGCGCATGATGGCCGCGGCACACCAAACCACTCCAGGCGAGACGCCCCAACACCCGCCGAACACGAATTGTTGCACCTCTCACGACTCCCGATAATCAGTCGTTCGTGCACTGAGCACGCCAGGCGTGATCGGTTCGCGGAGGTGCCTCGATGCTGGACGACTTCGATCCCCGCACGCGCGACGACGACGATCCTCGGGACATCGAGGTGCACTGGGTCGCGCTCGATCGAGGACCGTCTGACGATGACCCGCGAGACGTGATCGAGGACACGCGCGAACGGGATGACGACCCGCGTGATCGAGATCCGCGCGACCCATTCGTCGACGGTCTGGAACTGCCGCGCGGGCCCGAGCGCGAGCTGGTGGTCGACGGCGATCACCGGTACGAACTGAACGGCGACGAGAGCCGCTCGCTCGCGGCCATCGGCGCCCTGCGCGTCGTCGCCGAGGACGACCTCCGCGACCCGCGCGACGAGGCGTCCGACCCGCGCGAAGGTGTACGGCATCTGCGTAACGAAGGCCTCGTGCGGTCTGTCTCGCTGGACGGTGGCGAGCGCGCCGTGACGCTCACGGACCGTGGTCAGCATCTCCTCGAGACGCATCGACGGGAGCGCGACGGCGGCCACGAGCAGGTGTTCTACGCAGACGTGAGCCGGCCGCGCGAGCTGTCACACGACGTCCAGCTCTATCGGGCCTACCTCGACGAAGCCGAGCGGCTCCGCGACCAGGGCGGCGATGTCCGCCGGGTCGTCCTCGACCACGAGCTCAAACGCGAGTACCAGGAATGGCTGCAGGAGCACAACCGCGGCCGTGCCGACAGCGACGGCCGTCCCGATCGCGACCCGCGCGAGGTTGAAGAATGGGCCCGCGAGCACGACCTCCCGTACTTCGACGACTCCGTGCACTTTCCCGACTTCCGGATCGAGTACGAGGTCGACGGACGCGAGCGTCACGAGGACGTCGAGGTCGTCACGGAACACTATCGCGGCGCGCACGCCGCGGGTGTGGCGCGGTCGGGATTTCGTTGCTACAGCAGCGGCGGTCGGGGTGGTGGGCGTGGGTTCGATCCGCGAGTCGCGGAGGAGATCCTCCGATGACGAAGGTCGTCTCCATCCGACTGCGTCACAGCGTCAGTCCGTCCCGCATCGGCATGCTCATGCGGTTCGGATTTACGCACCGCCAGGCGGAATTCCTCGTCCACGTCCTCGTCTTCTCGGGCGTGTTCCTCGAGCGGCAGTACCGCGCCTTCACGGGCCTCGTCCACGGCCAGAAGACGCACGACTTTCTGACCGAGCTCGTCACGGCGGGTTACGCGACGGCCATCACGCCCGGCGCGCTGCATCGCGGGCGCCTCTACCACGTCCACTACAAGCCCCTCTATGAGGCCATTGGCGAGCCAAATAATCGCCATCGGAGGCCCGCGTCGCTGGGTCGTTTCGTCGAGCGCTTGATGCTCCTGGATGCCGTGCTCGCGGACCGGCGCCACGGTTGGCTGGGCACCGAGCAGGACAA
>Ga0075425_100007709_pt1 | contig 11393 bp, 5 predicted proteins | sample SoiMethybrSBSTD4_FD_75300 | JGI IMG/M metagenome (GOLD analysis project Ga0075425, IMG submission 75300) | Bulk soil microbial communities from a Populus tree surrounding site in Tennessee, USA - Soil MetaG P. TD hybrid SBSTD4 | ecosystem: Environmental > Terrestrial > Soil > Tree plantation...
CTCCGCGCGCGGCCAGGAACGACTCCGACGGCCGCAGCGTCAGGCGCGCGCCGCCGATCCCGTTCCCGCGTTCGTCGCGCACGCGGCCCGCGAGCCGATCGAGCGGCGCGACCACGATCTCGAGCGCGTCGGCGCGCGGCGCGCGGAGCACGAGCTCGGCCAGGACCGTGCCCAGCGCCGCTCCGCGCGCCACCACCCTGCCGCGGTCGTCGGGCGCGATCTCCAGGCGGAAGCGACCGTCGGCATCGCTGCGCGTGCGGTGCGGCACGCGGCCATCGCCGACGAAGCGCATGTCGAGCGCGGACAGCGCGCCCGAGTCGACCCGGCCCGACTCGAACGCGACCTCGAGGCCGGCCGCGGCGCGTCCGTCGAGGTCGACCACCCGGCCGGACAGCGCGACGGCGGTCGCCGCAGCGCTCGCTGCCGCGCCCGGCGCAGGCGGCGCGCCGACGTCGCTGCGCGCCGGCACGGGCGCGGGAAGCGCGGGTGTTTGGCGGAGTTCCTCCGCGGGTGCGGCGCTCGCCACCTCGGATGCGGCGGCCGCGGCGCGTGAGCGCGGCGCGCCGCCCCAGAGCCACAGCGCACCCGCGGCGAGCGCGGCGGCCGCGGCCCAGCTCGCCCTGCGGCGCCGCGCGCGTCGCAGGAGGAGCACGAGCCACGCGCGTGCGCGGCCGGCGTCCTTGCGCTCGAGGTCCGCGCGCAGCAGCGCCAACCCGCGGGCGATGCGCGTGTGGACCGTGCGGACCGGCACGCCCTCGCGACGCGCCAGCTCGAGCGGCGCGAGGCCGTGCAGGTAGCGCTCGCGCAGCGTCGAGCGATACGGCTCGCGCAAGCGCTCGAGGGCGTCGACGAGCACGCGCAACGAGGCCGCGCGGCGGCGCTCGGGCTCCTCGCTCGCCGGATCGGAGACCAGTGCCGGTAGCTCGCGTTGCAATCGCCGGCGCCGCCGCTCGCGGCGCGCGATCTGGCGCGCCTTCGAGCGCAGGATCCGGTGCAACCAGCCGCGGATCCCACGGTCGCCATCCGGCGCGCCGTCGAGCGCCAGGAGAAACGACTCCTGCAGCGCCTCCTCCGCGTCGTGCGGATCGATCACGAGCCGCAGCGCCAGGGCGCGCAGCTCGGGCTCGAGTGCCGAGAGTTCCTCCGAATCCGCCATGGCGGCGAGTCGCGCAGGAAGAGCGGCAGCCAGGGTAGTGCGCGGGGCCCGATCGCGCACGCGCTCACACCGGATCTCGGCGGTGGAGAGGCGCGCCGCACCCCGCGAGTGGCGGGGTCCGGAGACGGGCCGCATCCGCGCGCCTCCCGATCGCTGGCGTGCCGCGTGCGCGGGTGGCGCGGGGGCGAATCCTGCGCGCAACTCCGCACTCGGAACACTACGGTGTCGGCCGTCGCCGTCCGCGACGGGCGATCGATGATCTCCGAGCGAACCGAGCCCCGCCGCAGCGGGACCGTGCTGCTGACGACGCTCGTCGTCTGCGTGCTCGCTGCGCTCGCCGGCCGGCGCATGCCCGCGCCGCTCGGCGCAGAAGCTGCCCCCGAGCTCTTCTCCGCCGCGCGCGCGCAGGCGATCGTGGCCGAGATCGCGCGCGCGCCGCACCCGGTCGGGTCGGCGGAGCACGAGCGCGTGCGGCTCGCGCTGCTCGAGCGCCTGCGCGCGCTCGGCTTCGAGCCCGAGGAGCAGCACGGCCATGCGAGCGGCGTCGACCTCACGAACCTGGTCGTGCGCATCCCGGGCAGCGAGCCGAGCGGCGCGCTGCTGTGTCTCGCGCACTACGACTCGACGCCGAAGGGTCCCGGCGCGGGCGACGACTCGGTCGGCGTCGCGTCGTGGCTCGAGGCCTTCCGCGCCCTGCGCGCGCGCGCATGGCGGCCGAAGAACGACGTGCTGTTCGTGCTGACCGACGGCGAGGAGCTCGGCATGCTCGGCGCGTACGTGTTCGGGGCCGAGAACCCTCTGGCGGAGTCCGTCGCGTGCGTCGTGAACCTCGAGGCGATCGGCAACGGCGGTCCGGCGGTGCTGTTCGAGCTCGGCCCCGACGACGGCCCGCGCGTGCGCGCCTTCGCGGACGCGATTGCGGCTCCGACCGGGACCTCGCTCGGCGACGCGGTCTATCGGCGCATGCCGAACAACACCGACCTCACCGTGTTCAGCCACCGCGGCATCGGCGGCTTCAACCTCGCGATCCTGTGCGGCAGCCCGGCTTACCACGCACCGCACGACACGCCGGCGAACCTCGATCCGCAGAGCCTGCAGCACATGGGCGAGTGCGCGCTCGCGCTCGCCGAGCACCTCGGCGACGCCGACCTGCGCGCGCTGAAGGGGCCGGACGTGACGTTCTTCGACCTGCTCGGGCTCGGACTCGTGCGCTACTCGCAGCGCTGGGACGCGTTCGTGGCGGCCCTCGCGCTCGTGCTGGCGCTGCTCGCGTGCGGCCGCGCGCACGCGAAGGGGCGCGAGGTGCTGGAGCTCGTGCTGCGGCACGCGCTCGAGGTCGCGCTCGTGGCCGGCGGGACGGCGCTCGTCTTCTGGACGTGCGACGCGCTCGCGGCGCTGCTCACGCCCGCGCTCGGCTGGGTGCCAGGCAACACGACGAGCGGCGCGCTGCTCTTCGCCGGCGCCGTCGCGCTCGCCGCGGGCTGCGAGCTCGTGCTCGGCGCGACGCGCTTGGGCGCGCGACCCGCGCGCGCGGGTGCGATCGCGCTCGTGTGGAGCGCCGGCGCGCTCGCCTCGCTGCGCTGGCTGCCGGGCGCGGGCTTCGTGTTCGCGTGGCCGGCGGTGCTCGCGTCGATCGGCGTGCTGGCGACGGTCGAGCGGATGCCGTCGCGCGCGCGCGAGGCCGGGCTCGCGCTCTCCTTCGCGGCCGCGCTCGTGCTCGGCCTGCCGATCCTCTACTTCCTGCTCCAGCTCTTCCTGCGCGCGCCGGTGCCGGTCGTGTCGCTCACGAGCGCCGTGCTCTCGACCGCCGCGGGCCTCTTCGCGCTGCCCTTCGCGCGCATCCGGAGCGACGTGCCGTGGGCGCGGCGGGCGCTGCTCGGCGCGGGCGCGGCGGCCTTACTGGCCTCCGTGCTCGTCGCGCGAGCGCTCGCTTGGCGTCAGGGCGCGCTGCTGCCCTGAGCCTCCCCGCGACTCCTCGGCGCGGCGGACCCGTGATAGCCTCCTGGGGTCCTTTCGATTCGAACCTTGCGGACAGGAGAACTCCCATGATGCTTCTTGCCCTGCTCCCGACGCTCTCCCTCTCGTCGCCGGTCCACGCCCAGGGCGACTGCGAGGCGGGCTGGGTCTCCACCTTCGGCGCGATGCCGGACCTCGACGTCGACGTCCACGCCATGACGGTCTTCGACGATGGCGACGGACCCGCGCTCTACGTGGGCGGCCGGTTCGAGAGCGTGGGCGGCTGGATCGTGAACGACATCGCCAAATGGGACGGCGCGAAGTGGCGCCCGCTCGGCAGCGGGCTCGTGGGTCCGAACAACAACGCCGCCTACCACGTGAACGCGCTGACCACCTTCGACGACGGCAGCGGGCCGGTGCTGATCGCGGCCGGCAACTTCATCAAAGCGGGCGGGGTCTCCGCGGTCGACATCGCGCGCTGGAACGGGAGCGCCTGGTCGGCGCTCGGCAGCGGCACCAACGGCGTCGTGAACGCGCTCGCAACCTTCGACGACGGCAACGGGCCCGCGCTCTACGCGGCGGGCGACTTCTCGACCATCGGCGGCGTCTCCGCCATCGACGTCGCCAGGTGGAACGGCAGCTCCTGGTCCGCGCTCGGCAGCGGCACCAACGGGAGCGTGAGCGCGCTCGCCTTCTACGACGACGGCAACGGACCCGCGCTCTACGCGACGGGCCAGTTCACGCTCGCCGGCGGCGTCGCGGCCAACTCGATCGCGAAGTGGAACGGGAGCGCCTGGTCGGCGCTCGGCAACGGCCTCCAGGAGGACGACGGCGAGACGCTCGGCGCCGGCATCGGCGGCGAGCTGGTCGTGTTCGACGACGGCGGCGGCGCCAAGCTCTTCGCGGGCGGCTTGTTCACGCACGCGGGCGGCCAGCAGGCGTTCGACCTCGCGAAGTGGAACGGAAGCTCCTGGTCGGCCGCGTGGAACCTGACCGAGAGCCTGAATCAGGCACCCTTCTCGCGCATCGCCGCGCTGAAGGTCGCGGACGACGGCCTGACGCTGTACGCCACCCACATCATCGACTACGTCCAGGACGTCTCGTCGCTGTGGCGCGCGAGCGGCACGCAGTGGACGGTCTTGTCGGAGGAGAACCAAGCGGACGCCGAGGACGCGCTGTGCGTGTTCGACGATGGCGCGGGGCCGACGCTGTACGTCGCCGGCCCGAACGTGAGGCGCTGGACCGGGACGGCGCTCGAGCCGCTCGCGAACGGCCTGAGCCGCGGCGTCACCGCCCTCGCTTGCTTCGACGACGGACTCGGGAGCGGCGCGACGCTCTACGCCGGCCGCGAGAACGACCACGGGCATGCGCTGCCGATCGAGCGGTGGAATGGCACGAGCTGGTCGATCGTTCCGAATGGCCTGGCGGGCGTCACCGCGCTGTGCGTCTTCGACGGCGGCAACGGCGCGGAGCTCGTGGTCGGCGGCGTCCAGCCGCTCGGAACCTCGGGGATCTCGCGCTGGAACGGAACGTCGTGGTCGGCGACCACGACCACGAACTCGTACGTGACGGCTCTGGCCGCCTTCGACGACGGGAGCGGACCCGCGCTGTTCGCCGGCGGGAGCTTCACGACGATCGACGGCGTGCCCGCCAATCACGTCGCGAGGTGGGACGGCGCGAGCTGGACACCGCTCGGGACGGGCCTGAACGGCGACGTCTTCGCGCTCGCGACCTTCGACGACGGCACGGGAGCGGCGCTCTATTCGGCAGGATCCTTCACGTCTGCCGGCGGAACGGCCGCCAACCGCATCGCGAAGTGGGATGGCGCGAGCTGGACGCCGCTCGGCGCCGGCACGAGCGAGCGGGTCTACGCCCTGACGACCTACGACGATGGCAACGGCCAGGCGCTCTACGCCGCCGGCGCCTTCGGCACCGCCGGAGGAGTCACCGTCAACTTCATCGCGCGCTGGGACGGCCAGGCGTGGTCCGCACTGGCCGGCGGTGGAATGAGCAACGCGCCGAACGTCCTCGTGCTCGGACCCGCCAGCGTGCGCGCGCTCGCGGTCATGGATGACGGCTCGGGCCCGGCCCTGTTCGCCGGTGGCAGCTTCCTGCGCGCCGGCGGCGTGCTCTCGCCCAACCTCGCGAAGTGGGACGGCGCTCACTGGTACGCGGCGGGCAACGGCACGATCCCCTCCACCACCGCCAACGCCCCGAGCCAGGTGCTCGCGCTCGCCGTCGGCTACGAAGCGAACGGCCCGGCCCTCTACGTCGGCGGCACCTTCACCGGCGTGCCCGACTCGGGCGACAGCTACGCCGCGCGCTGGCAGGGCTGCGACGAGACCGCGCCGACGATCGCGCACCTTCCGGAGGTGTTCGCGGCGGACTCGTTGCTCGGTCCTCCGGGAGAGATCGTGACCTTCGCCGTGACGGCGAGCGACTCTCAGGACCCCGCGCCCGCGCTCGTGTGCGTGCCGCCGTCCGGCAGCTTCTTCGACCGCGGCACGACGATCGTGACCTGCACCGCCACGGACGGCGCCGGCAACCAGACGGTGAGCCAGTTCCCCGTGCACGTGGTGCCGAAGGCCGGGCAGCGCAGGCGCTGAGAGCGTGAGCAGGGATTCCGCGCCGTCCGGCGCGGGTGTTCTTGCTCACTCTCGAACCCGCCGGGGCGCCTAGTCCCTCGCGCCCTTCTTGACCAGGCATTCGGTCGGTCACCGATTGTTTCTCACACTCTGAGACACGGCCCTACGCAAGGCGAACCCGCTCGCGCGACCGTGCGCCGATCGGTGGGCGGGCACAATCCTCCCCTCGCGGCGCGACCTCCCCACGTCGGCGCCGCGAAGGAAGGCCCCATGCTCGCACTGCTCCTCGCCCTCGCTCCGACGCCCGCTCCCGCGCAGAAGCCCGACGCGCGCGACCTCTGGACCGACGACGTGCTCCATCTCGTCTCCGAGATCGAGCGCATGCATCCCAAGCCCTTCTTCGGTTGCCCGCAGGAGGAGTTCGAAGCGGGCGTCGACGCGTTCCTCGCCGGCCTCGAGCACGCCGACGAGCCGCACGCGCTGGTCGGGCTCATGCGCCTCGTCGCCATGCTCTCGCGCAACGGACGCGACGGGCACACGAGCGTGTGGCCAGCGACCGCGAACTACCTGCCGCTGCGCTTCTATGGTTTCGCGGACGGGTGGTTCGTGGTCGACGCCGACCCGGAGCAGCGCGCGTGGGTCGGGGCCGAGCTGATCTCGATCGGCAGCGTGCCCGTGGAGGAGGCCTGCAAGCGTCTCGCGCCGCTCCTGACGTGCGACAACGAGTGGAACCGCAAGGTCAAGCTCGCGCAGTCGCTGGCGTGCGCCGACGTGCTCGCGGGCGCCGACCTCGCGCAGGAGCCGGCGAAGGTGCGCGTCGAGCTGGCGCGCGACGGCAAGCGCACGCAGCTCGAGCTCGTCACCGTCGCGCGCAGCCTGTTCGACCTGTGGGACGGCTTCAACCTGCCGGCGCGCGGCGCGGGCTGGTTGAGCGGGCGCGAACAGGCCTACCGCATGCAGGTGCTCGAGCCCGAGCACGCGCTCTACGTGCAGTACAACGAGGTCACGGCGCGCGCGAGCGACGGCAAGCTGCTGAGCGACTTCGCGGCCGAGCTCGTGCGCACCTTCGAGCAGCAGCACCTCACGAAGGTGGTCGTCGACGTGCGCTCCAACCGCGGCGGCGACAACACCACCTTCGGACCGCTGATCGCGGCGCTGCAGACGCCCGCCATCGACCGGCCGGGCGTGCTGTTCGGCCTGATCGGGCGCGAGACCTTCTCGGCCGCGGGCAACTTCGTGACCGCGCTCGAGCGCGACACCAAGGCGATCCTGGTGGGCGAGCCCACCGGCGGCGCGCCCAACCAGTACGGCGACGCCAAGCCCGTGCCGCTGCCGAATCATCCGCGCGTGTTCGTGCAGGTGTCGACGCGCTACCACCAGTTCGGCAAGGCCGACGACGCGCGCCTGACGAACGAGGCGCACCTCGCCGTGCCGCTGCGCGCGAGCGACTACTTCGGCGATCGCGATCCCGTGCTGCGCGCGGCGCTGGACTACCAGCCGCCGCGCTGACGCGCGTCTACCAGACCTTCGCGCGCTCGGCGCGCGGGCGCATCACGGGCGCGTCGTCGCGGAACCCGAAGGCCTCCTGGAACGCGTCCATGTTCGAGAGCGGACCGAGCGCGCGAAAGCGCGCCGGGGCGTGCGGGTTGGTGTTGACCTGCAGCTTGAGCGCCGCGTCGGTGTAGTTCATGCGCCACGCGCGCGCCCACGCCAGGAAGAAGCGCTGCGCCGGCGTGAAGCCGTCGAGCGGCGCCACGCGCTGACCCTGCTGGCGCAACATGAGCGCGTCGAACGCGATCGTCAGGCCCGCGAAGTCGGCCAGGTTCTCGCCCAGCGTGAGCTTGCCGTTGACGTGCAGGTCGCCGACCGCGACGTAGCCGTCGAACTGGTCGGAGACGACCTTCGCGCGACGCTCGAACTCGGCGCGGTCGCTCTCGCTCCACCAGTTGGCGAGGTTGCCCTGCGCGTCGAACTGGCTGCCCTCGTCGTCGAAGCCGTGCGTGATCTCGTGCCCGATCACGGCCCCCATCGCGCCGTAGTTGAGCGCGTCGTCGTAGTTCTCGTCGAAGAACGGCGGCTGCAGGATCCCGGCCGGGAACGTGATGTCGTTGTGGGTCGGGTCGTAGCCGGCGTTGACGAGATAGGCGGGCATGTTCCACTCGTTGCGGTCGACCGGCTTGCCGGCCTTGGCGAGCTGGAAGCGGAACTCGAAGGCGTGCGCGCGCATCTGGTTCTGCACGTACGAATCGCGCGCGAGCTCGAGCCCCGACCAGTCGCGCCACGTGTCCGGGTAGCCGATCTTGGTGGCGAAGGCCGCGAGCTTGGCGAGCGCGCGCGCGCGCGTCTCGGCGCTCATCCAGTCGAGCCGCTCGAGGCGCGCGTGCAGCACCGCCAGGAGGTCGGTGACCATCTGCGCGCAGCGCTCCTTCGCGCGCGGGCTGAAGCTGCGCTCGACGAAGGCCTGGCCGAGCGCCTCGCCCATGGCCTCGCCGGTCGCGTCCACCACGCGCTTCCAGCGCGGGCGCTGCTCCTCGGCGCCCTCCAGCGCGCGCCCGTAGAAGGCGAAGTGCTCGTCGTCGAAGGCGTGCGCGAGGAACGGCGCGAGCGTGCTCGCCAGGCGCCAGCGCAGGTACGTCTTCCAGTCCTCGAGCGGGCGCGTCGCCAGCAGCTCGTCGAACGCCTTGTAGTAGTCGGGCGCGATCGGATTGACGGGCTGGTCCGGTTGGTGTCCGAGCGCGCTGAAGTAGCGCGTCCAGTCGAAGTGCGGCGTCAGCGCCTGCAGCGCGGCGAGATCGACCTTGTTGGCGAGGTTCTGCGGATCGCGGAAGTCGAGCGCGCCGAAGCTGCGGCGCGCGAGCTCGGTCTCCATCTCCAGCACGGTCGCGGCGTGCTCCTCGCTGGCGGCGTCGCCGAGCAGCGCGAGCATGCGCCCGACGTGCTCCTGGTACTTGCGGCGCAGCTCGGTCGATTCGGTGTCGTCGCGCAGGTAGTAGTCCTTCTCCGGCAGCCCGAGGCCGTCCTGCGCGACGTACAGCAGGTTCGTGCTGGTGTCGGACAGGTCGGGGAAGACGCTCAGCCCGAACACGGCCGAGACGCCGCGCGGGTGCAGGCGCGCGAGCAACGCCGGCAGCGCGTCCGTGCGCGCGAGCGCGCTGATCTCCGCCAGCTCGTCCGCCAGCGGCACGAGCCCCTGGCGCTCGATCACCTGCTCGTCCATGCCGGTCGCGTAGTAGTCGCCGAGCTTCGCGTGCAGCGCGTCCGTGGGCTTCGCGGCCGCGTCCTCGAGGATCGAGCGCAGGACGAGCTGGTTCCGCTTCTCGATCTCGTGGAACACGCCGAACGCCGCCTCGTCGGCCGGCACCGGGTTGGCGTCGAGCCAGCCGCCGTTCGCGTAGCGGTAGAAGTCCTTCGCCGGATCGGCCGAGAGGTCCATGTCGGCGAGCGTCAGACCCGAGGCGGACGACGCGCCGTGCGCGCCGCCCTTCGGCGCGTTGCAGGCGGTGAGGGCGAGGAGCAGGGCGAGGACGGACGAGGCGCGCGTTTGCATGCGGGGTTCCGGCGTCGACGGTCGCAGGGGGACCGCCGGGTTGCGGGCGCAACAGGATGCCAGGCGGCCGCAGCACGGCAAGCGCGGGCCGCGATCGTGCGCGCGCGACGGCGCGCGACTTCTCGCGGAAGTGCCGCCTCGGCGCCCGGGACCGGGTATCTGCAATGGGGAGCTCCCCTCGCGCGCGACGCGGAAGTCCGTTCGCGTGCGCGGGCGCTCCCGTGCAACGCGGGCGCTCGAAGCCTCTCGGCGGCGACGACGCGAGCCCGCGGTTCTCGCTCCCAATCCATTCACGACCCAGGAATCCCATGCTTCGCATCCTCCTCGCCGGAATGCTCGGCGCCCTGCTCGCGCTGCCGGCCACATCGCTCCAGACCCAGACCAGCCCCGGCGCGATCCCGGAAGGCCTCGTGGGCCGCGCGTTCGGCGCGTGGAACCTGCCGCTCGAGAAGGAGCCGGGCATCGTGCACGGCGTGCTGCTCGACGTCGGTGGAAGAAAGCTCGTGCTCGAGGCCCGGCTGATCGACACGCCCATGCGCGGCGTGAACATCGGCGGGAACCTCGAGGGCGTGGTGCTCGCGATCGACCGCGACGGCACGGTCCTGCAGCGGGTCGCGCTCGTGAACGGCACCTACTTCGGCGGCCCCGACCACCGCGGCAGCTTCCAGGCGGTGCTCACGAACCGCACCTCGCGACCCGATCCGATCGGGTTCATCGAGGGCCTCTTCTCCGACCCGGTCGTGCGCGGCAAGGATCCGATCGGCCGCTTCGCCGCGCGCTGGAAGATCCTCTGAGCGTGTGAGCGGGGATCCCGCGCCGTCCGGCGCGGGTGCTCTCGCTCACGGCTCGAACTCGCGCGGCGCGCTCAGTGCGCCGCGCGCAGCATCGCCTCGCGCACGGCCTTGAACTCCGAGCCGGGCTTCCACTCCGGCCAGGCGTCCGTCTGCGCGATGTCCCAGGCGATGCGCAGGTAGAGCGCGACGTCCTCCATCGCGCCCGAGAGGTCCCAGTCGCTGCGGATCTCGTCGGAGGGCTTGTGGTAGTCCTGCTCGGTGTAGCGATCGTGCTGCGCGCGACCCCAGCCGGCGGGGCGGCCGCGGTAGTCCTCGCCGGACTCGGCGTAGAGCGCGGGCACGCCCTGCTTCACGAACGAGAAGTGGTCGGAGCGGAAGTACGCGCCCTTCTCGGGCTCGGGGTTCGGCTCGATCCGGCGGCCTTGCGCCGCGGCCTCGCGCGCCAGCACCTCGTCGAGGCTCGAGAAGCCCAGCCCGACGTTGACCACGTCGAGCGTGCGCCCGTACGGGTTCAGCGTGTCCATGTTGATGTCGGCCAGCGTGCGCGCGAGCGGGTGCAGCGGGTGCGTCGCGTAGTACTTGGAGCCGAGCAGGCCCTTCTCCTCGGCCGTGACCGCGACGAACAGGATCGAGCGCGCGGGCTCGACGCGCGTGAACGCCTGCGCGAGCTCGAGCAGCGCGGCCGTGCCCGAGGCGTTGTCGAGCGCGCCGTTGTAGATCTGGTCGCCCTGGAGCTTCGGATCCTTGCCAAGGTGGTCCCAGTGCGCCGTCAGCACGACGAACTCGTCCTTCTTCTTCGCATCGACGCCCGGCCGCAGGGCGACGACGTTGCTCGACTCGATCGTGCGGATCTTCGAGCGGCAGTCGAAGTTCGCCTTCGAGCCGGCGAGCACGACCGGATGGAAGTCGCGTGAGAGCGCGTCCTTCTTCAGCTGCTCGAAGTCCTGGCCGCTCTGCTGGCAGAGCTTCACGGCCACGTCGCGCTGGATCCAGCTCTCGACCGGGATGTGCGCCTCGGCCGCGCCCGGCCCGGCGATGTCGAAGCCCTCGCGGCCCCAGCTCCCCGACACGACCTCCCACGGATAGCCCGCGGGTCCGGTCTCGTGCACGATCAGCGCGGCGGCCGCGCCCTTCTCCTTCGCGATCTCGTACTTGTACGTCCAGCGGCCGTAGTAGGTCATGGCCTTGCCGCGGAACATCGCGTCGTCGAGCTTGGAGGGATCCTTCGCGTCGGGCACCTGCGGATCGTTGACGAGCATCACGATCGCCTTGCCCTTGACGTCCACGCCCTTGTAGTCATCCCAGCCGTACTCGGGCGCGACCACGCCGTAGCCGACGAACACGAGCTCGAGCCC
>Ga0075425_100007710_pt1 | contig 11392 bp, 5 predicted proteins | sample SoiMethybrSBSTD4_FD_75300 | JGI IMG/M metagenome (GOLD analysis project Ga0075425, IMG submission 75300) | Bulk soil microbial communities from a Populus tree surrounding site in Tennessee, USA - Soil MetaG P. TD hybrid SBSTD4 | ecosystem: Environmental > Terrestrial > Soil > Tree plantation...
GCTGCCGGCACCGGGGCGGCGGATGCGATGGTCGAGACGTTCGCGCAACTGGACGAGCTTCTCCTCACCCTGGGCGCGAGCGTCGGCTAGTCATCAAGTCGTCGATCTCGCGGTCGGCCCTTCGCCGTTCCCGGTCCCTACGTGGTGCGCTCAATGCGTGATCATGTGGGGGCCACCTACGATTCTGCGCTCGAGACCGCGGCTCTTGTGCGCTCGCGCCATGTCGAGGGCGCGATTCACGAGGGCCGCGCGCGAGTCTTCGGGTGAGAGCTCGCTCTTCTGCAGATAGAGAGCGGGCAGCCACCACACTTCGCCGCCGTCGATCGCCTTGGCGACCGCGGCGTCGAGAATCGACATCGCTCGATCGCGGTGTCCGGCCGACGTGTAGATGTCGGCCAGCAGCGACAAGTAGTACGGCCGGCGCGCTTGCGCGCGGATCGAGTCGAGCCGCTCGATCGCCGCTTCGATGATGGCGATGCCGTTCGTCGGGTCCTCTTGTCCGCGCGCCCACCCGATCAGCACCTGCGCCCATTCACCGTAATAGGCAAAGCCGTATCGCTCGCACATGGCGACCGCGGCTTGGGCGCAGTCGAGCACACGAGCCGTGTCGCGGCGCATCTGGTGGAGCAGTGCCGCATACGCCAACGCAATCGTCTGGCTGTACAGGTGATCGAGCCTGCGCGCGAGCGCAATGCCCTGGTCGGCGTGGGCGATCGCTGCCTCGTCATCACCGAGCAGCCAGAGCGTATGCGAATACCACCCGTGGGCGAACACGCCGAGATCCGATCCCAGCGCCGAGCGCTGCGGACGCGCTTCGTCGTACGCCGCCAGCGACGCTTCGAAGTGCGCTCGCGAGGCATCGAGCTCGCCGACGACCTGCAGGATGCCGCCCATGGCGTGGTGCGCTTCGCAACGGCAGGTGGGGTCGGAGGCCGCGCGCGCCAGCGCTTCGTCCGCGGCCCCGCGCGTGCCCTTGAGGTCGCCGAGCATGAACCGCATCGTGAATGCCACCCACAGCCAGCGCACCGGCACCGATTCGCGGCCTTCACTGCGCGACAGCAGGAACACACGGTTCAAGTTGTCCTCGACCTCCGGCGCGGCATAGCCGCGTGCGGAATTCAAGGCCACCGACAACGACGAGCGCACCGTCAGCTCGCGCTCGTCGCGCTCGCGTCCAGCCGGCAGCGTGTCGATCAGCGTCAGCGCGTGATTCAGACAGCGGATCGCTTCCTCGTGTGCCGACATGCGAGCGGCAACGGCGGCGGCGCGTTCGAGAAACGGCAGCGCACGGCCCGGCAGTCCTCCGCGATCGAGATGCACCGCGATCGATGCGCTCACATCGTCGAGGCGGTTGCCGTAGAGCAGCTCCATACCCCGCGCGATTCGGCGATGAATGAGCCGTGTCCGCGCTGGGCCGATGCGGCTGTAGGCCACCTCGCGGATCCGGTCGTGACTGAAGTCCCACCGCTCCTCGTCCTGAACGCGGACGATGTGGCGCCGCCACAGCTCGTCGAGCGCGCGGACGAGCGCGTCCTCTTCGAGATCGCTCGCCTGCGCGAGGATGTCGAAGCTGAAGTCGCGTCCGAGCGCCGATGCGACTTCCGCGGCGGCGCGCGCCTCGTCCGAGAGCAGCGCCAATCGCGCGGTGATGATCGAATGCACCTGCGGCGACGCGTGCGGGTCGGGGGAGCCGGTCTGCTTGGCCATCCCCATGCGGCCGCGTTCGATGATGAAAAGCGGATGGCCCTCGGTGTCGCGAAATGCCTGTGCCTCGTCGGCCTTGTCCAGCGGATGCTCGGCGACGGCGCCCGCCAGTTGTGCGGTCGCCTCAGGATCGAGCGGACCGAGGGAGATGGCGGTCAACCGATCGTCACGCTCGAGCCGCGCGATCATGCGCGCCAACGGTGGGTTGTCCTGCTCTTCTTCCGCGCGAACGGTGCCGACGACGAGACAGCGCGCCGCGTCGCCGGAGCGCAAGAAATACTGAAGCCATTCGATGGAGTCGCCATCGCCCCACTGCAGGTCGTCGATGACGAGCAGGAGGGGAGCGGCCGATCGGAAGACCTGCGCGACCGCATCGAAAAATCGCACGCGCTGCCAGCTCTCGAGCTGCGAATCGGGCGCAGGGACCTCGGCGCGCGACGCCAGCAGCTCGGGCCGAAGTCGCGCCACCTCGGTCATCCAGTACGCATCGAGCCGCATCAACGTCGGTTGCAGCGATGGCGCTTTCAACCAGGTGACGATCGGCGCATACGCGAGTCGTCCTTCACCGGCGTAGCAGCGCGCTGTCACCGTGGTGATGTCGTGCAGTGCGCACCAGTCGACCAGCTCTTCGCCCAGGCGCGTTTTGCCGATCCCGGCTTCGCCGCGGATCACGAACAGCTGCGGCCCGCCGTCCGATGCGGCGCGCCAGGCGTTGAGCAACGACTGCCATTCCGATTGCCGGCCGACCAAAGGGTAGACGGCCGTTCGCGGAGTCGACGGAGTGACCGATGCCGCCGCATCGAGATCGAGAATCTCGCGGTAAGTCACGCGTGTGGCGGCGCTCGGCTGGACGCCAAGCTCTTTCTTCAGAAGCGCCGCGCACTGTTGATAGAGGTGCAGCGCTGTGGCGCGTTCGCCTCGTTTGGCGTGACAGCGCATCAGCGCGCACCACGCCTGTTCGTCCACCGGATCGATTCGAAGCAACTGCTGCAGGTGCTCGATGGCGTCGCCGAACGCGCCGTCCTTCTCGAGGATCGACACCAGCTGCGTCAGCACCTGCGTCGCGCGTTGACGGAGGCGTTCGCGGTCCGAGTCGATCCACTCGACCAGACACGTCGGCAAGAGATCGCCTTTGTAGAGGCGTGCCGCATCCTGAAGCGCCGCCCGATCGCCGTTGAGGCCGCGATCGGCCGCCCGCTCGAACGCGATCAGATCGACAATCGCGCTTGCCTGTCCAGACCATGCCAGCGTGCGCGTCCCGGCGTCGACCAGGGCATCGAGTGCGGGGAAGCCTTCGCGCAGATGGTGCAGCTCGCGGCGAAGATTGGTCAGCGCCTGGGCGTCGGTCGATTCCGGCCACAGCGCGGCGGCCAGCCGCTGCCGCGGGATGTGACCGCCTCGTGCGTAGAGGACGAGGAACGCGATCAGCTCCTGCTGTCGCGCGCTCGGCGCCCGCGACGCCGGGCGATCGCCGATGAGGAGCTGAAACCCTCCGAGCAGTTCGATGCGCAGGGCGGACGCCACCAGTCAACTTTAGCGTGAGACGCCGCTTCGGCAGGGTAGACTTCGAGCGGAGCGCGCGATCACATCACTCCGCTTGTGACGCAACGCCGCCCAAGGAGTGCCACGATGGAACGCGTCCCTCTCAGATCCCTGAGCCATCTGTGTCGCACAGTCGCCGTCCTGTCACTGCTCTTCTCCGCAACGAGCGGCTCGACTCACGCTCAACAGGGATCAACGGCGTGCCGGCTCCTCCAGGTCGCAGAGTTGGAGGCGGCCATAGGAGGGAAAGCCTCGAAGGCTCCGTCCGGCTCCACGCAAGCGGTTCCCGGCATGACCTTGGACGAATGTTCCGTGGTGCTCTCCGGGGCGGGTCAGACTCATCCCGTCAGCATTCGCATCGTCAGTAACCTGGGCATGGACGGAACCCAGGCGGTCAAGATTCGGAATGCCGGCCAAGCACGGGAGCAGCAGTGGAAGACGACGGGAGCGCGGCTCGAGCAGACGACCGTTGGAACCGCAGTTTGTATCCTGGCCGGACGGCCGAATGTGGCCTCACATACGATCTGCAGCATTCCCCGTGGAGCGGGCTACGTGGAGGTGGATGTGATTGGGTCGGTTAGTGACCTGCCCTCGATGGCCACGGTCGGAGCGCTGGTACAAAAGGCAGTCAGTCGTCTCTGACACGTCAGGACGCGCGGTCGACCGCGCGCGGGCGTGGCTGGCGCTTGGGGTGAAACACGTCTCGCGCCGACTTGATGAATTCCTTGACGCACCCCGACATCTGATCGCGGCGCCACGCGATTCGGACTTCGAGCGTCGCGTTCGGCTCGTTGAGTGGGACGACGGCCACGCCGCTGGTGCGGTGGGTCTGCGTGAATGGGCTGGCGATGCCGATGTAGTAACCCTGACGCGATGCGACCAGCATCATCGCCCCTTGTGCGTACGGCGGCGGCTGCGTGCCGATGACCGGTGGCTGAATCCCGGCGGCTCGGATCAATTCGAGCGTCTTGTCGTAGACCCCAGGCCCCACGCACCGCTCGTACATCAGCAGCGGTTCGGCGGCGAGCTCTGAGAGCCGCAGCGTTTTGCGAGCCGCCAGCGGGTGCGAATCGCCGAGGAGCGCGACGAAGCGTTCCTCGAATAGCGGCTCGGACTCGTACTGGGTTACATCCACGGGTCCGCGCATCACGGCAAGATCGACCTCTCGCTCCTGACCCTGGTTGCGCTCGCTGCACAGATCCTGGGCCGAGATGCGCATCTCGGGAAAGCGTTTGGCGTGGTGGGCTCGAATGCGGTCCACCGCGCCCCACAACCCCCACCCGATGCCGATGCACAGCGAGCGAACGTGCGATGTTCGTTCGTGCGCAGCGCCTTCGAAGTTCCTGATCGCTGCAATCGCGGCCTGCGCTTTCTCGAGCAAGGCGTAGCCATCGTTGGTCAGCTCGATCCCGTCACGGCGGCGCAGAAACAGCGTGACCCCCAGCTCCTTCTCGAGCTGACGCACGTGCCGGCTGAGCGGCGGCTGCGAGATGTGAAGACGGCGCGCCGCTCTCGTGAAGGTGCCTTCCTCGGCGACGGCGACGAACGCGCTGAGATGTCGCAAATCCATGTGGCCTGCCTGCTCGAATGCCGGGAGATTGTGACACATCGGTCCATGCCGGTTCGGCAAACGAGGATGTCCGAAACGGTATAGGCATACGCATTCGATCATCGAGCCATCACGAATCGACAGGTCATGCCGCTCCGGCAAATGCCGTCGGGCAAAAAGTATTGGACGCCGCTTCGACAGGTCGCAAGGATCAGCGCGCTCACGTGTGTCGAGTCAGAAGCGAGGAGAGTGCGCCATGAGTCGTTGTTCCCGGCTCGGATGCCTGATTGTGATCTCGCTGGCGATCGCGCCAGCGGTCTACGCGCAAGGCACACTGGCTGGCATCGTGCGCGATTCATCCGGTGCCGTGCTGCCGGGTGTGACCGTCGAAGCGGCGAGTCCGGCCCTGATCGAGAAGGCGCGAACGACGGTCACCGACGCGGGCGGCCAATACCGCATCGTCGATCTGCGCGGCGGCATCTATTCCGTGACGTTCACGCTTGCCGGCTTCGCGACGGTCAAGCGTGATGACGTCCGCCTGTCTGGCGAAGCCATCGTCACGCTCAACGCCGACATGCGCGTCGGCGCGTTGACAGAGACGATCACGGTGACCGGCGATGCGCCGACGGTGGACATCCAGAGCACGACCCGGCAACAGGTGATGTCACGCGACGTCATCGATTCGCTGCCGACCGGCCGCAACTACGCGAGCTTCGGCTACCTCCTTCCTGGCGTGAACACGTCGGCTCGCGACGTTGGTGGCGCAGGCGGCGATACGATGTCGCAGCTCACGATCCACGGCAGCCGGCCGGGCGATCAGCGAGTGATGCAGAACGGCGTGAACACGATGACGTTGCAGGTCAACGGCGACCGCGGCATCGCCGTTCCGAATCCTGGCATGGCGTCCGAAGTCACGGTCGACACCTCAGGGTTGTCGGCGGAACAAGGGCAGGGTGGCATCCGCATCAACTACATCCCTCGTGATGGCGGCAACACGTTCGCGGGATCCGTGTTCGTGACGTTCGCGAACAACGACATGCAGAGCGACAACCTCACGGACGACTTGAAGGCGCGAGGATTGCCCTCGCCTAACGCCATCAAAACCACCTACGACGTCAATCCAGGATTTGGCGGTCCGCTCAGGAAGGATCGCGTGTGGTTCTATTTCACGGGACGCGTGAACCGTGCCGATCAGTTTCCTGGCGGCGCGTTCGTGAACGTCAACGGCTACGATCCCTCCAACTACACCGTCGTGTACGACACCACTCAGCGCGCGTATTCGCGGGCGCTCTGGACCGATGGCCAGCTTCGACTGACCACGCAAGTCAGCCCGAGGAACAAGGTCGCGTTCACGTGGGATCAGCAGCGACGCTGCAGTTGTCTGGCCGGCCCAGGGACTCCATCCGCGGGCGTGCTCTCGGCAACGGTCACACCGGAGGCGGGGACGAATTTTCGGTCTCCCACGCAGCGACTGCTGCACGGCGAGTGGTCATCTCCGCTCAACAACCGCGTGCTGCTCGAAGCTGCAGGTGTCTATCGGGTGGAACGCTGGGGCAACATGCCGCCGAGCGCGGCCTGGTCCAAGGAGTTCATCACGCCGGCACAGCAAGCGGTGCTCGAGTCGGGCGCGCTGATTCCAGTACTGGATCTCTCGAACGGACGCTTCTCGCACGGCAACTTCGTCGGCTACAACAACAACTGGGTGGTCAACTCGTTCCTTCGCGCGACCGCGTCGTACGTGACCGGCAGCCATCAGATCAAAGCCGGATTCTCCGATTCGTTCGGGCATCTCGAATCGACCGCGTACGACTTCTCGCCGTACGCGTTCTTCATCAATATCCCCGGCGCGCCGCCGTTCGTGCGTGTCATCAACGAGAAAGTCTCGCCGTTGTTCGCGCGATCGAATCAAGACTATGACCTCGGCCTGTTCGCGCAGGATCGGTGGTCGGTCAAGCGAGCGACGGTGAACGTGGGCGTGCGCTACGACGCGTTCAAGGGCACCGCGCCCGCGCAGGTGGTGACCGGCAAGACATTGTTGACGCCGACTCGCGCCGACATCGCGCTGCCGGAGACGCCGCTCGTGCACTGGCAGGATCTCACGCCGCGATTTGGCCTGACCTACGACGTGAGCGGCAATGGAAAGACCGCCCTCAAAGTGAGCGTCAACAAGTACGTCGAAGGGCAGGCTGTCGGCTCATTGGTGGGTGTCAATGCCGGCGGCGCAGGTCCGCATCCCGTGAGCAGCCTGGTCAACTCGACGAGCCGCACGTGGCTCGATACCAACGGCGATTTCGTCCCACAGTGCGATCTCACGAGTACGGCCGCGAACGGCGAGTGTCTCGCCGTGGCCAATCCCGGCTTCGGATCGACGAACACCAACGCATTGCGGTTCGATCGCGACGCGATGTTCGGGTGGGGGAAGCGCGGCTACAACTGGGAAATCGGCGCCGGCGTGCAGCGCGAGATCCTGCCGCGCGTGTCCGTGGACGTCGGCTACTTCAGCCGCTGGTACGGCAACTTCCGCGTGACCGACAATCTTGCGCTCGGTCCGACCGAGTTCACCGCGTACACGGTGACCGCGCCCTTGGTGCAAGGGTTGTCGAGCAGCGGCATGAAACTGACCGCATTCGATCCCAACCGGGTAGTCCAGGCGCAGAACCTGACGACACTCGCCAGCACGTACGGCGACCAGACCGAGCACTGGCATGGCGCTGACTTCACCATCAACGCCCGGCCCGCGGTTGGCCTGCTCGTGTTTGGCGGCGTGAGCACGGGCAAGACGACGAGCGATAACTGTGACGTCGCGGCGCGGGTGCCCGAGTCGCTCGGGACGCGGCCTCTCGAGTACTGCCGGATCGAGAGCCCGTTCCTGACGCAGTTCAAGTTGAATGGTGCCTACACGATCCCTCGCGCCGACGTGCTGCTGAGCGCGACGTTTCAGAGCGTTCCCGGGCCAATCGTTCAAGCCAACTACGTGGTGACCGAGCGCGCGCCCGGCGTTCCACTGGTTGGGAGCCCCACTGCGACGGTCGGACTGCTCCCGGCGCTGCCCGCGGCTGGAGGCGTCGGAGGCCTCGGTGCTGAATACGGCGAACGGCTGAACCAGCTGGATTTGCGTGTGGGCAAGCTGTTCCGCGTTGCGAAGACGAGGAGCATGATCAACGTGGACATATTCAATCTGTTCAACGGCAGCGCGGTCACCGCCGAGAACCCGTCGTTCCCGGCGGCGTTTCGGCGGCCCACTCAGATTATGCTGGCGCGGTTCGTCAAGATCAGCGCACAGTTCGATTTCTGAGGCACTGGGGGGCGTATGCGTTTAGGCCTGGCGTGGTTCGTGGCAGCAATTGTCGTCGCATCGACAGGTGCAACACCGGCTATGCAAGGTGGAAGTCCCGCGCCGCGGGCGGGCGGCGCGTCGGCGTCTCTCCCGCCGAAGCTGGCGGACTACAAGAAAGAGGCGACCGCCAGCATCGATCAGATGTACGACTTCACCCAGCAGATGGTCGATTCGGTGTTCAGCTTTGGCGAGCTGGGGTTTCAGGAATACGAGACGCAGAAGTATCTGACCGGCATCCTCGAGAAGGAAGGCTTCACCATCCAGCGCGGGATCGCGGGCATTCCGACGGCGTGGACCGCGCGCTTTGGATCGGGCAAGCCGGTGATCGCGCTGGGTTCCGACATCGACTGCATTCCGCAGGCCTCGCAAAAACCTGGCGTCGCGTATCGCGCTCCGATCATCGACGGCGCACCAGGTCATGGCGAAGGCCACAACTCCGGTGTTCCGCTCAACATCACCGCCGCGATCGCCGTGAAGCGGATCATGCAGCGTGAGAAGTTATCGGGCACGCTCATCCTCTGGCCCGGCGTCGCCGAGGAGCAGCTCGCGACCAAGGCCTATTACGTCCGTGCCGGTGTCTTCAAGGACGTCGACATCGTGCTCTACAACCACGTGGGCACGAACCTCTCGACGGGATGGGGCGACAGCGGCGGCAATGGTCTCGTGTCGGTGGAGTACTCGTTTCAGGGAGAGTCCGCGCACGCCGGCCAGGCGCCATGGCGCGGACGCAGTGCATTGGACGGCGTGGAGCTGATGAACGTCGGCTGGAACTATCGTCGCGAGCATCTCCGCATTCAGCAGCGCTCGCACTACGTCGTCACCAACGGCGGCGATCAGCCGAACGTCGTGCCGAGCCGAGCGTCAGTCTGGTACTACTTCCGCGAGACGTCGTATCCCGAGATCAAGCGTCTGTGGGAGATCGGCGACACGATCGCGCAGGGCGCGGCGATGATGACCGACACCACGGTTACGTCGAGAGTGCTCGGGTCGGCATGGCCGATTCACATGAACAGGGCGCTCGCCGAAACGATGCACGCCAACATCAGCGCTGTCGGTCTTCCCACATGGACGGAGGCCGACATCACGCTTGCGAAAGCGACGCAGCGAGAGCTGAAGGTGCCGGAGGTCGGACTGACGACAGAGATCCAACCGCTGCGTGGCCGCGAGGCGATCCCTGATGAAGAGAAGCGCGGCGGTGGCTCCGACGACGTCGGCGACATCTCGTGGAACGTTCCCACCGCGATGCTCAACTTTCCGGCGAACTTCCAGGCGGGGCCAGGTCATAGCTGGGTGAACGCGATCGCGATGGCCACGCCGATCGCGCACAAGGGCGTCATCGCCGGCGCCAAAGCGCAGGCCATGACGATCCTCGACGTCTTGACGCGCCCGGAGATCGTGACGCAGGCGTGGGACTACTTCCGCAACGTGCAGACAAAGGACGTGAAGTACACGCCGCTCATTCGCCCCGATGACAAGCCGGCGACGTGGCTCAACGAAGAGACGATGGCGAAATACCGTCCTGAGATGAAGAAGTACTACTACGACCCGACGAAGTACAAAACCTATCTTGATCAGTTGGGCATTACGTATCCGACGGTGCGCTGAGGGACCCTGCGAGTCATGGCTGGACGTGTCACGGCGTACGGGACCGCGTCGAGTGTGATCGCGCTCGTGGCTGTGAGCCTTGGGCTGGTCGGCGCGGCGCCGCGCGCCGTCAGCCCGGTCACGGATGCGATGCTCCAAAATCCCGCGCCCGCCGACTGGTTGATGTGGCGCCGCACGCTGAACTCGTGGGGCTACAGCCCACTCGATCAAATCAACAAGACCAACGTCGTGCAGTTGACGATGGTGTGGTCGCGGCCGTTGACCGCGGGCATTCAGGAAGGCACGCCGCTCGTCCACGACGGCGTGATGTTCATGCCGAATCCGCTCGACGTGGTCCAGGCCATCGATGCTGCGACCGGCGATGGGATCTGGGAATACCGGCGGAGCCTGCCAGAGGACATCGGAAAATCGGTCCCGTTTCCCGCGATCAACCGCAACGTGTCCATCTACGGCAACACCGTCATCGATACCAGCGCCGACGACTACGTGTACGCGCTCGATGTCGTATCGGGCAGGCTGGTCTGGGAGACGCAGATCCTCAACCATCGTGAGCACGCCGCGCAGCAGACGTCCGGGCCGATCATCGCCAACGGAAAAGTGATCTCGGGTCGTGGATGCGAACCAAAAGGCGGCCCCGATGCATGCGTCGTCACTGCGCACGATGCGCGCACGGGCAAAGAGATCTGGCGCCGGCGCACGATTCCGGCGAAAGGCGAGAAGGGTGACGAGACCTGGGGCGACGTGCCCTTCGAGAGCCGCTGGCACGTCGGTACGTGGATGGTGCCGAGCTACGACCCCGACCTCGATCTGATCTACATCGGCACGTCGGTCACGTCGCCGGCGCCGAAGTTCCTTCTGGCAGGCAACGCAACGCAGCACCTCTATCACAACTCGACGCTCGCATTGCGTGGGGACACCGGCATGATCGCGTGGTACTACCAGCATCTGATTGACCACTGGGATCTCGACCATCCGTTCGAGCGGCTCCTCGTCGACACGGCAGTCGCACCGAGCAGAGATCAGGTGCCGTGGATCAATCCGCGTCTCAAGTCGGGCGAGAAGCGTCGCGTGATGACCGGAATACCCGGTAAGACGGGCGTCGTGTACACGCTCGATCGTCAGACTGGTGAATTCCTGTGGGCCAGGCCGACCATCCAGCAAAACGTCGTCGATGACATCGATGGCGCGACCGGAGCGGTGACGGTGAACCCGGAGACGACCTTTAGCGCTTCAGGGCAGTCGCGGTTCGTGTGCCCGAGTCTCAACGGCGGGAAGAATTGGCAGGCAGGTGCGTACAGCCCATTGACCAACACGATGTATTACCCGCTGCAGAACACGTGCATGACCGCGACGGCGCAGATCGACAAGCCGACGCTCTCGTCGCTGTATGGATTCGCCAGCAAGAACCAGATTGCGCCGGGGACCGACAACGTCGGCACGATTCACGCGATCTCGGTGGAGACGGGTCGAACCGTGTGGAAGTACGAACAGCGTGCGGCCACGCAATCGCTCGTCGCAACGGGTGGTCGACTGCTGTTTGGCGGCGACGCGAATGGGCGCTTTCGCGCGTTCGATCAGGACACTGGAAAGGTGTTGTGGGAAGTCAATCTGGGATCGCAGGTCACCGGCTATCCGATCTCGTACTCGGTTGACGG
>Ga0075425_100007711_pt1 | contig 11390 bp, 10 predicted proteins | sample SoiMethybrSBSTD4_FD_75300 | JGI IMG/M metagenome (GOLD analysis project Ga0075425, IMG submission 75300) | Bulk soil microbial communities from a Populus tree surrounding site in Tennessee, USA - Soil MetaG P. TD hybrid SBSTD4 | ecosystem: Environmental > Terrestrial > Soil > Tree plantation...
GCAGGCGAGTTAGCTGAGATGCACAAGGCGGAGCTGCGCCCGTTGGATCTGGAGGTGGCTGCAAACCACGTCTACGATCCAACTCACTACCAGTCACTTCTATTTTGCGCGGACTCATTTGAGCAGATGTATCAGACGCTCCGCGAGTTTCTACGTTCAGAGTTCAAGCTTTAGCTTGTTCTGCTCAAAACAGCAGCCTAAAGGCTGAACTCTGAACTGCTTTGTTTTTTTGGATACTCCTTGTTATTTTTGGATCGCCGAGCTGGGTTGGAAGCACGTGATAGCGAGATTTCCTAAGGGAAATCTCGCTGCGGCCGATCTTCTCGTTCGGCATCCCCATTGCTTCGAACCTTTTTCCCCGTCCCGCATTATTGAAAATTGACCCCCAGCCCGTATCAGGAGGTATTCATGCTAAGCAAACGGATCGCATTACTCTTTCCGCTCTTAATGCTCGTAGCCGCTTTCGCGACTTCCTCAGCATTGGCCCAATCAACCGCAACCGTTCAGGGCACTGTCACCGATACCAAAGGAGCTGTGATACCGAACGCGACTGTCGTCGTCAGAAATAGAAACACCTCTACTGAACGCACGACGCAAACAGACAGCGACGGGAATTATCAGGTCGCTGCTTTACCTGTCGGTGTTTATACCATCGAAGTAAGAGTCCAGGGCTTTAAGACCCAGGTTGCCGATCAGGTCACTCTCGAAGTTGCCAAAACCGTCGTCCAGAATTTCCAGATGGACGTCGGCGCGATCTCTGAACAGGTGCTGGTCTCGTCGGATGTACCTGTCATCGAAACTACAACCACGTCGGTCGGCACGGTTATCAATCAACGTACAGTGCAGGAAATTCCGTTAAACGGCCGTCACTTCGTCGACCTTGGGTTATTGATTCCCGGTTCAGTGACGCCGCCTCAAAACGGATTTCTCACGGCCCCGCTGCGCGGGCAGGGCTCGTTTGCCATTAACACCGCCGGCAATCGAGAAGACACCGTGAACTTCATGATTAACGGCATCAATCTCAACGACATGGTCCAGAACCAGATCACGTTTCAGCCGTCAATCAACACGGTTCAGGAGTTTAAGGCTGACAACTCAACCTTCAGCGCCGAGTACGGCCGCAACTCCGGCGCGATAGTGAACATCGCCACCCGTTCAGGAGTGAACGATTATCACGGCGAACTATTCGAGTTTCTGCGCAACGATGTTTTCGACGCTCGCAATTTCTTCGAGCGCACCACCAATCCCGCCCCGTTCAAGCGAAACCAGTTTGGATTCAATATCGGCGGGCCTTTTAACGTGCCGCATTTCGGCTCAGGTGGTCCGGTGTTTAGCTATCACGGTAAGAACAGGACGTTCTTCTTCTTCAGCTATGAAGGCTTGCGGCAACGACAGGGGCTGACGATTTCCGGTGTCACTGTTCCCACCCTTGCGCAACGCGCAACGGTAACGGATCCGGTCATAAAACAGCTCCTGCCCTTTATTCCACTACCCAACGTGGGCGCAAGCGGATTTGCCGGTTCAGCTACGGCACCGGTGAATATCGATCAGTGGACCCTCGACCTCAACCATAACATCGGAGTTAACGATCGCCTGCACGGTTACTACGCGATTCAACGCGATCAACGTGGTGAGCCGACGCTGCAGGGAAACTCAGTCCCAGGTTTTGGCGATACGCGTCAATCTCGCCGGCAGATATTCACGCTCAATGAAACACACACCTTCGGCGCTGCGGTCGTCAATGAAGCGCGGTTTGGTTTCAACCGAATCCACATCTCCTTCACGCCGAACGCCCAACTGAATCCGCTCGACTTTGGCATCAAGAACGGCGTTACGAGCCCGATAGGGTTACCGCAGATGGCGGTTGGCGGAACGGGTCTGAATTTCGGCGGGCCAGCCGGCTTCCCGCAAGGCCGTTCAGACACTACTTACGTGGTTTCCGACACGCTCAGCTATCTGCGCGGTAGCCACTCGTTCAGGTTTGGTGGTGAATGGCGGCGCTTTTACAACAACAACATCAACAAAGACACTGGAAACTTCGCGTTCGCAAACATGGCTGCGTTTCTCGCCGGCACCGCGAATACGTTCACTGTCACTCTCGGCGACGTTTCCTCAGCGATCGCGCAGGGTGCGCTCGGGTTCTTCGTTCAGGACAACTACAAGGTGCGTTCCAATCTCAGCTTTGAACTTGGTTTCCGTTACGATTGGTTGATGTCGCCGACCGAACGGTTTGACAGGTTCGTCGACTACGTACCGGAGACGAATTCGCTGGTGCGGGTCAATCACGGCATCGCACCGGTTTACCACACCAACGCAAGAAACCTTCAACCACGCGTCGGTTTTGCCTGGGATCCTTTCAAGGATGGGAAGACTTCGATCCGCGGCGCCTACGCGATTCTCGCTGACCAGCCAGTTACGAACCTCGTAACCGGCAACGCGACGAACCCGCCGTTTGCGACTGCCGTAGCGTTGCCTGCGAATTCGACCACGCAACTCTTCAACGCTGCCTGTCCTGCTGGTTGTAACTCCGTACCGGGCGCCACGATTTCGCCCAGTTCTTCTGACCCGGAATTCAATAACGGTTACATTCAATCGTGGAACCTGAACGTGCAGCGCGAACTTCGTCAAGGGTTGGCAGTTACAGCCGGCTACTTCGGATCGAAGGGGACGCACCTGCGGATCACTCGGAACCTGAATCAAACCTTTCTGAATGCCGCGCTCAGTCCAGTCCGTCGATTCCCGGCGTTGTCGCCAAACAGCCCGATCTCTCCGGGGGTGCCGCTTTTGAACATCACGTTCCGTGAAGGCACGAGCAACTCGAACTACAACGCTCTTTGGGTCACCGCAAATAAGCGAATGGGCAAGGGGCTTCAGTTCAATGCTTCGTACACCTTCTCGAAATCGATCGATTACAACTCGCAAAGCTCGCAAGGCGTCACCGTGCAGGACAGTTATAACCTGCGCGGCGACCGCGGATTGTCAGACTTCGATGCCCGTCATCGATTTGTGATCAGCGGGTTGTACGAACTGCCTTTCAAGGGTAATCAACTGAAAGAGGGATGGCAGCTCTCGTTCATCGAGCAATCGCAGAGCGGAAATCCAGTGACGCTCCTGGCAGGTAATGTCGGAGCAGTCGGTGCTGCACCCTCTGCGAACGCCAACTCGTTGACGGGTCTCGCCACTCTTCGTCCGGACATTAACGGGCCGCTCACAATCTCACCGACGGCCGCGGCGAGTGGAATTGGTGTGCAGTGGTTTCCAAACCTCGTTTGCGATCCGCGACCCGGCGGTTCATGCCCGTCAGGCTCGGTCGTAGTGTTGCCGGTGCAGTTTATAAGCGGAAAGACCATCTACCATTTTGGCAGTTTGGGACGAAACGTGGTGATTGGACCAGGTTTCAACAACACAGACTTGTCGCTGATTAAGCGCACGAAGTTGGGTGAGCACCAGATGATCGAATTTCGTTGGGAAGTCTTCGACGTGCTCAATCACGCTAACTTTGGCCAACCCGGACGAACCGCGCAGGTCGGTAGCACCACCTTTGGTGTTATCACCAACACTCGCTTCCCGACCGGCGACTCCGGATCGTCAAGGCAGATGCAGTTTGCTTTGAAGTATAAGTTCTAATAGGAATCCACAGATTACGCAGATTAAAGAAGATCTGTGTAATCTGTGGCTACTAAGCGGCCGATCAGCTCCTCCATATTTATCGGCACTTGAACGTGAATCTTGGCCAGTTGGTAAACGGATCGGCGCCGATTATAGAGTGCTCGTGCCTGCCTTTTTGTTCTTGCCAACGGACGCTCATCACCGGAAGCTCGAATTCTGTACCAGCAGATCTCGAACGGAACATCGAGCCAGACACTTAAGCCATTGTACTCATCGATCAGGTTGCGATTTCTCCTCTTGATCCAGGCGCCGCCGCCGAGTGCAATAACGCCCGCGGGCTTGTTTTTCAGCACCTCGAGCAAAGCCTTCGATTCAATCACGCGAAAGGCGGCCTCTCCATCTTCCTTGATCAGTTGTGCCGGCGATCTTCCGTGGTACGCGGTGATGTGCTCGTCGAGATCGACGAACTCGACGTTGAGGCGCTCGGCCAATCGGCGGGCAATCCTCGTCTTGCCGCTACCCATAAAACCTGTGACTACGATCTTCATCTGACGACAACCGACTGAAGCAGATCAAAAAACTCGGGAAACGAGATCCGGACGCATTCGGCGCCGTCGATCTCTGTTTCGCCATCGGCGATCAGGGCAGCGACGGAGAAGGCCATGGCGATCCGATGATCGCCGTGTGAGTCGATCAGAGCGCCGCATAAATGTGTTGGTCCGGAAACTGAGAGCCCGTCTTCAAACTCTTCAACTTGCGCGCCCATCGCGCGCAAGTTTTTCGCGGTAGCCGCGAGTCGATCACTCTCTTTGTGCCTCAGCTCGGCAGCGTCGCGAATGCAAATGCCGCCGTCAATTTGCGAGCCAACAACTGCGAGCAGCGGCAGTTCATCGATCAGCGATGGAATCACTGATCGACTAAGCGTTCGTTCAGTATCACCGGCAATTGCTGAGATGCCGCCGCGAACTTCAATTGTGCCGTATGGCTCATTGCGCTCCGTTTGTAAATCGCCAGTCGAAATGCCGGCACCCCAGGAGTTGAGCACTGAAAGAAAAGCCGCGCGCGTCGGGTTCAAACCAACTCCTTCGATGCTTAACTCAGATTCCGGCAAAAGCATAGCGGCGGCGATGAAGTATGCTGCTGATGAAATATCACCGGGAATCGTTATTGCGCCGCCGGTGAAGCGTGCTGGACCATCGAGTGTGATTGAGAGATCGGCATTGGTTGTCACCGGCACGCCGAAGCCGTTGAACAATCGTTCGGTGTGATCGCGTGTGGCTGAAGCTTCGATGACTGTTGTCCTGCCTCTCGCGTTAAGTCCGGCAAACAGAATGGCAGACTTGACCTGCGCACTTGCGATCGGAAGTTTATAAGTGATTGGAGTCAATTCTTTTGAGCCGCGGATCTTAAGCGGCGCCTTGCCGTCAGTCGATCCGATCTTCGCACCCATCAATTCGAGCGGTTCGGTAATGCGTCTCATAGGTCGCGAGCTCAATGATTCGTCGCCGACGAGCTCGGCAGTCAAATCGTGGCCGGCCAGAACGCCGGCGAGTATGCGCAGGGTTGAGCCACTGTTGCCGCAATCGAGTGGTTTGGTTGGAGTGGTTAATTTCTCCCCACCGGCGAAGATCAGTTTGCCTTTTTTATTTTCGATGGAAACACCGAGGTCTTGCAGACAGCCAAGTGTTGAGGCGCAGTCGCGCGCTGTGGAGAAGTTTGAGATTTCTGTTTTTCCGGTTGAAAGTGCGGCGATTAGTGCAGCGCGATGAGAAATGGACTTGTCGCCTGGCATTCGCACTCGCCCTTTGATCAAACGTGTTGATGTTATTTTCATGTTGTCATTGTATGTGCGCAAGAGGACACAAGATGCCGAGTGTGGTATAAGTAAATCGTCCTGCGTACCCTAATTCCCCTCAGACCGGGACTTCCCCCCTAAAGCATTCTGTGACAGGTTGGCCGATGGCCCTAATGTAGGAAGTCGTGTCTGCAATACTTTTTCCGACAGTACTCGTTGCCGAGGATTCGGCCGATACTCGCATTATGCTCAAGCACGCCTTTCAAGTGAAAGGTTACCGCGTGTTTGAAGCTGAAGATGGTCGACAAGCACTGGATCTGGCTCGTCGTCATCGTCCGAGTCTGATTGTTATTGACCTGAACATGCCAGTGCTCGATGGTCTGGAGACGATCAAGAACTTCCGCGAGCTCGAACGGGAGGGAGATCACACGCCCATCGTCGCCATTACGGCTTACGACGTGTATGGCATGGAAGAAGCCTGTCTGGAAACCGGGTGCAATAAATATCTCTGCAAGCCGCTCGATTTGGAAGAGCTTGACCGCGCGCTGAAGGGCCTCGGGTTTATTGTGTAGGGGCGGCACTCCGTGGCCGCCCGTGCTTGAATTCCGCGACGGGCGGCCACGGAGTGCCGCCCCTACAAATCTGCTTGCAGGCTTCGTCATCATCACATCTGTTGACATGCGCGCATTCCGCGTGTTACACCCTCAAACTCCTGATAAGTGATGTATTAGAAAGCAGCCCGAGTCCTCGCGCAGTGGCTTTCGGAGAGGTCATGCATAACGGTTGTGACCGTTGAGACGACGACCGAATTAAGTCTGCCCAGCCGAATTGATACGGTTGCTACTGCGGCCGGCGCGATTGCTGAGTTTGTTAGCCGTTTAGGTATCAGTGAGGAAGCTGCGTTTGGAATCGATATGGCCGTGCGCGAGGCGGTGACCAACGCAGTGCTGCATGGTAACCGTCAGGATGAGAAAAAGTCTGTCGATATTACTTTGAAGAGCTCGCCTGACGCTGTTGAAATCAGCGTGCACGACCAAGGGCCAGGGTTCAACCCGGAAGAAGTCCCAGATCCAACAGCACAAGAGAACATCTTAAAAGCCTCAGGCCGCGGCATCTTTTTTATGCGCACTTTTATGGATGAAGTTAACTGGTTGATAAGACCTGACGGTGGTACGACGGTGCGCATGGTCAAGCGACGTTAATCGCAATTGCATAAAGGAGATTTTCTGAAATGGCTGAGTTGAATATCAACGAGCGTCAAGCCGGAGACGTTACCGTCCTTGACATGAGCGGAAAGATAACTATCGGTGAAGGAAGCGTTGCGTTACGTACTGCCATTCGACGTCTGCTCGAAGAAGGCAAGAAGCGCATTCTTTTGAACCTTGCCGGTGTGAGCTACATCGATTCGAGTGGTATTGGCGAGCTCGTTTCCAGCTACACGGCTATCACCAATGCCGGCGGACAGCTCAAACTGCTCAATCTCACACAGAAACTTCAGGATCTGTTGACTATAACCAAGCTCCTGACCGTCTTCGACGTTTACGAAAGCGAAGCAGAAGCGCTAAACAGCTTTCAGTAAACAGGCGAAGAAGTCGTTGGAGTTAAAACGGAGAACGCAATGGCTGAGCTCGACTTGAAAGAACGGCAAGCTGGAGACGTTACGATTCTTGACTTGAGTGGTGAAGTGCGGATCGGCGAAGGAAGTGTCACCTTGCGCGACACCATCAGGAATTTGGCTGACCAGGGCAAGAAGAAACTCCTGCTCAATCTCGGAGGCGTCAAGTACATCGACTCCAGTGGTATCGGTGAGTTGATTGCCAACTATACGACTGTCAGTCGTCAGGGTGGCCAGCTCAAATTGCTGAATTTAACGGACAAAATCCAGAACCTGTTGGTGATTACGAAGCTGCTGACAGTCTTCGATTCTTACAACAACGAAGCGGAAGCGCTGAAGAGTTTTCAGTAAAAAGGGCGCCTCCTTGGAGTGCGGCGGCTTGCCGCCGCTTTGGCCAAAGCGGTGCCAAGGCACCGCACTCCAAGGAGGTGCCAATATCGAATGTTTCGTGCCGCATTTCGCCGTCTGCTTGCGATCGACGATCCACCTGAGCGGACGGCGCTTGCTTTTTCAATTGGCGTCTTCATCGCCTTCTCACCATTCTTGGGTCTTCACACGATCGTGGCTACCGCGTTGGCCTTCATCTTTCGCTTCAACAAAATCGCGATTTACACCGGCACGTTCATCAACAATCCCTTTTTTACCCTGGTGCCGATAATCGTGGCCTCCTACGCAATCGGCGCGTTTGTCCTCGGGCGGCCGCTGCGCATCCCTGATGAAGGGCTCGAGCTGCTCAAGAATCCGCGGATCTTTTCCGGTGAGTATTACAGGCTTCTGTTTGTCCAAAGCTGGAATATCGTGTGGCCATTTTCCGTGGGCGGGATGGTGCTCTCGGTCGTTTGTTCGCTAATAGCTTATCCGCTAACATTACGGGCGCTGCGCGCTTATCGAAGTCATAAGAATCACAGACTTACACGGAGTGATATTGATTGAAGCAATACCTACTGATTTTACTCGCCATAATCCTGACCGCCGGAGTTGTTTCAGCACAAACAGTTCAACAACGACCAGGGGCCGCTTTTGAAGTCTCCGAATATGGCGTCGATTTTGTCGCTGACCAGCGACTTATCGTCGTCATGGCGGCATTGGATGCAGCGGGATTCGACCCTTTGCCGCAGGGAAGATCTCCTTCGGCGTTCCGCACAAAGCTGCGCAAGGACTTGGCCAATCTCGATCCGGCTCTGCGCGATCGTTTGAAGACATTTTACGAACGTAATCGACTGCCGGCGCCCGCCACGGCCGCGGATGAGGCTGCGCGTTACGTCTCGCTGGCGCTGGCGCTGGGTCAGCCGCCGGGCCTTGACGCGCCGGAACGTTCGGACGATTTGCCGACCGGACTTCTGGAAGTGCTCGACTTTGCGCCGTTAGTGCAGGAGTTCTACCGCCGGTCGGGAATTGACGAGCACATGGTTGAGTACGTGCGTGCTTATCAAGCTGAGGGCGACAGGCTGCGCGCGCCCACCACCGAAATGGTGCGAGGGCTACTGACTTATCTGCACACGAGACCGATCACTTCTTCGAACGAGCGAGTTGAAGTGAAGAACCCGTCGAAGAAAAGCGGGGGACAAAAGAGCTACACCTATCGGCAGAAAGAGCGCCGGTTTTTGATCCTGCCGGACCTGCTGGCGGCGCGAGGCACAATCAATTTCCGAATCATCACTGACTACTATTATGCAGTTGTTCCTGAGGGCATCGATCCGAGTTCGTCGGAACTGCGTCGCGCGTATCTTCAATACGTTATCGACGCGCTCGTGCTGCGATTTAACAAAGACATCGCGGCGCGGCGAGAGCAAGTGAAACAGATTTTGACTGAACGGCAAAAAGCAGGTGCGCAGGTCAGTCCGGATGTCTTTCTAAGTGTGAGCCGGTCGCTGGTAACGGCAGCCGATGCGCGTTATGACGAGATGCGACGATTGGATCTGCTTTCGCGTGAGACGCGCGCGCGCCTCGCGGTGGCGAAGACTGACGCCGATCGCGCGACGATTGCAAAGTCTGCGCAAGCCGAAGTAAAAGCAATTCAGGACGAGACGATCGCGCGTTTGGCGGAAGAATACGAAAAGGGTGCGGTGCTCGCTTTCTTTTTCGCGGACCAGTTAAAAGGCATCGAAAGCGCGGGCTTCGATCTCGCGAACTTCTTTCCCGACATGATCGCGTCGTTCGATCCTGCGCGCGAAGCTCGTCGCCCGGCGGAGTATGCTGAGGCAGTGCAACGTGCGACCGCGGCTCGCGAAGCGCGTGCTGCGGCGCGAAAGTCTCAAGCAGAACTCAACACTGATGGCGTTGGCGCACGCGAGGCTGCGCTGGTGCGAGACCTCGCGGGAGTTGAAGACACCTTACGAAATAAGGATTACACCGAAGCCGAAGCTCGGTTGAAGGAGATGTTGAAGAAGTATCCGCGCGAGCCGCGCATCTTCTTCGCGCTGGGCCAAACGGCCAGCCTCGCAGCGGCAGACGCGACCGACGAACAGGTGCGTGACGAACGATTGAATCGTGCGTTGGCGCATTATCGCCTGGCGATTGCGGCGTCGTCGCCGGAAACTGATAAAGCGATCATGTCGCGCGCGCACGAGTCGATGGGCCGGATTAATGCGTTTCTGGAAAACACGGCAGAAGCACTAAAGGAGTTTGATGAGGCGATCAAGCTGGGCGACGTTCGCGGCGGTGCTTATAAGGAAGCGCTCGAAGGGAAAAAGAAATTGAATCAGCCTTAGATCCGCGTTATCCGCGGTTGTTTTAGCCGCGGATAACACGGATTTCGGCTGATTTAGTCCGCGACAGCTTTAGCGGCGTTGATGCGTCCGCCGGTGACAATTTTGCCCTTCAACGCCACGATCGGATCCGTCGAGTCGAGTATCTTCTTTCGCAGCTCATCAACCGACATGCGCGGATGTTCCGACAGGATGAGCGCCGCAACGCCCGAGACTACCGGCGTCGCCATCGAAGTGCCAGATTTTTCCTCGTACTGATTTCCCAGCCACGTACTCAGAATCTCAACACCCGGCGCCGCAACCGCCACGCTCTTCGGGCCGTAGTTTGAAAACGAAGCCAACTGATCGTGCCTGTCCAGCGCCGCTACGCTGATTACATTTGGCACGTTGTAACTCGACGGATAATGCGGCGAACGATCGTTATTCGTGCTGGCGTTACCTGCCGCGGCGACGAACAAAATATCGTTCTCGTAAGCCTTGCGAATCATCTCTTCGAGCGCGCGAGATTTCTGCGTCGATCCCCAACTCGCGCTGATGATGCGCACGTTCACGCCGGCCTTCTTCCGGTCGATCACGTAATTGATCGCCTCGATCGCATCTTTGGTCGTGCCAAAACCGCCGGCGTTCATGAACTTCAACGGCATGATCTGAACTTTCCAGTTCACACCGGCAATGCCGAGATCATTTTCACCTTCCGCGCCGATGATGCCTGCGCAATGAGTGCCATGACCGTTCTCGTCCATCGGATCGGAAGCGTTATCGATCGCATTGAAGCCGTTCTCGTCGTCGATCGTTCCGAGTTCGTTGTCGTGATAGGGAGCCATGTTGTCTGGACGAGTCCACATGTTGCCGGCGAGATCTTCGTGCGTGTAATCAACGCCGCTGTCGAGCACCGCAACTACAACTTTGTCGCTACCGGTAGTCTTGGCCCAGGCGAGCGAGGCGCTGATGTCGGCGCCTTCTTTGCCGCCGCGTTGTCCTGAATTCTTCAACGCCCATTGATCGCTAAACTGCGGATCGCTAGGGAAAACCGGTACGAGTGGTTCGCCCTTCGCATCAACTGTGATCTCGAAATTCGGTTCAGCGTATTCGACTTCCGGGAGTGTGCTGTACTTGGCAGCAAGCGCGTTTGCATCGGCGTTGTCCAGATCGTCGATCGATTCCAAGCCGGGATCGCTCTCGATTCGATCTTCGACTCGATCGTGGAAACGCGCGGTGATGTTTTCAATCGTCTCCTGACTCACTCCGCTGCGGAACTTAACGAGCACTTCGGGCCGGCCGGATGGACGCGCGTCGTTAAGCGCGATGTCTGTCACAGTCATAGTGCGTTTCTTGTCTGTGGCGGGCACGATCCGTACTTGAGCTTTCCACTGTTTCTGCCAGCGGTTGAGCTGGCCCGCGAAAGCGGCGACAAGAATGAGGACAAATGCGAGTGCAAGATGGATGAAGAAGTTATTGCGGTTCATGGGTGGTACCTCTTTCAGGATAGGACCTATAGGACGGATAGGACCTATTAAACTCTGTAATTCTTTCCCTTAAACTTGTAAGCCCTTACCTGGTTTTTGTCGGCGCGGTATTCGTAGGTTTGTCCCTGCGCTTCGAGACGGATGCGCCAGCCGGGCGTGATCATCTGCCCGCTCATCTCGTCGTCCTCAGCCGCGCC